>JADMIO011432794.1_pt1 | contig 30750 bp, 24 predicted proteins | sample 8958161 | NCBI WGS metagenome assembly JADMIO01 (sample SAMN16585339, study PRJNA669376) | soil metagenome | isolation source: Crop rotation soil | place: USA: Cullars Rotation, Alabama | collected 2011 | reverse complement strand
CCGCCGATGATGACGACGTCGTAATTCACGGTGTGTCTACTCTGAACCAGAACCCTCGAACCCTTGAACCCTCGAACCCTTGAACCCTCGAACCCTCGAACCCACGAACCCACGAACCCACGAACCCTCGAACCCTCGAACCCACGAACCCTCGAACCTTCGAACCTTCGAACCCTCGAACCTTCGACCCCGACCCCGTCTATAATTCGCCATTCTCCAGAGGAGCCAGAATGATTCCCGAGCGCTTCGCGACGATTGCGTATGCCCTTTTCCGTCTTGTGTTTGGCTTTTCGTTTCTGCTGCACGGCCTCCAGAAGTGGGGAATGCTAGGCGGGCAGGCCGTGACCTTCGACATGGGATTGATCGCGGGGGCCAAGTTCATCGAGCCGATCTGCGGGGCGCTGATCATGCTCGGGCTGCTCACGCGGCCGGCGGCGTTCATCGCCTGCGGTCAGATGGCGGTGGCGTACTTCTATGCCCATCAGCCGCAAGGCGGATTGCCGATCCAGAACATGGGAGAGCTCGCGGTGCTCTATTGCTTCGCGTTCCTCTACATCGCCTCGCGCGGCGGTGTCTACGCCAGCATCGACGGGATGCTCGCAGGATCGACATCCAAGCGGTGATACGTACGCGGGCGGACCTCAGCCCGCGTTCGCGGCGCAGACGACAAGGGCGCGGTGCACTCGGTCGATTCCAGTACGGAGCTGATCGTCCCGAACGTAGGGCGCCGGGCCGATGCGGAGAATGTCGCCGCGTGCGTCAACGAAGATGTCCTCCTGACGCAGCGCGCGGACAACGGCGGCGGCGTGCGGTGTTCGAATCGCAAGGAATCCGCCGCGCCGTTCGTCCGGCATCGCTTCTACGCGCGCAATTGCCGGATCGAGGTCGAACGCCTCGAAGCGGTCCTTCAGCCGCGACACCTGCTGCCGGTTCGTGGCCCGCAGCCGCTCGGGCGTCAACCGCTGCGCCTCGAAGAACGTCAGGACGGCGGCCGCCCGATAGTGTGACGTCGGATCGTAGGTGGCGCCGGCAAATGCGCCGGCGCCTCGTTCATACGGCACCGTCCCGGTCGCCGGCGACTCGATGGCCGAGAGCTCGGCGTACCACCCCGTGATGACCGGGCGCAGGTCACAGTCGGGAGGCACGCGCAGAAAGCAGCAGCCTTCGCCCAGCTCGCAATACTTGTAGCCGCCGCCCGTCACGAATGCATCCTCCAGGTCCATGGTCCGCACGTCGAACGGGACGACGTTGAGGTGGTGGTACGCGTCGACGAGCATACGCGCGCCTCGATGGCGGCAGGCCTGCGCAACGAGCGAGAGGTTCGGCACGATCTCCGCGGTGTCGAAGAGCACAGACGACAGCATGGCGCACGCGGTGCGATCGTCAATCTCGCGTGTGACGCGCTCCGCGAGCGTATCCACGGGTCGAGCCGGCACGGCAATGATCGGCCATCCCTCTTCGGCAAGTCTCTTCAGCTGGCGCCGCATCGAGCGGAACTCGCCGTCGGTGGTGACGATGCGCGGCCGCTGGCGAAGGGGGAGCGCCGAGAGCCAGCGCACGACGAGCTCGTGGGTGTTCTGTCCGAGCGCGATGTTGGGCCGGCCGTCGTTCAACAGGCGGGCGAAGCCCTCGCGGACCCGTGCGGCCTGCTCGAGATCGCGGGACCACTTGTCGTCCACGAGCTCCGCTGCATCCAGCCACGCGCGCTGCTGCGCCTCGAAACCGACATCCGGCCAGGCCTGATGCGAGTGTCCTGTCAGCAATATCCGCTCGCCGACGCGAAACCGTGAGTAGTGACGCGCGAGCGTTGCGGAATCGATCATGGGTGCACCGAAGCTTGGGTCATTTTTCGCGATGACGCAACGCTGGACCGATTCGAGGTTCGAGGGTTCTGGTTCCATGGCTGCCCGTGCCGCTGCGTACCGTTCGTGCTACGCTCGCCCGCTGCAACAGCAGATCGCAGGAGGACGACAGTGATCTCGATGCGTATCGGCAGGCACGTGCGCGGGGAGCTGGCGGTGATGACAGCCACGTGCCTCTCGCTCTCCCTCGGAGCAGTCCATGCCCAGATTCAGTCTTCTGTCACCGGCCATGTACGCATCATCCAGACGAACTCCGGCGACGACACCATCAGCCTGATCGATCCGGCGACCAACACGATCGTCGGCACGGTCAAAGGGGTGCCGATCAATCACGGCGCCGCCGCGGCGCCCGACGGAAGGCGGATGTACTTCAGCAGCGAAGCCGAGCGGGTGCTGGCGGTGGTCGACGCGCAGACACTGGCGATCGTGAAGAAAGTGCCGCTCAGTGGTCGCCCCAACAACATCACCATCGCGCGTGACGGCCGTCGTGTCTACGTCGGCATCGTCTCCGAGCCGGGAGCGGTGGACGTCATCGACGCGGTGTCGCTCGAGCGCATCAAGAGCATTCCGACGAAGGGCGGTATTCACAACGTCTACGTGACGCCGGACGGTCAGTTCCTCGTCGCCGGCTCCATCGCCGGGAAGAACATGATGGTCATCGACACGCGCACCGATATGCCGGCGTGGTCGCTCTTCGAGGAAGGCGTGCGTCCGATCGCCTTCGAGACGAATCGCGACGGATCGACGAGCCGCCTGTTCGTGCAGCTCTCCGACGTCCACGGCTTCGCCGTCGTCGATTTCACGCGGCACAAGGAAGTCGCGCGCGTGATGCTGCCGGAGATTCCGCTCGCGCAGCGTGATCCCGGTCCCTTCAATGCCTCGCCCTCGCACGGCATCGGCGTCACGCCGGATGGCAAGACGTTGTGGGTGTGCAGCCGGCCGAACGGCGCGGTCTACGTGTACTCGCTTCCGGATCTGAAGCTGGTCGGAAGTGTCGATGTCGGCAAGAGGCCCGACTGGATGACGTTCACGCCCGATGGCAAGCGCGTCTACATCGCGACCGAGCCGAGCAACTCGGTCACCGTCATCGACGTGCCGTCGCGAACGCTCGTCACCAAGGTCAAGGTCGGCGAGTCGCCGAAGCGCAACATCACGGCGGTGCTACGGTGAAGAGCGCGGGGGCTCCCGGCTCGCGGCTCGGGGCTCGATGGCGCCGCTCATGCGGATGGGTGCAGATCAATCACGTTGCACATGCCGCGGCCGCCATCACACTCACCGTGACGCTCTTCGCGCCGCGATCCGTCGCCGGGCAGGACGCGACCGCAAAGGATCTTCCTGAGGGGCCCGGAAGAATGCTGCTCCTCACCGCGTGCACGGTGTGCCACGACCTCAAGGAAGTCACGAAGTTCCGCGGCTTCTATACCAAAGACGAGTGGCAGGACATCGTCGTCACGATGGTGAAGTATGGTGCCGTCCTGAAGGACGAGGATGTGCCGGTGCTCGTCGACTATCTGTTCAAGAACTTCGGGAAGAAGGACCCGCCGCCGCCCGCCCAGCCCTGAGCGACAGCCCGATTCAGCGGAGTGACGCACCCGGGCATCCCTCCGTGCAACGGGGTGCGCTAAAGGTGCGCGCGAATCTCCCAGAGGTCCGGGAAGAGATTCGTGCCCACCGTGTTGCGCAGATAGGCCGCGCCGCTCGAGCCGCCGGAGCCGCGTTTGCTGCCAATCGTGCGTTCCACCATCCGCACGTGACGATACCGCCACTCCTGAAACCCTTCATCGAGATCGACGAGACGTTCGCACAGCTCGGCATTCTTGGGGTCACGTCGATAGACAGCGATGAGGACGTCCTGCAGCTCGATTGACGGCTCGACATCGCGGGTGACATCACGGGCGAGCAGTGCAGAAGGGATGGCGTATCCTTCGCGCGAGAGATAGCGAAGGAAGGCATCCCAGATCGTCGGCTGCTCGAAACGCGCAGCGAGCGCATGCTGTGCCCGCGACCCTGAAGGGAAGCGCCGGATGGCGGCCTGTGTCTTTGCGCCGAGCACGAATTCGATCTGTCGGAATTGGTCTGACTGGAAGCCGCTGGCTGCCTCGAGCCTGGCGCGGAATGACAGGAACTCGAGCGGCGTCATCGTCTCGAGGATGTCGAGCTGCGCCACGAGCACCTTGAGGATGGTGAGAATCCTCTTCAGCGTGTGCTGGGCGCGATGGCTCTCGTCATCCTGCAACAGCCGAATCACGCGATCCAGTTCGTGCAGCAGCTCCTTGAACCACAGCTCGTACACCTGATGGATGATGATGAAGAGCAGCTCGTCGTGCTCCGGACCTTCGGCGCGCGGCTGCTGCAGTGCGAGCAGCTCGTCGAGCTTCAGGTACGAGCTGTAGGTGACGGCGGCGGGCATCTCTCTGTCGTCGCTCACGCGTGCTCCTGTGCAACGATGAACCGCGTCAACTGTCCGGAGTGATGATCGCACGTGATCCGTAGTGCGATGGCCACGCCTGTGTGCCATTCTTTCTGACCGTGTTTCGAGACTGGCCGCTGTTCGTCCTTCCAGTGCTGTTTCTCACCATTGCCACGGCGGATCTGAACTCGGGGCCGGGGGGATGGCCGGGGTTCTTCACGATGGTGGCCGGGTTTCCCGCGACGGTCCCGTTCATGTTTCTGGGAGACGCGATGAACTCGGAGCGGGTCCAGCTGTGGGGCATGGTCCTCGGCGGTGCCACGTGGTACTACCTGGTCAGCCGTTTCATCCGATTCGTCTGGCGTCAACTCGCGCGGTTTCTCAAGGAGCGTCCGTCCGACACCGACTGAAGCGACCCCGGTGTCATTCACCGACGGTGAGTCCGACCGCCCGCATGAGGGCGAGCGCGTTGCTGCGCGTCACGGGACCGGGCTTCATCTGGTAGTCGAACGACATCTCCCCGTGCTCGAAGCGATCCTCGAAGTGCGCGTTCGACGCGCGCGGCGCCAGCTCCGCTGCAATCGCCGTCAGTGCCAGGTCGTGCGTGGTGATGAGCCCGATGGCACCGAGATCGACGAGGCTGCGCAGTACGCCGGCCGCGCCGACGAGACGATCGTGCGAATTGGTGCCGTGAAAGAGCTCGTCGAGCAGGAAGAGCAGCGGTCCAACCCGCGCGGCATCGACGATGGCGCGGATGCGGGTGATTTCGGCGTAGAAGCGCGACCGCCCTTCGACCAGCGAATCTTGAATCCGCAACGTGGCCCCGATGGCGAGTGGTGAGAGTGTGAGCGACGTGGCGCGAACGGGCGCGCCGGCGAGTGCCAGCACGACGTTGATGCCGACGGTGCGGAGCAGGGTGCTCTTGCCCGACATGTTCGAGCCGCTGATCACGAGCAGGCGGTCGGTGCCCGAGAGCCGCACGTCGTTGCGGATCATGCGTGCCGCGGGCAGGAGCGGGTGGCCGAGTGCCACGCCTTCCACCTGCGCCGTCCGTTCGGGGCCGTCGGGCAGCAGGGTCGGGAATGGGTCGTCCGGATGCTCGAACGTGTAAGTGGCGAGTGACGACAGTGCTTCGAGCTCGCCAACCGCTTCGAGCCATGCCCGGATATTCGTTCCGTGCCGGCTGCGCCAGCCCTCGATCATCCAGCCGATATGCGTGCTCCACAGCAGCGGCGCGGCGATGACCATGAAGACGATGTTGTGTTCCCAGTCGTGCGCCTCGACGAGGCGCTCGAGGCGGCGAATCGCGACTGACCCGGCGACGCTGCCCGAGTCGATGCGCTCCTGGATGGCGTTCAGGCGCGGGCAGGTGAAACGTTCGCGTTCGAGGTGGGACAGGAGGTCCCGCAGAATCGCCAGCTCACGGACGTGGCCGCCTGCCGAATGCAGCACGGCGTCCATCTGCGGCCGCTGTCGTGTTCTGAGGATGCCCTGGAGGATCAGGGCGAGCAGGAGCGGCGTGAACAGTCCGGCCGCGAGGCTGGCGATGCCGACGATGCCGGCGATCGAGAGTCCGCCGGCAACCCGGCGGAGGACCGGCGGTACGAGTGGCGAGGGACGGATGCTCCAGTCGACGAGCGCGTCGGTGCGCACGCCGGCGCGCACGCCGTCGCCGGCGAGTGCGAGCGTCTCGCGCAAATCCAGGAGCGGCACCAGTTCCCGGACCGCCTCGTGGCGGGCCAGGACCTCCTCGCGAGACGCCGGTGCCTTCAGCCAGGCGGCCAGTGTCTCTTCGCCCGACTGCGTGCGGTTGATCGAGAGCAGCTCGAAGAGCGAGGCCGGCCCGAAGAGATCCAGATCGTTGGCGTAGAGATGTCCCTCATCGGCGAAGCGCGGGCCCTGTTCGCCGCCGCCCATCCAGCGATCTTCGAGGCGCGCCACGCCGCGCTCGTAGAACTGGACCGCGCGGGCCGCCCGATCGCGCGCGCGAATGACCTGGTCGTGTCGCTTCACGAGCGCAAGGAATCCAGCGACTGGAATCGCCATCCACCAGTACGAGAGCAGGCCCCGAAGACCGAGTACCGCGAGCAGGGCCAGCGCGGCGAAAACGGCGAGACGCAGCTGGCTGACCCGCAGGTCCTGACGATTGAGCCGTTCGAAAGCCGCCTGGCGGGCATCGATGCGGGCGCGGTATTCGTCGGCCGGTGAGCGACTCGAAGGCATTGTCGATTCTGGATCTGCTGTGTGAATCGTTCCCGTACCTACCACATCGGCTCGGGTCGAGCGTTCCGATCGTGACGCCGCTGGACAGTCGGTTCGACGAAGATCGGCGGCGTGCTCGCGCGAGTCGTGAGCGCGGTGTTCAGGAATTGCACGAGCGGTGCGGTGGCGCGGAAAGCGGCCACCAGCTCGGTGTAGAAGCGCGGACTGGTGGCAAATGCCGCCTCGCGTTCGCGGCCGGCGAGAAACTGCTTGTAGCGCAGATAGTCGCCGGCGGGATGATCGCGCACGTAACCGCGCGGTACGCGTGTGAGCTGGTCGCCAGTCATCTCGCCCATCATCCTGGTGAACGGGGTCGCGTGTACGAGGCGGTGAAGCTGCGGATGTGTGTCTGCGATGTGGGCGCGAATCGTTCTCAGGTCGGCGGCGCTCGGCATGTACAGGCCGCCGCCCATCCACACCCATTGCGGTGCGATCTCGAAGTACAACCCGGCACCGGTGCCACGCGGCACGCCGCGCAGCGGAAAGTGTGCGGCGACGTGCGTCTTCAGCGGCGATTTGTCCTCACTGAAACGCGTGTCGCGGTAAATCCGGTAGAGCGACGCTTTCGGGTCGCACGCGAGCTCAGGCGCGAACGCGCCCAGATCGACGGCAAGCCTCTCGATCAACGCGATCATGGGCCCGCGGACGTGACGCTGGTAGTCCTCCTTGCGGGCGCGGAACCAGTCGCGATCGTTGTTGCGCTTCAGCGCGCGCAGGAAAGAGAGGGTCTTCGGGGTGAATGGCGACGAGGGCATGAAGGCATCGTACTAGACCGGATTCGGGGTTCGGGATTCGAACTCCTTCGCCACTCACCCGCCGGCGTTCGCGCGAACGCCCACACCACGCGGACGCGCGCTAAGATGTGCTGATCGATCGTTTCCTCGGGAGCATCCATTTTGGCGCAGCGCAAGTCAGGCACCTCCGATCCATCTCTCTTCGATCTCGCCGATTCGTCCGACGCGGTTTCGTCCCCGCCGTCTCCTCCTCCGGGCGACGGAGGGCGCGGAAGCGGTGGCGGGTCGATGGATGCGGTGGCCCTGCACGAGGCGGCGCAGAGCCGCTACCTGACCTACGCGCTGTCGGTGATCACCTCCCGCGCGCTGCCGGACGTGCGCGACGGGCTCAAGCCGGTGCAGCGCCGCATCCTCTACACGATGTGGCAGCAGAACCTGACCGCCGACGCCAAGCATCGCAAGTGCGCGAAGGTCGTGGGCGACGTGATGGGCAGCTACCACCCGCACGGCGACGCCGCCCTCTACGAAACGCTCGTCCGCATGGCCCAGTCGTTCTCGCTGCGGTATCCGCTGGTCGACGGCTCCGGCAACTTCGGATCGCTCGATGGCGACAGTGCCGCCGCGATGCGTTACACCGAATGCCGGCTGGCCCGCATCTCGGACGAACTGCTCACCGAAATCGACGAGCAGACGGTGCACTTCCGTCCGAACTACGACGGAACGAAGACCGAGCCGGTCGTGCTGCCGGCGCGGATTCCGAATCTCCTGGTGAACGGGACGACCGGCATTGCCGTCGGGATGGCCACGAACATTCCGCCGCACAACCTGAACGAGATCTGCACGGCGCTCCTCAAGCTTGCCGATAACGAGGACTTGAGCAGCGCACAGCTCTGCCGCTACGTCAAAGGTCCGGATTTTCCGACTGGCGGCCACATTCTCAACACCGCCGAGGAGCTGAAGGAGATCTACCGCACCGGCGCAGGCACCGTGCGTCTTCGCGCCACCTGGGAAGAAGGCCCGTCGACCCGCAGCTCGCAGACGATCTACGTGACGAGCATTCCTTATGCGGTCAACAAGGCCGCTCTCGTCGAGCGCATCGCCGACGTGGTGCTCTCCCGCAAGCTTCCTCCGCTCGTCGACGTCAAGGACGTGTCCACCGACGATGTGCGGATTGCGCTGGAGCTGAAGAAGGACGCCGACCCGAAGATGGTGATGGCGTATCTCTTCAAGCAGACGCCGCTGCAGACCAACTTCATCGTCAACCTCACGGCGCTCGTGCCGACCGAGAACGTCGAAGTCGGTCGGCCGGAAAAATGCGACCTGCATACGATCCTCTGGCACTTCCTGCACTTCCGACTCGAGGTCGTGACGCGGCGCCTCGAGCACGAGCTCGAAGGGCTGCGCAAGCGGATCCACGTCCTCGAAGGGTTCGAGAAGGTCTTCGACGCGCTCGACGAGATCATCCGCATCATCCGCAAGTCGGACGGCAAGGCCGACTCGGCGGAGAAGATCATGAAGCGGTTCGAGCTCGATGCCGAGCAGACCGACGCGATTCTCGAGCTGAAGCTCTATCGGCTCGCTCGTCTGGAGATTCTCGTCATTCAGAACGAGCTCGCCGATCGGCGCAAGCGCGCGCGCCAGCTGAACGCGCTGCTCAAGGACGAGGACGCCCGCAAGGCGCTCGTTCGCGACGAGATCGAGGAGATCCGGAAGAAGTACGGCGACAAGCGACGCACCATCATCGAGGCTGCCGACGAGGTCGAGTTCTCCGCCGACGACTTCATCGTGGAGGAAGACAACGTCGTCATCGTGTCGCGCGATGGGTGGGTGAAGCGGCAGAAGGAGGTCCGCGACCTTTCGACGACGAGGTTGCGGGAAGGAGACAGCGTGCTGGCGGCGCTCATCGGCAGCACGCGGGCGAGCGCCGTGTTCTTCACGAATCTCGGCGCGGCGTATACCGCGAAGATTGTCGATGTGCCGGCGTCCACCGGTTACGGCGAGCCGATCCAGAAGCTGTTCAAGCTGCGCGACGGCGAGCGCGTGATCGCCGCGTTCAGTCTCGATCCGCGAGTCGCCGGCCAGATCACCGCCCCGCCGCCGAAGAAGGCAACAGACGAGCCGCCGGTACCGCCGGTGCACGCACTTGCGGTGACGAGCGACGGCTACAGTCTGCGCTTCAGTCTCGAAGGGTTCGTCGAACCGAGCACGCGTTCGGGCCGTCGCTTTGCGAAGCCGTCACAGGGCGTCGAGGTGGTGGGCGTCGCGGTCGTAACCGGCGGCGAAGTCATCATCGCCGCAACGCAGGAAGCGCGGGCAATGATCTGCAGCGCCGATGAGATCAGCTTTCTCTCGGGTCCGGGCAAGGGCGTGATCCTCATCAAGCTGGGCGACCAAGACAAGGTGCTCGGCTTCATCGCGTCGACGGGCGAGCGGGATCTGATGCGGGTCGAGACCAGCCGGGGCGCGGAACAGACGATCAGCACGGCGAAGTACGAAGTGACCGGTCGCGGCGGAAAAGGGCGCGAGCTGCTGCAGCGGGGCCAGTTCACGCGCGTGATTCCGAGTGACGTGGCCGCACCAGCACCGCTGACGGAATGATGGGGTCGGGGCCGAAAGGCCCCGGCCTACCGAGGTGACGCTTTCGAATCCCGAACCCGCCTGTCCGCCGTAGCGCCAGGCGCGGAGGTGGAAATTTCGAATCCCGGCATATACTGAGCGTGCCCAGCGCGCGGGCTGTAAGCGCGTGTTTCGGCCGCCCTGACGTTCCAGACCTCTTGCGCGGCTTTCGCCGGGAACCGCCACCCGGGCCCTCGAGGCCGAATCGGCAGAAAGACACATGAATCTCACAGACACTCGCAGTACACGGATTGCCGTGTTCATCGATTTCGACAACGTCGAGATCGGCGTCAAGAGCACCATCGGCGGCCAGTTCGACATCGGCCTCGTGCTCGAGGCGATCAAGGAGCGCGGCGAAATCGTCACGAAGATCGCCTACAGCGACTGGAAGCGCGCCGGCGACTACAGCCGCGTCCTCACCCAGCACGCGATCCGCATGGTGCAGCGGAACCTCACGCCTGGCGGCGACAAGAACGGCGCCGACATCACCATGGCGCTCGATGCGCTGGAAATGGCTTTCACCCACGACCACATCAACGCCTTCGTGATCGTCGGCGGCGACAGCGACTTCATCTCGCTCGTCGAGAAGCTCAAACAGTACGGCCGCAAGGTCATCGTCGTCGGCGGACGCCAGTTCACCAGCGCGACGATGCAGAAGAACTGCCACGAGTTCATCGCGTACGAAAACCTTGCCGGCAGCCGCGGACGCTCGTCCGACCGCGGACGGCCGGGTGCAGCCCCGACGGCGGCGGCCGACATTGCCAAGGCGCTGCCGCTCGTGAAGCGCGCGCTGAAGGTGCTTTCCGAACGCGAAGTGACGCCGCAGCTCGGACTGCTGAAGAGCACCCTGCTGCAACTCGACTCCACGTTCTCGGAACGCGAGTACGGTGCCAGCAGCTTCCGCGATTTCATGGAGAAGGTGGCCCAGGCTGGTGCGGTCACGCTGAAGCATGCGGGGCGCAGCATGCTCGTGGAGTCGCGCGACGACGGGCCCACGGAAGTGGAAGTCGTCATGCACGCGGAGAAGGCGCCGGTGGTTGGCCCGGTGAGCGTGGTGGACGGCGAGCCGGTGGCCGGGCCGGATGACGAGGAAGAAGAAACGCTGCCGCCGTCGCCGATGAGCATGCAGGACGGCATCAAGGCGTTGCAGCAGGCGTTCTCGCAGTCGGCAACGCCGCCGCGTTGGCCGATGTACGTGCGTCAGGCGAAGCAGTTCCTGCGCAACACGATCGAGAACTTCGACGAGCGGAAGTACGGCTTCGCCTCGGTCGTCGATCTCCTCCGCGCTGCGGGCAAGGAAGGCGTGCTGCGCATCGAGCGCGATCGGCAGGGCGCCGTGCGCGTGTTCCCGGGCCAGCATCTGGCGCCGAAGGCGGCGGCGGAGCCGATGCCCGACGTGAGCGTCGACGGCATCGAGGAGATCGACGTCGACGCCGAGGCGCAGCCGGTGTCGCCCGCGAGCGCCGAGGCGCTGCCCGCGTCCGAGCCGGTTGTCTTCGAAGCGGCCGAGGAAACGGTGAGCGAGGCGGCCGTCGTCGACGTCGAGCCGTTGCCGGCGATCGACAGCGACGAGGAGCCACTCGAGGATGGCGACGTCGACGGCAATCGCATGGACGTCGAGCCGACGCGCATCATCTCGCGGCGCCGGCCGGCAGGAGCGCGCAAGCCGGCCGCCCCGCGCGCTGCGAGGACGCCGAAGGCCGCCGCCGCGAAGACGCCGCGAGGGGGCGCACGAAAGACAGGAGGAAGGAGATAAGGATCAATTCACAATGCTCAATTCACAATGCACAATTCACAATGCACACAGCACAATGCACAAGACTGAAACGCCCGATGTTCACAAACTGTGTGCGTGGATCCTGCAAGGCGAAGTGAGCGGTTGATTCCTCTGTCTCCGTTCTTCTGATTCAATTCCGGCGGGGCCAGGGCGACCCGCCGCTTTTCGAATGTCCAACTACACAGCCAAAGACATCACCGTACTCGAGGGGCTCGAGCCGGTTCGTAAACGGCCCGGCATGTACATCGGCGGCGTCGGTGCCGCCGGCCTGCATCATCTGGTCTGGGAGGTGCTCGACAACGCCGTTGACGAGGCGATGAACGGGTATGCCTCGAACATCGTCGTGACGCTTCACGAGGATGCGAGCTCGGTGACGATCACGGATGATGGCCGTGGCATCCCGGTCGACAAGCATCCGACGACGAAGAAGAGCGCGCTCGAAGTGATTTTCACCGTGCTGCATGCTGGTGGGAAGTTCGAGCAGGGCAATTACAAGACGGCCGGTGGTCTTCATGGCGTGGGTGCGAGCGTGGTCAACGCGCTCTCGGCCGATCTCGTGGCGACCGTGAAGCGTGACGGCGCGCAGTGGGAGATGTCGTTCAAGCGCGGCAAGCCGACCGGTCCGCTGAAAAAGGTGGGCGCCGCGCGCGGCTCCGGCACGGCGGTCTATTTTCGGCCCGACTCGACGATCTTTCCGAAGATTGCCTTCGACCCGGCGTTGATCCGCGAGCGGCTCGAGGTGGTCAGCTACATCCACAAGGGAGTGCGCGTCACCTTCGAGAACGAGGCCGGGAAGACGAAGGAGGTCTTCCAGCACGAAGAGGGACTCAGCGACTTCCTGAAGAAGATCATCGGCGAGCGCGGATCCAAGGCGGTGCACGAAGCGCCCTTCGTGCTCGCGCGCGAGAGCGGCCCGCGTCTCGACCTGGTGATGCAGTGGACCGAGTCGACCGACGAGCACGTGCGCAGCTACGTCAACGGCATTCCGACGGGGTCGGGCGGCACGCACGAGAACGGGCTGCGCGCCGGTCTCGGCAAGGCGGTTCGCAACTACATCGACACGCACAATCTCTCGCCCAAGGGCGTCACGCTGACTGCCGAAGACATCCGCGAGGGACTGACCGCCGTCCTCAGTCTCTTCATCGAAGAGCCGCAATTCCAGGGACAGACGAAGGATCGGCTCAACAATCCCGAAGTGACGTCGCTGATTGACTCCGCGGTGCGGCCGGCGCTCGAGCACTGGCTGAATCACAACCGATCGACGGCGGAAGCCATCGTGGCGCGCATCATCCTCGCCGCCCGCGCCCGCGAGGCGAGCCGCGCAGCGCAGGCGGAGGTCACGCGGAAGTCGGCGACCAGCGGACGCACGACGCTGCCTGGCAAGTTGAGCGACTGCACGAGTGCCAACCGCGAAGAGAGCGAGCTGTTCGTCGTCGAAGGTGACTCGGCCGGCGGATCGGCGAAGCAGGGGCGCGATCGTGCGAAGCAGGCGATCCTGCCGCTGCGCGGCAAGGTGATGAACACCGAAGGGATGACGCTGGCGAAAGTGCTCGAGAACAAGGAGCTCGCCGATCTCGTCACCGCGCTCGGCTGCGGGATGGGCAAGAACTTCGATCTGTCGCGCCTGCGCTACGGGAAGGTCATCATCCTCGCCGACGCCGATTCGGATGGCCATCACATCGCCACGCTGCTCCTCACGTTCGTCTATCGTCACCTGCCGCAGCTCATGGCGAACGGACGCGTCTATCTGGCGCAGCCGCCGCTCTACCGCATCGACATCGGCAAGGAGACGTTCTGGGCGCTCGACGATGCGCACCGCGATCGTCTGCTGAAGCAGTACGGCAACGGCCGCAGCCGGCCGGAGATCACGCGCTTCAAGGGGTTGGGCGAGATGATGCCGAAGACGCTGTGGGAGACGACATTGAACCCGCGGACTCGCCGCCTGCTGCGCGTCGAGGTGTCGGATCAGATCGTGACGGATCGCGTCATCAACGAGCTGATGGGAAAGGACGCGTCAGCGCGCTTCCGCTTCATCATGGATCGCGCCGAAGAAGCCAACGAGTTGGACGTCTGACGTACGTGGAGTCCGGGTCGATCTCACGTGGGTTCCGGCTCGATCTTCCGTAGGTTCCGACTTTAATCGGAACGTCAGCAGGCGGAGAGCGAGACAGGCGAGCCGCTCACGCGTGACGACTCCGTACGCCGGAAAAACGGCCGGCGCTCGTACTCTCCGCTCCCGCGGCGACTAGTTGCCGGCTCCATCGGCTGCGATCACGCGGTCAAAACCGCTCGTGCTGTGCTGGCGTGGGATCACGCGCTGTGTCGCGCGGGTTGTTCGCAATGGCCGTCTGTTGAATGGTTTAGCGCGTCGTTAATGTCATCTTGTAGATAGCTGTGGATTCTTGATCCACTCGCGTACTACAGAATCAACTACACGCCTCATTTCGAACCCGCGGCGCCTCGAAACGCTTAGGAGATATCGTCCGTCTGTTATGCGCTTCGTTTCCTTAGGAAATACGAAGTGATCGCACCAGGGCTACTGCACTGACCAAGGTCACTTTGCGATGGCGGCTGCCGCTTCCGCCTCGCGCAACAGACGGTCCAGGGCGGACCGCTCCCAGAGCCGGCCATTGCTCACCACGGCATTGATTCGCTGCGTGTTTCGAATGTCGCGCATGGGATCGGCATCGAGAAGGACCAAGTCGGCCAGCTTGCCAACCGCGACTGTTCCCAGTTCTCCATCGCGGCCGACCAGACGCGCCACGTTGATCGTCGCCGCCTGCACGGCCTGCATCGGGGAGAGGCCGGCTTCCACCAGGAGGGCAAGCTCGTCGTGGAGGCTGAATCCTGGGAAGGAATAGGGATTGCTCGTGTCCGTGCCAGCGACAATCGGGACGCCCGCCCGGTTCATGTCACGAACGAATCCTTTCTGCCTGGCGAATACTTGCGTAGCCAGGACCGCATCTTGTGGCGCCGGGTTACGCGCCCCGACGTCACCTGCGGGCGCCCATTGTCGTTTGAGCGTTTCGGGGATGTACTTCAAACGCCGATCGGACAGCAGCATGGGGTCGTTCGCGTTCGCCGTATTGCGCAGGACGACAAGCGTTGGTGCCTGCCAGGTGCCGTTCCGGCGGAATCGTATGAAGAGTGCGTCGGCCTTGAATTTGTCGAAGGAGTCGTAGATCGCGCGATTGAACTCGGTCCGGTTGCGCGGCCCTCCATCCTGGACCAATTGCTGCCGCAGTTCCTCCTCACGGCTGGAGGACGCCATCGCGATGCCGGTCAGATGTTCGATCGAATACTGGCCAGCATCGGATGCTTCGCGCGCGCTTACGGCATTCGGCACGTGACCGGCGAAGCGGATCCCCTGCTTCTTTGCCTCGTCAGCAATTGCGAAATACGCGTCGCGCGAGAGCAATGAATAGACCTTGACGAAGTCCGCGCCCATGGCCTTCGTATCGCGAACCGCCCGGCGCGCTTCTGCGTCGGTGCTAACGGAGACAGAACCGGGCCACACGGCCTGCGGCCCGTCGATGACCGGACCTGCCATATGAAGCCGAGGTCCCAGGAGTGTGCCCGCTTCTGCGTCTCGCCTCCAGTCGAGGTGATAAGGAAAGCCGAACATGATCCGCACGCCGGTAACGCCGTTGGCGATGAAGAGCGGAAGCAGGTCGCGCCGATACCAGTGCACATGCGCATCCCACAAGCCCGGGATCAGGTATTTCCCGTCACCTCGAATGACGCGCGCGTTGAGGGGCACGCGCACGTCTCTCGTGGGGCCCATGGCAGTAATCGTCCGGTCCGTGACAACGACCGTTTGGCCTGGCAAGGTTCGCTCGGCGCCAATGTCGATGACGGACACGTTCGTGAACGCAATCGACGCCGCCTGCGCGCTGACGTACAGAGCGCCGAGAATGGCGTAGAGAACGATGCAGATGAGTTTTCGCATCGGTACTCCCGCTCATCGAGCCCGGTCGGCAGGCCTGCAGGTGCTCCGACTTTCATCAATTTTCTGTCGGCCGCTCGATGCGGTCGATGACCAGCACCTCCACGGGTGTCCGCGCGGGGACCAGCTTGAGACCGAGCTGCTCCTCGAGCGCGGTGAACATCGATGGCAGAGTGGTATCGCTCACCGCTGGCGGCTGGCCGCCGGCCGCCAATGGATCCGCGGCAAACTCGAGTTCGAAGTCGAAGCCGCCGATCAGGCCGGTCTTGTCCACAATGATCCGGCCGGCCTGATTGGACATACTCCGCGCAAGCGCCGCCATCGAGGTCCCTCCCGCGACAAGACGGTTGCCTGAGCCAAATCGCATACCGCAGGCGGGTCGACCGTCTGGGAGTTGCGGCCCTCCGGTTGGTGGCGGCCCGCCCTCGCGCACGCTTTTCAACATCGCGTTCATGACGGCGTCACAATCCGTCACGGCGGGCTTCAACGTCGAACCGAGCGTGCGATCGGTGCGCGCCAGCCTGAGCTCATACACGGGAATCTCGCGGGTTTCGGTATGGACAGCCAGCTTGAAACGTTCGGCGAACACGCGCTGCATCATCAGCTGTAACGGACCGACGGTGCCTGGTTCCGTCAAGGGCATCTCGCCCGAGAACTGCGCGGTGATGTCGTAGCGCGTCGAGTCGATCCAGTCCGGCCCGCCTATCAACTGCTGGGGCTGCAGTCCAAAGAAGTCAATCAGGCTCGCCCGCAGCGGGATGTTGGTGATGACGATCCTTCCGGGCTGGCGTCGCCCCCCTGCCATCGTGTCACCGGACTTGTTTTCTTTCACCGACACCACGTCGAACGACGGCAATGTCGCCGGGTCCTGAATCTGCACCGGCCCCTGTGCGGCTGCCCGAAGCGGCGCGAGCGCCGCCGCAAGAAGTCCGACGAGAACGACGATGGTTGCCGCGTGGCGGAACCCGAGGCGTCCTCTCGCTTGCGCTTCGTCGAGGAGCGCGCTGATCCGTTCGGACAACTCGCTGCGGTTGATCATCGACAGCACATAAACCGGTGACGTCCTGGCACGTCGCGCCAGCGTCACCAGCTGCTGCGCGTACGCAGTCTGCTCTGCTATTCGCAGCACTGCATCGTCACACGCGCGCTCCGCCTCGAGCGACAGCTGACGCCATGCGATCCAAGCGAGCGGGTTGAACCAGTAGATGGCACAGACGAGACGAGTGGCGAGGTGGACCGGCCAGTCTGCGCGTCGGATGTGTTCGAGCTCGTGAATGAGCGCCTGCTTGATCTCCTGGTCCGCCCAGATGAGCGCCTGGGACGGCAACACGATCGCGGGCCGGACAATCCCACACGTGAGCGGCGCCACGACATCGTCATGAATGAGGACCGCAACCGGCCGATGAATACCGGATCCGATTGCGCGGACGAGTGCCTCGCCTTCATGCCACGTCCGAGCGGCGCTGCGAAGTGTTCGCAGCCGTAGAGGCGTGACCAGAACGGGCGCCAGGAACAACGCCGCGCCGATCGCCCAGGCAGCGATGAGAAGCGCTCGCGTTGACGGCCGTGTTCTCTCTGAACGGCGCGCGTCAATGGATTGTGCTGGCTTCGGAACAGCCTGAGCACCAGTGAGCTCAGGCGACATGGCGATCGGCAGGTTCCTCGGCGCGGCAGCGGAGACAGGTTTTCCAACGGACAGCGTCACGGCAGGCACGGCACCCTCGATCACCGGGAGCGTCAGCACCACGGCAAACGCTGACGCCAGGGCGAAGTGCCGCGTTGCGGCGCGCGCGCGGCGGGCGCACCGGATTGTCAGCAATCCGGCCGCCAGAATCACCGTCGCTTTGACGATGGTCGAGAGCGGGAACGCGCTGAGCGAGAGCGCAGCATGCGCAAGGATGTCGGTCATCGTTTTTTCCTCAGACGACGGGCACGATCGATCTCGGCCTGCAGGTCTTCGAGCTCCTCTTCGCTCCAGGATTCGTCACGCAGCAGCGATGTCACGAGGTGGCGTCTCGAGCCCGCGAAGAAGACGCCGAGGAAGCGTTGCAATCCTTCGCGCTTCGCAGCTGCTGGCGACGACGTGGCCGAATAGACATAGCGGTTGCCATCCGCTTCGTGCCGGACGAAGCCCTTCTCTTCGAGCCTCGTCACCATCGTGCGCGTTGCCGAGTAGCTGGGCGAATCGATCAGGCGGGTGCGAATGTCTTCGACGGATGCCCGATTGCCCAGGGCAAAGATGGCGTCCATGATCTCGCGCTCGCGTCGTGTCAGGCGTTCAGGCGATCGATGTTTCATTCGGCGGCTCCGGTTGGCTGCTACAGGTGTGGCATTCTAATGCCACACCTGTAGCATTGTCAACGAAGCCTTGATACGGGAAATGGCGCTCGCAGGTTCACACCGAACGTCTAACCCTCACTCATAGCGACGTTGGCAATCTGCGCTTGCGTTTAATGGAGCAAACACGGTTCGCCGAGGTCTGCCTGGTCGCAATGCAGGACCCGGCGTTAAGTCGGTTACCGGAACGTGGATGCCCGCCACGGGCCGGACGGTTTCCCGCCAGTCAGGCAAGCCGTAGGATGGTCGCAACCGGTGAGCTCGCTCGAATCCCGAGGGCTCGACCTTCGCGCCATCGAACGTGCGAAACAGTATCTCGCGTCGCCGTCTGGGAGCGGCGTGCGGGAGGGCGCAACGTCACGTTCCCGGCCTGGCAGTCCTCCGTCAACGGACAGCGCCGGAGCTTCGCGTTGCTGCGTCCCGCGAATGGGGACGCAACCACGCAAGAGGCGATTCGGGACGCCATCCTCGACGCGTACAGCCGCCTCGAGGCCGCACCGTCGGGCGTTCACGGCGGCGAACCACCCACGCCGACACGGCCTGGGTGGGCCGTCTCGTTTCGGTTCGCCGAGGAACTCGAGCGCCACCTGGTTTCGCCATTCGTCCAGCATCTCGCACTGAGCGGCCGGCGCAGTCGTTCGCTGGGCGTGATACGCGCGCTCGAGTTCGTGATTGCGCGCGGCATCCTGGAACAGTTCGTCGATGGTTGGCGGGTGGTCGTAGACCGGCGCGACCTTGATCTTGATGATGCGTTGATCCATGTTCGGCTTGAACTGGGGGCGCAGCTTCAGCCTCGCGACGCTATTGTTGTCAACGTGCACGAGGTGAAGCCGCGGCAGCGGGAGACGACACTGAACCCGCGGACTCGTCGCCTGCTGCACGTCGAGGTGTCGGATCAGATCGTCACCGACCGCGTGATCAACGAGCTGATGGGGAAGGACGCGTCAGCGCGCTTCCGTTTCATCATGGATCGGGCCGAAGAAGCCGAAGAGCTGGACGTCTAAGCTCAGACTTGTGCGTGAAACGGAATCGGCGTGTTCTCTCGGGCGGCGTCGATTCCGACTCGACGTAAGGTGCGGTTTCGGCTCGATCTGAGGTGGGTTCCGGCTTTCGGCTGGAACGTCAGAAGGTGGAGACGCGAGACAGGCGAGCCGCTCACGACGTGACGAATCCGCACGCCCGAAAACCGGCCGGCGCTCGTGCCCTGTCAACAGGCCTTACGCGATCTGAGTCAGATGATGGTGGTCGCCGGTCGTTCGCCGAGCTCAACGCACCTGATGCGCAACGCCGGCTTTGTCGAGAGCTCGCGTCATTGAGCACTGGGCAGTTGAGATATCGGCCGCTCCCAATGTGCGTGGTAGTCCTGAAGGACGCTGGAGATCGCGCGCTCCGGCATGTCGACGTGCAGCTGCTGATACCGCCCGTCGCGCCATACCGTCAGCAGCATTGCCGGCTCAGGACGCACGCGGGCCGCGATCTCGTACTGCTTCGTCGTGTGCACGCGCCATTCGTCGACGCCGACGATGATGTCGGTGGCGCGAAGGCCGAGGGCGGCGGCGCGAGTGCCGAACACCTGGAACGTGGCGCCATCCGTCGGTTGCGCATCGAGCGCGTAGACGACGAGCCGTTCGGCACCGCGAGGGAAGGCATCGCGCAGCAGATCCGACGCCTGGCGTTCGAGCGCCGTGTCGCCGGTGCGGAGTGCCTGTCGCATCATGAGCACGCCGCGCGTAGTGGTGATGCCGTATCGCGTTTCGATCTCGCGCGCGAGGGCTTGGGCGCGATCGTGCTGACCTTCGCGGTCGAGCAGCTCGGCGAGCGTTCGCATGCCGCCGGCCGATCCTGTGCTCGCGGCTCTCGTCGCAATCGCCAGCGCGCGCGGGCCGTTGTGATGCTCTTCATAGTACTTCACGACCCACATCACGTCGTTCGACACTTTGACCCGGTCGCGTGCGCCGGCAATCCACTTCTCATAAGCGGCAGCGGCGTCGTCGGACCGATCGACGAGGAGGAGCAGTCGTGCGAGCCGATCGCAGTCGTCGCCGACGAGATCGCAGAGACGGCCGGCGAACGCGATGTGCTCGTCGGGCGTGGCCTTCGCGTAATCGAGGATCTCCTCGATGGCATCGACGTCGTAGTCGAGCAGGGGACCAAATGCGTGACGCAGCTCCGGGATCGACGGGCTCCCGTCAATCGAGAGCCACGCATTCGACCACTGCGTCCACTGGTTGTACGGCATCGACTCGGCCCATGCCGCGGCTTGTGCCCGCGTCGGCGGGCGCGGGCACCCTGGCTGCAGTGAACGGGCACGGAGATCGAATCCTGTTCCGACCGGCTCCGCGGGAGTGAACCAGGCATTCGGCAACGGCATCTGTTTCACCGCAGCCGCGGCGTTGGGGGCGGACATGAAGTAGTTCCACGCCGCCGCAGGCACGATCTCCGGTGCGCTCTTGACCAGCGCGGCGCCGAGCTCGACGGCGCGGACCTGTTCGCTGGCGCCGTCTGCCATCCACCGGAGCACGATGGGATAGAGGGTGAGGTCGCCGAAATCGGCCTCGATCCGCTTCTCGATGTCTTTCTCCTCGTCATGCAACCCCAGCGCGTCGAAGTGATACTGCTGCATGACCAGCGTCTGACAGAGATGGCGCTCCAGGAAGCCCGCCCAGATTCCCCAGTCGAGGACGTGCACGGCCGTCTGCCCGGGGTCGCGGTGAACGGGCCCGGACGCGAATCGTCGGTTCAACGCCGGTACGACGTCGCGGTCTTGAAGCCGTGATCCGTACAAATGTGACCAGACGGTATCGATCTCGTCGAGCTCCAGGGGGGTGCCCGCCTCGGCGAATTCGTGACTGGCTTCCACGCTGTAGTGCTCGTTGGTGAACGCGATGCGATGCCAGTCCGCACGGTCGTCCAGGTGCTGCTGGTCGAAATAGGTCAAGAACGCGGCAATGCCCAGGCGCTGTCGCAACGCTCGTCCGTGCTCCAATCGCTCGAGTATCGTCGACCTCGGTCCCGGACTCGTGCGACGCCAGTCGCCGGTGAGGCGCTCCTGCAGCGCGGCCGTCCATGCGCGGTCGGCGTTATCGGCGCTTCTGCGCTGCGCGTCGGCGAGCAGCGCGGACGCCTCCCGTTCACGGCCGGCGAGCGTAGACAGAATGACTTGCGCGAGCAGGCCATCGGTCGACGCCGGGTTGGATCCACGGCGTGCGTTCGCGATTGCCAGGTGCGCGGCCATGCGCGAGAGCGCAGGACGGATGTCGGAGATCACGGTGGTGCTCTCCCGGAGCGCAAGCACGCCGGCGAGCAGCGCGGCCGACTCGTTCGCGGACGAGGATCCCATGTCGTCCTTCAGCGCCTGCGCGATGCGGTCGTCCTGTTGCAGCATGACCTCGGTCGAGGGGTCGGTCAGTGCGGCGCGGACGTTGAGGTCGCCTTCCGTTGTGTCGGTCACCCGACCGTTCCCCGCGAACAGCGTACGTGCGAGATCTTCGTATGTACGCGGAGACCAAATGTGTTCGACGACGCCGATCGTGACCGCGGGCGTGGCGCCGATCGTGACGATGAACTGATCGAAGCGACCGCCGTTCGGCTGCTGCGAGACGACGATCGTTGGCGGATCGTCAGCGCGCGACGGCTGCGCGAAGTGCGAAAGGTTGACCAGCGTCCCGACGATGTCGGCGACGAGCCACTCCTGTTCGGTCGCGTGATGGCGCAGAGTGGCTGCCGGCGTGGCTGCCGGCGTGTCGGCGGCGGAAGCCGGCACCAGCCACCAGAATCCGAGCGCTACAACAGCCATGGATGTACAGAGAAGCAGAACGACCGGTCGTTTCATGGAGATGCTCAGGGTGCGAAGGGCAGGGATCGCTGATCAATCGGCCGCACGTCGCTCACCTTGAGCTGTTGTACTCCTCGACATCCGCCTATGGCTCCGGGCACCGATGCCACGAAGATCGCGCCGCTGCCGCGGGACGCGTAGCGGCGCGGACAAAAGCAGGGGAACACCAAGAACAGGTTGTCGATCTCCGTCTTCGTCAGCGAAGCGTGCAGCCGTGGACAGAAGCGCGAAAAGCGGGAAGACCACAGGGGTTACGAGAAGGGAGATAGGAGAAAGATCGCGGGGATGATGTACGCTCTGCCGCACATGACACTCCCTGGCCGGCGTCTGAAGCGCCTGGTATCCACCATCGCCTTCGGACTCGCGTGTCTCGCAGCTCCGTCGGTTGCGCTCCCGGCAGGGCGCGATGTGAAGTACGCCCCGTCCGATGCATGGCTGCTCCCGCCTCCCATGCCGACGAGCGCGCCGGATCCGCTCGGTGCGCCGATGCGTGTGGTGTATACCGACACGCAAGTCAGGCTGACGGCCGATGGGGAAGAGGCCCTGGATGACTGAGTATCCGGCCTTTCGGTGCTGGGGTGACCACGATTCGTCTACCGATGCCACGCGCCAAGGGGACCTGGAGCTTCCTGTCCGAGCCTGTCAACCGGCGACTGGGTGGTGTCGAGTACTGGCGTCAGGCAGCGCTCACCGGTACCGTCATGCGGACGGTGATGAGCAGACGTGTGCTGACGCCCGAGATCACCGCCGCTGACGCCGCGGCACTCAATGCGGCGATTCCACGGTTCGACAACAAGGTCTCGCAGCTGTTCGAGGCGGACGCCAAGGGAAAGCCGGCCGCCGAGCGACCGGCCCCCTATCGAGACGATCAGGACTGGGCCGCGGCGACGACGCCGTGTCTGGCGACACCGCAATAGAGGATGCTTCCCAGAACGGCATCCCGTTCGAGTTCATCTCGCCGGCGGCAGGCCGGACGAAGCAGTGGCGCGAGGGCAAGAATCAGGCTGTGTGGCTCACTGTTCGGAGACGGCGGCCCGCACATCCTTCACGAAGCGCGTTTGATCCCACGCACGCGTTGATCGCGTACGTCCCAGACGGACGATGACCAGAGCGGAGTCACCGATGTCGCAGCTTCTGGAACAGACGCTGCTGCTCGATGACGCCAGACGTCGGTTTCGGTGCGCGCGGCTCGACCGTATAGTCCGCCGGAGTGGCCAACAGAGAGATGCCCGTGTAGGAATCGAGCGCACGAAATTCGGGTCGTTGCGAGCCTTCCAAGATCAACCAAGCGACCCGTTTCCGTGTAGTACACTCCCGCGTTGGTGTCGAGCGCGGAGGTGAAACCGAGCAGATACGATCGGTCGATCATCGAAGGTCCCATCGGTGCCGCCGTGTGGCGGATCGCGTGGCCGACGATGCTGCAGAACGTCATTGCCGGTCTGCAGGGCATCATCGACCAGGCGATGGTCGGTCACTTCAGCACCTACTACGGCAATGCTGCCATCGCCATCAGCTGGCAGATCATCCTCGTCGTCATTGTCTTCATCAGCTCGCTGTTCACCGGCATGGGCGTGCTCGTGGCGCGCTTCGCGGGAGCCAATCAGCCCGACAAGGTGAACCGCGTCGTCTACCAGGCGTTCCTGAGTGCGTTCGGTCTGTCCGTCCTGCTGGCGGCGGTCGGATATGCCGCCGCGCCCGCGCTCGTCGGCTTCGTTCACGCCGAACCCGAAGTGATGCGTCAGGCGCTGCCCTTCATGCGCGTCATGTTCATGGGCATCTTCGGCATGATGATGTTCTTCATGCTGGGCGGCGCCTTTCGCGCGGCCGGGGACCCGCGCACGCCGCTCCGTCTCGGCCTGGCGATGACGGTGCTGACGATCGGCTTCAACATCGTGTTGATTCCGCGGCTGGGGGCTGTGGGAGCGGCGTTCGGGACGATCTCCAGCAGCACGCTGGTCTCGGTCTACGGGATCTGGCTGCTCACGCGGCCCGCTTCGGTGATTCACTTCGAGCGCGGCATGTCGCGGAAGCCGGACTTCACCATCATCGGTTCGCTGTTTCGCTTCGGTCTGCCGACCGGAGTCCAGGGCATTGCGATGAACGTCGGCGGCGTGCTGATGCTGCGGTTCATCGGCAGCCTCGATCAGAGCGCGGCGGCGCAGGCCGCGTATGGTCTCTGCTACAACCAGCTGTTCGCGCTGATCACGTGGACGTCGACGGGACTCCTGGGCGCTGCGGCGACGATTGCAGGACAGAACCTGGGAGCCGGAAAACCCGATCGCGCGCTGCACGGCGTCCACATGGCGGCGCGCATCGGGTTCATCGTCGCCCTCGTCATGGGACTGCTGTTCGTGACGATTCCCGGGCCCTTACTGACCGGACTTTTCGGCCAGACGGATCCCGAAGTGCTCGCGATCGGACGCCAGTTGCTGCTGTTTTTGAGCATTTCCGGATTCTTCGTCAGCGCGGCCCTCGCGTTCACCGGTGGGTTGCAGGGGACGGGCGACACGCGGAGTCCGCTCTACATCTCGATCGTGTCGCAAGTGATCGTGCCGCTTGGCTTCTGCGCCATTGTCCAGGCAACGCGCGGCCTCGAGCCGTCGGTGATCTGGGCTGCGATCGTGATTGGCCACATCACCCGCGCCACGCTCAGCCTGCTTCGGTTCCGTCAGCAGAAGTGGCGCGCGATCGTCGTCGAGATCGAGCCGGCGAGACCGTAGACAGAAGCACGGAAGACGGAAGCGTCAGGCGATCTTCACGATCTTCCCGTCGCTCGCCGCCGCTTTCCACCGGTCGACCTCGCTCTCGCTCAACGAGGTCAACATCAGGCCGACATGCGACTCGCGTTGGCTCACCTTGTCGACGTACTCGACCGAGGTGATCGTCGCCACCAGCGGCGTCGCTGCTGCGTCGGCGACCACGCGCATTCCGCTGCGGATCGTGCCGTCAGCAATGTCGCCGATGAGGACGAAAGCTCCCGCTCGCGCGCCGGAGCCGTCGCCGAACGTGAAGTGGCTGTGGACGCGGAAGAGAGCGGCGACAGGCATCGATCGCCCGTCCAGCGCCACTTCGCCCGTGCGCGAAAGCGCGGCGCAGCGTGATGGCCATACGACGCTCGCCACGTGTCCGCCCGTCCGCAGCAGCCAGTCGGCGGACTGCAGTGCCCACCAGTACACGGTCATTGGAATCACGAGTGAGGCGGTGGCGATACCCGCCACGCGCGCGGCTGCGGCCCACGTCGCTCCCGCGTTGACGTCCACGACCGCCAGTCCGGCGCCTACCGCACACAGCATCCCGAACGAGATTGGAATCTGCCACCAGAGCCGCAGGCGCGCACGTTCGCAAAAGAGCTCGGTGGCGATGGTGAGCGGCGTCAGGACGAGGACGACGGACATCACGCCGGCCACCAGCGCGAAGAGCACTGAAGAGGGAAACGTCGTGGCCGAGTCGCGCGCCGCCAGCACGACCACGCCGACCACGAAGGCGATGGCCGCGCAGACTGCCATGCCGGCGATCACGACGCCGGCGGCGATGGTGTGCTTGATCGCGAAACGCGCTGCGCGCCACGAGGTCATCGATCGCACTGCGGCCTCCTGACCGATGAGAGCAGTCTAGCGACTGCGGGAGGGATCAATCAACGCGATGGAGGTACAGGCTGGTCTGGCGACGCTGCGCCTCATCCAGTTGGTTCCCGAGCAGGAACTTGATGCTGAGCGGCGCGGCCGCGATCGCCCGCGGCAGCCAGCCGCGGAAACCGAGCCATGGGAGGAGGATCGCAAGGATCGGGGCGGCCAGCGTGCCGGCCAGGTAGAGACGGGAGTCCTCACCGATGGCGCGTGCGGCCGCACCCGCCGCGAACGCATACCAGACGTATGCCGCCAGCGTCGTGGCGCCGAGGCCCACTGCGATGACCAGGTGCCCCGGGCTGAGCGGCCAGGTGAAGAAGGCGAGCGAGAGCACACTCGCAACCAGAAGCACCGCACAGCAGGCGAAGCTTCGCGTCAGATTCTGAGAACATCGCTCGAGCGCAGCAACGTCCTGGACCTCTGTAGCGTGAGTCATTTTTCGTCGGCCGAGAAGAGACGCAAGGGACCGCCGCCAGCTTAGCATTCTGAGGGAGTCGTGGCGGCACTCGTTTTTCGGGCTGTGTGGCTCCGCCGGGCGGGACTTCAGTCCAGGCATACAGCGGCTTAAGATGCCACTATGGCCACTGAGTCTGTGACGAATTCGATCGCACCGGTCGCTGCTGGAGTCGTGACCGCCGTCAACGCCAGCACCTCACACGTGCCGCCCCCGGTGAACGACGTGAACCGCGGCTACCTGCCGGGATCGACCGAACGCGCCGAGTTGAAATCGCGCCTCGCGCAGATGGCCGGCGAGCGGATCGAGATTCCGCTCGTGATCGGCGGCCGCCGAATCCGCACCGGCCGTCTCGCGCACGCGGTCATGCCGCACGATCATCGTCATGTGCTCGCCGACTGGCACGCGGCCGACACCGCGCACGTCCAACAGGCGATCGACGCCGCGCGCGACGCACAGCGGGAGTGGGCGAACTGGCCGTGGCACGACCGCGCCGCCGTGTTCCTCCGCGCCGCCGAACTTCTCAACACGACCTGGCGCGCCACGCTCAATGCCGCCACGATGCTCGGCCAGTCGAAGACGGCTTTCCAGGCGGAAATCGATTCCGCGTCCGAGCTCATCGACTTCTGGCGCTTCAATCCGTTTTACGCGGAGCAGCTGTACGCGGAGCAGCCGATCAGCACGGCGGGCGCCTGGAACCAGGTCGACTACCGTCCACTCGAGGGGGTCGTCTATGCGGTGACGCCGTTCAACTTCACCTCGATCGCTGGCAATCTGCCCACCGCGCCGGCACTCATGGGCAATACCGTCGTCTGGAAGCCGGCGTCGAGCGCGCTGCTCAGTGCGCACTACATCCTCGCGCTGCTCGAAGCCGCGGGGCTTCCACCCGGCGTCATCAATCTCGTCCCCGGCGATGCCGCGCAGATCTCGAACGTGATGCTGTCCTCGCCGCACCTGGCGGGCATCCACTTCACCGGGAGCACCGCGGTGTTCAACGGCATGTGGAAGGCGGTCGGCGAGCGAATCGCGACCTATCGGAGTTATCCGCGGCTCGTCGGCGAAACCGGCGGCAAGGACTTCATCGTCGCCCACGCTTCAGCCGATCCGCAGGCGCTCGCGGTGGCGATCGCGCGCGGGGGCTTCGAGTACCAGGGTCAGAAGTGTTCGGCGCCGAGTCGCGTCTACGTGCCGCAGTCGCTCTGGCCGGACGTCCGCGACCGCGTCGTGGCCATGATGCGCGACATGCGGATGGGCGATGTCACCGACTTCCGCACGTTCGTGGGCGCCGTGATCGACCGCAAGGCGTTCGACAAGATCAGCGGCTACCTCGACGACGCCCGGCAGAACGCCACGATCGTGCAGGGCGGCAAGACCGCCGGCGAGCTCGGCTTTTTCATCGAGCCGACGATCGTCGAGACGAAGAATTCGCAGTACCGACTCCTGTGCGAGGAAATCTTCGGTCCGGTCGTCACGGTCCATCCGTATGACGATGTACGTTGGAACGAGACGCTCGCGATCGTCGATCGCACCTCCCCCTATGCGCTCACCGGTGCGATTTTCGCGAACGATCGCGAGGCCGTGCGACAGGCGTCGAGCGCGCTGCGTCACGCCGCTGGGAACTTCTACATCAATGACAAACCGACGGGAGCGGTGGTGGGCCAACAGCCGTTCGGCGGTGCGCGAGCGTCGGGCACGAACGACAAGGCCGGCTCGAAGATGAATCTGCTGCGCTGGGTGAGCGCCCGCGCGATCAAAGAGACGTTCTCGCCACCTCGCGACTGGCGCTATCCCTATATGGGGGAAGGGTAAGGGTCAGATCAATTCACGATTCAGAATTCACAATGCTCAATTCACAAATCGGATCCGGATCTTGTTCCGGGGCGGCGGATTGTTCGCATCAGCTCGAACGCCGGGAGTCCTGTCAGCTGGCCATTGAGCCTTGTGAATTTCGAATTGTGACTAGAAGGTAGTTTCTGACGAGGTTGTTTGCTCTGCCGTTTTGCACCTTGGCAATCTCCATGCAGTCGAACGAGCTCAGACCGCTGTGCTCGCTGCGCAGTTGAGGTCAGGGGGGAAACTCATGACTCGAAAGATTGCTCCGTGTGTGATGGCGCTGCTTGCCGCGGCGGCTCTGCACGCGCAGGACACGACGATCAAGCAGGAAACCAAAATCAAGGCGGACGACGCGAAGGTGATGACGATCGACGGCTGCCTCAATGGCAGCGGGTCGAACTTCATGCTTACGAACGCCGTGGCCGCGAGGGTGGCGGGCGACAAGAAGGATGAGAAGAAGTCGGTCGGCACGTCCGGCGTGGTCGAGTCATACGCACTCGTCCCGCAAGGCGGTGTCTCGCTGACGCCGCACGTCGGTCATCGCGTCGAGCTCGTCGGTGTGGTGATCGACGCGGCGAAGAAGGGTGACAACGACGCCAAGGTGAAGATCGAGGACAGGACGAAGGTCGACCGCGACAACGCGCCGGATTCGAAGTCGAAGACGACGTCGAAGGCCGAGATCGCCCGCGGCCCGAACGCGCAGTTCGCGGTGACCTCGGTGAAGATGATTTCGCCTGTCTGTATCGAGTAGGCGCCGGGACAAGACCGATCGATTCACATCGATCGGTCGAACCCGCTTTCAGATCGGAACTTCGGACACGGTCGGCAGGGGCGCGGCCGAACGGCTCGCTCTACGACATCAGTGGGTGGCGACCGGTTCGGCGGCCGCTACCGTCACCTGGGCGCGCGGCGTCCAGCGTACGAGGCGGCCGTCGCGCGGCACCTGCAGCGTCACGGGCACGGCACCATCCGGCAGCGGAACCTTCTTCCGCGGGTTCGCGTACACCGGGTGTTTGCCGTGCTCGCGATTCCATTCGGCCACCGTGGCGTTCTGATACATGTTCTCGACAATCTGCCGCCAGCCGACGCCCGTGTTGTAGGCGCAGAACGAGATCTCGCCCATCTGCGTGGCGTACGGGATGATGCACATCTCAGTACGGCGGAAGTCGTATGTCCAGAGATCCTGGAACCACATGCCGGCGATGAACATCATCAGCCACTCGTCGCCCTTGCGGTCGACGTTGTCGCGCGCGCCAAGCCGCCCGCCCAGCTGACCGCCGCTCTGTTTGTCGAACTTGTGGAGCAGATCCACGAGGCGGAATCCGCGCGGCGCCTTTGCCGGCGAATAATTGCGCAGGAGACTGAGTCCGGTCTGTACGAGCGTAAGCGTACGGCCGCGGGCAGAGTCGGCGATCTGACGTGCGTCGTAGAGGAACTGTTCGACGTTGAGGAACGAGGAAAGCGGCGCCCACGACTTCGTCTTCTTGCTGACCATGAACGCCATGCCCACGCCGCAGTCGGGATGGCATCCGCAGCTGAGCGATCCCCAATCCGCGCCGGGTCCCTTCATCAGGTCGGTCACGCTCGAAATCGCGCTCGACGCCGAGAGCGGAAACCAGTCGCGCAGCGGTTCGGTTGTGCCAGTCTGCGCGCGCATGTCGTGCGCAAGGTGCGACAGTGTGTACCGCTGCTTGTAGCGGTCCTCATCCGTGATGTCTTCGTCGCGTCCGGTGAACGACACCGGCTGGAACGAGACGAAGCTGATCTTGTCGCAGTTCTGGAGCGCGAACTTGACGATCGGTCCCACCTGGTCGTTGTTGACCGTGTTGACGATCGTCACCACGAGGCAGACATCGATGCCGGCGGCATGCAGGTTCTCGATGGCGCGCAGCTTGACGTCGAACAGGTTCCCCACCTTCCGGTGTGAGTTCGCCTCTTCGGAGACGCCATCGAACTGCAGGTAGGCGATGCGCATACCCGCCTCGCGAGCCTGCCGCGCGAACTCGGCGTCCTGCGCGAAACGGATGCCGTTGGTCGCCGCCTGGACGCTGAAGTACCCCACCTCACGCGCATAACGGACGGCGTCGAGGAAAATCGGCGAAATCGTCGGTTCGCCGCCGGAGAACTGCACCGTCATCTGCCGGCGCGGCTTCACGCTCACGGCATCGTCGAGCAGCTGCTTGACCTCGGGAAGCGTCAGTTCGTGGACGTAGCCGACCTGATTGGCGTCCATGAAGCAGGGATCGCACATCATGTTGCAGCGGTTGGTGAGGTCGATCGTGAGCACCGCGCCGCGGCCGTGCTGGATGGATGACGTTCCGTGGTTGTGCAGCTTGTCGGTGACGGCCGGGAAATCGCGGCCGGGAAACAACGATTCGAGCCGCGAGAGAAACGCCGGGTCGATGGCGAGCGTATCAGTGAACGTGCCGTGGATCGGACAGGTCTTCTCGATGATCACCTTGCCGTCGCGCTCGACGATCTGCGCCTTGATCTCTCCCGCGTGCTCGTTGACGAGTGATTCGATCGATTGCTCGCCGGAGAGGATGCGCGTGCGCGTCTCGCGGACGCATGTGGGACAGAGGGAGTCGGTCGTACGCGGCCAGCCCAGTTGCGGCTTGGTGCGCTGGCTGCTCTTCAAGAGTGGCGCCGGCGCCCACTTCGGCTGGAACGGTTGCGATTCAAATTGTCGGTTGATCAGCTGAAGGGCCGGCCAGGCGGCTTTGGCCGCGCCGACGAGCGCGAGTTCGACCGGCTTCCACACATTCATCCACGACCTCCCCGTGCGGGACATCCCACTATCCTGCGAGCTGCACGTCGACAGACCCTGAAGACTAGCACAATTGCTCAGGGAAACCGGCGATTGCTGCACGAACCGCGTCGTCGAGTGCGCGCCGATCGACCTTTCCGCGCACCGTCAGCGGCAGCGTCTCGAACCGCACAACCACACGGGGAATCTTGTGCGGCGCAAGCCGCGACGAACAGAATCGGCGCACGCCGAGCACGGTAACTGGCGCCGAGGCGCGGTCGACGACGATGCAGGCGGCTACGAGCTCGCCGC
>JADMIO010845992.1_pt1 | contig 30754 bp, 27 predicted proteins | sample 8958161 | NCBI WGS metagenome assembly JADMIO01 (sample SAMN16585339, study PRJNA669376) | soil metagenome | isolation source: Crop rotation soil | place: USA: Cullars Rotation, Alabama | collected 2011 | reverse complement strand
CGCGACAACTTGTCCACGTGGAATTCTAAGCTTAGGATCCCAATGTGCTGGAAAGTCACTTGCGCCTTGTGCATGCATAATGGTCGCTCGCTCCAGGAAAAAATGGGCACCACCTTCTTGCAAAATTTCAACTTTTGAGTCACCTTCGGTATAAACAAGAGAAGTAACATCGAATGATTTGGGTTAATCTAATGAGTATATGTATGGAAAGAATCGAAAAAATAAATGGAATTTTATAGGATCTTTCCTGAAACTAGGTATAATATCAAATGCGGAAAATAAATGTATATTTATTCTCCGCATTTGGTATAACGCGAGGGCTTCATGAAGTTTTCAATCGTCATTCCTACTCGAAATCGTTTGGATTTACTTAGATCTGCGGTGGCATCGGTCGTACAGCAAAATTATTCTGACTGGGAATTGATTATTTCCGATAACGCATCAAATGAAGATATTGCAGGATTTGTAGATTCTCTCAATGAATCTCGAATTAAATATAGTCGCAGTGAAAATTATCTTTCGATCACCGAAAATTGGAATCGCTCTATAGATATGAGTAGCGGAGATTATGTTATTATGATTGGTGATGACGATGCTCTCTTAAAAAACCATCTTCAAATTACACACAATTTAATTGAAAAATTCGAACAACCAGATCTTATTTATACAAATGCATATTTGTATGCTTATCCAGGTGTTATTCCAAGCTTCCCAAAAGGAGTTTTTCAACCTTTTGGTTCTTTATATGGAATGCCTAAGCACAATGTCCCTTTTTGGTTGGATCAGTCTTATAAAAAAGCAATTATACAAGCAACCTTAGAATTTAGATGTCTGTATTCGACGAATATGCAACATGCCTTGATTTCTCGTCCATTGCTTGAAAAAGTCAAAAGAGAAGGGAAGCTTTTTCTATCCTCCTATCCTGATATTTACACGATGAGTGCTCTTTTTTTAGAAGCTGATCGTCTTTTAATTTATCCTAATGAACTCGTTGTCATCGGAATCAGCTCGAAATCCCATGGTTATTATGCTATCAATGGAAAGGATAATGAAGCCATTCAATTTTTAAATGCCAAGAAGGAAATGAGCGAAATCAATAGTCTTAAATCTGTTTTACTTCCGGGCTTCATTGTGTATACCTATTGGCTTGGAGCAAATGAATTATTCAAATGTCATTTTGATTTAAAAAAATTGGGATTAAGACTAGATTATAATGTCTATAGAAATATACAAATTAATTATATTTACGAAAAATTCGTGCATAATAGATCTGAGTTCGGATCGCGATTTAAAGAACTAATGAAATGTCTCACCTTTTCTGAAAAAAAAATGAGTATCTTTCCGCGTTTAATAACCCAGCTAAAAGAGGAAACTAATCTTAATGATTTAATGCAATATCTTTCATTTTCAGAGAAAGTTGTTGTGATCTATTTTCTGGCAATATCTTATTTTAAAGAGATGATATCTTCATCGAAGTTTTATAAAACAGCACACAGGCTGGTGTCGACTTTTTTATATCAAGGATATTGCATTGTAAAAAAATTATTTCCCACATTTTTAAAAAGAATCTGTAAGTCGTTCTTGGAGCGTTTACGGTCTTTCTTTTCCAAAGCGGTATCGATTCCAATTTCCGAGACTGTACCTGCACCTCAACCTTCTTACACTCCTCTTAATCCTCCTCCAGCTTTTTTAATTCCAGAGAAGGAGCCAAACCGCTTTGTTACTATTTTAGAAATATACGAACAAGTTGAACCCATTGATTGCTCTTAAAATGAAAAAAGTTCTCATTACAGGCGCGAGTGGCTTCATCGGCAGAGAATGCCTTTCTTTACTTACCGATCTTAATTATGAGGTTTATGCGCTTACTTCTAAAACGCCTTCATTCTTTTTGGAAAATGTTCAATGGATAAAATTTGATCTTCTTAAAGACTTCTCTATTGATGATCTTTTAAAAAAGATCAAACCTTCCCATCTTCTCCATCTTGCATGGGTTACAACACCCGGTAAACTTTGGGAGGCAAAAGAGAACTTAGATTGGCTAGAATTGAGTACTCACTTAATAGAGGCATTTGCTCGTAATGGAGGTAAAAGAGCTGTTCTCGCGGGAACTTGCGCTGAATATGATTGGACCGCTGAAGAATTTTCTGAAGAAAAAACAGCCTGTCGTCCAAGTACTTTTTATGGATATAGTAAATTGAATCTATTTTTACGGTTGCAATCTTTGGCCAAACAAACAGGCTTGAGTCAAGCATGGGGAAGAGTATTTTATTTATACGGTCCTCATGAACATCCCCAACGTTTTGTTCCTTCGATGATCAATGGCATTCTTCAACAAAAACTGATCCCTTGTTCTCATGGCAATCAAATCAAAGATTATTTGCATGTGTATGACGTTTCGAGTGCATTTGTAAAAATTTTAACTAGCGATATTCAAGGCGCCATTAATATTGGTTCTGGATTTGGTGTTTCATTAAGAGAAATTATCAATGAAATTACTAGCAAATTAGGTGGTGAAAATCTCATTCAATATGGCACATTTTCTCCCCTATCAAGCGATCCGCATAGTTTGATTGCAAATGCATCAAGACTACAAAATGAAATAAAGTGGGCTCCTACTTACACTTTAAAAAAGGGTCTTTATCAAACCATTGACTGGTGGAAACGAAGCGCTTATATACCGAAGAAAGTTCAAGAATCGGCAAAAACTTAAAGTAGCCTCAACCATATAAAATTTTTTAACCACAGGGATCACAGAGTACACAGAGAAAAAATCAGGCTCTCATGCGACAAATTCTTTCCTTAAGGACCCTTACATTAAAATTGATTAGAAGGCCAATTTTGCTTTAACTTCTCATATTCCACCAACCACTCGCGTTGTTGTTGCTCATTGGCGGACGCAGTGTATCATTTGGACAGCTCTGTTACAACATCGGTTATATTTTTATAATTTCCATCAATATAGCGGATAGAATTGCTGGGATGCGAAGAATGGACTATCCAATCTGTGATCTTTTTTTGGAACGCTCCAATCTTGTTTTGATTATGACTGATTTTTCGAATTTTTTCCAAAATTCGAAAAGGAATACAGTACAGTAGTTTTTCCCACCAATATAGTTCATCATACACTCCAAAAGATTTAAATTTCACTATCTTCTCTTGAGAATGCCATAATAATGTTCGATAACAATCCAAGATTTGTATGAAGCGATATCGCATGTAATTCACTTTAAGGTTGTATTGTTCTCCGAAATTTTTTTTCACGGATTCCATAGCGAGTAGCCAGCAAGTATTCATTTTGGGCCCAGGCATAAAATATTTTTTAATATTATTAAACTGTTCAAAGATTGCTGTATTCTCTAGAAATTGCATTCCTTCCTTTTCTTTTGAATTGAAATAAAAATATCCAAAAGATTTAGGAGTAATTCCAACAATAACCATGGGTTTAGGAACAGCTAATATTCGATCAGCTAGAATGAATAGCGAGGTCATGGCGTAATAATCTGGATAGGGAGATTGAAAAAAAGATCCTCGTGTTTTCATCTTATCAATCATTTTTCTACTAAATAATGCAAATTGCATATTGTACATAAACAATGCTTTGAATTTAAGAGATTGATTTGCTAAAGACCGCGTGATTTTTTTTTCTAAGATAAAAGGGACTGTCTTCCCCTCTAAAAATCTAGCGTTACCCCATTCAATTAAATATCCGTCAGGTTTTCCAGGGATCACATCAGGATAAACATATTGATAGGCTTTACAATAGATGAAGTCTGGCGATTGATATTCCTCTAGGAATTTTAAATGAGACTCAAAATACCCATTTACCAAAGCGTCATCATCGCCTAACATAACAACATAATCCCCAGTGCAATTGTCTAATGAGTTATTCCAATTTTCAGTGACAGAAATAGGTTGTGTTGTGCGCGAATACAAAATACGGGAGTCATTCAGCGAATCTACGTATTCTTGTATCGGTTGTTCAGAATAATTATCTGAAATTACAATTTCCCAATTTTGATATTGTTGTTTCCTGACAGAATCCACTGCATGTTGTAAGTACTCTAAGCGATTTTTAGTAGGTAGCAAGACAGAAAATTTCATATTAATCTCAATTTGAACGAAGTCTACTGAAGACGGCATTCTATGGAAAAATTGAGTATACCGCAATCTGAAATGACGCATTTATGAAATTTTTTTTGATATTGTGTTAATAAGCACTATTTGAGAAGATGATGGCAATTTTGATAATAAAAAATTTTATGCTCTTATGAAAGTTGTAATTCTTGCGGGTGGATTTGGGACACGGTTATCCGAAATGACTGGTTCAATTCCTAAACCTATGATAGAGATTGGCGGAAGGCCTATCCTTTGGCACATCATGCATATTTATGCACATTATGGATTTTCTGAATTTATCATTGCTTTAGGCTTCAAAAGCGAGATCATCAAAGAATATTTTTTGAATTATTACGCTAAAAGCAGTGATTTGACTATCAATCTCTCCAATGGGCAAACAATCATACATGAGCGTCAAAATATAGATTGGAAAATCCATCTTGTAGATACCGGATTGCATACGAAAACGGGAGGACGATTGAAGCGTTTAAAGGATTGGTTAGGTGATGAAGCATTTTTGATGACTTATGGAGATGGTGTCTCAGATGTCAATATAGCCCAACTCGTCTCCTTTCATCAGCTTCATGGGAAATTAGCAACCCTTACTGCTGTGCATCCTCCTGCACGTTTCGGAGGGTTGGTCCTGAATGATAATCAGGTGATGGAATTTTCTGAAAAAAATCAGTCTATGGAAGGATGGATCAACGGAGGATTTTTTGTTTTAGAGCCAAAGGTATTAGAATACATCGCCGATGATGAAACGTTCTGGGAAAAGCAGCCATTGGAGAACTTAGCTCAAGACGGCCAGCTCAGTGCTTTTTTTCATAAGGGCTTTTGGCAGCCAATGGATACGCTTCGGGAATGCCGTCTTTTACAAGAGATGTGGGATTCTGGAAATGCACCCTGGAAAGTATGGGATATGATGCATGTATGAAAAAACAGGGACATAAGCGATGAACAATTTTTGGGAGGGCAAACGTGTTTTCGTAACTGGAGCGACAGGAGTATTGGGCTATTGGCTCACTAAGGAACTTTATGAACAAAAAGCGAATACAATTATTTTGGTTCGCGATTTTGATCCGCAGAGTGTACTTATTAAAAGCGGCCTTCATAAAAAAACAACCATTGTTTCTGGTGCCCTAGAAGATTTTCACACACTGGAAAGAGCTATTAATGAATATGAAATAGAATATGTATTTCATTTGGGTGCACAGACAATAGTAGGAACCTCTTATCGCAATCCACTTGCGACTTTTGAAAGCAATATTCGGGGAACCTATCAACTTCTGGAAGCATGCAGAAGACATAAAGAGTTGATCAAAGGCATTATCATCGCGTCGAGTGATAAAGCGTATGGGTCCAGCGAAGTCCTTCCTTACACCGAAGACATGCCGTTGCGCGGCACGTATCCTTACGATGTTTCTAAATCGTGTGCTGATCTTATTGCCTCGAGCTATTTCCATACTTATGGGCTTCCTGTAACCATTACGCGATGTGGAAATCTTTTTGGCGGAGGAGATTTAAATTGGAGTCGGCTGATACCGGGTACGATTCGTAGTTTTTTTTTGGGGATCTCGCCGGAAATTCGCAGTGATGGACATTTTACTAGAGATTATCTCTTTGTTAAGGATGCAGTACAGGCATATCTTCTTTTAGCCTCCCAGATTCAACAAAAGACGCTACACGGAGAAACGTTTAATTTTGGTCCTAACCGGCCTTATTCTGTCCTTGAGGTTGTCCACTCCATACAGAGGCTCATGGAATGTTCGGATATTGCTTTAAATATTAGGAATAATATCAGTCATGAAATTCGGCATCAAACTTTGAATTCGGATAAAGCCAAAACGATGCTGGGGTGGACGCCGCGATTTTCCTTGGAAGAAGGCTTGAAATGGACCATTGACTGGTATAATACAATCCTCGAAGAACAACTAATCACTGTGTGAAATCATGCATTCTTTGTCCTGTTGTCGATTCTGCGGCCAAAATTTGGATCATACTTTTTGCGACTTGGGAAAAACTCCCTTATCTAATGCGTATTTGACAGAGGAAGATCTTGGGAAAAAAGAGCCTTTTTTTTCTCTACATGCTTTTGTCTGTCATCGATGTTTTTTAGTACAAGTACAAGAGTTTCAAAAGCCTGAAGCAATTTTTACAGAATATGCCTACTTCTCTTCTTATTCGGAAAGTTGGCTGATGCATGCCAAAGCCTATGTAGAGGATGTGACTAAGCGATTTGCTTTTTCTAGTGCGTCAAAAGTGGTTGAAATTGCAAGCAATGACGGTTATCTTTTGCAGTATTTTAAAGCAAAGGGGATTCCTGTTTTGGGGATAGAACCTGCAAAAAATGTTGCAGAGGTAGCAATAGAAAAAGGAATTCCCACACTTGTGCAATTTTTCAATGCGTCTTTAGCTCAGGATATGGTTCAGCGGGAGGGAAAAGCTAACTTAATTCTAGGCAACAATGTATTAGCTCATGTGCCCGATCTAAATGATTTTATTAAAGGCATGAAAATCCTATTGGCAAATGATGGGATCATCACTTTAGAGTTTCCTCATATATTACGCTTAGTAGAAGAGAATCAATTTGACACCATTTATCATGAACACTTTTCTTATTTTTCTTTTTTCACTATTGAAAAAATTTTTGCTCATCATGGTCTAACACTATTTGATGTGGATGAAATTCCTACTCATGGCGGCTCACTGCGAATCTATGCCTGTCATACTGGAGATTCTACAAAGGCGATTACCCATCGTATGGATTCTCTTAGACAAAAGGAAATCGATCAAGGGATTTGCACTATGGATTACTATCAAAAATTTAGTAAAACTGTAAGTGCGACAAAAAAACAGATATGGAATTTTTTTGTAGAAGCCAAAAAACAAAATAAACGGATTGCAGGTTATGGGGCGCCAGCAAAGGGAAATACTCTGCTGAATTTTTGCGGCATTGGGAGGGATTTTATCCCATTTACTGTGGATCGAAATCCTTATAAACAGAACAGATATTTACCAGGTACGCACATCCCTATAAAAAATGTGGAAAAGATTGAAGAAGAGAAGCCCGATTTTTTATTTATCCTTCCATGGAATCTTAAAAATGAAATCATCGAGCAAATGGCTTTTATTCGAAAATGGGGTGGAAAATTTGTTGTCCCTATTCCTAGATTAGAGGTGCTTCTGTGAACTTTACCTCTTTAAAAATATCGGGCGCATATCTTATCGAACCCGAGTTAAAAGTAGATGAACGGGGGTTTTTTGCACGAGTTTATTGCGAGGATACATTCGAGAAGAAAGGTCTAAATAGTCACTGGGTGCAGTGCAATATCTCCTACAATAAAAAAAAAGGCACATTGCGGGGAATGCATTTTCAAAAAAATCCTCATTCAGAGATTAAAATTGTCCGATGCACGCGCGGGGCTATTTATGATGTCATCCTTGATTTAAGAAAGGATTCACCGACGTTTAAACAATGGGTTGCTTATGAGCTTTCGGATAAAAACTATCGCATGATGTACATCCCTGCTGGATGTGCTCATGGATTTTTAACTCTTGAAGAACATGCTGAAGTTTTTTATCAGATGTCAACAACCTATTTTCAAGAGTATGCAAGTGGAGTGAGATGGAACGATCCCGTATTCGGCATTCGGTGGCCATATGAGATCAATATGATTCATCCAAAAGATCAACAATATGCGAATTTTTGATAATCTTTCAAAAAAACCAATTATTAAGAATTCTGAGAATAAGTTTGTCTAATGAAAAGGGTTATTCTTACAGGGGCAACTGGATTTATCGGTAGACATTGTGTTCCTGTTTTAAAAGAAAAAGGATATGATGTTTTTGCTGTCTTTCGAAAAAAAGCTCTCCCTGACCTGCAAGGCGTACAATGGATTCAGCTCGATTTATTGGATTCTGATCAAATCAAGCATGCTATGGAAAAGATTAAGCCGACTCATCTTTTACATTTGGCATGGGATGTTACGCCAGGAAAGTTTTTGACATCATCTGAAAATCTCGATTGGATCAAAGCAAGTTTGACTTTAATGGATGTTTTTTCCAGAAATTCAGGGAAAAGAATTGTTGTCGCGGGAACGTGTTATGAATATGATATAACTCAGGGATTTTTGTCTGAAGAATCCACTCCTTTAAAACCTCATACTCTTTATGGAGGATCTAAACTCTCTTTGAACATTGCCTTGGAAAGTTATGCAAAACAGAAGGGGCTTAGCGCTGCATGGGGAAGAATCTTCCTTCTATACGGACCCAATGAATATACGCAACGCTTCGTACCCTCCATAATTAGAGGACTACTCAAAAAACAACCCGTTCCTTGTACGCATTGTAATCAGATCAGGGATTATTTGTATGTTGAGGATGTAGCCTCAGCAATGGCGGCGCTTCTCGATAGTTCTATAGAAGGCTCCGTCAATATCGCTTCAGGTGAAGGGCTTAGTTTGCGAACGATTATCGAAAATATTGAAGAGCAATTACTTGTAAAGGGACTGGCGCAGTTTGGTGCTTTAAAAACCAGTGTACCAGAACCTCCTGTGTTAATTGGGAGTAAAAAGAGACTCAGTGAGGAGCTAAAATGGAAGCCACAATGGACTCTAAGAGAAGGACTGATTAAAACGATTGACTATTTTAGATATTTGTAATATTTTTGATATTTTTTCTCTATTAATATTTTGTGTTTTATTTCTCTAAGAAAATCAAAAATCAGCATAATTATAGAACGAAAAGGAAAAATTCTAAAACTAAGAGCCGTTCTTGTATGATGATGAATCCAATCTGAAAGGATATTAGCAATTTTAGAAGCCTGTTCAAAATTTTTATGCTGCAGGTGCCAATGAAATAGATCTAAGAGGACTTTATTTTTTGCTTCCTTTGCAACTGGAGGAGGCAAATCAAAATTTTTCTCCAATCGATCTATTATTCGATAGAAGGTATTTTCCCATAAGGCAGTAGTTTGAGAAAAAGAATAGGATTTTGAATGCTGTAGAAAAATTGCACAAGGTTTTTTGGAAATTATAATGGGAAATTGTCTTGCACTATTGAGAAGGTAGTCACAATCCCAAGTAAGATGATTTTCTTCATCAATGGAAACATGATTCAAAATTTTTTTTCTAAATACAATGCCAGTCGGCACAGGATACTTTCCGATCATTTCCAACATTCCATCTGGTGGATAAAATATACCTTCTTTTTCCCATAGAGATAAAGGAATGCGGATTACTTTTCCCTTTGAGGTCATAACGATTGTAGAGCTCGCAAAAAAAATGGCATCAGGAGTTCTGAGCAAAGAGGATAAAGCTGTTTCATAGAACCATGGCAATAGAACATCGTCATCGGAGAGAAGAGAAAAAAAGTCAGTTTGAACAGATGCAAGTCCGAACTTGTAATTCTCAATCATACCAATATTTGTAGCGTGACAATGATATTTTACTCTAGCATCGCGACTGCAATACTCAGTTACAACAGCTTCTGTTTCATCTCCTGATGCATTATCACAAATGAAAAGCTCAAAATGAGGATAGGTTTGATTTAATACACTCTCGATCGCTTTCTTTAAAAGTTGAGGTCTACGATAAGTGACTATGAGAGTAGTAATTGTGGGCGTGGATTTCATGCCGTTTTTTGATTCTGTCTTTCAGTATATCCTGAATCGATCTCATTTTCAATGTGATAAATTCATATAGCAAGGATAGCATCAGAAGGCAATTCGGTATACATATTGGTTGACATGTTGAATCGATTTATGCCAGGATCTATCCGAGATATTCCTTTGATGTTTAGTGCGACAATTTTAATAGAGTTAATAACATGAATATTTCAGCAACTGGAGATTATATTGCATTATACCGAAAATGATTTTAAAACATATTTAGATCTTGCCCCTATTTTTTTTCAAAATTTTTGCAAATATAGACTTTTAGAGGGTGTCTGCAAATTAAACTTCTGTCGATTTTCGGGTTCTTTTGAGCCTATTTTCGATTGATTTTTTGGGGATTGTATCAACATTTCGTATACTATCCCCAAAAAACCGATCGAAAATAGGCCAAAATAATCCCAAAAATCGACGAAGCCTTAATTTGTAGACACCCTCTTACGCATGCAAAAACCTAGATTCTATAAAATTCTTCGAAAGATCAAGCATCCAATAAAATACAGCTCACTTTCATGGACGAAAAATGAATGATAGAAAATCTATCATTACTGTAATTATTCCCACATTTCGTCGGCCTCAGTTGCTGAAAAAGGCCATAGAAAGTGTTCTTGCTCAAACTTATTCGCATTTTTTGCTATGTATTTACGATAATGCATCAAAAGACGAAACAGGCCAAATCGTTGCACAATATCGAGATGAGCGCATTCATTACCATGTACATCCAGAAAACGTGGGGATGAATAATAATTACAACTATGCTTTAGAACGAGTGGAAACACCTTTTTTTGTCTTTCTCTCAGATGATGATCTGTTTATGCCAACATTTCTCGAAGAGGCCATTAAAGGCTTTGAACAATATCCGAATGCGGGGGTTTTTGTCGGGGGGATGATTTATATGGATCACAAAAAACGACTCATGGGAGGGATTTTTAACAGACAGGGTTCATATATTCACTATACTTCAAAAGAGATGATACATGAAATTTTGCAAGGTCGTTTTGAATCATTGATCAATTCGATGCTTTTTCGTAGAGAAGTAAGAGATAAAATTGGTTTTTTTAATCAAAGGATATGGTTGGATGTCGATTTTGTGACGCGCGCAATATTGGAATTTTCTGTGATATTCAGTCCAGTTTCGTGCGTCGTTTATCGACTGCAATCCAATATTTCTCACAAAGCCATCATTGCTGAATATTGGGATATGAAAAAAGCTATGCATGACAGGATTCTCCATTCACATATGATTGCATCTTCAGAAAAAAATATAGCAGCTGAATTATTGAGAAGCGAGATGAGACGATTCATATACAGAATTACTTATGATAGATTTGTTACGCGACGCTTCAGCGAAAGTCTTGCAGGGTTTGAAATACTACAACAATTATCTTCATTAAATACGCGTGAAAAGATTGTAAAATTTATATCGAAAATATTATTAAATAATAATTTTATTGTATGTTTATTCATTGTTCTTGTTAATTCATTTCGCTTTGTAAGCAGGTTTTCCCATTTTAGGAAATTAAAGAAAGAACTGGGCAAAAAAAATTATCAAGCATTTGTAAATCTAGTTTCAAATAGTTATTTTCAATGAAAATCGCAATAATTGATCATTTTTTAAACCCTGGGGGTGGTGCTCGTATTATTAGAGCTTTGCTTCCTGCCATGAGAAAAGTTCAGCCCAATTTAGATATGACTTTTTTTGGTACTCCCTATGGCATTCAAAGAGAGCGGCTTCATGAAGTGACAATTCCCAATCAGATTAAAGTAAAAACATTGAAATCCACCATTCTTTCTGGCAAGGACCTATTTAATATTAAAGGAAGCCGATTTGTCATTTCTCTACTGCAGACCAAATTGGGAAAATGGGCTCATTTTTTCCCCCATTTTCTCTCGGGGAAAATCCATAAGGAATTAGAATCTGTGGTGCAGGGATTCGACATTGCATTTTTTCCATGGCCTTTTCATTTGGAGTGTCCCAATCTAGAATGTCCCATGGTTGGCATTTTTCAGGATTTTAATTACAAATACTATTTTTCCTCGAATGTTTCTACCCCTTGGATCACACGCTCTTTGAATGTGCATATTCCAAATTTATTGACGCATTTTACGCCATTAGTGACATCCCATTTTGTAGCGGATGAATTGCGAAAATTTTATCCTCAGCATAGCAAAAATGTAAAAGTGGTGCCTATTGCTCCTATGGGAGAACGAATCGATGCACAAATGGTTAAAAAAACACTAAACAAATTTCAGATCAAAAAGAAATTTATCCTTTATCCTACAAATACTGCGAGTCATAAAAACATCGGTCCTTTATTGAGCGCTCTTTCTCTTATCAAAAAACAAGGGCAGGATGTGTGTTTGATTCTTGCGGGCCTTGGAACAGAGAATATCAACGGTAAGGCGTGCGATCAGGGTGTTGAGTTAGGAAATGCAGATCAAGATGTGTATGGTATAGGATATGTTTCCCATGCAGAAATCAATGCTCTAATACAGAGCGCAGCGGTCGTAGTCAACTGTTCTTTATATGAAGGAAATAATGGGCCTGCTTTAGATGCTTGGGCGCAAGGAACTCCAGTAGCAATGTCACGCATTCCCCCCTTTGTGGAACTTTTATCTACTTTCAATGTAAAAGCAGCTGTGTTTGATCCCAGATGCCCCAAAGATATCGCGGATAAAGTGGGAAATCTTTTAGTGCTTACTGAAGAAACTGCTCGGGACGCGCTTTTATCAAAAAATGCAATGATTCAATATACATGGGAGAAATGCGCTAAAGAATATCTTAACATCTTTTCAGAACTTATCGGTCAATAGACCTATACACAAATGAATTCAATAGTTGGGAATTCATTTGTGTATAGTTCCGTGGGAGATCTAAATTGAAAATAGGGATTAATGCGACAGTTTTGACGGAAAAGAATTTGTGTGGAATTGGTCATTCCTTATTTTATTTGCTTAAGGCAATTGCACATTTAGATTCTTTCAACGAATATCATCTTATTGCAGGTAAAGAAATTCTTCATTGCATCCAGGCAGATAATTTTCAGATGCACTGGATAAAAGGGCGCGGATTGTCTTATCTGGGCATGACAAAGGCTGTAATGAACTTGAAATGCGATCTTGCTTTTATCCCAGGTGAAGTTGTTCCTTTTGGACTATCTGTTCCATGTGTCAATATTGTATATGATTTATTCCCTCTTTTCTGTTCTAGAGAAATAAGAAAAGAACTCTCTTTTAGAACCAAATTGCATTTCTTTTTATCTGCGCGAATACATTTTAAACGATCAAAACTTATATTAGCTATTTCTGAAGACACAAAAAAAGATATTATCGAACTTTGTGGAATACCTGCTGAAAAAATTCTCGTGACTCCTTTAGGAGTGAACAAGGAGCAGTTCTGTCCGCGAGCAAGTCATGAAATTGCTGCAGTTTTGAAAAAATATGCTATTGATTCTCCTTACTTTATCAATACGAGCAGTGTATGGTGGGCGCGAAAGAATTTGATCCGGCTTATAGAAGCATTTGCAAGATTTTCTGAAAAAACATCGGATTGTCAACTTGTGATTACAGGAAATCGAGGAGCATCTTATGAAAAGATGCTTGCATGGATACATCAAAGGTCTTTGGAGAAAAAAATTAAACTGTTAGAATATGTAGACCGGGCGGATGTGCCTCTGCTTTTATCAGGTGCTGTTGCGTTAGTTTTTCCATCACTTCACGAGGGTTTTGGCTTGCCTGTGTTAGAAGCGATGAGTTCCGGGTGTCCCGTTATTACCTCAAAAGTATCTGCTTTACCTGAAATGTGCGGCAATGCAGTCTTATTTGTTAACCCTTTGGATGTCAATTCTATTGAATATGCCATGAGCGAAATATACAATAATGAAAAAACCCGGCAAATGTTTGCAGGCAAAGGAATTCTACGAGCAAATGAGTTCTCATGGCAAAAGACAGCTCAATATACGCTTCAAGCATTCAATAGAGTTTGTGGATGAAAGGTGAAACTTCAAATTTATCCTTTGACAGAGCGAAAAGGCGTTCAATACGATTAAAGTGGTCAGCTTTAGCAGGATTATGCAGCAGTGGCGCGATTGCTGTTATCAGCATTTTCTCTGCTCCTATCACAATCAATTATCTGGGTAAAGATCTTTATGGAATTTGGGCAATCATTACCTCTTTTCTCATATGGGCTCAGCTGTTCGATTTTGGCATATTGAATGGTTTAACCAACGCTCTTGCAGAAGCATTTGGTCGTGATGATTACCAAGCTGCGCAAAGTTATATTTGTACTACTTTTTTGACAACAACTCTTATCAGTGTTGCAGGCTTAATTTTATGGATTTTTGGATCCTTATATTTCCCATGGTCGAAATGGATTCGTGTCGACACATTCGAACAAGAGGTTCTTTTAGGAAAAGGGATTTGCATTGTGGGTTGTTTCTTTTTCTTAACCCTTCCTTTTCTAATTAATTATAGAATTTTACATGCTAATCAAAGGCTATACTTTTATCATATTATCAATTTAACTTCTTACATTTTTACATTAATCATTTTAATTGTTGGCGTTTATTTAAAATTTGATTTACTTGCATTGCTTATTGCTACAAGTGCTGTTCCCTTAATTATCCAAGCATTTTGTTGGTGTATTCTTTCAAAAAAGGTTGCTTGGGTGAAGTTTTCATGGAAATATGTGCATTTCGATGCATTAAAACGGGTGGCGAATTCAAGTATTCCGATTCTTGTTATACAGGTAATCACCATCATTACATCGCAAATAATTCCTATTCTGCTCACTTCTGTTACTACTTTGAAAGAAGTTGCTGACTTTAGTATCTTATGGAAGATATACATATTTGTATTTGTCATGATGACAAACATTTCTTCAGCTTATAATCCAGGTTTTCGCGATGCCTTTGAAAGAGGAGAGATCCATTGGATAAAAAAATCATTAAAACGGCTCATTGTGTTTCAGGCTTTTTTGATTATTTTAGGATGTTCTCCATTACTTTTTGCGGGTAATACTATCATTGCTACATGGATTCGCATGCCTTTAGAACACCCTTTGGGATTTATCGGATGGTGTACATATGCTTTTTGCATTCTTTTTGCAGTAATGAATGTTACCATGGGAAGTGTTCTCATTATTTTTGATAAAATTGCTCCGCAAATTATCCTCACCCTTCTTTCAAGTATTACTCTTTTTATGGGGATTATACATGCTATGCCGCGATTCGGGCTTATCACCATATTCGGAATTATAGGGCTAACTTCACTCATTTCTTTTTGCTATTCTTTCATAGCATTACGACATGCATTAAATAATAAGGTTATTTTGAGAGGTTCTTGTGGGTGAAAAATTGTCCCAATATTAGAGACTATAAACGGAGTTTGTTTCAGTCGATTTTCGGTTTCTTTTGACCTGTTTTTTGAAGCTTTTTTTGATCTATTTTGAGGGGTGGTTATGAGAATAATGGTTTTTTTTCTTTTCATCATTAGCAGATTGGTATTTTGCTCGGAAGAACAAGAAAAATACAACATTCTTAACGATTTAGCGTTAAAGACGCACGCTGATAAATCATCCGATTATCACAATTATACTGAAATTTATGCACGATATTTATCCTCGTTAAGAGATAAACCTATTAAATTTCTAGAAATAGGTATTTATAAAGGCAATAGTGTTAAACTTTGGGAAGAGTATTTTTCTGCTGCTGAATTGCATTTCATAGACATCACTTTAGAAAACGTGGACTATTTATCAGAACGCTCACATTATCATGTGGCTAATCAAGAAAGTCCTCGTGATTTACAAGCGTTCATAAGAAAAACAGGTGGGAATTTTGATCTCATTATTGATGATGGCGGACACACCATGGGCCAGCAAATCATAAGCTTTCAGCATTTATTTCTCCATGTTAAAAGCGGAGGGATGTACATCATCGAGGATCTTCATACATCTTATTGGCCTCAATACGGAGGAAGTAATGGTAATAGGCACGTAAGAACCACTATTGAATTCCTAAAAACTCTGATCGATGAGATTAACTTTGTAGGCAATCGAACAGGAAAGGCTTCTCATAAAAATATTAATCCCTCTATTCAACATGAAATGAATTTATATCGAGAATCTATTGAATCTATTCATTTTTACGATAGCCTAGCAATCATTATTAAAAGATAGTGGAAAATGATAAAACATCTTGAATACTACGCCTATTGAAAAAGGTTTTCAACGCCGATATCAAGGTCTATGGAATAAACGTGCTATTGAGCTTCTCGACCTGCAGGAGAAGACGTCGACTGAAAAGGGATTTGTTAGGATAGTGCGTAGTGGATTTTTATCCTGAATTTCTGCGTTTTTTTAATCTCCAGAAATTTCCGGACGGCTTTATTCTCAAGTTATTTTTTTTGGCAAATTTTTTCACGGCTTTTTGTACGGATTCCCCAGCCCAATCGTCTCCGCATAGTATTCCCTTTTTATGAAGATGTGGATACCACGCCACCAAATCATTATAAACTGCGAGAGTATCATGACTTGCATCAATATAGATGAGATCCGCTTTAACGTGAAGTTCTTTTGCGGCTTCTAAGCTTGGCATTTTCACAGGAATAATCTTATGCGCAAGATTAGCTTGAATTATATTTGAAAGAAAATACTCATAAAGATGCTCTAATTCTGGAATCCAGGCTGTTTGTCCCGGCTGATGTTCTAACGATCCTTGCCAATGATCTACTGCGTATACTTTTCCATCTTCTGGAAGACAGGAAGCCATATGACGGGTGGAAGTTCCTAGCCAGGATCCTACCTCGATGATCGTTTTGATTTTGTGACCTACAATGAGTGCTTCTAGTTGAGGGCCATTGCTGTAAAATCCATGATTCGCGAAAGGTAAGATTTCAGCGGTATCATAGGGTGGAGGAAGATCTTGTTGCGCTGCCGCAAATAGGGAAGAAGCAGCTATGCAAACGAGGAAAGGCAGTAGCTTCATAGAGATAGTCTAAGTTTGTTAAAATATTTTTGCAGAGATATTAGCAACATTCGCATTTGTCTTGAAATGATTTTTTGCGAATGTTGCCTCAAATGAATGCTTCCTCTTGAAAAAAAAATTGTGATCTTAGGCTTTTTTTTAGCCATCAATTTACAGAAAATACGTTACACTAGCCTACCCACGCAAAAAGCATCGAAAATCGGCCAAAATAATCTCAAAAATCGACGAAAAATATTAATGGGATAGGCTCAAGTACTGCAACGTGTAAAATAAATTTATTTTTTTCATCGTTTCAGTATAAAAATAAGGTTGTTTTTATCGAAAATGTGAAGGTGACGTATGAAAAAAAGACGAATGCACTGTCTTTATATTATTTTATCATTCTGGATTTTTTCTCTTTGCGCAGAAGGGAAAAAAACCGTTTGCTTGAATATGATCGTTAAAGACGAGAGCAAAGTCATCGAGCGCTGCCTTGCTTCAGTGAAGCCTCTGATTGATTACTGGGTCATCGTAGACACGGGTTCAACCGATGGAACGCAGGACATTATCCGAAAATTTATGAACGATATTCCAGGTCAGCTCTATGAGAGGCCCTGGGTGAATTTTGAACATAATCGCAATGAATCCTTAAGCTTTGCCAAGCATGCAGGGGACTACCTGGTGTTTATTGACGCAGACGAGCAATTCGAATATGCGCCTGATTTTAAGATGCCCGAACTGAATAAGGATTGTTACTTTTTTAACTGCATTTATGGAGGGACTATTTATCATCGTTTATTGATGGTAAATAATCATATCGATTGGAAATGGATAGGAGTTTTGCACGAATTTCTCGATTCCCCTCAAGCAAAAGATGATGCAGTCTTCGAGGGCGTCAGCAATCGCATCAATACCGATGGGGCGCGGTCAAAGGACCCGAAAAAATATTATAAAGATGCGGAACTATTGACAGAAGCGTTAAAAAAAGAACCCAATAATGCGCGGTATATGTTTTATCTGGCCCAAAGTTATAGGGATGCAGGAGAGATCGCTTTGGCATTGGAGCATTATAAAAAACGAGTGGAAATGAAAGGCTTCGATCAGGAGGTATTCATTTCTCTATATATGATCGCTATACTGCAAGAGTTCTTGGAAATGGATCAAAGCACAGTGACAAGAGGCTATTATAAAGCATTTGAATATCGTCCTACTCGTGCAGAGCCCTTATTTCGACTTGCCAATTATTATCGTCGCAAAGGAGATTATGTCTATGGCCATATCGTTTCGACGCTGGGCATGTCTATTCCTATGTCGTATGATTCACTGTTTGTGGAGCGATGGGTTTATGAGTGGGGCTTGCAGTTGGAGGCTTCCATCTGTGCCTACTGGATTGATAAATTTTATGAATGCATAAAGATCAGTCAAATGCTGCTAGAAAAAAGGAATTTGCCTGACCATGTGAAAGAAACGCTGCAGAGCAATTTGTGGTGGGCGAACGCAAAACTCGAAGAGCAAAAAAATTTGCATGCCAATGCGGCTAGTAAAAATCCCGAAGAATCTCAAGCGATTCCCGTTCCTTGAAATTTCTTTTTAAGAGGGTGTCTGCAAATTAAACTTCTGTCGATTTTCGGATTCTTTTGAGCCTATTTTCGATTGATTTTTTGGGGATTGTATCAACATTTCGTATACTATCCCCAAAAAATCGATCGAAAATAGGCCAAAATAATCCCAAAAATCGACGAAGCCGTAATTTGTAGACACCCTCTAAATTAAAAGGATTTTTCAATGTGAAGTGTATCAATGTACACCGCTCCTTTTTCGATGCGGGCATCCTCAGGGCTGATGACAATCTGAAAGTCCTTTAGCTTTTCAGCAACAATTGTGTAATTGGAGTCGGGTCGGATCAAACAATCAAATTTCTGAATAGAAAAGAAATCTTCTAGGACATTGTTCCAAGGACCATTGAATGTTTTACGGCAATCAAAGCGAATGTTTACGAGGTCTTTTACAGCATCTTGATATTTGTGAACGATTTTTTGTGGGTCTGGATCATCTGTAAAGATGTAGGCATATATCTGCCTATGGGATAAGAGTTCGCTCATTCTGCGCAAGGCTGTGAGATAAAAACTATCCGGAGGCGCTTTAAGAGGCAGATCAAATTGGATGCAGGACGGATCAAAATTGCCGCCCCTGCGCACATGGATGGCTACAGTAATCCAAGGTTCATTGGGCATTTCTAAAGTCGTGATGGGAAAGCGAGGAGCAATAAGCTTGCGCATCAACTGCTTAAATTCAGGGTTTTTCCAGTCAACGGTGAATCGCCCTTGGCAATAATGGGGATGTGTTTTGATTTCGATGGTGGATTCGGGGAAATAGCGAACAAAAATGAGAGCGGAACCAGAAATACCGGCTACTTCCTTCTCATTGTTCAATATCCATTCTTTTTTAAAAAAGGGGCGAACGAGATCGATGCGCAGTTCGTCGCATTCATGCATCTTTAACTGGTCTGAATAGGGAAAGGGTGCATAAATGAATAATGTATCATATTTATAGGAAAGCCAGCGCGCATGCAAATACGTAAGGATGTTATCGCCCAGCCTTCCACCACTGAATGTGTAAGTAATTCCTTTTTCATTGTTTTGGAGTCGGGCAAAAGCCGAATCTTTCTGTGCTGAGAGCTGCGGACAAAATGCAATGCATAGAGAGCAGAGAAAAAAAAGTATCCTGTTAAGACCAAATTCCAGGAGTTTATTCCATCCAAGCAACAAGATGAGGATTCTCATCGAGTATGGAATCATATTGTCCTTTCCATCCATATTTTGATTCAGGATCCAGTTTTTGATAGCGCGCAGCTTTTTCTGCGCGATATTCTGGTTTGGCCCATCCATAGTGTTTAACGCGATATTCGGAGGTTTTTCCAGGAAATTGCAAAACGCTCAGAGGGAAATGCCCGCAATGTAGAGGAGTTTCTCTCCATTTATAGTCTATACCCTTCTTGTAGCGGACAATCATGGGATAGTAATTTTTATGACCGCACCAAAACTTATCGTCGCGGTAATGCTCTTCGTCCCAAAAATCAAACCATCTAAAATAGTAAATGTCTGCGTCCGTAGCAGAGAGCAATCTTTGAATATTATCTTTAAAAGAAGTTTCAAAAATTTGATCGGCATCTAAAGAAAGGATCCATTCTGGCTCCGTCTTAACGGTTTCTTCCCATTGCTGCTTGCGCAGTTCAACTTCATTTGAGAATTTGGAATAGGTATTTTTTATGATGCGATGCGGGATGTCCTTAAGAATTTCTTCACAGACTGCAACGGTATCATCAGTGCTACAGTCATCGATGATGACCGCATCGGTAATATATTCTTTAGCCGACTCTAGGACGCGCCTTAAATAGCGGTCTGCTTCATTTCTCACGACCATGGAAAGAGTGAGTCTATGAGGGCTAGCAATTGCTTGGCAGCAGCGGCTTTTATACTCCTCTACTCCCGCCAAATCCGTTTCTCGATAAATATGATAAGCTGGATAGTGAGTATCTACATATAGCGATAGTCCCAAAGCCGTCGCACGAATGCAAAAATGCCGATCTTCTCCCCAAAATTTGAGATTTTTGATTTTTTCAAAGCTCACTCCTTTTTTCAAAGCAGTTTTATTGATAAGCGTACATGCGCACAGGCCGCCGACTTCATAAGTTCCTGGATGTTGCATCTTCTCAATGAATGCCTGATGGCGCTTTTGCATCTCTTCCTTAGATAGCTGTTCTCCGATTTCGTGTTCGAATTGAGTATAATGATCCGACAACCATACTGAGGGAAGCAATGGTGCATTAGGGACCCAACGCGACCAAAAGATGTTCGAAATTATTTCTTTGTTTGCATTTAGTAGCTGTTGAAGCGTTTTAGGATGTAGGACAATATCGGAATCGATGAGAAATAAATAGTCATAATCCTCATTCCCAGCTTTTTGAATCATTTGATCTTTGAAATTGGCTACCTTCCAAATAAGCGACTCCTTCCAATGATGCGTTGTTTCGTCGCAGATAAATTTGATATCTTTTCCGGCATCAGGAGCTGACAGAAGAAAGCACTTCTCCCCTTTTTCTTGTGCAAATTGCTGCAGTAAAGCGCGCGATTCTTCTAGCTCATTATCGTCTACGAAAAAATAATCGATTGTTGCTTGCGTGTTTTCTAAACGATCCAGTGAAGAGAGGAATTCTTTTAAAATGGCAGGTTTTTGGCGGATTGGACTGCCAATGAGAATTTTAAAATTCCTAGGTTGATTCCCTTCTTCTTTTGCAGACGCATCGAGACATAAAATAACAAGGGCAAAAAGAAAAAGCTTATGCATCCAAGCCCGCATACGTCCTCCATTTTTTAAGATCTTTTGATGATATTCGTTGACATCTATTAAAGAAAAGAATTTCCTATATCTCTTATGAAAAAGACGACGATTTTTTTACTGGTATGCTCGAGGCTGTTACATGCAGATCTCGAGGATCATTTTAAAAGGATCGACCATCCTGAGCATGCATCTGCATCGCACTGTATGTGCAATATCGATTTTATTTACATGATCAATCTCGATCAGCGTCCAGAAAAATGGAAGATGTCTCTAGAGCAATTAGCTCCTTACGGCATTATCCCCTGGAGATTTTCTGCAGTGAATGGTTGGGAGCTCAGTTTAGAGATCATTAATGATGTGGGATTGAAATTTTCTCATGAAATGGATGGAGGATTTATGGCAACTAGCTACCATACTTTTGAGCCAAGCCATGAAATTATTGAGAATATTGGACAGACGTATTTTGTACATTGCATGCCGCGTGGAGCGATAGGGTGTATATTGAGCCATTTGTCCATTTTACAAGATGCCTATGATAGAGGCTACGAGACGATATGGGTATTGGAAGACGACATTGAGGTGATTCGAGATCCTCGGATACTGCCTGATATCATCAATGCGCTCGATACAGAAGTGGGAAGTGAAAATTGGGACATTTTATTCACGGATAAAGATATGCGCCGAGCCGATGGAGTCTATATTGCCGGTTGGAGTGCTGCAAGACGCCCTGACATCACTTTTGCAAATAAAACCAATGATTATTCCACGCGAGTCCGCAGAGGAGAATTTTTTAAAATCGGCTGTCGTTATGGAACGCAGTCCATGATCGTTCGCAGAAGCGGGATGCGCAAATTGCTGCAGTATTTCAAAACGCATGGGATTTATTTCCCCTATGATATGGATTTAATCATTCCTTATGGGATTAAAATATATACCGTCGCAGAAGATGTGGTGGGCAATCTTCCCCAAGCCCTTTCAGACGTCGGGGTTCCCTGGTATCTTCATAAAACTGAGGAAAAACAATGAGAATGATATTATGTAGTTTATTTCTATTTTTTTCTGGGACAGAAAAACTCATTGCAAAAGTGCGTATATTGACATTTCAATATAATCGGTCGGATTTCGTAGAATTTCAAGCCAGGGCATTTAAAAAATTCATGCTCGATGATTATGAGATCATCGTTTTCAATGATGCTCCTAATCCTCAACACGAAATAGAGATTCGGGAGATGTGCGAGAAATATGAAATCCACTGCGTGCGCTTCGATCAAAACTGGCATCAAACGGATCCTTTGAATGAACTCATTAGAAACTGGGTAGACGCTTCTTCTTACCGAAATAGTTATTTTCATTTTCCTTATGAAAATAGAAGGCTTAAGCTGGATGTTATTGCTCAGCAATGCAGCATCCGCCATTGCCATGTGATCCAATACGCGTTAGAAAATTTTGGCTATGATCATGATGATATCGTTGTTGTACTCGATGGAGATGCGTTTCCTATCCAACCGATCAGTATCAGACAACTGCTTCAAGATGTGCCTTTAGTTGGAGTAGATAGCGAATTCAAATACATGCATTATCTATGGGTGCCTTTTATCGCATTTGATCCTAAAAGGTTACCTGATATTAGAAAATTCAAACTCCATGTGGGCATTATCGACGACCTGATATGCGATACAGGTTCTTATTCTTATCAGTATCTAAAAGACCATCCTGAAGTGAGCTATAAGTTATATCCTCGCTGCAGCGATTATGAGTTTTTTCCTTGGGATGAATTAACATTTTTAAACTTGGGATTCAATCCCGAATTGGCAAATATTACTTGGCCTATAGGTTTGGAATACTATGTAGATCGTCATTTTATGCACATGACCGGTGGAACAACTCTGGCCCCTCCCTGGCAAAAACAACAAGGGCTTTTGGACTTTCTGCACACAGTGCTAAAGGACTAATGATCAGAAAATGTTAGAGGGTGTTCCAGCGATTAAATTAAAAATTTACGTTCACTTTATTTGAAATTTAAAATAGCATGTTAACCTATCTTAAAATCTGAAAAAAATTGTGCATATGGCTCTTTGGCAGATTTCAATTTGGACGCTTTTTCTCGCATGCATAGGGAATGTGCATGCGGGAATAGAAGACTATTTTAAGCCTGTGTCTGGGAAAGTAAAAACAGATCAAATGAGAAATATCGATTTCATATACATGATCAACCTAGACAAAAGACCCGAAAAATTTGCATCTTGCTTAAAAAAACTGGCTTTGCATCACATCTCTCCCTATAGATTTTCTGCTGTGAATGGATGGGATCTCTCTTTGGAGTCTTTGAACGAACTCGGCATAAAATTTTCGCCTTGGATGGACAGCAGAATGGGAACCTGTTATTTGCCTGAAGATAACGGCAAAGCCTCGCATGAAGAATTATGCGTACCGGGCAGAAATTATTTTTCCCATTGCATGTCGCGCGGTGCTGTAGGCATTGTTCTCAGCCATTTATCTATACTTAGCGATGCTTATCAATCAGGCTTTGAGACGATTTGGATCATGGAAGACGATATCGAGGTGATTCGCGATCCTCACGTGCTGTCCGATTTGATTGACGAGCTCGACACTTTAGTCGGGAAAAATGGGTGGGACATTCTATTTACAGATCTGGATACAAAAGGCAATGACGGAAACCGTGTTCCTTGCTCTTCTTATGCATGGAGGCCTAACTTTGCTCCTTTAAATGTCTACCGATTTGCAGAAAAAGAAGCAATTAGCCCGCATTTAAGACGAATAGGATCGCGTTATGGGGCATATTCCATGATTGTCAGACGTTCAGGAATGCAAAAGATTTTGAATTTTTTTTCCCATTATCAGATTTTCCTTCCCTACGATATGGAGTACACGCAGCCCAACGATATCCACCTCTATACAGTGATAGATGACGTTGTTTCGACACAGATCAATGCTATTTCTGACAATGGCGCCCCGAATTACAAACAGTTAGATCATTGAGAGTTTTTGCGATGCGATCATTTTTATTATTATCATCATTGCTGCTCGGAATGCCGATCTATTCGGAAATTGAAGATTATTTAAAAAAAGCCCACGACAAAAATGGACAGCATGGAATCAGAAATATCGATTTTATCTATTTGATCAATCTTGACGAGAGGCCGGAGAAGTATACCTATTGCATGGAGCAGCTCTCCCCTTATGGAATCACTCCCTACCGTTTTTCCGGGGTCAATGGATGGAAACTGTCAGTTGAATCGATCAATGAGCTTGGCGTCAAGTTTGGACCTTGGATGCAAGGAGGAGAACTTGGAACGTTTTATACTTCTCAAATGGGGCTTGAACCGCAGTATGAAATTATGGGTTTAGTGGGCAGGACGTATTTTGGGTATCGCGTATATCCAGGGGCCATCGGAATCGTGCTCAGCCATCTCTCTGTGCTTCAGGATGCGTATGATTCTGGCTATGAGACGATCTGGATAATGGAAGACGATATCGAAATTATTAAAGATCCCCATATGCTTTCCGATCTCATCGATCGCCTCGATATTCTTGTAGGCGATGACGGATGGGACATTCTATTTACCGATCGCGATACCAAAGATCGAGAGGGAAAAACGGTAGGCTGTATCGATTTTGGATGGCGGCCCAATTTTTCTCCTTCAAATCCACAGAGATTTCGAGAAAAAGAAAATATCAGCGGAGAATTTAGGCGCATTGGCGCGCGCTATGGAGCCTATTCCATGGTTCTTCGCAGATCGGGAATCAAGAAATTGCTAGCATTCATTAAAGGACATCAGGTTTTTTTGCCCATTGATATGGAATATACGCTGCCCAATGATATCCGCCTTTTCACCGTGTTGGAAGATATCGTTGTCACACATTTTTCTGCCCCGTCGGACAACACCTCTCCGGGGTATGAAGAGAATCAAGCGCATACTCCTAAAAATTAAAGAGGAAAAAAAGAACATGATCATATGCGAACCGTGTGTAAAACCTGCCGTTCACGAGGAATGTAACTGTACGCAGAAGCAGACAGAGGAAATGGCAAACTTCCAGTTTTGGTTTACGCCTGCATACTTTGTGCAAGATATGCCCCTTAAGCATAACTTACTGGTTGAACCTGGACAAAAATTAGCGAATAAGAACGCGCTGGCGCACTTAGCAACGACCTCTACGCTTGTAGGCAATAAAAGGGATTTCCATGAACAAGTGAAACGCCAGGCTTTTGATTGGATGAGTCAATTGGAAGGATGGTGTTCGGATTTAAAAGCGACGACTTTGATCGATCTCGTATTGAAAGTCAAACCAAACATCATCGTGGAAATCGGTGTATGGGGCGGAAAATCTCTCATTCCTATGGCTTGTGCATTGAAAGCCAATAAAAAAGGGACGATATTCGGCATCGACCCTTGGGATAGCAATGCGTCTATTGAAGAAATACGAGAAGAAGTGAATAGAAACTTTTGGAGCTATGCAAATCATGATGTGATCTTAAGAGGCTTATTGCAAAAGATCGATCAGTTCGATCTGCACGATCAGATCATTCTCGTCAAAAATACCTCTGAAGATGCTCCTATCATTTCAGGGATCGACATACTGCATATCGATGGGAACCATTCCACCAAAAAATCCCTTGGTGATGTGACCAAATGGGTGCCTCACATGAATTCGGGAGGATGGATCATCTTCGATGATATGACATGGTGCGAACAGGGAGTTTTTACTACAGCCGCCGCTGTGGAATGGCTGGATCAGCATTGCACTAAGATCGGTCAATTTAGCGATATCTATTGTGTATGGGGAATTTGGGTGAAACCATGAAAAAAAAATTTACAATATTATTTGTTCTCTTGAGTGTGAGCACGTTTCTAAGAGCAGATTTAGATGAGAACAAATTGAAGCGCCGTATCCATCTTATCCAAGAGAGTGCGGAAGGCTGGTGTTCTGAAGAAAAGGCTCAGGCTTTCGCAGATCTTGTTGTAAAGGTAAAACCGAAAGTGTGTGTGGAAATCGGGGTGTTTGGAGGAGCCTCTCTGATCCCCGTCGCTTGTGCATTAAAAGCTTTAGGCAGCGGAATCATTTTAGGTATTGATCCTTGGGATAATGCGGAATGCGTGAAGTACCTCGATTATGCTGAGGATAAAGAACATATTGATTGGTGGAGCAGCGTCAAGCTCAATTTTGTCTATTATCACTTTTTAGATAAATTAATTCTCTATGAATTGGAGGATTGTTGCCGCATCTTGAAAATGACATCAGATCGGGCAGTGTCGGAGATTGGGGAGATTGACATTTTACATATTGATGGACAGCGTTCGCAAGAGCAGACATTGAAAGACGCAAAGACCTATTTCCCCAAAGTCGTTTCCGGCGGCTACATCTGGGTCGGAGACACGCTGTTCTACAATAAGCAAAAAGCTATCGATTTTCTTTTGGAAAAATGCGAAATCGAAACTGTTGTTGACAATGGAAACTGTGTTTTATTTAAAAAAAGGTAATTATGATAAAAGCGATATCTAAACTATTTTTCAATGTTTTTAGCTGCGCATCTCTTTGTTGTGCTTCCTATTTTCACTTGGCCGCTGCAGAAGAAATTGATTTGCAGCTCTATGAGACCTCTTTTTACAGTCCGAATGGGGAAGATGGAATATTTGCTCGCCTTTTTTCCATGATCAAAACTACGCCTATGCGATTTTGCGTCGAGTGCGGAGCGAATGATGGAATAACGAATAGCTTGACTTATTTGCTGCGCAACCAGGGATGGAGAGCTCTTTTGCTGGATAGATCGTTCGATATTCCCTCGATTTCTCTTCACAAAGAGTTCCTTACAGCCGAAAATATCAATGCGCTTTTTGAGAAATATGCCGTGCCCAAATCCTTCGATCTATTGACGATTGACACTGGAAGCAATGACTTTTATCTTTGGAAAGCCCTCGATGAGCGTTATTGTCCGTCTGTGGTCTGTATTGCTTATAATGGTTTTCATAAGCCCGAAGAAGATAAAGTTGTCCAATATCATCCTTTCTATTGCGGAGATGATTCGATTTACTTCGGTGCTAGTATGCTCGCTTTGTATCATCTGGGCAGATCCAAACACTATGCTCTTGTCTATGCTGAAGAATCGGGCAAACACCTCTTTTTTGTTCGAGAGGATTTAATAAAGAATAATGCTCTTGATTTCAAAAATGTCAATGACGTCCAGAAGCTCTATCGCCATCCTTCTTATGAAAAAGCTCAAGGAAAACAACGGCACGATCCTAAAAATCGCCCTTATTTATCCGCGAAGGAGTTACTAAATAAATGAGAATTTTTTTTCTATTTTTCCTTGCGTATCTGCCTTTCGCAATCCTTATGGCTGATCTTGAGGACCATCTCAAAAAAGTGGATCGCAGTATGCGCGATGTTCAAAAGAGCAGTATGCGCAATATCGATTGCATTTATATGATCAATCTCGATCAGCGGCCGGAAAAATGGAAGATGTCTATCGATCAGCTCGCTCCATATGGTATTGAACCTTTGCGTTTTTCAGCGGTCAATGGTTGGGAACTGAGTTTAGAGGCGATCAATGACGTAGGGCTGCCTTATTCCATAGAGATGGAAGGAAATTTTATGGCAACGAGCTATCATCTCGATGGGAATTTTGAGCCCAGTCATGAACTCATCCTCAATTATGGACAAACGTATTTTTGCCATTGCATGGCGCGAGGGACAATTGGCATTGCTTTGAGTCACATTTCTATTTTGCAGGATGCATACGATCAGGGATATGAAACGATCTGGCTAATGGAAGATGACATCTATGTCTTGCGCGATCCGCGCATCTTGCCTGATTTAATCGATAAATTAGATAATCTCATAGGAAAAGAGCAGTGGGATGTTCTCTTTACCGATAGAGACATGCTTCGATCCGATAGTTCTTATAATGTTTGTTTATGGGCAGCGCGTCGGCCGGATATTGCCGAAGGCTCCAAATGCAATGACTATAGTTTGCGCAAGAAAATAAATCCCGAATTTTGGCAGATCGGAGCGAGATATGGGGCGCATTCGATGATTCTACGCAGAAGCGGCATCAAAAAGCTCTTAAGGCATTTTTTGGCGCATAAGATTTTTCTCCCTTATGATTTGGAATTTATATTGCCAATGGGGATAAAACTTTTTGCAGTCTGGGATGATGTCGTATCTAATTTACCTAAAGCCATTTCTGACAATGGCGTGGCTAATTACTTTAAACGCGAGGCTAAACAATGAAAAAATGGCTGTTAATGATGGCAGTGATAGCGAGTTTTCACTCTACAATTCACGGAGAACCCAATCCGGATGGGATCGACGATCCTTGGTTGACGACCATCGAACACTACACATACTTTATTCCGCATTTTAAAAAGTTGTTCAGTTTAATAAAGACAAAAACGCTCTTGGAATTTGGCATGGGGGATGGAACCAAATATTTTCTAGAGTCCTGTAATAAGGTGATTTCTATCGATTTCATTTCTCATGGATATGGAGCAGGAGTTTATCAGCATCTCCTTTCTGAATATCGCGAATACCCCAACTGGATTCCCATTGCTTATTTCACTGGCTATAGAGGCGATTGTACTGTTGCTCCTTATAAATATCTCGCATCAGAACATGTGTATAAGGCCTGTGCCTATCAAACAGCGACACTTAAAAACTATGCAGTGATCGACGATTTTTATCGTCTAGAGCTCAATGCATTCATTTCGAATTTACAAAAATGCCACAAGATCGATATGGCTTTCGTACATCCCAAGTTATATTTGCGCGGCGATCTCGTAGATTTGCTTTTTTCTAAAGTTCCCGTAATCGTTGCTACCGAAACCAAAAGCAGAGGCGAGGGAAGCAAAGAAATAGATGTATTAGGTTATCATCGTCTTGTTTGTCCCGATACATATGAAGAGATCTATCTGCCCGGAGGTGCCGGAACGACAGTTTTTGTAGCAAAAAAAGAAGCCTATTATCCCTTAGTTCAAGCTTTGAAAAACTATGCTGAAGAGCTTTAATCGCATCCATGCATATTTTATTGCTTGCCTTCTCGGGTTTGCCATCAGCGCTCAGGCAGAAATCTGCCTGGTTATGGTGATAAAAAATGAGGAGCTTGTAATCGAGCGCACACTCAAAAGCGTAAAAGATCTGGTGGATTGCATATGCATTTGCAATGCGGGCAGCCAAGATGAAACGCTGTCTCTTTTGCATGCATTCAAACTTGAAACGGGCATTCCCATTAAAGTTTTTCATCCGGAAGGCAGTGAAGATCCCCATACCTTTGCTGTGCGATCTGGAAAAAAAATGCTGGAAAAATCTCGATGCGATTTATCTCAGAGCTATCTGCTTTTTTTGGAAGCTGGCACCTTATTAACTAATGCTCAGATTTTAAAAGACATGACATTGACGGATGATGCGTATTCTTGTATCGAGTTTAGACAAATTTTGGGATTTGGAAAAAAAGAAATACATCTATTGAAGGCCTCTTTACCCTGGCAAAATCAGGGACGCTTTTACCGCAATTGGGCAACCAATGGCGATTTTACGCATCAAACTCTCGATAGCATTCAAGTTTTAGATGTCGAAGAAGAATCTTACACCAAAAATCACTTAAAACAAATAATCGATCTTTTGAAAGGAAATGAGGATCCGGAAGCTCTCTTTTATTTGGCACAAGCATATAAGGCTCAACATAAATATGAACTGGCCATGCATTTGCATCAAAATCATATTGAACGGGGAAAAAATCGCGAACAGATCTGGCTTTCTCATTATATGATCGCTGAATGCTACGAGGCCCTCCAAGAATGGGAATTAGCTCTGCAATGGTATTTGCAGGCCTATCAATTCTATCCAGAGCGGGCAGAACCCTTGCATAAACTTGCCGTCCATTATCGCAAAAGCGGTGAAAATCATCTTGCCTATCTTTTTGCCAAACAGGGGGGGCGCATCCCCGCTCCTTCCGACCAGACATTATGGACAATGCCAATTCTTAAATCCTATCAATTCGATGAAGAGCTCTCGATAGCTGCGTATTATACCCCCTATCAAGAGGAAGGAGATGCAGCTGCCAATGATCTGTTATTAAGAAAAGGAGTGCCCTGGTTTTTGAAAGAGCAGACCTATAGAAATATGCTCTATTATGCAAGGCGTCTGGAAAATAAGCGGCATTTTGCGATCGATTTCGAGCTGCCTCGCATTCAGGAAGGACAGGAAGAGCCTTATCACCCGATGAATCCTTCCATTTGCAGAACGGAAGATGGATATCAAGTCATTTGCCGAACTGTCAACTATACACAAAAGGGCGCCAAGACCTTTCAAACGAGCGATCCGAGCGGTGTATTCCGCACGCGCAATTTTCTTCTACATTATGATCGCCAGTTTAATCTACAATCCCAGAAAGAAATTATCGAAGATTTGCCTCGCAAACGGATACGTTCCTTTAATTTGGAAGGTTTAGACGATTGCCGCATTTTCCACTTCAATAAGGGAATTTGGTTTTCCTGTAATACAGGCGATACCAATCCATTTGGCAATTTTCAGATTTCTCTTTGTAAGTTAGGCAATGCTATTCGTGAAGACAGCATTAAAGTGGAAAAACTCATCCCCATGCAGGGGCCCGATCCTTATCGCTGCGAGAAAAATTGGGGGAAAG
>JADMIO010921804.1_pt1:12500-30760 | contig 30760 bp, 20 predicted proteins | sample 8958161 | NCBI WGS metagenome assembly JADMIO01 (sample SAMN16585339, study PRJNA669376) | soil metagenome | isolation source: Crop rotation soil | place: USA: Cullars Rotation, Alabama | collected 2011 | reverse complement strand
AACGAAAGGCCCAGTCTTTCGACTGAGCCTTTCGTTTTATTTGACCATGTTGGTATGATTTAAATTAATACGACTCACTATAGGGTCAGTGCGGCCGCGACTTCAAGTCACGTGAATTCCAAGCTTCGGATCCCACTGTGCTGGAAAGGTGCGGACATTGATGACCGCAACTGAATCCCCCGCATCGGAGACAGCATCTCTATTTGCGGACAACAAGCTTCCTCCGCACGAAAGTAAAGTGCTGGCGCTGATTCGCGCGGATGAGTCCATTCACATCGATACGCTGATCGAACAATTGGAGGAGCGAATGTCGTCCTCCGAGATTTTCGCCGCTCTCTTCGAACTGGAGCTTGCCGGGAAGATCCGGCAAATGCCGGGAAAGAACTACGTTCGCAGCCTTTGAACAGGGCTCGACGCAAAGCAGCATGCTTTCAAAAACTTAGGTCGGAACCGCAGCAGCAACTAAGGTGCTGCGACCGTTGACCTCGCATAGATGCGCAGGTTCGTGCTAGTTTGAGGCAGTTTGGGAGTCAGAGGGTTACGTGGCAACGAATTTAGTGATCGTCGAGTCGCCGGCAAAGGCAAAGACCATTCAGAAGTACCTAGGCCGCGGCTACGAGGTAGAAGCATCGCTCGGACACGTGAAGGATCTGCCCAAGAGCAAGCTGGGCGTTGACATCGACGAGGGCTTCGACACCGAATACACCGTCATTCCGGGCAAGGAAAAGGTCCTGGCCAAGCTCAAGAAGCTGGCTAAGTCCGCCGATGCTATCTACCTCGCGCCTGATCCTGATCGTGAGGGCGAGGCTATCGCCGCGCACCTGGCCGAGGAGTTGGCCGACGGCGCCGCGCGCACTAAAAAGAAGAAGGACGGCGACGGCCGCATCCACCGCGTTACCTTTAACGAAATCACCAAGCGCGCCATTCAGGAAGCCTTTCAGCGGCCTCGCGAGATCGACCAGAATCTGGTAGACGCGCAGCAGGCCCGCCGCGTGCTCGACCGCCTTGTTGGATACCAGGTCTCGCCCCTGCTTTGGGACAAGGTCCGCCGCGGCCTCTCCGCCGGGCGCGTGCAGACGGTTGCATTGCGCATGATTGTGGAGCGCGAGGCCGAGATCAAGGCCTTCACTCCCAAAGAGTACTGGACTATCGATGCTCACCTGAATGGCCCTAAGCCACCGGCCTTTGACGCCCGATTTGTGGGCATCGGCGAGGAGAAGCTCGAGGTTCCAAACCAGGAGGAATCCAGCAAGATCGTTGCCGCTCTCGAGAAGGCTGCCTGGTCCGTGCGCTCCGTGGATAAGCGCGAGCGTCGCCGTTCGCCGGCGCCGCCGTTCACCACCTCCAAACTCCAGCAGGACGGCTCCCGCAAGCTGCGCTTCAGCGTCAAGCGCGTCATGATGATCGCGCAGCGCCTTTATGAAGGCATTGAACTGGGCGATGAAGGCCTGGTGGGCCTCATCACCTACATGCGTACCGATTCGGTGCGCGTCTCCAATGACGCTATCGCTGAAGTCCGTGAGTTCATCCCTGCGCAGTACGGCGCACCCTACCTGCCCGAATCGGCGAACACCTATAAATCCAAGAAAGAAGCGCAGGAGGCGCACGAGGCCATTCGCCCCACCGCGGTCGCGCGCACTCCCGACTCCATCAAGCAGTATTTGCAAGAAGATGAGTACAAGGTCTACAAGCTCATCTGGCAGCGTTTCGTCTCCTCGCAGATGAACCCAGCCGTCTTCGACCAGACCACCGTCGATATCGATGCGAAGGCCGGCGATACCACCTACTGGTTCCGGGTAACCGGCTCGGTCCTGAAGTTCGACGGCTTCCTCAAGGTGTACGAGGAATCCAAGGACGCCAAGGATGAAGAAGACGAGGCCCTGAAGCACAAGCTCCCGGCGCTGGAAGCGGGCCAGAAGCTGACCCTGAAGTCTCTCGATCCGGAACAGCACTTCACCGAGCCGCCGCCTCGCTACAACGAGGCCTCGCTGGTGAAGGAACTGGAGGAGCGCGGTATCGGGCGGCCGTCCACCTACTCCGCCATCCTCAGCACGATTCAGGAGCGCCAGTACGTGCAGAAGCTCGGCGGCAAGTTCGTGCCCACCGAGATCGGCACCGTCGTCACCGGCCTGCTCGTCAGCAACTTTACCGACATCTTCGATTATCAGTACACCGCCCGCCTCGAAGAGGAGCTCGACGAGATTGAAGAAGGCAAGGAGAAGTGGACCGAGGCGCTAGCCGATTTCTACAAGAAGTTCCGAAAGGACCTTTCCTATGCCGAAAAGCATATGGAAAACATCAAGCGCATGGAGAAGCCCACGGAAGAGAAGTGCGAGCGTTGCGGCTCGCAGCTTGTCATCAAGTGGGGCAAGCATGGGTCCTTCTATGCATGCAGCGCCTATCCGGACTGCACCTTCACCAAGGAAAATCCCATTAACCTGACCGAACTCGATTCGGCCGACGTGCAGGAAACCACCCAGGAGGAGTACTGCGAAAACTGCGGGCGGGTGATGGTGCTGAAGCGCGGACGTTTCGGCCAGTTCATGGCCTGCACCGGGTATCCCGACTGCCGCACAACGCGGCGTCTCGACCAGGGCAAGAAGGTGCCCGATATTCCGCTGGAAGAAACCTGCCCGCAATGCAACCGCAACCTGGTGCTGCGCCATGGCCGTTACGGAGAGTTCATCTCCTGCTCCGGCTATCCGGAGTGCAAGTACGTGAAGCAGAACTTCATCGGCGTGAAGTGTCCCGACTGCAAGGAAGGCGAGCTGGTGGAAAAGAAGGCCCGCCGGCGCGGCAACATCTTCTACGGGTGCTCGAATTATCCCAAGTGCGAGTTTACCTCGGCGTATAAGCCCGTGGCCGAGAAGTGCCCGGACTGCGGCAGCCCGTACCTGATCGAAAAGACGCTCAAATCCGGCACCTTCCTGGTGTGCCCGAACAACCGGCGTCCTTCGGCGCAAACCGAGGAGGCTCCCGAGCCCAAGCGTCGCGGCAAGAAGGCAAAATCGGCTGAGACGCCAGCGGCTGCGGCATGCGACTATATGCGTCCGGTGGAAACGCCGGCGGTAGCTTCCTAAGGCCGCCACCGAAAACATCCGTCAGCAACTCAACCCAGGAGAGATTATGCCCAAGACAGGCAAGGCTACACCTGCAGACGCGCAAGTCATCATTCAGCTTTACGACCTTCGCCGGGAGTCCGAGCTGCGCAAGGCTCGGAATTGGTTCGCCAGCTTCAACCCGAAGTCCGTGGACGAGATCCTCGCCGTTGCCAACGCCTTCGGCAGTCAGGAGAACGCATGGTTCCGCCAGGTACTGGGATACTGGGACATGGCCGCCTCTCTCGTGCTGCGCGGCGCCGTAAGCCCTGGGTTGTTTTCCGATAACAGCGGGGAGCTGTTCTTCATCTTTGCCAAGTTCCAGCCGTTCCTTGCTGAGCTGCGCGCGCGCATGAACAGTCCCGAGATGCTGGGTCGCATGGAAAAGGTAGCCACTGGCTCCAAGGAAGGCCGCGAGCGGCTGAAAGCACTCCAGCAGCGTATGGCGCGGATGCGCGAACGCGCTGCCGCATCGGGCAGGAACTCCTAATTAGGTCCCAACGCCCCGGCCGGCTCTTGCCGGCCGGGAGCACGTCTCCCGCAAGGCATCCCCGGACGCCCGCCTGCGTGTCTTAGCCTCGCTTAGCTCTGCTATATTCCCACTTAGGATGGACATGGAACTGACTAGCCCGGGGGATTTCCTCAAAGGCCGGGTGCTTGCCGTGCAGGACTATGCGCTGCTGGCAGGCCGTTCCGTGACCAATCTGTTCCGGCACCCACGCTACGGCTCGGACACACTGCAGCAGGCCGACTCGATCGGGGTGGGTTCTGTTCCCATCGTGGTGCTGACCGGCTTTTTTACCGGCGCGGTGCTCGCGCTGCAGAGCGCGAATTCACTCGCGCGGTTCGGGGCCCTCTCCCTCACCGGCCAGCTGGTTTCGCTTTCCATGGTGCGCGAGCTGGGGCCTGTGCTCACCAGCCTGCTGGTGGCAGGCCGCAACGCCTCCGGTATGGCGAGCGAACTCGGCTCCATGAAGGTTACCGAGCAGATCGATGCTATGCGCGCGCTCGGCACCGACCCGACCAAGAAGCTGGTCACTCCGCGTGTCGTCGCCACCGTGCTGATGCTGTTTTTTCTTACGATCATCTCCGACCTTGTGGGGCTTGCGGGCGGCAACATGGTCACCTCGCTTCTGCTTGGGCTCGATACGCTTCAGTACTGGAACAGCGCCTACCAGTCCCTTGTCTACGCCGACGTGTTCATGGGACTGACAAAACCCCTGCTCTTCGGCTTCATTATTGCGACCATCGGCTGCTATTACGGCATGGCGACTACCGGCGGCACCCAGGGCGTAGGCCGCTCCACTACTCAGGCGGTGGTGGCCTCCTCCGTACTGATTCTGGTTGTCGACTTCTTCTACACTCGCCTGCTGCTTGCGATCTTTGGCATGCGCTGATGGCAGCCCTTACCCACTCCGTTGGTCCGCCTGCCGCAGACGAGAAGCGCGATGCAACCGTGATCTTTGAAGACGTCAGCATTGCCTTCGACGCCGAACAGGTGTTGCGTGGCATTTCGTTCCAGCTTCATCGTGGCGAGACCAAGGTCCTGATGGGCGTGGCCGGATCGGGAAAGACCACCATCCTGAAACTTACCCTGGGGCTCATCAAGCCCGATTCTGGCCGCATCTGGACGCTCGGACATGAGATCACCAGCATGACCGAAGAAGAGCTGTTCGATGTGCGCCGGCAGATTGGAATGGTCTTCCAGGAAAGTGCGCTATTCGATTCCTTGAGCGTGCGCCAGAACGTCGGCTATCCCCTGTACGAGGAGCATCTCGCCGATGAGGACATCGAGCGCCGCGTCTCCGAGGTGCTGGCCTTCGTCGAGCTCGGCAGCACCATCGACATGTTTCCCTCCGAGCTTTCCGGAGGCATGCGGCGCCGGGTGGCGATTGCGCGCGCGCTCGTCGCCAACCCGGAGCTTCTCCTCTACGATTCCCCCACTGCCGGCCTCGATCCGGTTACTTCCACCACCATCATCGAGCTCCTGGTGAAGCAACGCGATGTAAGCCACACCAGCGCGTTGATGGTGACGCACCGGTTGCAGGATGCGATCATCATGGCGACGCACTCCTACGACACCGCGCAAAGCCAGATGCGCTCGCTCGGGCCCGGCCACGCCAATCCGGACACCAGCTTCCTTATTCTGCGCGACGGCCTTGCAATCTTCGACGGCTCCGCCCCGGATTTGGCCAATACGGACAACGAGTACCTTCGCCAATTTATCTCGTGAACGGAACCGGCACGCTCTTGGGAAGGGTGTGTTGCGGGAGGCTTTCGGGCGCTTTTCTACTCGCGGCCCTTCTTCTTAATCTCGATATTCAAGCGCTTGATCTTCTGATTAAGGGTGGAAAGCGGGATTCGGAAGCGCTCAGCGGCTTCTGTCTGGTTCCAGCCGCACTTCTCCAGCATCTCGATGATGATGCGCCTCTCGCCGTCTTCGAGGATATCGAACAGGGAAGCCTCGGGACGCTGCTGGATGGCGGCGGCTAAGGCCAGGCTGCGCCCGCCAATGGAATCCGGCAGCAGGTCGGGAGTAATGGCGGTGCCGGAGGAGAGCACCACGGCGCGCTCGATTACGTTCTCCAGTTCGCGCACGTTTCCCGGCCAGTTGTAGTCCATGAGGATGCGCAGCGCCTCTGGAGTAATCTGCCGCACCGGGCGCTCGTTTTCTTCCGCAAAGTGCCGTACGAAGTGCTCCACCAGTAGCGGAATATCCTCTTTGCGCTGCCGCAGCGGCGGCAGCTCCACCGTGATAACATTCAGCCGGTAATAAAGGTCTTCGCGGAATCTTCCCTCTCGCGCCAGTTGCTTCAGGTCGACGTTGGTGGCCGCGATGATTCGGACGTCCACCTGGATCTCCTGCACGCCGCCCAGATGCATGAACTTGCGGTCCTGCAGCACGCGCAAGATCTTTGCCTGGGTCTCCATGCTCATGCTGGCAATCTCGTCGAGAAAAATGGTTCCGCGGTCGGCCACCTCAAAGAGGCCCTTTTTCGACGCAATCGCGCTGGTGAACGCACCCTTCACGTGGCCGAAGAGGGTGGACTCAAGCAGGTCTGCCGGCATCGAGCCGGTATTCACGGGGACGAAGGGGCGGTCGCGGCGAGGCGAGTTGGCGTGCAGGGCCTTGGCAATCAGTTCCTTGCCGGTGCCGCTTTCGCCCTGCAGCAGCACGGTGGAGCGGCTGGGGGCGACCTGCGCCACCAGGTCGAAGACGCGCAGCATTGCGTCGCTCTTGCCGACGATGTTCTCGAAGTTATAGCGCTGCTTCAGCGCCCGCTTGAGCTGGATGTTCTCTTCCTGCGTGCGATGCTGGTTCACCACCAGCCGCAGGTCGGCGAGCAGCTTCTCGTTATCCCAGGGCTTTTGGATAAAGTTGCTGGCTCCGTTTCGGATCGCCGCCACCGCATTTTCCACCGTGCCGTAAGCGGTGATCATAATCACCGGCAGGTCGGGGTAGCGGTCGCGCACCTCACGCAGCAGATCGAGGCCGTTGCGGTCAGGCAGAGCAAAGTCGAGCAGCACCGCGTCGCTGGGCTGTTCTGCCAGCCGCGCGAGCCCTTCCTCGGCGCTGGCGGCGGAGAGAACCTGGTAGCCGTCGGACTCCAGCAGCACCTCCAGCGACTCTCGGATCGCCATCTCATCGTCAATGATGAGCACGGTTCCGGCGGGCTGCTGCTGTTGCGAACCGGTGTTTTGTGCAGACAAAACTGCTTCCGCCATTCCAAACAACTCCGCTGTTTACGTCCGCCCAGGCCGGCAGCTAGACGTTTACAGCCTTTCGCATCATGGGAAATTCCATTGTAAAGGTTGTCCCGGCGCCAACCCGGCTGGCCACGCTGATCTTTCCGGCATGTTCCTGGATAATGCCGTAGGTTACGGACAATCCAAGTCCGGTGCCGCGCCGTCCATCGCGTAGTGTCGTCTTGGTGGTAAAGAACGGGTCGTAGATGCGGTCCAGGTGCTCCTGGGCGATGCCGCTGCCGGTGTCGGAGACGATCACGCGTACTCCGTCGCCGTTCGCGCTTACTACGTTCAAGGTGCCGCCTTCGGGCATTGCGTCTTTTGCGTTCAGGAACAGATTCAGAAAGACCTGTTGTAGCTTCCCGGTGTTGCCCTGAATCGAAGGCAGCTTCTCCACCAGGCTGGTTTCCACCTTGATTTGCGAGGTCTTGAATTGGTGGGCCAGCAAGGTGAGAGTCTCCTGGATCACCTTGTTGATATCCACTTCTGCAAACTCCGTCCCGCTGGTGCGCGAGAAGTTCAGCAGATTGTTGACGATCTCCGAGGCGCGAAACGTCTGGCGCGTAATCTTTTCCAGCAGCTCCGCCTGCCTGGGCTCGCCCTGCACCTGCTTGGAGAGCAGCTGCGCATAAGAGGAAATCACGGCCAGCGGGGTGTTGACCTCGTGCGCAACTCCGGCCGCCAACAGCCCGATTGAAGAGAGCTTCTCCGCCTGCGAAAGCTGGGACTCCAGCTCGATCCGTTCGGTAATGTCGTCCACGATCAACAACCGCCCGATCACGCTGAAGTTGCGCGTGACCAGGGGAGCAATGGCGATGTTGGTGATCCGCGATTCACTCCCGGTAGTAGCGAGCCGGTACTTGTAGAGGTTGTGAATGCCGGCGCTCTGCCGCACGCGGTAAAACTCCTGCACGAACGCGGCGGGGAAAATTTCCTCCAGGCGCTTGCCGCGAGCCTGCCAGCGCGGCAGCGCGTACATTACTTCCATCTGCGAGTTCCAGAACTCGATGCGATCCTCAAGGTCGAGCGAACAGACGCCCACGCTGATGGATTCGACAATGTTCTCGTTAAAGTCCTTCAGGCGCTCATACTCGGTCGCCTTTTGCTCCAGCGAGGCGTACAGCCGGGCATTCTGGATGGCAATGCCCATATAGCCGGCCAGCGCCTCGAGCAGTTCCACGTCCTCGCTCGACAGAAACTCACCCTCGGAGGTCTTGCCCAGCCCCAGCACCGCTATGGTGCGGTTCTGCACCTGGCAGGGAATGAAGTAATTCAGATCGAGCTTGGCGATAGTCTGCTGTGCCGCTTCCGACTCCCGCACCGCCTGGTGCGTGTTGTCGAAGAACAAGTGCCCGCCGGCGAGCTCATGCTGGTGCTCGGAGAGGAAGCTCATGTCCAGGCCGTCGGTCTCGGACATGCCGAAGGAGCGCGCCAGCAGGAAGCGGCTGGGAGCGTCCGGGTCGGAGATGAAGATCGCCATGCGCGACACCAGCAGGGTGCGCGTAACGCGATCCACAGCCGAGGTGAGCGTCTCGTCAAGATCGAGCTGCGCGCTCAGCTCGCGGCCAAACTCCAGCAGGGTGCGGCGGTAGTCGTAGCGCTTGCGGTAGAAAAAGCGGTCGAGCCGCTCCTGGATCCAGTTCTTCACCGGGTCGAAGAGGAACGCCGTGACCACGATCGCCACGATCAGTCCCGCCGGGCCGGCGCTGGGCATGCGTGTGTGCACAACCTCGGCCGCGATTCCGATCGCCGCAAAGTACACGGTTGCAATGGCCGCCGCAGCCAGCGTGTACGCCATGCCGCGCTTAAAGATCACGTCTACATCGATGAGCCGGTAGCGGAAGATCGCGTAACCGAAGGTGAGCGGCAGAAACACCAGCGACAGCACCGACACCTTCATCAGCGCCGTGGCCTGCGCGCCCTGGATGTAGGGGATCACATATAACAGCGTGAAGGGGGCGATTGCCAGGATCGTCCCGCGCGTGACCCACTTCATCTGCTGCCGCACAATCGGACTGAAAGCGTGCCGGTAGGTGTGCCACAGGATTCCAGCCGCCAGCATGAAACCTGCCGCCAGGTAGCACATCTCCAGCCGGTCGAGGTTGTAGCGGAGCGCCTCGCTCGCCTGCGCAAGCTCGATTACCGCCACGTGCGCCGGGGCCAGCAGCACCGCCGGAATGTAACAGGCGAAGGCCAGCCACGGGTGCCGCCGCACCACGTCCTTCGGCTCCGGATAGCTCAGGGCAAAGTGCAGGAACAGCGCCGGCTGCAGCAGCTCCGCCATCACGTTCGACCAGTAGATGATCCAGTCGAACTCGTTCAGCTTCCCGGTGTAGTGGAAGGCGTAGAAGATGAACGACACCAGGCAGAACAGGTAGAAGTGCGTGGACTTGGGCGCCGTCCACCGCCTGAGCAGCACGTACAGTCCGATGCCCAGATAGATGAGCCCGATGAAGCGCAGGCCCGCATTCAACGAGCGGTCGTAGGGCATCGGAATTACCGAGGTGCTTACCGGCACCCCGCTCCGGCTCAGCTCGTAGCGCACCTTCGACCAGGTGCCGGCCCGGTACAGCTCGCGCGTCAGCCCGGCTGCGTTGGAAACCTCGGCGCCGTTCACCGTACGCAGCACGTCACCGCTCTTGATTCCTGCTCTCTCCGCCGGGCCGTCAAGCTGTACGCGTTTTGCCGTCAGGCGGCCGGACTGCTCCACCCACCACACCCCGTCGGATGGGATCTCGAATGCCTGCTCCTTGCGCCAGTTGATGTATCCGAAGACGATGGCAGCCGTCGTGAGCACCGCCAGCATGGGTGCTACAAACCGGGTGTGGAATTCTCTCGTCATTGGCCTGCTGGCTCGGCTGCGGAGGGAACGGCTCCTTAGAGCCTCCTTCATCGACAACTGCAAGTCTGGTGCCACCACGGGGGACCCGGATCGACGGCTGAATAGAGGGCTATCAGCCTATTTCCTGTAACTTAGATGATACTCGGAAGCCTGCGGGCATGGCTATACGAATACTGGAATTCGCCTATGGATTTCGGTATGCCCGTGCAGGGCTTATGGTTCACGAAGCTCACAGAAGAAATCACGGAAAAATCAAGGAATTGTCCACCTCGCTCAAGCGCAAACCGAGCGCAGCAACTGCGCGAGTGGAGAAATCCTGACGGTGCAGAAATCAGATACGTGACTCTCGCAGGCACAGGATCGCGCCGCGCCGGAGCCCTTGGCTCTCCCCAAGGCGTCGCTGTTGTGTCTGCTAGAATGCTCGAGACCCTTTGAGTCGGGACGTAGCGCAGCCTGGTAGCGCACTTGCTTGGGGTGCAAGGGGTCGCGAGTTCAAATCTCGCCGTCCCGACCAGCCTTCTTCTTGCGGGTCAACAGCTTACAATCCTCTCACCAACTGGCGCATGCGGCCGAAACACCGGTCAAACAGCGGCGGTGCGCTTCTCCAGCGGCAAGCTGAAGCTGAAAACGGAGCCGCTCCCGAGCTGGCTGGTCACGCCCATCGTCCCTCCATGTGCTTCCACAATCGCTTTTGCGATGGGCAGCCCCATTCCGGTGCCTTGGGCGCGGTAGCGTTCTGAGTGGCCGCGATAGAACTTGTCGAATATAAGGTTCTGCTCGAAGGGTTCAATGCCGGGACCGCGGTCGGCAACGCTGGTGATGAGCATGTCTCCCTGTCGCTCCGCGCTCACTCGAATCTTGGTTCCGGGCGGTGCGTACTTGCCGGCGTTCTCCAGCAGATGCAGCAGCACTTCGCGGATGCGGTCCACATCCATGGAGACCGGCGGCAGCTCTTTGGGGACCATTACCTCCACAGGATGGTCCTGCAGAAACGCGCGCGCTTCGGCCAAAGCGCGCTGAATTGGTTCGCCGATGGAGCATGGTTGCAGGTTGAGAGTAATTGCGTGCGCATCGAGTTGCGCCATCTCCGTGGCCTGACCGACTAACCGGTTCAGTCGGTCGGCTTCTTCGTCGATGACGGTCAGTAATTCCGTTTTTTCCGCCAACCTCAATTGACTGTCCGACAGCAGAGTAGTGACGCTGGCTTTAATTCCGGTCAACGGCGTGCGGAATTCATGCGTCACCGAATCCAATAAAGCACTGCGCAGCCTCTCTCCCTCGCGTGCCGTTCGTGATTCTGCAAGCTCCTCGATAGCGCTGGCGCGTTCAATTGCCACCCCTACCAAGGCACTAATTGCCTCCAGGCTCTCGCGGGTCAGCGAACCGCCAACCAGGCCCAGCGCCCCAACCATGCGGACACCCAGGCGGACCGGAAAATATGTTTTGTCTCCGTGCACGGAGGACTCGCCGCGAGCCATCGTCGCCTGTAGTTGTCCTATATCGATGCGCGTATCAGGGGACGAGCGGTAAACATCAGCGCGCCCCGGAAGCAGGAGCGCCGCCCCCGCAAGCTCGAAGCAATCCACGATTCTGGCGGGCATCGAATTCACCATTTCGAGGATGTTGTCTGCCGTGAGCAACTGTTGGCTGAAGGCATAGAGGCGCTCAACCTCCAGCCGCCGCTGGTTCGCATGCGCCGCCTCTTGTCGAACCCGCTCTGCCAGGTTGCTGGCAATCAATGCCGTCAGGAGAAATGCAATAAGGGCGATCCAGTTTTGCGGGTCGGCGATGGTAAAGGTTCGAAACGGCGGGAAGAAAAAATAGTTGTACGCCAACGTTGCAACCACTGCCACCAACGCGGCGTAGAGAAAGCCCCAGTATGCCGATACGATCAGGACCGCCACCAGAAACGAAAATCCCACCGTGGCGGGGTTAACCACGACGTACCGGTAAAAGGCGGTAATGGCGACGACCAATGCAGGTACGGCTAACAACCGCAGAACCGAAATCCTCTTTTGAGGCATGGCGCATAATTGTAACCAAGCGAATGCTACAGAAAGGCCCTCCTTATGGACGCCATGCGCGCAGAGAAAACAGCCGAGCAATGGCTGGAAGAAACTGCGCCACAAAAGCCAACCGGCACGCTGAAGCTGTTTTTGGGGTATGCCCCCGGGGTAGGAAAAACCTACAACATGTTGAGCGAGGCTATCCGCCGCAAGAGCCGGGGTGAGGACGTGGTGGTCGGAGTCGTCGAAACCCACGGCCGCAAGGCGGTCGCAGAGTTAGTCTCCAAGCTAGAGGCCGTGCCTCGGCAGAAGCTGGAGTATAAGGGCACCATCTTCGACGAAATGGACGTAGATGCGATCCTGGCGCGCAAGCCCAACGTGGTTCTGGTCGATGAGCTGGCCCATACCAACATCCAAGGCAGCAGGCACGGAAAGCGGTATGAGGACGTTATCGAACTGCTCGATAACAAGATCGACGTGCTCACCACGATGAACGTCCAGCATATGGAAAGCCTGGGGCCTACCGTGCTTCAGATCACCGGCGTCCAGGTCCGTGAAACCGTCCCCGACTGGGTAATGCAGCGCGTGGATGAAATCGTTTTGGCCGACTTGACCCCACAGGCCCTGCATAGCCGCATGAGGCGTGGCGATATCTATCCTCTGGAGCGAGCGGAGCGCGCGCTCGACCACTTTTTCAAGCCGGGCAACTTGATGGCACTGCGGGAACTGGCGCTCCGGCAAGTCACCCAGGTGGTGGACCGCAGCCTGGAAGCCTTGCTGGCCCGCGAAAAGCTTTCAACCGATCCGGCCGTTCACGAGCGCATCGCCGTGTGCATCAGCTCTAATCCGGCGGCACAGCACCTCATTGCCCGTGGATCGAGGGTGGCGCGCGGCATGAATGGCGACTTCTATGTCATTTACGTCGATGTAGGTCGCGATGCCGATCCCAAGGACCAGAAGACGCTCGCAGAGAATATTCGCTTCGCGGAACACCTCGGAGCTACCGTGATCCGCACCAAAGGAAAGGATGTGGCCGGTCAGGTTGCGAAGGTGGTATCGGAGCGCCACATTACACAGGTAGTGTTCGGTCGCTCCGCGCGCTCGGGCTGGCAGAAGTACCTATACCTCTCGGCAATCCAGAAGTTTTTGCGGGATGCTCCGTCGGTTGATGTTCACATCGTGACGCAGGTCTCCTGAACCCATGCCGCAGCCCAAACGCATTCTGGTAGTCGACGACGAGCCGCAGATCACGCGCGTGCTGCGCACCAGCCTTTCGGCCCAGCGCTACGATGTCCGCGTCGCAAACAATGGCGAGATGGCTCTGGAGATCATGAAGGACTGGACGCCCGATCTGATCATTACCGATTTGATGATGCCGAATATGGATGGGGTCGAGCTATGCCGCCGCGTCCGCGCCTTCTCGCAGTTGCCGATTATCGTCCTGTCCGTACGCGGCCAGGAGCAGTCAAAGGTCGGGGCGTTGGACTCGGGCGCGGACGACTACGTGACCAAGCCCTTCGGCATGAATGAAGTCCTCGCCCGGGTAAGGGCCCAGCTCCGGCGGGTTCCATCCGTGCGCTCTGAACAGCAGACCATCGACGCCGGCGACTTTCGCATCGACCTGCACGGCCACCGTGTAAGCGTTCGCGGCAACAACGTTCACCTCACTCCCAAGGAGTTCGATTTATTGGCATACCTGGCAAAGAAGCCTGGACGGGTGGTGCCGCATCGGGAGTTGCTGACTGCAATCTGGGGGATTGAAAGCGCAGACCAGCCCGAGTATCTGCGGGTTCTGGTCGGACAGCTTCGCAAAAAGATAGAGAGCGACGACTCTGCTCCCCGCTATCTGCTGACGGAGCCTTGGGTTGGTTACCGCCTGGAACCGGAGGGCGTTGCCTCCGACGTCTAGTCCCCTCTTCCGGCTTCCGATTAACAGCGGCTGGACCGACAGTTCGTGATCGATTGTACGGGAAGCTCCTGCCTCACCCAACTCCCCGCTCCATAAACTCAAACGCTGATGATCGCCGCCACAAGCGCCTTTCCCTTCTTTGCAACATTTTTACGCCAGCCTTAGGTGAAATTTACGGCCTCCGAAGTCCAATAGGACAGGGAGCTTGAGATGCTGACGCTAGAGATGCTGGTGCTGGGTTTGGTGACATTCGCGGCCATGCTCGCTTTTGTCGAGCTGTGCGACCGCGTATAGGTGAACTCCGATGACGATGATTGGACTCTTGTTATTGAGCGTGGCGGCCGGTGCGTATCTCGTCTTTGCAATGCTGCGCCCGGAGCGGTTTTGAAGCAGATATGGCTACGGAAGTGATTGCTGTCGTTTTTACGATTTTGTTCACCATCGCTACCAGCGTGCCGCTGGGCCGATACATGGCCCGTGTGTTCACGGGTAAGCGCACGATGCTCGACCCTATCTTCGGGCCCATCGAGCGTCTGGTGCTCCGCGTCATCGGCGTGGATGCCGCCGAGCAGCAGGACTGGAAGCGGTATGCAGTTTCGCTGTTGATCTCGAACGTGATCATGTGGCTGGCGACCTTTGCGGTTGTGTCCTTCCAGCGTGTACTGCCGCTCAACCCTGACGGCATCGCCAACATGGATCCGACCCTGAGCTTCAACACCATCTCCAGCTTTGTCACCAATACCAACCTGCAGCATTACAGCGGCGAGATCGGACTTTCCTATCTCGCGCAAATGATCGTCATCACCTTCCTGCAGTTTGTAACCGCTGCCACCGGCGTTGCGGCCTGCATCGCCATTATTCGCGCGCTTGCGGGGAACAGCCTGAGACAGATCGGGAGCTTCTATGTGGACTTGACCCGTGCCTCCGTCCGGGTGTTCTTGCCGCTGGCCCTGTTGGTCGGAGCCATTCTGATCTCCCAGGGTACGCCCGTGACCTTTCAGGGCACAGCCAAGGCCATCACGCTTGAAGGAGAGGCGCAAACCATTGCGCGCGGCGTTGTCGCGCCCGAAGTTGCCATCAAGCAGCTCGGCACCAACGGCGGCGGATACTTCGGTCCGAATTCTGCTCACCCATACGAGAACCCCACGCCGCTTTCCAATTTTATCGAGACGTGGTGCATCGCCATCATCCCCATGGCGATGATCTGGACGCTGGGAATCATGGTTAAACGGCGCCGCCTGGCGATCGCAATTTTTGCGGTAATGCTGGCGGTTTATTTGCCGGTGGTGGCCATCGCCATAGCGAATGAATATGGCGGCAATCCTGCGATCGCCAAGTTGGGGGTTGATCAGTCAACAGGTTCGATGGAAGGCAAAGAGGTTCGATTTGGGGCCGGGCTGTCAGCCCTGTGGGCAGTAACCACCACGGTCACCTCCAATGGTTCCGTGAACTCCATGCACGACTCCATGACGCCGCTTGGCGGCCTCATGCCCATGATCGGAATGTGGCTGAACAATATCTTCGGCGGCGTCGGAGTTGGCTTTATCAACATGCTCATCTTCGTGATCGTGGCCGTCTTCGTGGCGGGAATGATGATCGGACGAACGCCGGAGTTCCTGGGCAAGAAGGTCGAACCCAAAGAGATGAAGCTGGCGAGTGTGGCCCTTCTGCTGCATCCGCTGCTGATTCTCGTCGGCACGGCAATCGCCTCTTACGTCTGGGTGCACACGCCGGAGCCAGGCACTGCTTTGGCCTGGCTGAAGAATCCTGGTTCGCATGGCTTTTCCGAAATGCTCTATGAGATCAGCTCATCGGCGGCAAACAACGGCTCCGGGTTTGAGGGCCTGGGCGATAACACTCCGTTCTGGAACGTTCTTTGCGGGCTGGTGATGCTGCTGGGACGCTACATCCCCATCATCGCTCCTATGGCGATGGCGGCTTCACTCGCTGCCAAACCGGCCGCGCCAGAGACCGCCGGCTCACTCCGGACCGATACGGCCACCTTTGGCTTCACGGTTTGGTCCGTGATCTTGATCCTGGGCCTGCTGATGTTCATGCCGGTTGCGGTGCTTGGCCCCATCGCCGAGCACCTGGCGCTGAGGTAGTTGAAAGGAGTCTATGTTCGCCGAACTCAAACGAGGCGCTTTGTTCACGGTGGTGACGATGTTGCTATTCGGTGTTGGCTATCACCTGGCTCTTTGGGGTTTTGGGCGAGCCGTGTTCCCGGAAAAAGCCGCAGGCAGTCTAATTCGCCGCAGCGACGGAAGAATCGTCGGCTCGCAACTGATCGCACAGAATTTCACGCGCGACGAGTATTTCCACCCGCGACCTTCGGGTGTGGATTACAACGCTGCCTCCGCCGGAGGCACCAACTATGGACCTTCCAATCCCGATCACCTCAAGGCCGTGCAGCAGCACCTCGACGCGGTGACCAGGCTTGAAGGGATCGCGTCCAGCCAGGTGCCCTCGGAAATGGTGACCGCCAGCGGTGGAGGTCTCGATCCGCATATCCCGCCTCGGGCGGCGGACTTGCAGGCGGCCCGCGTCGCCCGCGCGCGCGGCGTGCCGGTTGATCGCGTTCGCGCGTTGATCCGCTCGCATACCGAGGGGCCGACGTTCGGATTTCTTGGCCGGGCGCGCGTCAACGTGTTGGAGCTGAATCTGGCATTGGACGAATCGCTTGAAGCGGCGCCGGCAGCGAAGTCCGCCGGGGGTAAGTAGGAAAACTTTTATGGCAGAAATTGCGAGCAAGATGTCGATTTGGGATCCGAGAATCGTACGGGGAGCAATTGCCGACTCGTTTCGCAAACTCGATCCACGGATTCAGCTGCGAAATCCGGTGATGTTCATTGTTGAGGTCGGCAGCCTTATTACAACCGCAGCCTGGATCGAACAACTGCGTACGGGAACAGGATCGCCTTTGTTTACGGGGCAGGTAGCGTTCTGGCTGTGGTTTACCGTCCTGTTCGCTAACTTTGCCGAAGCCATGGCGGAAGGGCGGGGCAAGGCCCAGGCCGCCACGCTGCGCAAGGCGCGCTCGGAGACAGTCGCAAACCGCCTCTCCGACGATGGCCGTATCGAGCGAGTGCCGGCCTCCCAACTCCGTACCGGCAACATGGTGATCGTCTCCGCTGGTGAATTGATTCCCAGCGATGGTGAGATCGTCGAAGGCGTCGCCTCGGTGGACGAATCTGCCATCACCGGCGAATCGGCGCCGGTAATCCGCGAGGCAGGAGGCGATCGCTCGGCTGTCACCGGCGGCACTCGTGTCTTGTCCGACGAGATCCGGGTCCGAATCACCTCCAATCCCGGCGAGACCTTTCTGGACCGCATGATCGCGTTGGTCGAAGGCGCAAAGCGCCAGAAGACTCCGAATGAAATCGCACTCACGGTTCTGCTCGCCGTGCTCACGCTGGTCTTCCTGCTGGTCGTAGTTACCCTCCAGCCATTAGCTATGTATGCCGGAGTGGCCGTCTCTGTGGCTGTGTTGATCGCGCTGCTCGTTTGTTTAATTCCGACCACTATCGGGGCATTGATTTCTACTATCGGAATAGCCGGCATGGATCGTTTGATTCAGCACAACGTGCTTGCCATGTCGGGGCGCGCGGTCGAGGCAGCTGGAGACGTTGACACGCTGCTGCTGGACAAGACCGGCACTATCACCTTCGGCAACCGGCAGGCCGCCGAGTTTGTTCCCGCAGCAGGCGTCACCGCCGCGGAGCTTGCCAATGCTGCGCAGCTTGCTTCTCTCGCCGATGAGACGCCAGAAGGCCGCTCCGTCGTCGTGTTGGCGAAGGAGAAGTACGGATTGCGCGGACGGGAGTTCGCATCCCATGAAGCAGTCTTCGTTCCATTCACTGCGCAGACGCGCATGTCGGGAGTGAACGTGAATGGAACCGAAATTCGGAAGGGTGCTGCCGATGCAATCGCAAAGTACATCTCGCAGAACGGCAATAACACCCTGCCCGGAGATGTCGCCCAGGCCGTGGATCGGATCGCGCGATCCGGCGGGACGCCCTTGGTGGTCTCGGAAAACCAGCGTGCCCTCGGGGTGATTTACCTGAAAGACGTTGTGAAAGGAGGCATTCGCGACCGCTTTGCCCAGTTGCGCGCGATTGGAATTCGGACGGTGATGATCACCGGCGATAACCCGCTTACGGCGGCAGCAATTGCTCAAGAGGCAGGGGTGGACGACTTCCTCGCAGAGGCCACGCCGAAGGACAAGATGGACCTGATTCGCAAAGAACAGGCCTCGGGAAAGATGGTGGCCATGACGGGCGATGGCACCAATGATGCCCCCGCACTTGCTCAGGCTGATGTTGGGGTTGCTATGAACACAGGTACCCAGGCCGCCAAGGAAGCCGGCAATATGGTGGACCTGGATTCCAATCCGACCAAGCTGATCGAGGTGGTTGAGATTGGCAAGCAACTGCTGATGACCCGGGGTGCGTTGACCACGTTTTCCATCGCCAATGACGTGGCCAAGTATTTCGCGATTATTCCGGCCATGTTTGCGGGCAGTCTTCCCGCTCTGGCCGTGCTCAACATCATGCATCTGCAAACGCCGGAGTCGGCCATCCTTTCCGCTGTGATCTTCAACGCCATTGTCATCATTGCGCTGATTCCGCTGGCGCTGCGTGGCGTTCGCTATACCCCGA
>JADMIO010921804.1_pt1:0-7500 | contig 30760 bp, 20 predicted proteins | sample 8958161 | NCBI WGS metagenome assembly JADMIO01 (sample SAMN16585339, study PRJNA669376) | soil metagenome | isolation source: Crop rotation soil | place: USA: Cullars Rotation, Alabama | collected 2011 | reverse complement strand
CAGCCCGGGAGTCAGACAGTGGGGGCTAAGCTTCATTGTCGAGAGGGAAACAGCCCAGACCGCCGGCTAAGGTCCCTAACTTCCAGCTAAGTGGGAAAGGATGTCGGAACGCTCAGACAGCCAGGAGGTTGGCTTAGAAGCAGCCATCCTTTAAAGAAAGCGTAATAGCTCACTGGTCAAGCGGTCCGGTGCCGACAATACAACGGGGCTCAAGCTGGAGACCGAAGCCGCGGATGCATGGCGCAAGCCATGCGTGGTAGGAGAGCATTCCCAACAGTTTGAAGCCAGATCGAAAGAACTGGTCGACGGTTGAGAAGAGACCCTGCCGGCATAAGTAGCGATAACGCAGGTGAGAACCCTGCGCGCCGAAAGTCTAAGGTTTCCTGAGGAAGGTTAATCCGCTCAGGGTTAGTCGGTCCCTAAGGCGAGGCCGAGAGGCGTAGCTGATGGACATCCGGTTAATATTCCGGAACTCCCTTGAGTTCGTTATCACGATGGGGTGACGCAGAAGGATAGGCGAGCAGTCCTATGGCTTATGGGCTGTCGATGCGCGCAAGCTGTCTCGTTCAGGCAAATCCGGACGGGAGTTATCAGTGAGGCGCAAAGCAGGGCCGTATGGCCCCAAGTCGCTGACTTCACGCTGCCAAGAAAAACCTCTAAGGAGAACTTAAGGGAACCGTACCTCAAACCGACACAGGTAGACGAGGATAATATCCAAAGGCGCTCGAGAGAACGCTTGTTCAGGAACTAGGCAAATTAACCCCGTAACTTCGGGAGAAGGGGTGCCCCGGTAGGGTTCATAGCCCGAGGGGGCCGCAGTGAATCGCGCACGGCGACTGTTTAACAAAAACACAGGTCTCTGCAAAGTCGAAAACGACGTATAGGGGCTGACGCCTGCCCGGTGCCGGAAGGTTAAAGGGAGAGGTTAGCCGCAAGGCGAAGCTTTGAACTGAAGCCCCGGTGAACGGCGGCCGTAACTATAACGGTCCTAAGGTAGCGAAATTCCTTGTCGGGTAAGTTCCGACCTGCACGAATGGCGTAACGATCGTGCGACTGTCTTGACGAGCGACTCGGCGAACTTGTAGTACCGGTGAAGATGCCGGTTACCCGCATCTAGACGGAAAGACCCCGTGCACCTTTACTATACCTTCACCATGAACTATGGCACTTGCTGCGCAGGATAGGTGGGAGGCTTTGAACCCAGGCTTTCGGGCTTGGGGGAGCCAACGGTGAGATACCACCCTGCGAGTTCTGTGGTTCTAACCTCTTCCCGTGAACCGGGAAAGGGACATGGTGAGGCGGGTAGTTTGACTGGGGCGGTCGCCTCCTAAACTGTAACGGAGGCGCGCGAAGCTACGCTCAGGCTGTTTGGAAATCAGCCGTCGAGTGCAAAGGCATAAGCGTGGTTGACTGCGAGACCAACAAGTCGAGCAGGTGCGAAAGCAGGCCTTAGTGATCCGGTGGTTCTGTATGGAAGGGCCATCGCTCAACGGATAAAAGGTACGCCGGGGATAACAGGCTGATCGGAGCCAAGAGTTCATATCGACGCTCCGGTTTGGCACCTCGATGTCGGCTCATCGCATCCTGGAGCTGTAGAAGGTTCCAAGGGTTAGGCTGTTCGCCTATTAAAGCGGTACGTGAGCTGGGTTCAGAACGTCGCGAGACAGTTCGGTCCCTATCTGATGTGGGCGGAGGAGATTTGAGAGGGCCTGTCCTTAGTACGAGAGGACCGGGATGGACGAACCTCTTGTGTTCCAGCTGTCACGCCAGTGGCATGGCTGGGTAGCGAAGTTCGGTTGTGATAACCGCTGAATGCATATAAGCGGGAAGCACTCCTCAAGATTAGATCTCCCAAGGCCGCGAGGCCTAAGAAGGGCACACGAAGACTACGTGTTTGATAGGCGGGATGTGTAAGCGCAGCGATGCGTTCAGCTTACCCGTACTAATCGCCCGTTCGGCTTGACCATAAAATTTACCCGGTGCATGAAAGCAGGCTTCAGCCGCCAGGCTCCGGCCGCCAGGCAAAACCTGGCCCGGCGACCTGATCAGGATGTTTGACGGCTGAGCTTGCGTGCGCCGCGCTTCCTTGAGTTCCTATGCTATTCAGTGGTCGAACATCGGCCGCGTTCTTTGAAGATCTGCAGTTGGCAATTTGCAATTCGTAGCTGGTCGCTCCGATTCAGACCAATTGCAAACGGCAAAGCGCCAATTGCCCGCGCAACGCGCGGACAAGTTTCCGGTGATCAAACCGCGGGGGCACCACCCGTTCCCATCCCGAACACGGAAGTTAAGACCCGCAGGGCCGATTGTACTGCACGCGAAAGTGTGTGGGAGAGTAGGTCGTCGCCGGGATAAATCAGAAGGCCACACGGTAACTGCGTGTGGCCTTTTTATTTTCGCTGAACCGATCCTTCGACTGGATGGGCTGCTCGAAGAGTGCCGGATTCCCACCCTTCACAAAACCGGTGAAGGGTGGGGCACCCCGGTCGTTGGATGATCGATAGAATTTGGACTCACGTTGCGGCTAGATTCTCACTAGCTTTTCTCTCACCCACTCCGCGAGCTTCGTTTCATAATATTCGCCTGCCGCCAGCGCTATCATGATTTCAACTACATCGTTCTCAGGTGCATCCAATTCCAGCCCATTCAGGCCGAGAAATACGTACATCGCGAGAAAGGCAGCCCGCTTGTTTCCGTCTTTGTAAGGATGATTTCTGGCCAAGCCGTAACCATAAGCTGCGGCAAGCGTGGCAAGGTCCGCCTGCTGTTCATAATTCCACTTGTGCTTAGGGCGGCTAAGGGCGGACTCCAGGACGTTTTCATCGCGAACGCCTGGCATGCCTCCATGTTCACGGACCTGGTCCAGGTGCAGGGCATCGAGAACAACGCGTGACAGCCAAACCGGCTCGCGCATCGGGCGGCTTTAACGGGCCAACTTGCGCAAGGCGTTCCGGTACTTGCCGGCGCCGCGCGCCCCCAGGGCAAGGGCCTTTTCCGTGATCGGATCATAGGGCGTTAGCAGAATGCCATCTTCGGTCTCAATGGCGAGGACGCGGTCTCCGGGGGCGAGGTGCAGCCGTTCCGCCATTTCCTTCGGCAGGGTAGCGCCAATGGATCCACCCGCCTGCCGCAAGGTCAATTCCTTGGTCATTCCAGATTTCCTCTCACGAAAAAATTAAGTGCACGGCTTAGAGTAGCATAAAAATGCTACCTCGGCGCCAGAGTGCCGGATTTCCACCCTTCACAAAACCGGTGAAGGGTGGGGCACCCGCATGTTTCTGGAAAATTCGATTCAACATGATTTAAGTAATTGAGAAAGCTCCCAAAGCGACCGCGCTGCGCATTCACTTCGCTTTTTATTCGCTATAATTCCTTTGTGCCTGTTTTCTCCAGCGTGCCTTTGTCTCAGGACCAGGTCAGTTGGCTCTTCCTAGACCTGAATTCGTACTTCGCCTCAGTGGAGCAGCAGGTTCGTCCGGAGTTGCGCAACCGGCCGGTGGCGGTGGTGCCAGTGATGGCAGATACCACCTGCTGCATCGCCGCCAGCTATGAAGCCAAGGCCTACGGAGTGAAAACGGGCGTTTCCGTAAAAGAGGCCAAGCGTTTGTGTCACCCGCTCGTGTTGGTGGAGGCGCGGCACGAATTGTATGTGGACTTCCATCATCGGATATTGAAGGCGATCGATTCATGCCTTCCCATAACCAAAGTTGTCTCCATTGACGAGATGGCCTGTCGCCTGATGGGACGGGAGCGGCTAGTCGATAGCGCCCGGAAACTCGCGCACAAAATCAAGTCCACGATCTATCGCGAGGCCGGCGAATGCTTACGCTGTTCCATCGGCCTCGGCCCCAACCGCTTGATGGCCAAGACAGCTTCCAATATGCAAAAGCCGGATGGGCTTGTCTCGATTCTTACTTCCGATCTTCCCGCATGCCTTTATCGCATGCAGCCGACCGATCTGCCGGGGATTGGGCATCGCATGAAAGCGCGGCTGGAGCGGCGGGGCATTTTTACCATGGAGCAATTGTGCGCGCTTACTTCGCATCAAATGCGTGCTCTGTGGGGAAGCGTGGTGGGAGAGCGCTTCTGGCATTGGCTGCGGGGAGAGGATTTCGACGAACCACAATTTTTACAGGGCAGCATAGGACACCAGCACGTGCTACCTCCCACCCAGAGGACGATGGGACAAGCCGGCATGGTGCTGGAAAAACTCCTTCACAAGGCGGCAGCACGACTTCGCCGCAGAAAAATGTGGGCAGGCGGGATCTCTCTTTATGTGAGCTTCTCTCAAGGACGCGAAAAGAGCATCTGGGAGTCTCATGCCCGCATTCTGGAATGTCAGGACACGATCACACTCATGGAAACATTCCGGAAGCTATGGACAAATTGCCCTGCCGGAAGACCCACGTTCGTCGGGGTAGCCTTGTTCGATCTGCTCCCCGAGCATCAGCATACTTTGCCGCTGCTCGAGGACGAAAATAGACGCTGCAGGATCGCCGGAGTTATGGATTCGATCAACGACAAATATGGCAGCCATATGTTGTATGTCGCCGGATCACGCACAACGCGCGAACCAATGCCGCCGCGCATTGCCTTCTCCTATATCCCAGAGATCGAACCTGGGGGGAAAGGCAAGATTGTTTCGTGAAATAAGCCTAGTCTGTTCCAACGCCATGGTCTCCTCGAACCGTCCAAAAAACTTTCAAGCTGTACTGGAGCGGATGCCGGGCAGGCTCAATTGGACGATCGTTCCCATCCCATTCGACGCCGCAAAGATTTGGGGGAATCGGGGGCAGCTTCGCGTTCGTGGTGAGATTAACGGCTACGAATTTCAGACCTCGCTCTTTCCCGACGGCAAGGGCGGCCATTACCTGCTCGTCAACAGGCAGATGCAAAAGGGTGGGCATGCGCAGGCGGGAAACCTCGCCCGCTTTTTGCTCAAACCGGATAGCGCCAAGCGAGCTGTCGGCATTCCAGCCGAGCTGCTGCGGGAATTGCGCCAATCCAAGCCGTTGATGAGGTTTTTTGAGTCTTTTAATAATTCAAACCGGAACTGGATTGCTCAATGGGTAGCAGGCGCGAAGCGCGCCGAAACCCGCAAGCGCCGCGCCGAACAGATCGCCGAGCGCCTGATGGAAACGCTGGAAGCCGAGCGCGAATTGCCGCCGATGCTGCGCATCGCTCTGGCGCGCAATGCAAAAGCTCGTGCGGGGTGGGAAAAGATCCCGCCCGGGCAGCGCCGCGCGCATTTATTGGGCATTTTCTATTACCGCAATGTGGAAGCGCGTACGCGTCGCGTGGAAAAAGCAATTCAGATGATGGAGCAGTATGCCGAGGGGAAAGCCGCACGTAAGCGCGCGTCCGAAGACGATCTGCAATTCGAGATTTAACTTTCCGGCTCGGCTACCCTGGCAAAAAGCTGATCCCAATGATGATGTTGACTGGAAGCAGCTCCCCGGCCTCCGGGAAAAGTGCGATCCAGAACTTCAAGAGCAGAAATTTGGTTCACTTCGATCCAGCGCCAGGCTGGCAGCTTCCCCGAACTGGATTTACCGCCTACCTGATACGACAGCAGCCGCGCCGAGCCTTTCTGGATGCCATAGTCGTGCGGCTCGGCGATTCGTTCCTGCCCCTTATATACAAAACGGAGTAACCGCCTTGCAGCAATGGCCCTCAGAATTGAGCTGTGAACCTTCGCCTCTGGCAGCTGCATAGCCATATCTCACATTTTGGAAGACTAAATAAGGGAAACCGTTGGATATTCAGCCAGGTCCGTTCTTGTTGGCACTTTTTGTGGGAATAATGTGCCGGAGCTTGCAACTGCACCAGCGCCAAGATGGCCGTCCATTGCGGAGATTGCAGAGCGGTATCGCGAGAGGGACTTGGCAGTCATCCCCCCAAGGCTACATATGCCAGCTATCGCGGCATTTTGTTGACGAAGTTCGCGCTCAGCATAATGCTGATGAGCGCAACCCCGGCAAAAAACACCACCACCGCGACTCGGTTCTGCGGCGATACCTTGCTTGTCCGCAACAGGATGTAGCCCACGACGAGATTGAATAGTGCCCAGATCACGTTCGTGGTTGGAGGAGACAATCCTCTGCCTGGAGGGTTGGCAAAGGGAGTTGGGAAAGCGTCGCCGGAGATCCCGTTGACGAAATGCGGCACAGAATTCGCCAGAAACATTGCCGCGAAGAAGCACGCAAGGTAGTGATACCACTTCATCGAGAGTGGCTCCCTTCGTTCTATTTATGCCTCAGGAACCGGAGAACGTACTTTTGCGACTTGTCGGAACAGCTCTCCATTGGTTTGGGCTGGCAGCGATCCTGCCGGCGCTCGGTTGGTTATACGCTGGGATTGTAGCGCATTATCCGGAGCAGGGCGCTCGTTCATTGGAGGCCGACGTAAACAACTCAAGTGCCGGGGTAAGCGGCTTGTGCCACCAAGGTGCTGGACAAATACTGTGTGCAGGCCCGATGCTTAGGTCAGGGGAAGTCGCCGAGAAATGGTTCACAACCTCGTTTTTCACAACGACCATATTCTGCCCATGGAGCGCGTGCGCCTCTCGCCCGGACAGGCGGGGGTCATCAACGGCTGGGGACTGTTCAGCACTTTGCGGATCTATGAGGGCCATGCTTTCGCCTTTGAGCGTCATTGGGCCCGGCTGCTGGCTGACGCGGCCCGAATCCAGTTGCCCGTGGAGCACACGGCAGACTGGGTGGGGCAGCGCATGCAGGAGTTGATCGCCGCCAACCACGTGGCCTCGGGATGCGTGAGGATTTATTTCATCTATAACAAAGTGGGAATCTGGCGGAGCGAAGAGTCCCTGCCCAAGGTGGATTTGCTGATGTACACCAGCGATTTGCCAGTCCGGACGGGCGCCACCCGGTTGTGCCTGTTTGCCGATGGAAGGCATGCCGCGCATCCGCTGGCCGGGGTGAAGGTGATCTCGTGGCTCGCAAACGCCTGGTTTCTGGAGCAGGCGCACCAGCGGGGCTGCGACGATGCTCTGTTGCTGAACGAGTTCGGCAACGTTTCCGAGTGTACCGCCGCAAATATCTTCTACGCGCAAGGCGGGCAGGTGATTACGCCTCCGCTCACCGCGGGCTGCCTTGCAGGGGTGAGCCGGCAGGTATTGCTCGAGATCGGTCCGGCAGCGGGCATTAGCATTGTAGAGCGCGATTTCAACTTCGAGCAGTTGAGGAAGGCGGAGGAGGTGTTCATCACCTCAACCACCCGCCAGGTGCAGCCGGTGGCTGCCATCGATAATTGCGAGTACGGCCATGCGCCCGGCCCGGTAACCACGCGGCTAGCGCAGCTTTTTTCTGAGTACGTATCAGCAGAGATCGCGCATGCTTCCCGCCTAAGCGCAACCCGGCAGGCCCCTCGAGACACCCCAAAAAATGCGGTCCCGTAGCTGACTACGCGGCCGCAAATCGGCGGGACTTTCCAGCACATTGGGATCCTAAGCTTAGAATTCCACGTGGACAAGTTGTCGCG
>JADMIO010828283.1_pt1 | contig 30771 bp, 53 predicted proteins | sample 8958161 | NCBI WGS metagenome assembly JADMIO01 (sample SAMN16585339, study PRJNA669376) | soil metagenome | isolation source: Crop rotation soil | place: USA: Cullars Rotation, Alabama | collected 2011 | reverse complement strand
GACTTCAAGTCACGTGAATTCCAAGCTTCGGATCCCACTGTGCTGGAAAGGTACTGCGCCCTGGGCACCCTCCAGAGATTCGGACCCCCCCACCCAAAACGGACATCGCCGTGTCCGTTTCGTGCACGTTGGGAGTGGGTCTGCCCGAATCCACGGTCTCATGCATGGTTATGCAGAGTCCTCGTCGTCCCCATCGTCGTCATCGTCGTCATCGTCGGGCAGATCGTCGGGCTCATCGGCCGGCCCCGGATCGGGCTCAGGTTCCGGCGTGGTGGGGATGTCGCTCATGCACTTCCTCCGGACGCGCAAGGACCCGCCGACAGGCGGGCCCACTCTGATTGGAAGTCTGCCATGTGTGGGGGGTCGGGCGCTACCACCTCCCCACATCTTGTGTCAATGGCGCCGCCGGCGCATGAGTTCGCGCTCGACATCCCGTTCGGTCTGCTTGATGACCAGGTCCTCGGAACGGTCCCTGCCGTGGCGGTAGCGGTAGGTGGAGCAGGTGCCGCAGCGTCCGGCACGGGCTCCCCTGTTGCGCTCGAGCCGGTCGCCGCAAATGGCGCAGTGGCTCATGCTGCTTCCGCTTTGGCGCGATACCGCTTAGCCGACGCAGCACGACATATCCGACAGCCTCGGCCGACTCTACGCCCGCCAGAGGGCTTGTAATAAAACGTGTTCTCTTCGTCGAAGGGATGCCCGTTCTTACAGTGAGTCTTCCTTGTCCCTCCGAGACGGCTGTTCTCTCCCAGGGTCACGAGCTGAAAGTGCGCTGTGTTCAGACATGCTCGGTTCCGACACACATGGTCCACGACCAAGCCTTGCGGGATCGGTCCATGCATGTCTTCCCAAATGAGCCGATGAGCTGATTGCGGCCGGCCGTCTCGCCAGACTTGGACATACCCGCCAGAAGTCAGTCGCCCAGGCCACGTGATGCAATCCGACCACGTCATTACTCACCGCCCTTTTGTCTAAAGGTACGAAGTACCTCGAGTCTCGTTCTCCTCAAGTACGTCGTCGATGGCCTCCATCAGGTCATCCATCTCGTCAACCAGCTCGGCGTCGTGGACAGTTCGTTCGGTCGGGATAGCGGTCGGTGGTCTTCGCTCGGGCCTGGCGGTCTTCTGCATCATCCCGCACCTCCCCACTTTCGGTGACAATACCCAGGGTCTGCCAACGACATTCCGTGAGACACCAGGGCACCTCGGGGCACCAGCCGGTGGGGGCCCGGCAGGGGTCAGCCATCGCACCCTGACCCGTCGATATGTAGCTTTTCGAGGGTGACCTCGAAGCGGTAGCCAAGGACGAATACCCAGTAGTCGAGCGCCTGCGTTCGGGCTACGGCTTTGCCGTTGAGAACCTGATTCAGATGCTTCGTGCTGACACCCACTCGACGAGCAAATTCGGCCTGCGTCATGCCCTGGGACGCCATCACGTCAGCGATGAGAGCGGCCATCTTCTCCTCAGTCAGCATCGACCCGACCGTCGTTGCGTGCGGTTTTGGACAGCCACTTCGCCCCGCACTTGAAGCACTCATGGAGGTCGTCGTGGCCGGGGGTCAGCTTGCATCCGTGGTCATGGTCCCAGCCCCCCTCGGCGACGGGCTGGAGAGTGGTGAGCATGAGCGCAGGGCAGACCGCAGACCGCTCAGGCATTGGGATCAGCCCCGTCGATCAGTGCGCCCTTGGGCCAGCGCTTGTGCTTGTCCCAGTACCGCTGGCATGCCTCGCCGTGGAAGGGGCACTTGGGATGGGTGGTCGTCCGCACCCATCCTGTGTACGCCCACGGCCCCTTCCCGCCGGACTTGTAGGCGTGGTCGCAAAGGCACCGGTGGTGACCGTCGCCGCCGTAGACGCCGCCCTTGCCGTAGAGCCATTCCAGATGGCGTTTCAGGCTCTCAGGCGTGCTCATTCGGCACCGTCGATATGAGCGGGTGTCCGGTATGCCCCGTTGACTTCTGGGGGCCGGCTGTCATCGTCAGCCGCATGAGCCAATATCAAGTCACCGTCCTCGTCCACCTGAACATCGAGCTCCCCGTTGAAGCCGCCGACGCTGAGGCCGCCATGGCGCTCGCCGAGCGGCAAATGGGCGCCACCTTCCCCGACGCTGCTGGCATCGAAGCCATCGACGTTCATGCGGCGGCCGCCAGCACGTCAAGCAACTGAAGCCCGATCCATTCGGTGTATGCCGGGGGGATCGCTTGGGTGAGCTCCTGTTGGTTCATCCATGCGATCCCCATGAGCTCGGCCCTCACTGGCTGGGCTGGGGTGTACCCGCCACCGATCCGGTGGCTACCGGCCAGGCTCCTGTTCTCCGGGCCGCCGCCGTAGACCCCGCCGATCTTCTTCCCCTTGCAGGCACAGGGCGGCGGCATGAACAGGTTGCTGGACTCGAAGTAACGGTGACGCTTGAGCCATAGGTCGAGGCCGGTGGCGGGGTCATAGGCGTGAAGCCCGAATGAGGCGCCGCAGAGGACGATGGCGCTGGGCATGGGGGCGCCGATGACGTTCTCCATGATCCACGGCACGCCAGCCCCCACGAGCCGCTCACGGGTCGGTGCAACGAGCTCAGGGTGTTCCTTCGTATGAGTGTGCCGGGTGACGCTGTACGCCTGACAGGGGGGCGATGCGTGGATGGCATCGAACCCGTCGAGGGGGAACTCAAGGGCGTCGGCCTGGTGGAACTCGAAGGGGTAGTTCTTCTGACGCTTGATATCCACCCCCACCACGTCGAAGCCCGCCCGGTGGTAACCCATCGAACACCCGCCGGCGCCGCAGAACAGGTCGAGAAGCCTCGGCCGGGGTGCGACATAATCGGCGGCGAGGCGCTCGTCAGGACACATCTGTGCACCCGAACTCTCGACACTCCTCGGCCCATTCCGGATGGCTGTGGTCCTGGCGGATACCGGGCCGGTGCTCGAGGTCGTGGACCTTGAGGAGGGTGCCGTAATCGGCACCGAGCATGCGCACTTCGTGTTTGCCGGCGAGGTGCCGCCGGAGTTCGTAGGCGGTCAACATCGCACCCCCAGGACTCGAAGCATGACGAAGATGGCGAGCAACAGGGCGACGGTCCACAGCCAGTCGGGGGCTCGGCCGCTCATCGGTGTTTCCCGGGGTGGGCGGGCTGGTCGACGAGCCGGACCGGTGTGTCGGGGCGGGCCCGTTGTTTGGCGAGGAGCTGGTCGTGGTCGGCGGTGGAGATGAGCGATCCTCGGGATGGTTGGGGGCTGGTGCTGTGGGCGTAGAAGTGGGCGACGACGTCGCGCTCGAGGCCCACGAGGAGATCTTCGGCGCGGCCGACTTCGAGGGTGATCCTTGCCCAGAGGTGCCGGGCTTTCGGGTCGCCGGTGCGGGGTGTGTGGTCGGTTGTGCCGCCGTTGACTTTTTCGCCGTCGCCTCGGTGGGGTTCCCAGCCGAGGCTGTGGAGATCTGGCGCGTGGGCGCGGAGCCGGTCGGCTGCGCGGGTGAGGGTTCGGAGCCGGCGGGTGAGTTGTTCGACGTCGCGGGTGGTCATCCGTGGCTCCGACACGGATCGTTCTCCTGCAGGTAGGCCATCTGGGCTTCGACGCAGCGTTGGCAGTGGCAGCCGTTGTGGTAGCGGCTGGTGGTGCCGTGGCGGGGGGGGAGTCGCCGGGCGTGCTGGTCGCTGACGCGGGAGAGGCGCCGGCGGGCCCGGACGGTTTCGCCACCCCAGATCCCGTGGTCGATGCGCCAGCGGATGGCGTAGTCGAGGCATTCGATGCGGACGGGGCAGCCGGCGCAGACGGCGACGGCTTCGGTGGCGCTGGCGCCTTGGCTGGGGAAGAACAGGTCTGGTTCGGCGATCCCTCGGCAGGCGGCCCGGGCGGTCCAGGGGGTTGGTTCGAGTTCGTAGTCGGCGGCGTCGATGATCATCGGGACTGTTCGACCTCGATGCGGGCGTGGCCGGTGGTGTCGGCGTGCCGTTCGGCTTTCGTCCAGTGCTTGAAGGTTTGGCGGCAGGTGTGGCAGCGCCAGGTCATGCCGGTTCGTCCTCGTCGGTTTCGAGGGCTCGTTTGAGGAGCCAGATCCACGAGGCGGCGAAGAGGGGGCGGGCGTCGGCTTCGACTTGGCGGGCGATACCGGCGAGCCAGATGTCCTCGTCCGTGGGCTCGGGGAGGGGCGGGTCGGTGGTCACGATGCGCAGGTGGGTCACGGGTGGGTGCCGTTGCGCTGGTCCCCGGTGGTGGGGTCGGGTTGTTTGGTTTTGATCTCTTCGACGTGGATGAGAAGTTTTTCGGCTGACGGTGCGGCGGCGGGGAGGCCGGGCACGCCCCCTCTCCCCTCACCCCTCACCCCTCCAACCTCCAACCTCCCTTCTCCAACCTCACCCCTCAGGCGCGCACGTGCGCGCACAGATTCGGCCCTTGACCTGCGCATTCGCTCGGCATTTTTCGCGTTCCGATCGTCTTCCCACGTGTTCCAACGCGTCGCGGTGATGTAGATACGCGTGCTGACGGCTCCGCGCGCTCTTGTGGACGTCACTTTTCGTCTCCCGCACCATCTCCAGAAGTCCTCCAATGTCCACTTGTCCCCAGCGTTGTCCACAAAGTCGAAGTCGGCGGCGAGGAGAACCCGGAGTTCTTCCTCGGTGCGGTAATGGATCTGTCCCTGGGGATAGGAGCGTTTGCAGGCGCAGAGAAAAAGGATGAAGAGGAGTTCGCCGGCGGGGCCAAATCGTTCTTGGAGGTCGTGGCCGAGCTTGAGGGGGAATTGGGCGTCGAAGTGGATCCACTGGTGGCCACGTTTCACCGTTCCGCCTCGAGGATGTGGTCACGGCCCTGGATCTCGTCGACGTAGCGGCCGGCTTCGCCGCATTGGGCGAAGCGGAGGATGTCCACCCAGGTGTGGGGGGTGGTGCTGCAGGATTGGACGACCCAGGGTTTCGGGTGGTCTGGCTGGCAGAGGACGCGTAGGTGACGGTGATGGGTTCGGGTCATCGGCCGGTCCGGTAGAGCTGGACGTTTCCGTCGGGGTCGAAGCGGAGTTCGACGGTCCCGGTTTTGAGGCCGGTGAAGGCTTCGAAGATGCGGTCGACGAGGTCGGGGTCGTAGCCGTCTTCGGGGATGTCGGTTCCCCGGGTGTAGGTGCCGCGGCTGGCGACGCGGATGATGCCGTGTCTGGTGTCGTCGTCGTCGATACCGGCGTCTCTGGCGGCCATGGCGATCTTCTGGGCGAGGGTGTGGCCGCCGACGAGGACGGTCGCCGGCTCGTTGGTGTCCGGGGGTGGCGCAGGAGCTGGTTGTCTGGGCCGCGTCTCCTGCGCCTCGCTGGTTCCCCCGGCCGGCGGGACGTCAATGACTTCCCCTGTTTTCTTGTTGACCCGCCGTTGTTTCTTGGCTGCGGGTGCCGGTGTGCTCACCTCCTCGGTGGCGCCCACAACGGTGGTGCGGATGGTTCCGTTGGCGTCGACGCGTTCGTCGGGAGCCGCGACCCACTGGCCGTCTTCGTCTTCGTCGGCCTGGTCGTAGGCGTCGTGGATGGAGAAGGCGAACCCGAGGGCGGCTCGGAGGCCGCGGGCCCGGGCGATCTCCATCGGCCAGTCCTTCTTTTCGTGTTTGCCGACGCGGCCGATGACTTTGGCGGCGGGTCGGCCCATGTCTTTGCGCCAGACGATGACGCGGACGCAGTGGTGCCGGTCGGTTTCCCATTCGTCGTCGAGTTCGAGGCCGTCGAGTTTTCCGGAGCGGTGGGCGATGTGGAGGCGGCCCCACACCCCGATGAAGGGGCCTTTGCCGGGGATGAGGGTGACTTCTTTGGTGAGGATGTCGAGCTGGTACTTCTCGCCGAGCTGGAACAGGAGCTGGATCTGGTTCTGCGGCCCTTTGAGGCCGAGAAGCTCGAGGACTTCCTGTTGCTTCTCAGGGGTGTACAGCTCGAGGGTGGTGGCCATCAGAACGGTTCTCCGTTGGCTTCGGCGTCGAGGACATCGATCTGGCCGACGCTGATCTTGGAGGCGGGGAGCCGGGCGCAGAGGGGTTGCCAGCCGCAGTAGCGGCAGTTCCACGGGTCGTCCTTGCTGTCGGCGCCGGGGGGCTCTTTGACGAGGCCGAACCCGGGGATCGTCCGCCACGGGAGCAGGCCCGATCGGATGTCGGTGGCGATGGCTTGGAGCCGGTCGAGTTCGGCTTTGACGAGGGTGATGACGTCTTCGCCGTCGGGGCCGACAGGTTCGCCGGCCATCGGGATGAGCCATTCGGCGAGCCGCCCGTCTTCCTTGTTGAGGTAGACCAGGTAGAGCTCGTCGGCCTGGATCTGGGGGGCGTAGCCGTAGAGGCCGCATTGGAGGATGTGGTCGACCTTGGGGCCTTCAGGTTCGACCGTGCGGCCGAACCTGTCGGTCCCGCCGGCTGATTTGAGGAAGGGGTAGGCCTTCATCGATTTGATTTCGACGACCCGTTTCTTACCGGCCCACTGGTAGGCGGCATCGGCATGGCCGGACAGGTCGATCCCCTGCTCTTTGTAGGAGACGGGTACTTCGAGTTCGGCGCCGAACTTGGAGGCGAGGAGGCCTTGGAGGCGGGTGTGGTGGTGCTGGCCGGCGTCGAACGCCATCAGCGTGTCCGTGGGGAACGGGACGACCCTGGGGACTTTGAGGGCGCCGAAGGCGATCTGTCGGGCGCACCGGTAGGCGTCGGAGCCTCGCAACAACGTGTTGTCGGCGGTGGGCCGTTCTCCGCCCGCGGCCCGGTTGTTGGCCAGGTCGTCGGCGAGCGCGGCGGCAAGGAGCGGTTCGGCGGGGTTCATGGCCGCCTTTCGGTCCAGCATCGGCGGCAGCGTCGGTGCGGGGCGATGCCGTAGAAGGTGGTGGCGGCGTGGAAGCAGCTGGGGCAGCGCCATCCTTCGCCGGTGTGGTGGACGAGGAGTTCCCGGTCGGGGAGCTTCATCGGCAGCCCTCGAGTTGGGTGGCGACCCAAGCCAACCCGTTGGGCAGGTCGCTGTGGTCGGGCCAGCCGAGGAGGCGGCGGCGGAGGTCGTCCTCGTCCTGACAGAACGCGATGGGGTCGCCGTCGAGGGTGAGGGCGCCGCTGTCGGGGTTCCATGACAGGAGGCGGCGCTGCCCGAGGCCGACACGCCAGTAGCCGAAATCGAGGGGCACGGTCATCGGAGCCCGATCTCTTTCTCGCCCACGGCGATGAGGCAGGCGGCGTGGGCTGCGCACGTTTCACCTTCGGGGTCGATCCAGCAGCGCGCTGTCCGATACTCGTGGAGGGGGATGAGGCTGGTGCAGATGCAGCACACGATGTGACCGGCCCGGGGAGAGTTGTGAGGCCCTTCCCGGGCCGGTCTGCCCTCCCCGCCCGCACGGGGGTTCATGCGGCGCCCTTGTTGGAGAGCCAGGCGTCGAGTTGGACTTTGGGTACGACGATGCGCCGGCCGACTTTCCGGGCCGGTAGCTCGCCCTTTTTGACGGCCTCGTAGTAGGCCCAGGGTGAGATGCCGAGGAGGGCGGCGGCCTGGGGGACGGTGTAGGTGAGCGGTTCGTCGCCCATGTCAGTTGAGAGGCCCTGGGTCGGTGCCGGCGACGAAGTTGATCTTCACGCCAGCCTGGTACAGAGCGAGCAGGAGTTCGTCGACGTGGGCCTGGGGGACGAAGTCGAATTCCCATTCGGTGACGCCGGCGACCTGGAGGGCTTTGGCTTCGGCGGCGAGCCGGGCGGCGTCGAAGGGATCGGTGGGGATGATGATGGGTTCGTCCATCAGGCTGCGGCCTCGCCGCCGTTGGGGTCGTAGGGGAAGAGGTCGGCGGCGGGAACACCGAGAAGTTTGGCGATCTGGCCGCGGCGGTTGTCGTGGGGCACGCTGAGGCCGCGTTCCCAGCGGGACACGTTGGCCTGGTCGATGTCGAGCGCTCGGGCGAAGGACTGTTGGGTGTACCCGGCGGCTTGGCGGGCGGCCCGGATTCGTGCCCCCCAGATGGCCCGCAAATGCTCCATACCGATACTTCTAGGCACTTGACGCAAGTTGCGTCAAGACCCTATTGCGCCACGTTGGGTCCGTTTTCCCTTACGACTAGCACTTATGATTCTCAGTCATATGACGATGGGTCGGTCATGAACGCGAGGGAGAACCTCGCTGTGGCACTGCGCAAGTGGCGTCACGACGCCAACCTGACCCAAGAACAGGCCGCCACGGCCCTCAAAGTCGACCCCTCCCAGTTGTCCCGTTGGGAGAATGGCCGTCAGCTCCCCAAGGCTCAACGCTGCCGCGACATCGCCCGTGTCTACCGGGTCGACAAAGGCCACGTCTCCGAAACCATCGCCTCCGCCCACGAAGAAGAAGCCGGGGAAGCGACCAAGGCGCTCACCATGGTCGCTTCGCTCAGCCGGCGGGTCGACATGCTCCAAGAAGCTCTCAACGAGATTCTTCGGCGCCTTCCGCAGGCTTAGAGACCGAGACGGCGGCGTAACTCCCACACCGTCGCCTCGAGATTGGTGACCCGGGCGGCCAGGTCGACGATGCACGGATACCGATCGGGGACGCGAGCTGCCTCCAGGTCTCCAATTCGGGCTTCAATGGCCTCCAGACGCAGATCTCGCTCCGTGCTGACAGGTACCCAGTAGGCGATGAGATCTTCGAGGAGGCTGATCCGCTCCGTATCGCTGGCTGAGGCGCGTTCGGCGTCGAGCCACGCCTGAAGCGGTGTCGGTAGACCATTGGCCGAACGGTCGCCCATCAGTCTGTACCTCCCCTCCGCCCTGAGGGGTCACGCTCGGAGCCGCCCAACACTTGAGCAACTCTTAAGCAAGATGAGTATGCCCGTAAGCAGACGCTGAACCAACAGGTTCCGTCCGGTAACTTTTCGCGTTTTGGAGCACAAAGGTTGCGTTGCCCCGCGGGGCGGGATCCTGAAGCATTCGGGGCGGCATGTCGACCCCCGAACCCCCCGTCCCCGGACCCGATCTCACCCGGACGTTGCAGACCGTGATGCATCGCATTGCGACCATTCGGGAAAACCTCGAACTCTTCGAGTACGAAGCGGTGCAGCTGGTGCGCGCCTGCGGGGTGACCTGGGAAGAAATCGGTGAGACGCAGGTCCCGCCGATCAGCCGGCAAGCGGCGGCGAAGCGGTTCTCCCACCCGAAACCGAGACGGAGCACCTCCTAGCCACCATCGAACAGTCGGCCCATCACCTCGGCCGCCAGCCGGTCCGATTCCGGGACCCGCCCGACGTAGATGTCAGCCGTCGTCGAGTTCAAGGTGTGGCCGAGACGCTGGCCGATCACCGGGATCGGCACGCCCGAATCCGCTAGGTGCGTTCCACATAGAGCGCGCAGGTCGTGGATTCGGGTGGTGGCCGGGAGTCCGGCTGTAACGGCGCAGCGGGAGAACCGGCGGGCGGTCGTCGCCGGTTTCCACGGCATCCTGCCGTCGGCCTGGTCGGTGAAGACGAATGCCTGCTTCGGCAGCGTGATCCCACAGGACACCGCCAGTTCGAACGCCTGGTCGTACACCCGGCGGAGCAGGTCCATCGTCCCGGCGTCGAGGATGACGGTCCTCGGGTCGCCGGTCTTCGTCCGTGGCTTGACGACCCACTCCCCCGCTGCCCGCACGATCACGTCGCGGATGGTCACCGTCGACCGGTCGAAGTCGACACCGGACCAGCGGAGCCCGTGCATCTCGGAGCGGCGCGTGCCGGCGCAGACCGACGCCCGGATGAACGTCGGTAGCAGCAGCGGATGGATCTTCTCGGCCTCGGCCAGGAGCGCGGGCAGAGCGGCCGGGTCGGCCGGAGTCGGTGTCCGCCGGTGGCCGCGGGGAACCTCGGCGTCGCCCGCCACATTGACCGTCACCCAGCCGCGGCGGCGGGCGAGCTCGAGGGCGTTGTGGATCGCGGCGTGAACATTCGCAGTGGCGGCGTATCCGATGCCGGGGCCCTGTCCAGCCCGGCGGTTCTTCCGGCCGGCGATGATCAGATGCGCGTAGAGTTGCTCGAGGTGGGCCACGGTGAGTTTGGTCACGGGCAGGGCCCGGAGATGATCGGTGACGTAGCCGGCGCTCGTCCTGTAGGTGTCCATCGTGGTTGCTTCGAGTGAGAGAGCCTTGTGGCCGAGCCAGGCGTCGAGAACCTGGCCGAGGGTGTGGTCACTGGCCGGGTGGGCGCCGCCGTCGACCTCGGCCAACAACTTCGTGAGGGCGCGCTCGGCGTCCTTGCGGGTACCCCGGACGACCCGGGTGACCTGGCGGGGCTTGCCGGTGACCGGGTTGGTGCCGGCGTAGGCGTAGAGGCGCCAGGCGCCGTCGCCATGGGCTCGGATGTGCCCTCGGCTCATCGTTTTGAGTCTGCCCGATGACAGTGACAATCGCACCGAACCTCCGGGCGGCGCCCGTCCCCAAGCTGGAGGATGAACGGGCAGCGACCACAATGCCCGCTCTCACACCAGCCGGACCGGCCTGTCTTCACGTCAGCTCCATGAGTTGTTCGATGACCTTCCGCGCCTTCGCCGATAGTCCTTTGTTGGCGAGTACGGCCCGGGCCTCCTCTCGGAGATGCGCTCGTCGAACGCGAGCCTCATCCTCGGCGCGGCCCTTCTTTGAGTCGTACTCCACGAGATGGCCGAATCCGGCTTCGCACGTGATATGGACCAGGGGAGATCGGTCGCCTCTGAACCAGCGTTCGTCTTCTCGGCGGGCCGTGCCATGTTCCTTCATCGATTTGAGCTTGGCCTGGATCCACCAGTGCTCAGCGTGGGCCTTGAATTCTGGCGTTCCATATCGAAGACGAAGCGGCGCTACCGCCGAGCGAGCAGGCTCCCCCCCCTTGCTTGCTCGCTTGTCTCGATCCCGGTTCAACTTTCCTTCGTATGCTCGGTAGGCGTCGGTTGGGAAGCCAGCGCGCAATGCCTTCCAAATGTCCTCGATGGTCATGCCGGCCGGATGCGTATCCAGAAGGTCGAAGATCTCAATGACGGTGCTGTTGGCTCCGGGAGGGCGCTTGCGCGCCCTCCCGTCGTAGACGAGGTCTTCGTCGCTCATGACGCGTCGTCGTCTTCCACGCCTGCGTAGACCCTCAGGTCCCGCAAGGCCTGCTTCGTCGCAGCACATGATGGCGTGTGATCCCACTGCTGCCGCCGCGTCTCAAACACCATGCCGCAGAACGTGCACGCCAGTTCCTTTGCCGGCAAGGCGGGGTGAGCTGGGTAGAGGCTGCGGGGTGGGTCGTTGTGATGGAACCATTCGCCGTCTGCTTCGGCCCAGACGATCGAACCGTTGCAGGTCCGGCAGCGCCGGATGTTCATGCCGTGGTGCCGCGCAGCAGGGCGAGCATGTCGTTGACGACGACGGAGAGGCGCGTCCACCGCTCCAGGTCCTCGTCCTTCTTGGCCGGATCGAACGCGGCCAGGGGCCGGCCTTCGAACTTGAGGAGGTTGCCGATGGCCATGCGGGCCAGGCTCGGCTCGCGGTTGACGTTGGCCTTGTGCGGCGGCGGACCCTCGGGAGCGAGCTCCTCACGGAGGCCTTCAATGATCTTGACGGCTTCCTCGTCGCTCGGGGCCTGGGCGACCTTGCTCACCATCTCCTTGGCGTCGTTGACCGTGGGCCGCACGTCGGCGAAGAGTTTCGTCAGCTCAGTGAACGGCTCGTCGTGGGTGACCGCGATCAGGGTGCGGAGCGCGGTGGTCGGGATCTGGCCGACCTTCTCTGTGAGTTCGAGGCGGGCGGCGTGTTCGCGCACGTCGCGCTCGGCCCGCCAGCGGCGGACCTGGGTCATGTCCCGGCCGAGTTCACGGGCGATGGCCGGGTCCGGGTAGCCCTCCTGCATCATCAGCTGGGACGCTTCGTGGGCCTCCTCGGCGGTGAGGCGCTCGCCACCCATCTGGTTGACGGAGGCGGCGAGGATCTTGCCCATCTCGGGCCGGCGGGCGTTGACCACGATCGCCGGGAACGTCTTGCGGCCGACGCGCTTGGCGGCGGCGATGCGGGTGTTCCCGTCGATGAGGATGTCGGGCTTGTAGAGCAGGATCGGCGGGAACTGGGCGCCGTTGCGCATCTGCTGGGCGTACTCGTCGACCCGTTCCTTGGGTGCGATGTGCTGCCCGGAGCGGACCTGGACGGTGGGGTCCCGGCGGATCTTGTCGATCTCGAACTCGGGGACGATCTCGTAGGAGAGGTTCCACTCGCGGAGCTTCGCCTCGAACGGCAGGTAGTGGAACGCGGCGTCCGGGCTGCTCACGGGAACATCATCCGGTTCGCGGTCATCGTTGGTTAGGGTCATGGTGCTGGTTCCTTTCGCAGAGGATCCGGCCACGCCCCCGGGTGCTAGGCCACCGCGGGGGCATTGCTATGTCGGAAACGAACTATGAGCGGGGCCACGGGACTGTGTCAAGGAGTCCCGACACGGGCACAGCGCTGCCTGTTGGTGAGAAAGAGGGCATTGGGGTGCATGGAGATGCATTAGAGGGCATCAGGCCACATCAGCAACAGCCAGATTTTTTTTCGGTGCATGGTCGTGGGCCGCTCGGCGAGGGTCCATGAAACGGCACTCGTTGCACGACTCGTTGCACGGGCGGGCCGTCTGGTTGTGCAGGCAAGGAAAAAGGCGGCGCCCCGTGCTGGCGGCACCGCCTCTGACCTGCTACTTTACTCCTGTGCGGAAGGGGGGATTTGAACCCCCACGCCCCTGAGGGCACTAGCACCTCAAGATACTGGTGTGTGTTTGGGCAGGTCGGCGCAGGTGTGTTTGGGCAGGTCAGGATGGGTGCTTGCGCGGACAAGCAAGGTCCTGCGAGGCCCAGTTTGGGGAATTCCATTGCACGAACCATTGCACGGCCCCGCGCACTAGCGCGTCCCAGGAGGCACTAGCCGAACTGGATAGCGCGATCACCTAGCGCGTCTCCCCCTCGGGCCTGTAGACCCGACCGAGCGCTTCCCGCAGGAGCCGGTGAACCTGCTGGCGGGTGACGCCCAGCTGGTCGGCGATCCATGCCACCGACTGACCTCGGCGGAGCTCGACCAGCGCCGCCCCCCGGATAGCGGCCAGCCGGCCGATAGCGCGCCGGTGCTCGTCCATGCGGGCCGATGCCTTCTGGATCCGCAGAACAGGGTTGTCCGTTTCGAGTAGCTCTTGGAACTCATCCACGACCCCACTATAACGGGTACCCGTTACAATGGTAGTTGCGGAGGCGTGCCGGAGAGGCCGAACGGGACCGCCTGAAAAGCGAGTCGAGTTCTCACCAGCTCCGTGGGTTCGAATCCCACCGCCTCCGCGAGAGAGCCCCCCAGACCGTTCGCCGGGGGGCTCTCAACAGGACCTGCCTGATAGCAGGCGAGTTCTCACCACCCCCATTATGCCCCGCCTGCCAGCTAATCCCACTCAATTTTGATGAACACCTCCGGCCCATCCCGGCCGAGAGGAGACAGGAACGCCCCGGCAGGTGCGTTAACACCCCCGGGGCATCGGCCGCCCCTGATTAGGAGGAGCGACATGAATCAGACTATCGATCAGCTCGCCGACGTGAACTTCGACGCCGTTCGCCTCGATGCCATCCGGGCCGAGGTCGAAGGGACGAAGGAGTACGCCCGGCGGATCCACTGGTGGGTGCGCCTCTTCGGTGTGGTCTGGCTCGTCAGCCTGGCCTTCGCCATGGTCGTCTTCTTCTACATGGTCGGCGCCGCCACCTCGGCCACCGGCAACTAGAAACAGGCCCCCGGGGATCGCCCTCCCGGAGGCCCGTTCCTCATGTTCGGCTCACGGGGCCCAGAGAACCAGACCACACGGGGCCCCGTCTATAGCGATTACTTCTCAGACCGGCGACAGCCCCCGCACGAGAATGATGCCTGCTTCCTCGAGCGAGGTGAGCACGAGTTCGGTCAGCTGGGTCGACATGTTGATGAACACCATCGCCATGTCTAGGGGCATGGCCAGGAACTCCTCGACCTGCTGGCCGAGCCCGCCGGCCAGGCTCCCGAGGGTGCTGGGGTCCTGTTCCTGGCGGGCATGACCGAGACCCTGGAAGAGGGCGGTGAGGTGGCCGGCAGCGGCCTGGCGTACCTGCGGGTCCTGGGTCATCGATGGCCCCCCTCGGGCGGCTGCTGGTCGCCCTGCCCGTCGTAGTAGCACGTAGCCCCGGGCATACAGATCCGATTGAAGGCGTCGACCGGTGACCGGTCGAACGGGCCCGGGGAGAACGCCCCCCGGTTCCGGCCACGGTTGCGGTTCCGGTCGTCCCGAGAGCCGTAGTTCTGGTCGTAGCGCTGCTGATATCCGTCGCCGTCGTAGCACTCGCCGTCCCAGCAGCCATCGTCGCCGTGGTAGTCGTGGCTGGCGACCTGGACTGGCCGGTAGCTGTCAGGGTCGTCGTTGTCGTCGTTGACCAGGGCGCACACTCCGAGCAGGAGGAGCACGACGACGATTCCGATGATGGCGAAGGTGCTCCACACCATGCCGCCTCGTTGCGATCTCACTGTGGTCCTTTCTGGGCGATGAGCGTGTCGAGCCGTTCGATGATGGTGTCGAGCCGGTCGCGCAGCTCGCCGAATTTCGTTTCGAATTCGTCGGTCAGCTTCGATACATCCGGGAACATCCCCATCGTCCGGAGCCGGTCCTTCAGCGCCATCTCATGCTCCTTCCCCGGGAGGGTTCACTTCTCCGAGCAGCCCGCCCGTCAGGTCCTCGACAACGCCGGTCACGTCGCCGACCGCGTCGCCAACCTTGTCCACCGTCGTCTCCACCGTGCCGACCGCTTTCGTCGCCACGGGCGCCACCGACGGGACGAGACCCGGCGTGGGGAGGAGCACCGGGATCCGCCCACTCGTCTCCAGTCCGTTCTGGGCGGCGGCGACGATCACCGTCCAGGCCCCCATGACGATGGCGGCGGTGGTCGGCGCCAGGCCACCGGCCACTGCGGTGACGAGGGCTGTGAGGGCACCGCCGGCGATGAGCTGCACAGCCGAGCGAGTTCCTTTCCTCCAGGCGCGATGCCAGGCAGCGCTTTTCATGAGGTCACCTCCGGTAGAAGGGTGAACAGTCGTCCATGACCTGTTGATCCGACGGGATCGGTGGCAGCGGGGTGGCCGGTGTGGCGTCGACGTGGAGGGCCGCGGCCATATGGTCGTGAACGATCTGGTTGGTGTTGCGGTGGAGTGCGAACTGGTCGAGTACGCATCGCACGGCGAGGATTCCGAACTGGTCGGCCTGGACGCGGTTCTGGAGGAGGTGGGTGTTCTGCTCCCCCAGCGCCTTGTTGGTCTTGGCGTAGTCCTGAAGGCGCAGGGTACCGGCGACGATCGTGGCAGTGAGGCCGAGGCCGATGGCGCAGGCCACACTGACCAGGGCGACCTCGATGCGGTGGGCACGAGTGGCGGTGCGGATCAGCTGCTCGCGGGCTGCGTTGGCCTCACCGTTGGAAAACTCGTCGGTCACCGGCCGATCGCTCCACGGGACTGGCGCAGCTCGGCGATCACGTCTTTGAGGAGGACCATCATCGTCTGATGCTCCTCCTGGCGTTTGTGCTCCTCGTCGGCGATCTCCTTGGCCAGTTGACGGACAGCCGTTGTCCCCGACACGGTCTCCTGCAGGACGGCGTTGGCCTGGGCGAGCGATTCCACCTTGGCCAGCAGGCGGGCGTTCTCCTGTTCCTGGCGGGACAGTGCCTGGCCGAGCGCCTTGTTCTCTTTCTCGTAGAGGGTTTCGATCTGGTTCTTCTGCGAGTTGCGGGCATTGGCCAGGGCGATCCCCAGCACGCCGGCGGCGACGATGACCACCGACGCGACCAGCGCGATCTGGGTGGCGGCCGTCACTGCGTGGGCGCCTCGAGCCGGCCGAGGTAGACGGCGTCCCCGAAGGAGAAGACGCCGCCGTCGGCGGTGAGGATCCAGTAGCCCTTCCCCGTGGGGGTCGGCGCGAAGGCGACGACTTTCGAGGTGACCTTGTAGACGGGCGGCGCGCCGTCAACCACGGTGACCTGCCTTTCCAATAGACGGTCGATGGAGATACGACCGGGGTCCCAGTGTTCGTTTTCCGGTACGTGCTGATGGCCGCACCAGCCGTCGAAGTCGAGCCACGACGACGGGCTCATCCGGTAGCGGGTGTTCACTCCGTAGGCGTCGTTGCCGCCCCACAGCGGCGGGGCCCACGGCTGGATCCCGGTGTTGGCTTCAATCCAGGTCATGAGGTCGCGCACCGCGTCGATGAGCTGGTCGGACCAGTCGGGTTTAGCGGCGAAACCGATCACTTCTATCTGGATGGCGGAGAGCCGGTTGGTCTCGACGCCGCCGATGATGTTGACCAGGGCGCTCGAGGAACGGTCGATGTCGACGTGCTGCCAGCAGCCCTCGAGGCCGATGGTGAAGTGGGGTGAGACCCGGCTGTTGAGGTAAGCGGCCCGGGCCCCGGCGTAAGAGGAGCCTTCGGTGGTGTGAAGGATTCCCCTGAACGGGCCGCCGAGGAAGCTGCCGGCGCCGGGGATACCGTCCCATTTCGCTTTCGGGTAGCGGACGGGCATCAGGTGAGGGTGATGGTCCCGGTCATGACTGTCCCACCGGATTTCTTGACCTTGACTTTGAGGGTGTTGGCGTCTTCGTCCAGATAGAAACAGAGTTGGCTGCCGATGAGATCGGCGTCCGCCGGGGCGCTGCCCGGGGCGCCGGTAATGAGATGAAGCCGCCCCATGTTGATCTGGTAATCGTTGGTGGTTTCGGCGCCCCACCCGATGGCCACGCCCTTGTCGTGGGCCGCGCTGGCGAATGTGCCGAGAGCGATCGAGTCGACGCCGCCCGCGTTTGTTTCGTGCCCGAGAGCCAGGGCGCGGGCGGTCGTAGCCTGTCCCAGATTGCCGAACACGAGCGACGCGCCGCCCGAGGCATCCGCTTGGTATCCGACGGCGATGCCCGTGTCGACCGCTTCGGCCAGCTCGCCGAGTGCTATGGCGTTGTCGTCGGTGCCACCGGCTGACGCGTTATGACCGATCGCGATTGCGTTCGAAGTCGTCGCGGTCGCCGTATCGCCGGAATGGGCCACGGCGACAGCGTGATCGCCGGCACCATCGTGGCCATCTCCGCCCGCGACCGAGGTCGGGATAGCAGGCTGGGTGCGCCGCTCGAGGATCCCTACCCGGCGGATCAGGTCATTGATGGACCGGCGAATCTGGGGGACGTCGAGACCGACGCTCATGTGGGGTACCTGTTCAGGGTGTAGGTGGCCTGGTCGTTGGCCAGGTCGGCTTCGATGCGTACGACCCGGTAGGGCGGGTCATCGGTAGCTTCGATGTCGAACCATCCCCACTCGATGTGGAGGGGGGCGAAGTCGCCGATGGTCAGGTTCCCGATGACGCCGGCGCCCGGCAGGGTGGTGACCTCGACGACGGCCGGGTACTGGTGAACGGCGAGGACCTCGGCCGCCCGGGAGTCGAGCTGGCCGATGGTGGTGTTATCGGGAGCTGTCTCGACGATTTCGGCGCTCCACACCCCGCCCACATCCGGCCCGACCGCTCCCCCTTCGGGCCGGTCTGGTCCGTCGCCGGGCCCGGTCAGGACGACGCTGCTGGCCGCCTGCTCGCCGTCCCATGAGTAGTTGAACCCGGCGAGGTTGGTGTCGAGTTCGAGGGTGGTTCCGTAGGTGTCGCCCTTGCGGGGCACGTAGCCGGTCAGTGTCCTGGTGGTCGGGGTGAGGGTCATGTCGTAGTCGATGTAGCCCATGCGGGGGAACTCGGCGAGGGCGTCGCCGATGTTGCGGTGTTCGGCGAACTGGTAGGCCCGTTGCATGTTGACCCCCAGCGTCGGGATGTCGGTGTCGATGTTCAGGTCGGATTTGCCGTGGTCGAGGCCGACGATTCTCGACTGGGCGTAGTCGACGATGGCGGCGATGATCTCGCTGGCGTCGACCGCGGTGGGATAGCCGACCGACAGCGACTCCATGTAGGTGAGCGTGACCAGGTCGAAGTAGGCCACGCCATGGGGCGGGTACAGTTCCACGTCGATGGTGTCGCCGTCGATGACGCCGGTCAGCGTCACCTCGAGTTCGATCCACGTATCCATCTCGGTGTCATCGCCGATGGTGGCGACCTCGGCGCCGAGGGTGGTGCCGCCCCGTTTGTGGATGGCGACCAGCCCGAAATCCTCGAGGGCCCCGCCGAGGTAGTCGGCCGATGTCACATACACCCAGGCTGAGGCGATGAGCCAGTCACCGCCCGGGTAGCCGCCGGCGGGGTGGGTCCAGGTCTGGGAGGCGTGGCCGGTGTGGTCGGCGCCCGTGCCGGTGAGCTTTTCCGATTTCGATCCTTCGAGCACATAGGTCGGGTTGGTGTTGACGCTGTGCGTCACCCCGGTGAACGACCAGCCTGTCTCGCTCGACTCGAAGTTGCCGTTGGTGAGCTGGTTGACCCGGTCGGCGCGGCCCATGAACCGGTGATCGAAGTACCAGAGCAGCCCGGCGCACTGCCAGGTCGTCTCGTCGATGCCGCCTTGGATGCGGACCACCGGCCCCCAGAAGATCGGGTTCGCACCGCCGTAGTAGACCTGCACTTCGGCGCCGGGGAGTACGTAGGAGGCTTGGGCTGATGTGGTCGGCATGGTGAATTCGGCGCTGCCCGGGCCGTTCAGTTCAAACGAGACCCTGGTGAGACGGGCGTCGGTGAGAGTGCCGATTACCGTGCCGTCCTGCTCGACAGCAACGATCTCATAATCGGGCATCAGGCCTTAGTCGGGTTGGCGGCGAACAACGGGATCTCGAACTCGACCGCCCTCGGGCCTGCCGGCCGTACCCGCATCGCATCAGCCAGCCGTACCGTCAACGTCTTCGTCGAACTCGGCGACGGCTCGTTCACCGTCAGGGTGGCGTCAGAGCCGGGAGTGACGCAGGCTTCGAGTTTATTGCGGACCCGCCACACCGCGGCCGCTGTAGGCGCAATGGCATGGCCGATGATGCTGACCGCCCTGCCCGTGTACCGCCCGCGGACGACCACCGCACCGGCTGAGATCGGCTTCTCGACGGTGACCAGCTCGACGGGTGCGCCGGTCCAGCCGGGCAGGTCCTGGACCGTGAACCGGTCGCCGTCGCTGTCGGGGCCGCCGCCGAAGGTGATCGAGCCGAGCGTGACTGTGAATGCCATCAGTTGAGTCCCCAGAGAATGTTCCGGGCCAGGGTGTCAGGATCCATCGGCGTATTGATGTTGTTGTTGATGGTGATTGTTCGGCTGTCGGAGCCGTAGAGGCCGCCGACACCGGTCGTGCCGTGGAGCGGAGATCCTGGTCCCTGCACACCTTGAGGAAGCGGGGTATACCCCGTGACTGATCCATAGAGGGCTTGGGGAGGCCCGGCGATCCCCTTGGGCTGCGGCTTGAACCCGGTGATGCTGGTCCGGGGCCCGCCGAGGCCTTGGATCAGGGGAGCGAGCGCGGCGGCGGCTTCCGGGTTTTTGGCGATCATCTCGTCGTAGTCAGCGAGAAGCCGCTCAATCACGTCAGCCTTACCGGCTAGAGCCCCGGCTTCGGCCTCGTGGGCGTCCGCTGCCGCCAACGCTTTCTGTCCCACGTCGTATTCAGCGTCGGCGATGGATTGGGTGTCGTCGGCGACTTTCTGTTTGGCGTCAGCCAATTTGTACTGGTACTCGGGATCACCGGCCTTCTGTTTTGCCAGTTCGGCCGCAGCGCTGGTCTGCCGTTCGAGCGCCGAGGTCACGCCGTCATTGGCGTCGGCCAGCTTGTCGGCCGCGTCCTGCTTCTTCTCGTTGGCTGTATCGGTACCGAGAATGGCGGCTGCGGCCGCGGCCTGGTCGTACGCCCGTTGGGCATCGGCCTGCTCACGCTGGGCATGACCGACGGATCGTGTCGCTTCATTCAGCGATCGTTGGGCGGTGGCTACCTTCTCGGCGTCGACCGCGCCCTGTTTCAGCAGCTTGTTGTACTCACGGGTGTCGTCGGCCAATGAGCGTTGATCGGCGGCCAAGCCGCGATGCGCCGTACTGAGTGCCCTGTCAGCGCTAACCACGCCCTTTAGCGCTTTTTCGATCGTGTCGGTTTCTCCGGCCAGTTCCGCCAAGGATTTCCCGGCGTTCTCCGTTTCCGTGGCGAACGTGGGGAGCTGACCGAGGAGACTGTCCCACTGCTTCTGGCCTTCATGTAGAAGCGTGGTGAATCTGTCCCACCAGCCACCCGCGGCGTTGGTACCAGGACCTTTCTGGAGTTCCTCGGCCCGCAAGATCGCCTTGTCGATCAGGCCGATCACATCAGCCACAGTCGGGACCAATGCCCGCCCAATCGATACCTCGATGCCCTGCACCGACTCTTTCAGGTTCCGCATCGCGACCTTGAGTTCGTCGGCTCGGATCAGGTCATCGGCGGAAAGGATCAGCCCGTGTCGCTCTGCCTCGGCGTAGAGGTCCTTGATCCCTTCCCGCCCTTTGGCGAGGAGAGGGGCGAGGGTTACGGCCTGCCTTCCGAAGGCGGCGGCCCCGAGCGCCGCCCGCTGGGCCGGGTCCGCGGTCTTCGAATAGGCGTCAGCGATATTGAGGAGCGTTGTCGCCATGTCGGTATTGCCCTTGCGGTCCCTGGCGACTTCCACTCCGAACTGTTTGAGGTTGGCCTGCCCGCTGGCGAGACGTTTCTCCAGCATGAACACCCCGCCGGCCGCCGTCTGCGCGTCGATACCCATCGCCTTGAACGCCGCCACCAGACGGGAGGCGTCCTCGGTGGTACCGCCGGCGATCCGCTGGAACGATTTCACCTCCCCGGCCAAGGTTTGGAACGCTTCGATACCAGACGAGGCGAACTTGAGGATCGCGGCACCACCGGCAGCGAGTCCCGCCGCACCGGCGATGCCGCCCAACTGGCCGAACTGCCCGCCGAGCTTGCCCAGCAGACCCGACGTCTCCCCAATGGGCCCACTCAGTCCCTTGGTGGCGGTACCGAGCTGTTTGAATTCGGCGACAGCCTTCCCGGTGTTGGCGTCAACGACGATGGCGAGGCGTTCGGTGAGCGTCGCCATGTCAGTCGATGAACTCCACCGGGTCGGCGAGTTCCGTGGAATTGATGAGGAGGGTCAGGTCGCGCACCGATTGACGCTTTGTCACGTCAGGGGGCCACCCGTAGGGGGGTCGGGAGAAATGGACGATGTAGTCGTCGAAGGTCCGGCCTCCGCTTTTGGGTACCCGTCCTCGTAGATTTCGGGGAGATCGTCGCCGACCCACTTCGTCGCCGACAACGCCACGCTGAGCGGAAGTTCCTGGGCGATCTTCGCCGCCTGATCGGCCGGGTGATCCCGGCGCAGACACACCGTGGCGAACGCCTGGAACTCTTCAGCGGAGCCGAGCGGGTTGAGTTCCCGCCACGTTTTCCCCAGGGCCTTCTCGAGCTCGACGGCTTCGGCCACCGACAGGTTGTCGGTGTTGTAGACCTGCCCGTCGATCCGGATCTCAAACGGCATTACGAGCTGACCCGGACGAACGACGACGCCGCCTTGAACGAGCCGTTCACTGTCACCGCCCCGGCCACGTCGACGTCGAGGGTCATGTCGAACGTCGCCGTCCCGAAGTAATAGGTACCGGGGATCGACTGGTCCGGATACAGGTACGTCTTGCGGGCGAGGCCGTCGGATGCTGCGGTGTACAACTGCGCCGACGCGGTGTCGTAGAACGCCTCGTAGCTACCCGAGGCGTCGGGCAGGTCGGCCACGTAGACCTTCGTTGTGTCGCCCATCGCCGTTACGTCAATCGTGTTGACCGTCGATGCCAACGTGTACTTGCGGACGTTGGGCACGGGGGTCGCGGCGCCCGAACCGGTGAGGTCGACGTAGAGCGCTCCCCTGCGGCCTGAAATCCTGGCCATAGTGTTGGTCCTCCTCTTTCAGTAGCCGAGGAGCCTGAGCAGCTCTCGGGCGTTGTTCACGAACGAACGGTTGGCGACCGCCTCTCGGGCGGCGCTGCTGATGCGGGCCCGCTGGTCGGGCCGGGCGAGATACCAGCGGAGCTTCTCGGCGAAATCGTCGGGCCCGTCGAAGGTCGGGACCATGGGTAGAACGGCCCGGTTCTCGCCTCGTTCTTCGGTCAGGAAGAACGTTCCGCAGGCCGCCAGCTCGACCTCTCGGGGCCCCATGGCCCACCCGGCGGCGAGCTCCGGGGCGTGGGCCTCACGCCGGTACAGGTTGACCGACGCCTCGGTGGCGGTGTAGAGGTCGACGGCCTGGTCGTTGTCGCAACAGTCCTCGATGTCGTGGGCCAGGAATTTCCGCAGCGGTGATTCGTCGTCGAGGTGTTGCCAGTTGCCGGCCAACGCGACATCGACACCTCGCCAGTCGACCTGCTCGAAGAAGGCGATGCGCGACGGGTAGCCCGTTCCGACGAAACAGAAATCGGAGCGGCACTCGTCGCGGGCGGGGCGGGGCCAGTGCCGCTGTGGATGGTAAGCGTGCGGGACGTAGATGCTGTTGCGGTTGACCTGACGGAACCGGTCGATATTCGTCGGGTCGTTGACCAGGTTGATGTCGGGCCAGGCGGCCCGGGCGATCTGCTCGTCGTCCTGATAGGGCGACTCGGTATGGACGAGCACAACCCGATGGCCCCGGGCCCGCATCAGGTCGTAGATGGGCTGCTCGAGAAAGAAGCCGGAAACGACGACCACGACATCGGGCCACGCCTCGTACAGGGCGTTCTCGATGCCTTTGGCGGCGAGCCGGAGCGCGTCTTCGGTGTCGAAGGCCCGGGTACCTTCGATCTCGGCGTGGGAGTAGAAGGCGATGCGGTCTTCGAGGTTGTAGTCGTAGACGGTGGCGCCGACCTCCCGCAGGCCGTAGAGCCAGCCTTCGGCGACATCCTGCACACTGAAACCGCATCCCGGCCGGACCAGCAGGACCTTCACCGGTACGCCTTCACGAGCGCCTGCTGGAGGGCCAGCCCTGCGGCCTTCTCCTGAATTGGCAGGGCAACAGCCACCCCTTTGGCCCAGGGATGTTTGCCTTTGGTACCGGGATGGTTCGCCCAGGCCCGCACTCCGACACCGGGGATGACCGCCACCCGCTTCCGGGCCCGGCCCCCGCGTGTCTTAGGGATACGGTGCGCTCTGGTGTCGCGCTCGAGGAGGTGGAACGGGCCGGTGGCTCTCACCAAGGCTGAAGCACTGTTGACGAAGTCGTAGCGGACCCCGACTTTGGCGCCCCGTTTTCCGACCCCCCGGAGTTTGCCGTTGTCGACGCCGGCCGCCTGCATCTGCGCCTGCACCGATTTCTTGACGGTCTGGACGGCGATCTCCACCATGCGGTGATCGAGCTTGGATAGTTCGGTGCCCATCTTCGCTGTCTTGTTGAGGAACGTGGCGACGCTGTCGGCCATCAATCCTCCCGACCCACAGGCAGGATGCAGGTTGCGACGAGGGCGGTGAGGTCGGCGACGTATTCGACAGCCCACCCGGCCATCCCGAATCCGCTGGTGAGCTGCGCCTCTACCGCCGTCATGACCGCGTCGAGGTTCTCCTGGGCGCCCTCGGCGTCGACCTCGACGCTCTGATAGACGCGGAGCGCGACGAGCCAGAATTCGAGGTCCCACCCGGCCGTGGAGATCGTGATCGCCGTCGGTTTGGCCAGCTGACCCGGTGTCGGTTCATAGCTGTACGCCTTGGTGACACCGTCGGGCAGGTTGGCGCCCGATACCAGTTCGTAGAGTTCCTGCTTGGCGTCGCCGATCGTGGCCCGGCTCATGCCACCGACTTCGCTCTGTGGTAGTACTCGCGCTTGCGAGCATTCTGACAGGCACGACAATGTCGCCGACCATGCCAGAGATATGTGTTCGACTCGTTGTACTCATGACCTTGTGGGCAATGCGTCAAAAATCGTGTATGCGGCCGTCCTCGGCCTTTTCGCTCTCGATCCTGGGCATTGTCCTTCCCATCACCAAGCCATAAGTGGTCCGGCCGTACACAGCCGGGGTTATCACACCGATGCAAGACCCACCGGTCATCAGGTAAAAACCCATACCACCACAACCACATTCGACGATGTGCTGCACGAGGAGCAGTATCGCTATACCGACCGTATCCCCCTCGGTCCTTAATGCCTTGCCATTCCCAACACCCGTCTCCGAAACGGATATGCGCCAGAAACTTTTGCTCTTTCATGCCACCACCGATGGCCGCCGCTCGTAGGCCAGGAGTTCCACGACGCTGTTGGGGAGAGCGAAACCGAGGCCGAACAGCGATGTTCCTTCCGCGGCGCCGAAGGTGGCGGTGCCGGCCCCTTGGTCGCCCCGCCACAGCCACGACAGCGTTTTGGCTGCCGCCTGCTTGAACTTCGCCGATACGTCGGCCGTCGAATCGAACCGGCCCGCCACGTACGAGACGACCACATTGCCCCGCCCGACTGGAAACCCGGTGTCGGACCATGAGGAACGCCGGCGGATCACCGACAGATGGGTGCCGCCGCCTTCGAGCATGTAGGTGCCGGCCACGGTGTTTGTCTCGCCGGTCAGGGTGGTCGCCGTCCCGGCCGAGTACTCGACGATCTCGCCGATGGAAGCGACGGGTGTCTGGGTCGGGAAGATGTAGCTGTCGCCTCCGTCGTGGACTTCGTCGGCGACGGAGCGTTTGACGATCGGCCCGGCGAAATCATCGAGCCGTTGCGATACGGCGGTGACATACATGGCCAGCTCGTCATCGAACGTGGTGTCCGCCAGCGGGATGTTCAGGGCCGCTTTGGCTTCGTCGAGGGTGAGCACGTCGTAGGTTGAGGTGATGATCTCGCCGGGGGTGACGACGTTGAACCAGTCGTCGCCGCCTGCCGGGAGGCTGTCGATGGTGGCGGTCCAATGGAGCCGCCAGATCCCGAGCGCCCCGTCGTCCGGCACGACGTAGGCGTACGAGTAGTTCCCGAGCGAGATATGGGTCGGGGTGGCGTTGGTGACGAGTTCCGTGCCGTCGGCGTCGATGACGTCGACGCGGGGGTCGGCCGGGTCGACGAGGTCGCCGGCGCCGGTTTGGAATTCGGCGGTGAATGTTCCGGTGCCACCTTGGGCTATCCGCTGCATCAGGTCGCCCCCCTAGAACGCGACAACATGCAAGCGCGACAAACACGCCGGTTTGGTCTACTCGGCGCGCGATAGATGTTCTCTTCGGTAAATTCGTGGCCGTGGACGCAATGCGTCTTCCTGGCGTTGACGCCAGCGGGAGCATTAGAACGCAATGTGTTCGCCCGCACTGAGGTCGCTACAAGGTGGTATGGGTTCACACACCCGAGCCGACCGTTGTCACATGCGAAGTGATCGAGCACCAAGGCATCTGGAACGGGGCCCACGAAATGCTCGTACGCCCAACGGTGGGCCGTCGTGTCTCTACGGTTCAGCTTGATTCCATAGGCGAAGAACCCGTATCCCCAGCTGTCTCGGTAACCCTGCCAAATCCAACATCGTCCAAGGTCGGGACGATTCTTGGCTATCGGGCCGTTCGGGTCGACCTTTGCCATGAACCTTGCCAGGTCATCACCCTTGATGCGCAACGGAACGTCAGCTTGAACATCACCATGCTTGATCAGGCGTTGATAGTGAGCGCCGCAAAGTCCTCGGTGCTTCGTTGGACGTTCACACGTCGTAACACTGCATCGGCCCATCATGCGTACCATCCGAGGTCATAAAGGGAAGCAAGACGTCCAAGCCACCGGTTCCACTGCGGCGCGACCGCCTCGGGCGTGAACCGCTCGGTCGCCCAGTCGCGGATTGTCTTCGGGTCGAGCTCGTCGGCGGTGTCGGCCGCCTGGAGGAACTCGGCAAGAGTGTGGCAGCGATAGCCGGTGAGGCCGTGGGCGATGGTTTCGGTGAACGCCCCGAATGGGGAGGTGATCACCGGCGTGCCGGACAGCATGGCCTCGGCCGCGACGCCGCCGAATGGTTCGATGTACTGCGTCGGGCAGATCAAAGCCCGGGCACCGGCCAGCAGCGCGGCTTTTTCCGTCCCCCGTACCACGCCGGCGTGTTCGGTGCCCGGGACTCTTTCGTTGCCCTGCCCAGCGGTGATGACCCGATGACGCTTCGCCAGCTCGGCGACGATCTCGAGGCCCTTGCGGGGTGTCAACCGGCCGAGGTACAGGAGGTAGTCGTCCTTGTCGGCTGAGAATTCAAGGTCGGCCGGGTCGAAGAAATTGGGGATGACCGTGTCGAACCAGCGGCCGTCGTTGATCCGGTACCGGCCGTAGGAGTGGTGCCGCCACGCTTCCGATTCGAAGCAGATGTGGGTGAGGTCGGGCATGATGCCCTCGTAGCCGGCGAACACCTCTGCCTTGACGTGCCGTGGGAAGGCGTCGGCGATGACCCGCTGACAACTACCGGCGGTGATCCCGACGATGTCGCCGGGCTCGAGCCGCTCGCCGATAGCGGCGATGGTGGCGGCGTTCATCTCCACCCAGCACGGGTCGGCCGGGTCCCAACGGTCGAACACGTTGTTGATGAACTTCTCGACGCCGAACCAGCGGAAGCGGTCCCCGTCATCGACTACCCGGACGGTCTCGGCCAACGTCTCTGCTTCGCCGCAGTAGACGACCACGTCGTGGCCGAAGGTGATGAGAAGGTCGGCGAGGCGGCGGATCCGCTGGGCGAACGCGCAGTATTCGGTGGCCCGCACCGGGTCGTTGTGAGGAAGGCCGGGAAGATGAATGCGGCTCATGCGGTCTTGACCCAGAACCCGTTGGATCCGGCGGCGACGACCATCGACGGTGTGGTGCCGCCCCGGGCGGCGGTGAGCTGCACCGTGCCGGCGGTGGCGCCGGTCTGGACGATGCCATGGAACTTGGCGCCGGCGTTGGCCACCTGGGCGAGCGCACCGAACGCGGTGAATGACGTGACGACCACGCTCGATTCGACCGATGTGCTGGTGTCGATCTCGCCGATGATGGCGACAACGGTGGTGTTGGCTGGGCCGGTGAAGGCCCAGTTCGTCGTTGGCGACGTACCGCTCGATGTCGTCACCTGCGGGTCCATCTGGAAGTAGTAGGTGCTGTTGGCGTCGACCGGGAAGGCCATGTCGGTGACAGCGGTCTGGGCGGTGGCCGTCATCGTCTGGTTGGCCGTCTTGCGGATGACGCCGGCGTTGGCTGCCCCGGCGGGCCCGGTCGCCCCGGCAGGGCCTTGGGGTCCCGTGGCGCCTACCGCCCCTTGGATTCCCTGGGGGCCGGTGGCGCCTATCGGCCCCTGCGGGCCTGTCGCTCCCACCGCACCAGCCGAACCCGCAGTACCAGCGGGCCCGGTCGCACCCACAGGGCCCGTCGCACCGACGGCACCGGCCGTCCCCTGCAATCCTTGCGGGCCGGTTGGCCCGGTGGCACCCACCGCACCAGGAGTTCCCGCCGTACCCTGCGGGCCTGTCGCACCGACAGCACCGGCCGTCCCGGCCACACCCTGCGGGCCGGTGGCCCCGATGGGGCCGGTGGCTCCTATTGGGCCAGTAACTCCGACAGGGCCGGTGGCGCCGATTCCACCAGCTGGCCCTGTAGCTCCGACCGCTCCCGGGGCCCCATCGACGCCAGCTGGTCCTGTAGCTCCTGTTGGGCCGACACTTCCTGGCGGGCCAGCCGGGCCACTTGGGCCAGTCGCTCCTCCCGGTCCCGTCGCACCCGTAGGGCCCACAGGGCCAGTAGCGCCTGTAGGGCCTGTAGCTCCTGTTCCACCCGGGTCTCCCTGTGGTCCGGTCGCTCCCGGCGTGAGCGAGATGTTGTTCAACGCCGTCGAGAAGGCGGCGGTCACCATGCCGAGCGCCTCGGACAGCTCGGGCTCGACGATGACCGTTGACGGCAGCCGGTTCACGAGGATCTGGTCCTGCACGGCGTCGACGGCGGCGTGGGTGGTCGGCTCGACCACCGCCTGCACCTCGTTCGGGCTGTCGAGGACAACGCAGGGCAGGTCGACGGTGTAGGAGGAATAGCGGGATTGGACGGCCTCGGTGTGGGTCAGGAGGATGCATCCCAGGGCACTGGCCCGGGCGGCGGCGTCAGCCTGGCCCGGGGCCGGGAAGTAGAACCGTTTGACCAGCCTCGTCGAGGTCATATCAGCGGGACCACCCCTGTGCGGGTCGATCCGTCGGAGAACTTGACGACGACGCTGATCTGGTTCCCCGCCTCGTTGAGTTCAAGAGAGATCGGTGGGGCGCCCACCCCCGCCACCAATGCATCGTGGGCGGCCCAGACCTCCGCGAAGGTGGTCGGCTCCGGGGTGATGACGACAGCGCCGTTGTGGTCACAGACGGCGCAGGGGACGGCCGGGTTCCCGTAGCCGGCCGCCTGCGCTGTCGTTCCCAGGGGGAGGCCGAGGGCTGTTGCCCGCTCGGCGGCGTCGGTCTGGCCGGCACCGGGGATGTACCAGTGGGCCACCTAGCTCGACCTCACGTTTTCCTTCACAGCGCCGTTCGTATGATCGACCATCTCTTCCCGATCCACGACTGGCGGCGGGGGATCCTCGGGTGTCTGAGCCAAGGTGTAGAGGTCGGCGATGAGTTCAAGGAGCGAGCGAGCCTGACGGGCATTCATCCCTAGGACGCCGCCTCATAGGTCGCCGTGTAACTAATGAGATCGCCATTTGCCAGAGCGGCAGAAAACTGCGCAACACCGAGGAAATCATTAGCGGTGGTATTCATCGGACGGAACTGCAACGTCGTCGTCGAGGCAAGTTGTACCGTCGCCTTGTAAACGGCGTCGGCGCTGGCATCGTAGATGTAACCGATTCCGACTGTTTTCTGAGTAGCTGTCGCTGCCGCTACCGGCAGAGTCACTGTTACCTGATTAGATGCTGTTCCCGTCCCGGTGACCGTCAGGTCACCTTGGACAGTGACATGTCGACCGACTCTGGCGCTCTTTGCGTAGTTCACCGTCTTGGCAATGTTGGTCGTCGCCCCCTGATCGACCTGAGGGGTATAGGACGGCCAAGCCCCGCCCGTCGTCAGGTTCCCCGCTAGCGTCAGCGTGCCGGGGATGTTCACGTCCTCGGAGGCGGTGCCGAGGCGGATCTGGTTGGCAGCGGTGGTGGCCGCCCCGGCCCCGAGGGCCACGGCGGTGGCGTGGGCAGCGCTGGATGCACGGCCGATGGCGATGGCTTGGGCAGCCGATGCGCTCGCCCCGGCCACCGAGGCGTCCCCCGACCCGATAGCGACAGCATTCGCCCCCGACGCCCTCGCGCCATTGATCGCCGCACCGTTACTCGCCCCGATGGCGATACCGCCCTGGGCGGTTGCTTGAGCAGCAGCAGTGGTGTTCGTGCCCCCGCCAATGGCGATCATCTGCGTACTTCCACCGGCAGCCTGGGCATTGTTGCCGACAGCGATGTTGTGCAGATTGCCAGCAGCAGTTTGGGCGCCGAGGGCGATCGATGAGCCACCCGAGGCAGCAGACTTGTAGCCGATGGCGATAGCGGAACCGTTGGTCGCGCTGGCCCCGGCATTTGTATCATCGCCGCCGCCGATCGCAACAGAACACTGCCCCGACGCCCTCGCACCGGTGATCGACGCGCCCCCGCTTCCGCCAATGGCGATAGCTCCTTGAGCGGATACGTTCGCCGCAGAGGTTGCGCTCCCGGTCCCGCATCCCAGCGCAATGTTCGAGCCGCCGGTCGATGCAGCGGCACCGGCACCGATTGCCATACTCCCGGCCTGGGTGGCGAGGGTGCTGTATCCGAGGGCGAACGTGAAGGAGTTGGACGCCGAAGACTTCTGGCCGATGGCCACGGCTGCCGATCCTGTGGCAGACGCCCCGGCGTCGGAAGCGTCACCTGCACCGATGGCAACCGAACAGACCCCCGACGCCTTCGCCCCGTTCACACCGGAAGCGTTACTGGCACCGATAGCGATGGCACCCTGTGCGGAAGCCCGAGCGGCGGCAGTTGTGGATACTCCGCCGCCGATAGCCACGGTCTGAGTCGAGGTCAGGGCCGTTGCATTACGACCGACCGCTATAGCATCCGCCGCCGCCGCTCCCGCTTGCAGCCCAATCGCCACGCCATAGTTCCCGGTGACGCTGGCCGTCGTACCGATGGCAACGCCGTAGGCGTTGGCGGCTGAGGCCCCGGCGCTGGAGGCGTCCCCACCTCCGATGGCAACACTCATGTCGCCAGACGCCCGAGCCCCGGCGACCGCTGCGCCGTTACTGGCGCCAATGGCGATGGCGCCCTGCCCCGTCGTCTGCGGAGCAGCGGTAGCGGACACCCCGCCACCGATGGCGATCGCCTCCGCGCCGGTGTTCGCCGAAGCGTTCTTCCCGATGGCGATGGCCTGCGTCGAGCTCGCCGTGACCGTGTCGCCGGTGTGGGCAGCGGCCACCGCCCCGGTTCCGGCCCCGTCGATATTGGCCGCGCTACCGGCCGGCCCGGTCGGGCCCGTGGCGCCGGCGGGGCCCGTCGGACCTGTCGCGCCTACCACGCCGGCGGAACCGGCAGGGCCAGTCGCCCCCGTCGCACCCACTCCCCCGGCGGGCCCCGTGGCCCCAGTCGCACCGGCAGGCCCCGTCGGCCCGGTTGCACCCACGGGCCCGGTCGGACCGGTAGCACCGACAGCTCCGGTATCACCCTTGGCCGCCATCACCGACCAGTTGGCCGACGGCGGCGGATCGTTCGTGTTCGACGCCAGGGCGATATAGGCGGTGCCCTGATGGTCGACGGCGTCGTCTTCGACGTAGGCGGTGGCGTCATCCCATACCCCGAGCCAGTTCACCCCGGCGGGCCCGACGGAGCCGGCGGGGCCCATGTCGCCCTGCGGGCCGGTGGCGCCGGTCGCTCCGACCGCGCCCTGCGGACCGGTAGCTCCTACCGGTCCGGTGGGTCCGGTCGCGCCGACGGCTCCTGCGCTGCCCGCGGGGCCGGTGGGAAAG
>JADMIO011609063.1_pt1 | contig 30774 bp, 28 predicted proteins | sample 8958161 | NCBI WGS metagenome assembly JADMIO01 (sample SAMN16585339, study PRJNA669376) | soil metagenome | isolation source: Crop rotation soil | place: USA: Cullars Rotation, Alabama | collected 2011 | reverse complement strand
GCGACTTCAAGTCACGTGAATTCCAAGCTTCGGATCCCACTGTGCTGGAAAGACGATTCGCGCCCCTTCCGGGTTGGGGTGGATGCCGTCGGCAATGTTCAGCGATGGAATGCCGGCCACGCCTTCGAGGTAGAACGGGACGAACACAACCTTCAGCTCACGCGCCAGATCCTTGAACGTTTGCCGGTACTCCGCGGTGTAGGCCGCGCCGTAGTTGGGCGGCGCCTCCATGCCGGTGAGGACGACGACGATGCCGCGCATCTGCGCCCGCTCGATGATGGTGGTCAGATTGCGCTTCATCGCCGGTACCGGCAGGCCGCGCAGGCCGTCGTTGGCGCCGAGCTCGATCACCAGAATTCGGACGTCGCCGTCGAGCGACCAGTCGAGACGGCTGAGCCCGCCGGCGGAGGTGTCGCCGGACACGCCCGCGTTGACGACCTCGTAGGCATAGCCGGCGCGATCGAGGTGCGCCTGAATGAGTGCGGGGACCGATTGCGACTTGTCGAGGCCATAGCCGGCAGTAAGGCTATCGCCCAGAAAGACGATGCGCGGACGAGTCCCTTGGGCCACCTGAAGGTGACCTCCACGAACGTCGTCGCTCGGTGGCGTCGCATCTGTTCTCGGGGGGGCCGCCTTCAGGCGGCCCGACTCTTCGCCCCGTCCACAGGCGACGACGCCGACCATCAACGCGAACAGCGAGCCGCGCAGGATCCCTGACATCGATGCTTTTTATTATCTAATAGCCTGGTGACCGCCTTCACCGTTGCACCGGGTTCGCTCGCCGTCCAGTACGCCCGCGCCGCCGATCGCCTCGAACAGGACCGCTTCGCCGATGCCCTCTGGCAACGCCGGCTCGACGTGTGGACGAGCGACCACGCGGTCCAGGCGAAGATCGGCAATCGCCTCGGCTGGCTCGACACGCCCGGGCTGATCACGTCCAATCTTGCCCGCTTGCGCTCGTTTGCAGACGCCGTCGCTCACGAGCCGCTCTCCGATGTCGTCCTCCTCGGCATGGGGGGCTCGAGCCTCGCACCCGAGGTGCTGCGCCAGGTACTAGGACAGCGATCGTCGGGGCCGCGGTTCAGCATGCTCGACTCGGTCGATCCCGATGCCGTGAGGGCGCGGATGGGTTCGGCCGCGACCTCGCTCTTCCTCTTCGCCAGCAAGTCGGGATCGACCATCGAGCCCAACGTCATGGCCGCTGAAGCGCAGGAGCGTCTTCGTCAGGCCGGCGTCACCGCCTGGGGCACGCGCTTCGTCGCCATCACCGACCCCGGCACCGACCTTCATCGTCGAGCTCAGGCGCAGTCGTTCCGCGACGTGTTCGTCAACCCAGCGGACATCGGCGGGCGCTACTCAGCGCTTTCGTTCTTCGGCATGGTCCCCGCCGCGCTCCTGGGCGTCGACCTCGAGGCGCTGCTCGCCGCGGCACGCGCGATGGAGAACGCCTGCCGGAGTACAACGGTCGCCGACAATCCGGGGCTGGCGCTCGGTGCGTTCATGGCCGCCGGCGCGCTGGCCGGGCGCGACAAGCTGACCCTGCTCGTGCCGGATCGTCTCGCCTCGTTCGGTCTCTGGGTCGAACAGCTCGTCGCCGAGAGCACCGGGAAACAGGGCAAGGGGATCGTACCGATCGCGGGAGAAACGCGTGACGCGCGATTCGGGTCCGATCGGATCGCGGTCGCCGTCAACGTCGGCGACGAGCAGCCGGATGCAACGATGCTGGCTCAGGCCAAGCAGGCCTCGCTGCCGCTCGTCACGCTGCAGATGTCGGCGTTGACCGACATCGGCGCCGAGTTCTTCCGCTGGGAGGTCGCCACGGCAACAGCGGGGTTCCTGCTCGGCATCAACCCGTTCGACGAGCCGAACGTTCAACAAGCGAAGGACGCCACGCGCGCGCTGCTCGATGTCTACCAGCGGCAGGGGCGCCTTCCCGTCGGAGAGGCGCATGCGTCGACCGACGGTGCCACCGCCACCTTGAGCACGGCGGCGGTCGACGGCCTGCAGGGCGAGAGCGCGTTCACGTTCCTGAACGTGCTGCAGCAAGGCGACTACTTCGGTCTGCTCGCCTACCTGCCGCCCGACGACGCGGCGTTCGACCCGGTGTTGCGCGATTTCCGCATGCGCGTCGCCGCGCGCACCGGCTGCGCGACGATGTTCGGCTACGGCCCCAGATACCTGCACTCGACCGGACAGCTGCACAAGGGCGGCGCCAACAACGGCGTCTTCCTCGTCATCACCGCTGCCGCGGCGGACGATCTGCCTGTCCCCGGCGAGCGATTCTCCTTCGGCGTGCTGGAGATGGCCCAGGCGATCGGCGATTTCCAGTCGCTCGATCGGACCGGACGCCGGGCGATGCACCTGCATCTGCCGCGGCGCGATGCCGGCTTCCTGAGCCGCGTGTTGTCGATGATTGGCTAGCGTTCGCGGCGGATGACGATGGCGGTGACGTTGTCGGTGCCGCCACGCGAGATGGCCTCCTGCACCAACCCCTCGGCGATCTCGACGACACTCGACACCGCGCTCATCGCCTCCGTCAGCGCTTCGAGCGGTACGATGCCGTGCAGTCCGTCGCTGCAGATCAGCAGCGCGTCACCGCTCGCGAGATCGCATTCGAGCGATTGCGGCTCGAGGTCCGGCCGCACGCCGACCACCTCGGTCAGCACGTGCCGCATCGGATGCTCCTGGATTTCCGCGGCGGTCAGCGGCAGGCCGGTGGCCAGCGCGTTCGACAGCCACGAGTCGTCCTGGGTGAGCTGTTCCAGCCGTCCGCTTCGCCACCGGTAGATCCGGCTGTCGCCAACGCTCGTGAAGACCGCGTGCCCGTCGACCGCAAGCACCGCGGCAACCGTCGTGCCCATGCCGCTGTAGTCCTGGCGCTGCTCGGCAGTGCTGAAGATGTTCTCGTTCGCCCTGCGGACGGCCAGCTCCAGTCGCTGCGGCGGATCGTCGCTGCTCTCGGCCACGACCTGGCGAATGGTGCCGATGGCGAGATCCGAGGCCACTTCTCCAGCATTGTGGCCGCCCATGCCGTCGGCAACGATGAAAAGGCCCGAAGCGAGGTCCACCAGGAGACCGTCCTCGTTCGTCGGCCGCCGCCCGCGGTTCGTCACGCCGTGCGCTACCAGCATCGATCGGATTATAGACTCCAGACTCCTGAACGCTGATTCCCGTCCGTTACAATACGTGCAGCGTGGCCACGGCAACGGTGCATTCGACGCTCGGACGCGCAAACGCCGCGCTCGAGCGCGGTCGCGGTGCGGAAGCCGCCCAACTCCTGCAGCCACTGGTCCGCTCCGGGTCGCTGCCCCGGGACGTCGAGCTGTCGGTGCGCGGCGCACTGGCCGAGGCATTCCTCCTCCAGGACGATCTCGTCCAGGCCGGATCGGCGCTCGGGCGCCCCCCCGACACACTGCGTGAACCGATCTCCGACGCGCTGCTCTCGGCGCTGTGGCGTCTGCACGGCCGGATCACGTTTGCCCGCGGCGAGCAGTCGCGCGCCATCGCGCTGCACTCGCGCGCCCTGAAACACGCCGAACTGGCGCACGATTCGCGCGCCATCGGCCTCGCCCACTACGAGCTCGCCCTCTGTTACAAGCAGGTCGGCGATTCGGGCATCGTCCGCGAGCACCTGACCGAGGCCGCATCGGCACTCCACGCCGCCGGCGATCGGCGTCACCTCGCGCTCGTCCACTCACTCTCGGCTGTCCTGCTCGCCCAGTCAGGTCGATCGGACGAAGCGATGGCCGCGCTCCGCCAGGGCGAGCGGCTGGCGATGGCGATCCAGGCCGACGACGTCCTCGCGGGTATCGTCCACAACCAGGCGAACGTCACGTTGATGCGGCATCGTCACGACCAGGCGCTGGCGCTGGCCGAACGGAGCGTCGCCATTCATCAGACGCTCGGCTCCGGGCACGGCCTCGCCGTCGCGCTCGCGACGCTCGGGCAGATCTTCGTGCAGCTTGGCGACCTGGAGCGTGCCGAGCAGATTCTCACGCGGACGCTCGAAGTCCGCAGCCAGGTGCAGTTCCACGAGACCACCGGCGCAGTCTTCGACACGCTCGCCCAGATTCACCTGATGCGCGGGTCGTACGAGCGTGCGAGCGAGTACCTGCGGCTGGCCGGAGAGGCGTACGGTGCGTACGGCACGCACACCATGCGGTGGTACGAGTGGTCGCTCAAGGTGCTGGGCGTGAAGCTCGCGATCCGCCGCGGCGCGTTCGACGAGGCGGTGCGCATGGCCGACGAGCTCGCGGCCGCACCCGGCGTGCCGGCCTCTGATGCCATCCAGGCGGATCTCGCCGGCTGCGAGGCGTTGCTCGCGGCCGGACGGATGGCCGAGGCCGAGCGCCGGCTGGAGTCGTGCGAAGCGCGGCTCGATCCACGGACGTCGCCGGCGAACTGGGGTGAATTCCTGCGCATCCGCGGCGCCGTGCACGAGCAGGGCAGCCGACAGTCGGCCGCGTATCACGACTTCGCGCAGAGCGCGAACGTCTTCGAACTGCTCGGCGAACGCTATCAGGCGGCGCTCAGTCAACTTGCCCTCGGCCGGCTGTCGGTGACGAGCGGCTCGCGAGCCACCGCGCAGCGATATCTCGATCTCGCATCGGATGTATTCACCAAGCTCGGCGCGCAGCGCGATCTCGACGAGGTCGCGACCGCGCGGACCAAGCTCCAGGGTCTCTCCGCGGCGCCGCCTCAGGCCTCGCGCGCCGATGCTGATGAAGCAATCGTCCGCCGGCTCGTGGATGCGGCGATTTTTCCGGAGCTCCTCGCCCGGGAAACGGCGACCGCCCTGCTCGAGGGCACCGAAGCCGATGCCGCCGTGGTCTTCGTCGCATCTGCCGTCGGCGAGCTTCGCGTCGTCGCTTCCGCCGGCTGCGATCCCGCCGTCGCGCACGCGCTCGCCCGCGCCGCGGCCCAGGGCAGCCGCGAGTACGGCGATGGCCTGCTCACCGAAACGCTCGGCAAGGATCACGACGGCGCGCGCGCCTGCACCATCGTCTCGGCCATTCGCCTGAGCGACGACGCCGCGCGGCGGTTCCGGATGTTCGCGGCCGTCGCCCGCCAGGGGTTCGAGCTGTGCGGCGCGCGCGAGCGGCCGCCGCAACTCATCGAGCAAAGCAACGAGCGCCCCCTCGAGCCGCTGGTCCCCGGATTCATCTGTGCGAGCGCCGCGATGCATCGCGTCGTCGAGCAGATCCAGCGGCTCCAGGGTCACAACCTCACGGTGCTGATCACCGGCGAGAGCGGCACTGGGAAGGATCTGGTCGCGCGCGCCATTCACGTCGGCTCGCCGCGCAGCGCGGCGATGTTCCTCCCCTACAACTGCACGACGACGACGCGCGACCTCGCCGACAGCCAGTTGTTCGGCCATCGCCGCGGCAGCTTCACCGGGGCGATCACCGACCAGCAGGGACTGATCCGATCCGCCGTCGGCGGCACGCTCTTCCTCGACGAAATCGGCGATCTGCCACTCGACATCCAGCCCAAACTCCTGCGGTTTCTCGAACAGGGCGAGATCATGCCGGTCGGGGAGACCCGGCCTCAGGCCGTGGACGTTCGGGTGCTGGCCGCCACCAATGCCGACCTCGAGCAGCGCGTCGCGGAAGGCAAATTCCGGGAAGATCTCTACTACCGGCTCAGCGTGATCCGCATCCAGGTGCCACCGTTGCGGGAGCGTCGCGAGGAGATCCCGCACCTGAGCACATATTTCCTGCGCGACGCGGTCGAGCGACTCGGCAAACCCGATGTCCAGTTGAGCTCGACCACGCTAGACCTGTTCGCGCGCTACTGGTGGCCAGGAAACGTACGGCAACTGCGTAATGAAATCCAGCGCGCCGTGGCCATGAGTCTCCCTGGCGGACAGATCGAGCCGGAACACCTGTCAGCGGATCTGGCGGCTCCAGGGACGCAACCGGTCCCTGCCGGTGTGCAGACCGTCACGGCCGAGCGCATACTTAGTGGCAATCTGGCTGAGGCTGTCGAACGCGTCGAGCGCGACCTCATCAGCTCAACGCTCGCCAGAACGAGTGGCAACATCTCGGAAACCGCGCGAATCCTTGGACTTACGCGTCGCGGTCTCTACCTGAAAATGCGCCGGCTCGGTCTCGACGGCGTGGCGGCTGAGTCCTAGCAGCTCTCGGATACCAGGTAATCAGGTATACACGTCGGTGCATATTCAGTATTCACAGGTGTCACCGGTGGTTTTGGCGGTCGACCGGCGGTAGTGCTTGGCAATGAAGGGCTTAGCGCGTCCTGCTGCAGGGCGGCATGACTCGAACGACATAGGCCCTCACATTGATAAGAGAGATTGTGAACCTTACTCCTCCCAGGGGGCACAACGGTGACGACTCAAACCGTAGCGACTCGACAGAATCACACGGCTGCCCGGCAGCCACGAATCGGAAACCGCCGAAAGGTGCGCGTGCCCGGGCGCCTGACGTGGCGCGATGCCAGCGGCACTCTCCGCTTTGTCTCGGTGCTCACCTGTGACGTGAGCGAGGTGGACGCCTTCGTCGAATGCCAGGTGCCGGCGTCGATTCCGTTGTATCGGCTGGTGCACTTCCAAATCGAGCGCCCGGCGCGCGAGGCGGGAGACCTGCCGGCGGTGCTGCAACAGGGGAAGGTACTGTCGGCCGTCTATCGTGTCGGCCCTTACAAGTCGTCGACCGGGACGCCGCAGGGATACGCGCTGCGACTGCTCGTCGAGCCCCAGCCGGCCGTGGCCAGGGCGGACACCCGCGAGACGCTGGCGGTCGCGAACTAGGCCGCGAGCCGCTTCCGCCAGTACCTCGCCAAACCGAGCCACAGAGCATGGAACGGAGCCGATACGGTGTAGCGTTCGAGCTGAGCGTCGCTCATCTCCCGCCGCAATCGCTGACCAAGGCGCTGCGCGAATGCCGCGCTTCGGAGATCGTCACTGCCCGGCTGATCCAGCGTCTCGCGGACCAGGGCTGCCATCTCGCCGAGAAGATCGAGCATGGCCGCGAGCTCGCCCCGCACGTCGGACGACGGTCCGAAGTGCGTACGAAACAGCGTCGCCGGTGACCACGCCTCGATCTTGCTGACGCTGGCCGCCCACAGGTCGAGGTCGATATCGGGCGGCGGCGTCGGCGGCAGTACGGTGCCCCCGTCAACGCGCATCCCGCCGGTGTCGCCGACGAAGGCGACGCCGCTCGCCTGATCGAAATAGCTGACGTGATGTGAGGCGTGGCCCGGGGTGTAGGCCACCTCGAACACCCGCCCTCCCGCCTCGACGCGCTGTCCTTCAGACGCGATCAGTATCTGCCCTTCGGGCACCGGCGCCATTTCCCCCCACAGCCGGTCCATGTTGTCGCCGTACAACCTCGAGGCGCTCTGCATCAGTTTCGTCGGATCGACCATGTGCGGTGCGCCCCGCTCGTGCACGACGACGCGGATGTGGGGATGGCGGCGGAGGATCGTGCCGGTCGCGCCCGCGTGATCGAGGTGGATGTGGGTCAGCAGGATGTCGGTAACGTCGGCCAGCCGCGTGCCCTGCTCCTGCAGCCCCAGCTCCAGCCGCTCGAGACACGTCGTCGGGCCCGGATCGATCAACGCCACCCCGCCGCCGCCCTGCACGACTGCCGTGGCAATGGCGTGCGTCTGGCCAAGGAAATGAAGATCGATCCAGGTCAGTCCGGCGGCGAGTGGTGTCACGGCAGCGGGTCCGGCAAGGGGTTCAGGCGAGGGATTATACTGGTTGATCTCGCATGGCCCAGCCCGAGTCCTCGGCCGTCCTCACGGCGATCGCCCGCGTCGTGGCGGAGGCTCCGAGCCTCCGGGACGCCGTGGCCCGCCTTGCGCCGGTGCTCCGCCAGGCCATCGCCTTCGACCATCTGCACGTGCTCAGGCTCGATCGCGCTGAGTCGCTGATGCTGTACGTCGCCCGTCCATCGGGCGAGGTCGAGGTCACGACGCACCGCATCGGCAACAACGGCGGCACGCCGCAGGTGGCCGACGTGGACGCGAAATCGCGGTTGATCTGCACCGTCCGCGAGTCGACACGCGTGCACGGTGCGCTCTGGCTGACCGCGGCGCACGAGGCGGCGTTCTCCGACGCCGACCAGCTGTTGATGGACGGCGTCGCCGACATGCTGGTGCTGGCCTTCCAGCACAACGCCATGGTCGAGCGCGAGACGCTTCGCCGCGAGCGGATCGACAGCCTGCGCCGGCTGCTCCACGCCATGGCCGGCGCGCTCGACGTCCGGCAGGTGTTCACCGAGGTTTCCGACGTCGTCCGCGGCGGGCTGCCGCACGACATCCTGGCGCTGACCTCGTGGGGCGGCGACGGGGCGTCGTTCCGCGTCTACGCCATGGCCGGCGCGCAGATCGACGATCCGGCGTTCTGGGCGCCGCAGATGCTCGACGGCGCAGAGCGCGCGCAGCTGAACCGCGACGCCTACGTGATTCACGACGCCGACGCCGAGGTCGGCGCCGAGACCGTGCGCGGCCGGATCTTCCAGCAGCTCGGCGCGCAGTCGGCGTTGCGGGTGCCGATGCCACTCGGTGGCTACGTCTTCGGGTCGGTGTTCTTCCTCTCGCGGCAGAAGGATGGCTTCACCGAGGACGACGTCGATTTCGCGCGCCGCGTCGCCGATCACCTTGCACTGGCCCTCTCCCACCAGAACCTCGCCGAGGCGGAACGGCGGGATGCTGAATCACGCGAGACCGCGGCACGGCTCGAAGCACAGGTCGCCACGCTCACCCGTGAGCTCGAATCGCGCAGCGGCCACCGCCGCGTCATCGGTCGGTCGCGCCGGTGGAAGGACGTGCTGGCGCATGCCGCGCGCGTGGCGCACACGGAGACGACCGTGCTCCTGACCGGCGAATCGGGGACCGGCAAGGAGGTAGTGGCGCGCTTCATTCACCACGCGTCACGGCGCGGCAACGGGCCGTTCGTCGCGATCAACTGTGCAGCGCTGCCCGATCAGCTGCTCGAATCGGAGCTCTTCGGCCACGAGCGCGGCGCATTCACCGGCGCCGTCTCGTCGAAGCCAGGCCGGATCGAGCAGGCCAACGCCGGCGTGCTGTTTCTCGACGAGGTCGGCGAGATGGCGCCGACCGTTCAGGCGAAGCTGCTGCGAGTGTTGGAAGAACGCGACTTCATGCGGCTGGGCAGCACGCGGGTCATTCACGCGGACATCCGTGTGATCGCCGCCACCAACCGCGACCTGCACGCGGCGATCCGGCGCGGCGACTTCCGCGAGGACCTGTATTACCGCCTGGGTGTATTCGAGATTGCGCTGCCGCCGCTGCGCGAGCGGGCCGACGACATCCTCGACCTGGCCGACGCCTTCCTGACCGAGATCGGCGAGACGGTGGGACGGCCCGCAGCCGGGATGGCGCGCGACGCCAAGGAGCAGCTGGTCGCCTACAGCTGGCCGGGCAACGTGCGAGAGCTGCGCAACGCGATCGAGCGCGCGGTGATCCTTGCCGACGGCGGGCTCATTCGCAGCGAGCATCTGCCGGTCACGCCGCCGCGCGCGGTCGCCGTCAGCGGCGACGGCCCCGGCAGCGGCCCGCTGCCGGCCGGTGGCGTGAACCTCGAAGCGATCGAGCGGTCGCTGGTGGTGAAGGCGCTGAACCAGGCGCGCCACAACAAGACGCGCGCGGCGAAGCTGCTCGGCCTCACCCGCGCGCAGTTGTACTCGCGAATCGAGAAGTACGGACTCGCCGAGAGCGAATCCTAGAACTCCCAACGTCCAAGCAACCCAACTCCCAAACGCGAGCCGTGACTTGGGAGTTGGATCGTTGGGAGTTGAGGTCTCAGCTCTTGACGCGGATGGTCACCGGCGCCGTGAGCCGCGTCGTCACGTCCGCGCCGGGACCCAGGCGCACGTCCTTGCCCCGCGTGGCGAGTACCACACCGGTACCGCCGGCGCCGCCGATCGCTGCGCCCTTGGCCGCACCGCTGCCGCCGCCGAGAATTGCGCCAAGCGCCGCACCGGCTCCCGCGCCGATGCCGATCTTCTTCGCGTCCTCGCCCTTGGTTGCGGCCGCCTGACGCGCGATCAGGGCCGTCTTGATCGGGTACCGCTCGCCCCCATGCGACAACGAGTTGAAGCGGAACGCGACGCTTGCACGCCCCTTGACGCGCCCCGACTGCTCCACCCCGGTCACGGTGCCCGCCAGCTCGGTGCCGGCCGGCAGCACCTGACGGCCATCGACCCGGACCGCCTGCTTCAACGTGCCCCGCACCGCGTCCTCGACGTGGCTGGTGTCGGACGCGACCGCGGACGCCAGCTCCAGACTGAGCGCCGTGCCTGCCGGCAGCGTCACCTCCTGGAACGAGGGGGCCGCCGGAGCGGCGGCGGCGGCCGCGGCCTCCCCCGGCGCGCTCTGCGCCGCGGTCGCGGTCGACGCGGCAGTACTCTCAGGATGTCCCCCGCCGCACGCCGCACACAGACCCAGCCCCGCCACGACGGCCAGCATCGCTGAAAGCTTCATCGCTCCTCCCTGTACAAACTTTCTCATCCGTATCATTGTTGAACACCGGTCAGACGATTTCGCAATGAAACCGTCCGGCCATCCCGCGGTTCCAGCCGCGCGTCCCGGCGTCGTTGCCAGATTCTTGCCGTGTTGTAATGCACCGCCCGCCTTTTCTTGTTACTTTGGTTGATATGAAGAATTGCCTCCTCGCGCTCCTGGCAATCGTGGTTCTGGCTGCGCCTGCGGCCGCACAGCGCCTGCCCGCCAATGCGGTGCCGGAGCACTACACCCTCTGGTTCGCCCCGGATCTGAAGAAGGAAACGTTCCGCGGCCGCGAGACCATCCGGATTCAACTCAAGGCGCCGGCCAAATCGGTCACGCTGAACGCCGCCGAAATCGAGTTCGGCGAGGTCACCATCGCCAGCGGCGGCCGCACGCAACAGGCACAGGTCACCGCCGACGAGAAAGCGGAGATGGCGACGCTGACGGTGCCGCAACAGATGCCCGCCGGTCCGGCGACGATCCAGATCACCTACACCGGCATCCTCAACGACAAGCTGCGCGGCTTCTACATCAGCAAGGCGAACAACCGCAGCTACGCGGTCACGCAGATGGAGGCGACCGACGCCCGCCGGGCGTTCCCGTCGTTCGACGAGCCGGCCTACAAAGCCACGTTCGACATCACGCTGATGATCGACACCGGCGACTCGGCGATCTCGAACGGACGGCAGCTGTCCGATTCGCCTGGACCCGAGCCCGGCAAGCACACCGTCACCTTCGCGCCCACGGCGAAGATGTCCAGCTATCTGGTGGCCATGGTCGTCGGCGACTTCGTCTGTCGCGAGGGCGCCGCCGACGGCATCCCCGTGCGCGTCTGCTCGACGCCCGACAAGCGGGCGCTCACCGCCTTCGCGCTCGAGGCCGCCGAACAGGAAGTGAAGTTCTTCAACCAGTACTTCGGCATCAAGTACCCGTTCGGAAAGCTCGACATCATCGGCGTGCCCGACTTCGCCGCCGGCGCGATGGAGAATGCCGGCGCCATCACCTTCCGCGAGCGCGTGCTGCTCGCCGATCCGCAGACTGCCTCGCTCGGCGTGCGCAAGAACATCGCCGCCGTCATCTCACACGAGCTCGCCCACCAGTGGTTCGGCGATCTGGTGACCATGAAGTGGTGGGACGACATCTGGCTGAACGAAGGGTTCGCCACCTGGATGGCGAACAAGCCGCTCGCGCAGTGGAAGCCGGAGTGGCGCGTCGAGCTCGACGACACGCAGGAGACCCAGACCGCGCTGACGCTCGACTCGCTGCGCTCGACGCGCGCGATCCGCACGAAGGCGGAGACCCCGGAGGAGATCAACGAGCTGTTCGACCCGATCGCCTACGAGAAGACGGCCGCGGTGCTGCGGATGATCGAGGGCTTCGTCGGCCCGGACAGCTTCCGCAAGGCGATCGAGTCGTACCTGAAGAAGTACTCCTTCTCGAATGCGAACGGTGAGGACTTCTGGACCGAGATGACGCGCGTGACCGGCAAGCCGGTCGACCGCATCATGAAAACGTTCGTCGAGCAGCCCGGGGCGCCGACGCTGAACGTGTTCGCCTCCAGCAATGGCGGCAAGACCGACGTCAAGGTTGCTCAGGACCGGTTCGTCGGTGCGCCGGGTGCATCAGCGCCAGCACCGCAGACCTGGACGCTGCCGGCCTGTTTCAAGACCAGCTCCGGTGAGCCGAGCTGCCAGCTGATCGAACGGCGCGAGCAGACGCTGACCGTGCCGTCAGGCAACAACGTCTTCGCCAACGCCGAAGGCCGGGGCTACTACGTGACCGATTACGGTCCGGCCGGGGTGCGCGCGCTCACCAAGAATGCCGCCAGCCTGAAGGCATCGGAGCGTATCAGCCTGCTCGGCGACGAATGGTGGATGGTCCGCGGCGGGCGCCACGACGTCGACGTCTATCTGGATCTCGCGGCGGCGCTGGCCAGCGACGACACGCCCGCGGTTGCCGATACCCTCGCCGCCCGGCTGACGTTCACCGGCAACTACCTGGTCGATCCGAGCGAGCGCTCGAAGTTCCAGAGCTGGCTGCGCGCGAAGTTCGGGCCATCGCTCGACACGCTCGGCTTCCCCGGCAACCGCGCCGACGACGATCAGAAACAGAGCCGCCGTGCCGATCTCGTGGCACTGCTCGGCGTGGTCGGCGGCGATCAGGACATCCAGCGCCGCGCGCGCGAGCTGGCCGAGAAGTACATCGCCGATCCGACGTCTCTCTCGCCGACGCTGGCGTCAACGGTCCTGCAAGTGGCCGCCACCTCTGGCGACCGCGCGCTCTACGACGCGTACGTGGCGCAGATCGAGAAGCTGGCTGGCAAGCCCGAGGAGTACTACCGCTTCTTCAACGCCCTCTCGGCATTCCGGGACCCGGCACTCGTCAAGCGGACGCTCGACTTCTCGATCACGCCGGCGGTGCGCAGCCAGGACACCGGCCAGTTGATTGCCGGCGTCATTGGCCGGCCTTCGTCGCAGGACGCCGGGTGGGAGTTCACCAAGGCGCAATGGGACACGCTGACGAAGAAGCTCGGCACGTTCCAGGGCATTCCGACGATCATCGGTGCCCTCGGCGGTTTCTGCTCGGAAGGCAAGGCCAACGAGGTCAAGCAGTTCTTCGCCGCGCACCCGGTACCGTCGTCCGAGCGCACGCTCCAGCAGACAGTGGAGCGCATCGAGAATTGCGCCGCGGTCAAGGCGCGGCAAGGCCCGGCGCTGACGAAGTGGCTCGCCAGCGCACGGTAGTATCCGAGGGACCGACCTCAGGCGGGCCGTAAAGGCCCCCTACTTTGGGAAGTCGCTGGGCGGTACGTCCTGATAGCCCTCGCCGTCCAGCGATTCCATGAAGGCGATCAGCGCGTCGATCTCCGCCGGCGTCAGGTGCAACGGCTCGACCTTCGGATCGAGATAGGGGTTCTGGTCGCCGCCGCGGTTGTACAGCTCCATCACCTCACGCAGTGTTGCCACCGATCCGTCGTGCATGTACGGCGCGTGCTTGGTCACCTCGCGCAGCGTCGGCGTCTTGAACGCGCCGCGATCGACGACCTTCTTCGTCACCAGAAACCGCCCCTCGTCGCGGAACGTCTTCGTCGCCGGGTCCCATCCCACTCCGAGGTTGTGAAACAGACTGTCGGTGAAGTTGCTGCCGAGATGACACTGGTTGCAGCGGCCCTTGCTGAAAAAGAGATCGTGCCCCTGCTTCACCTCCGCCGACACCGCACCCTCATCACGGTTGCGGCGCCAGCGGTCCCATGGCGAGTTGCCGCTCATGCGCGTGCGCTCGTAGTCGGAGATCGCCCGCGCCACCCGCTCCTTGGTGATCGCGTCGGTGCCGAACGCCTGCTGGAAGTACGGTTTGTAGCCGGTGATCTTCGAGAGCGTCTCGATCATCGAGGTGTGCGTGCTGCCCATCTCGACCGGATTCTCGATCGGCCCGAGCGCCTGCGCCTCGAGCGAGCCGGCGCGGCCGTCCCAGAAGAAGTTCGGATAGATGGTGATCGCCTCGTTGATGAACGACGGCGCCTTGCGCTTCCCCTTCTGACCGCGGATCCCGGAGGACACCGGCGTCGGCTCGGAGAAGGCGTTCTCGGGACGATGGCAGGTCGAGCAGGCGACCGAGCCATCGCCCGACAACCGACGATCGTAGAAGAGCCAGCGTCCGAGTCGGACTCGCTCGGGCGTGGGCGGCTCCTTTAACGACGCGAGCTCGATGTCGACGCCCAACGGCGACTTCGGCAGAGGTGTCACCGGGTTCGCTGTCTCCCACGCTGGTGGTGGCGCGGCCGTACGGCCGCACGCGCCGAGCCCAGCCATAAGCAAAACGGCGACACACCCAAATCCTACCCGCGCACCTCTAAACCCGGCGCGCTCACGTACCGATACCAAGGCCGTCCCCCCTCATGTAGTTAGCAAGCGTCGATGATTTCGAGATTTATCACGAAGAACCCGGATTCCCTGTCGCTGCTCGAACAAGTCGTGAGCGCAGTGGTTGCAGCCATCCTGGCCACCGTGGCCGCCGGGGTCGTGGTTTCGCTGATGTTCGTCGCGGTGATGGCTCTGCTATAAAGCCGCTCCCGCCCCGGCAACCGGCAGCCAGGCCTCGTCACGCAGCCCGCCCATCCAGGATTTCCCGACAGACCCGCAGGCAATCGGAACAGACGTGGCCGGCAGTCGCCGTCGCCAGCGTCCGATCGCGCCCGGGACGCTTGCGGCAGAACGCGCACCGCGACGCCAGGCCGTTCCGCCCCGCCGCCCGGTTGAACCGTCCGCGTGAGGCGCCATCCCGCTCCATGGCCCGCTCGGCCTCACGGACGCAGGCGTCGCAGATGAACACCTCCGGCCCGGCAATCAGCTTGTCGACCTCGCCCGGCGGCCGCCCGCACCAGGTGCACGGACCGGGATCCACGTTCCGCGTCCGCCAGACGCGACGCCACCAGCTGCCGCCGGCGCCGCTCACGATCTGCTGCACCCGTTGATGGCTCAGCGACAAGGCGTCCGCGATCTCCCGCAGGGGCGCCCCCGCCAGGTGCAGCCGCCGGACGGCGGTGTGATAGTCGCCGCGCAGCAGCAGCGCCTGCTTCTCCGCATCATCGAGGGCCGTCCCGGCGGCTTTCGCGGCGTTCAGCAGCTCCGGATCGAGCGTCATGCAGCGCCTCTCTTCCCGTTTGTCTATCGTAACTAGACATATTACCCGATCGCGGCGGACTTGACATCCCGCGGCCGCGAGCCGATAGTCTCGCGCATGACGAAGCGCCCCTTCCTCGTCGCCGCGGCCGTCATGGCATCGGTGGCCGCGCCCGTGGCGCTCCGCGCCCATCATTCGTTCGCTGCGGAGTTCGATTCGAGCAAACCGGTGACGCTCGTCGGCACGATCACCAAGGTGGAGTGGACCAACCCGCACACCTGGTTCTACGTCGACGTGGCCGACGAACAAGGCAAGGTGGTCAACTGGGCGATCGAAGGCGGTGCCCCCAACGTGCTCTATCGCGAAGGCTGGAAGCCGACGACGCTCAAGGTGGGCGACCGCGTCACCGTCACGGCATCGCGGGCCAAGAACGGATCCAGCACCGCCAACGCCACGCTGTTCAAGCTGCCCGACGGTCGCTGCGTCTTCGCCGGATCGTCCGGCCCCGGCGGCGGCGCCACCGACGACTGCACGGTCGGACGCCGATGAGAATCGCGATCAGCCTCTGCCTCGCCGCCGCGTGCGCCGTCACCGTGCCGGTCTTCGCGCAGTGGCACGGATACCCGACCCCGGGCATTCCGCGCACGGCCGACGGCAAGCCACACCTCACCGCCCCGTTCCCGAAGGCGGTCGACGGCAAACCGGATCTGAGCGGCATCTGGCTCGCCTCGCGCGCGGTGTTCGATCTCGCCCAGGCGGTGAAGAAAGGCGAGACCGTGCCGTTCACTGCCGAGGGTCGGGCGATCTACGCGCAACGCCGCGCCACCGACTCGAAGGACGATCCGAGCGCGCGCTGCCTGCCCACCGGCTTGCCGGTGCGGGCGCTGCTGCGGACTCCGTTCAAGATCGTGCAGACACCGGCGCTGACCGTCATCCTCTACGAATCGCGGACGACGTTCCGACAGATCCTCACCGATGGCCGGCCGCTGCCGAAAGAGGTCGACTGGCCGGCGTGGCAGGGCTTTTCCGTTGGGCGGTGGGAGGGTGAGACCTTCGTCATCGAGAGCGCCGGCTTCAACGGCAAGGCGTGGCTCGATCAGGCTGGCTACCCTGCTACCGACGGTCTGCGGATCACCGAGCGGTTGCGACGCCGCGACTTCGGCCATATGGAGATGGAGATGATCATCGACGACCGCAAGATGTACTCACGGCCGTGGTCGATCTTCGGCGAGTTCGTCGTGCAGGCCGACACCGAGCTGCTCGAGTTCATCTGCGAGGAGAACGAGAAAGACAGCGCAGTGCTGACCGCGAAGTGATCGCTCAGGAGGTGGCCCGCGCTCGCGACGCTTCTCTGACCGCCTGGACGATCCCATCGATATCGCCGCCGTCGTCGAGGATCTCGTAGATCTGCTCGTCCCTGCCGATCAGCCGGCGGAAGGCCTCGGCGTTCGGCGACGTGAGCACGATGCGGCGTCCGGTGAACGACGACTCGCGCAGATGCTCGAAGAACTGCCAGTTCCGGCGGTACGGCGCGACCACGTCGTAGACGATGACCCTCGGATCGTGCTGAGTCAGGACCGCGCCCAGATCGAGCCCCGAGCGAATGTCTGCAATGTGGATCACCAGGGCGACGAAACCTGCGGCTTCGATCCGCGCCTTCAGGAGCTCGACGAGATCGGGGTTGGTATTGATGACGGCCACGACGGGCTGTGACACGTCACCGGCAACTCCACGATCCTTGCCATCGTCTCACTGATGTGGTGGTGCTCCAGATCGTTCTCCTGACCGCAACGGCGCTGGCCGGGAGAGGCACACAATCCCTGCCGTTACCCCGAGAGCCCAGGGCCTGGACAGCAGATGTCTCGATCGCGGGCGGCATGACCGGCGGCGGCGCCGGCCGAATTTCGATCGACTCGACCGGTCGCACCGCGTGCGCAATGCCGATGCGATGCGGCGACCGCGCCGATTCACGTTCGGTCGAGTCGATCGCCACGGCGATCGCCCGGCTCCGGAGCGTCGACCGGCGCGAGCCCGCCGATGCGGTGCGCTGCTCCGACTGTTACCTCACGACGCTTCGCGTGCACCTGCGCGGCAACGACGGCGCCGAGATCATCCGCGTCTATTCATGGCCGACGATCCGCTTCGGGATGCTCCCCGCGGATGTCCAGGAGACCTATCGCCTGATCGTCGCCCTGGGTTCATAGCCGCCACATCAACGCCCCTGGAAGGGACAGGCGGCGATCGATCGGACGCGTTCTCCTTCGACCACGACGACATCGAGACTCTCGATCATTCCCCGCACTCCGATCGCGCGCGCCCTGAGTGAGCGAGCAAGCGCGTCCGCGGCTGCCGCGCCGGCGGTCAGGCCGACGGTGAGATGCGGCATGTATGGAATGTCCCCACGCAAATGCACGCTCAGCGCGCCCTCGTAAAGACGCTCGTGCAGAGCCCGGATCGCGGCACCGCCCTCGGACGGGACGAGGAAGACGTGGGTACCCGAGCCGAAGGCGTCAGAAACGCCGATGACGCGATCGATGGCGAAGGCGAATGGCGACGATGGCTTCGCTATCGCCGCGACACCCGGCTCGATCTCGCCTGACGCCCCTGCGAAGGGGAACACCAGCGTAAAGTGCACATCGATCAAGGCCGCCTGGGGATCGTGCTGTGCCCGGACCGTCTCGATCCATTCCCGGTCGCGCGGCTCGAGGCGCGGATAGGCGATCACTGCTAGCTTCATAGGGCTTGTCCCGCCGAAGCTCGCGACGCGAGCGAAGGAGGATGCCGGGGGCGGGGATCGAACCCACACGACCTTTTCAGGTCCCGGGATTTTAAGTCCCGTGCGTCTGCCAGTTCCGCCACCCCGGCGTGCAATCGAATCAGTAGTCTACGCGCGAATCCGGAGTACGATTCCAGGGTCGCGCGGCGGGTGTCAGTTCGTCCTGTGATGCGTCTCTCGCGGCCGCACGTCTTCATCATAATTTTTCGAGTCATCGATGGGCCGATTCGCCGTCGTCCGTGCTCTGGCTTTCTGCGTTCTCTCCGGTTTTTCGACTACCCACACCCACGCCCAAACGCCCGATCTGGACGGCGCCAGCCGGCGTACGGTGATGGCGACACGCCTCGATGCCGGCGAGTCGATCACGCTCGACGGCAACCTCGACGAGCCGGTGTGGACGCGCGCCCTGCCGGCGGCCGACTTCATCCAGGTCGATCCGGCAAACGGCACGGCGGCCACCGAACCGACCGAGGTCCGGATCGCCTTCGACGGCGAGACGTTCTACATGGGCGTCACCGCCTACGACTCCGAGCCCGACAAGTGGCTTGGCTATCAGCGGCGGCGCGACGAGTTTCTCCCCGCCGACGACCGCTTCATGTGGACGATCGACACCTTCCTGGACGCGCGCTCGGGCTACTTCTTCGAGATGAACCCCTCGGGGCTGATGGCCGACTCGGTGTTCGGCGCCAACGTCGACAACCGACAGTGGGACGGCATCTGGGACGCACGCGTGCGCCACACGCCGTTTGGCTGGACCATCGAGATCTCCATCCCGTTTCGGACCCTCAACTTCAACCCGGACAGCGACACCTGGGGCATCAACTTCCAGCGCACGGTGCGGCGAAAGAACGAAGACAGCATCTGGATGGGTTGGGCGCGCAATCAGGGCCTGCGCCGCATGACCAACGCCGGACACGTCACCGGTCTGACGAAGGTGAGCCAGGGCCACGGGCTCGACCTCAAACCCTTCGCGCTCTTCACGGCTGAAGCCTCGCCCGGCAGCGGTCTGACCCGCCTGGATCCCGACGCGGCTGCCGGTCTCGACGTGTTCTACAACCCGACGCCGCTCCTTCGCGCGAACCTCACACTCAACACCGACTTCGCCCAGACCGAGGTCGATCAGCGTCAGGTCAACCTCACCCGCTTCTCGCTGTTCTTCCCCGAGAAGCGCGACTTCTTTCTCGACGGCGCACCCTTCTTCGACTTTGCCAGCCCTGGCGGCGACCTCATCGTCAACCCGTTCTTCAGCCGCCGTATCGGCCTGGCCGACGACGGCGCTCCGCAGAAGATCGACTTCGGAACGAAGCTGACCGGGCAGATCGGCGGGCAGGACGTCGGCGTCCTCCACGTACGGACCGCGGACGATGGCAGCATCGTCGGCGAGGACTTCACTGTCGCGCGGTTGAAGAGACGCGTCCTGCGCCAGTCGTACATCGGCGCGATGTACTCACGCCGAGCGGCGCGGCTCGAGGGCCGCAACCCGCGCCACACGGCGGGCGTCGATGCCCGGCTGGCGACCAGCAGCTTCCTGGGCTCGCAGAATCTGGATGTGTCGGCCTGGTTCCTTCACGCGACGCGGCCGGGCGCATCCCGTGGCAACGGCGCGTTCGGCGCGGTTCTCAACTATCCGAACGACCGCTGGGAGGCGCGTGTCGATCTGCGGGAGGTCCAGCCCAACTTCGACCCGTCGGTCGGCTTCGTCACGCGGCGGAACTATCGCCGCTATCAGCCCAGCCTGACGTTTGCCCCGCGACCACGCAACAGCCGTTTCGTCCGTCGCTACTTGATGGGACCGCAGGCCGATGTGCAGACCGATCTCGACAACCAGCTGCTGATCCGCACGTTCGTCTACAACGTGCTCGAGGCGCAGTTCCAGTCCCAGGACATCGTCGGGATGTCGGTCTCGCGGACCGAGGAGCACCTCGACGCGCCTTTCCCCATCACCCGGGCAATCACGCTCGCGGCCGGGTCGCACTACGGGTACTCACGGATCCAGTTGCGGGGCCAGACGGCGAACCGGCGAACGTTGGCGGTCAATGCACGCGTCGAGACCGGCAACTTCTATTCGGGCCGTCGCAATCAGACCATCGTTGGCCTGACAGTACGCGCTCGTCCCGGCTACATCGTCTATCTCAACGGCGAGTGGAACCAGGTGCGACTCACCGAGGGACGCTTCACGTCGAATCTCTATCGCATCGTCGGCGAGACGCAGTTCACGCCGTTCATGGCCCTCGTCAACAACCTGCAATACGACACCGTGAGTCGCGTCGCGGGCTGGCAGTCACGCTTCCGATGGATTGTCAGGGCGGGCAGCGACGTGTATGTGGTCTATACCCACAACTGGGTTGACGACCCGATCCTGGACCGTTTTGCCAACCTGGACCGGAAGTTCGCCTCTAAGTTGTTGTATACACACAGGTTTTAGGCGATCCGTAATCGCCTTGCGTGCGGTATGCTGATCGGAGCTAGAGGACGCATCGGAGTGGCAGCCCCGATGCGTCCACGATGGCCAGGTTGACCGGAAGGTGCGTCACCTTCTCCGCACGACACCCTCATACCAGCGTCTTGCAAGTCTCCTGGCCGGTCGCAACCGGCGGCGAAGGCCGCCGGTTGTCGGCCGTTTCAACCGCCCACCATCAGTGAACGGTTTCGTTTCCTGACATAGCCACCGGCGCCGCGCGCTCGGCGGCGATCACTCTCGCGATCATCGTGCTCAACTCGCCCTCGGCGATGTCGAGCGGGCCGGCGATGACCGCCCCGAGCGAGAGCTCCAGTGCGATGACCACCCCGCCGGTCTCGAACGGGTTCACGATCCAGCTGAACCCGCGCAGGGCCACATGTCGATCGGCATCGGCCGCAGGGTTCTTCGCCCGGTCGATCGCCCGCAGCATGCCACTCAGCACGGCGACCACGTCGCCATCGGTCCAGGCTTTCGGCTCGCGCATCACGGGCGAGATCTCGCTGGTCGTCGCGTGGGTGGTGCCGCGCAGCCAGATGTCAACGGGGATGGTCATTCGTGCGCGCGACTCGCTTCCAGGTGCGCCGAAAGCTCGACCGCATCGATCGTCGGCGCGTGACACGTGAAGTTCCGACAGACGTAGGCCGTCGCCCGGCCCTCTTTGAGATCCATCGCCTCGGTCCACGGCAGGGCGCGAGTCATTGCCGCGCGATGTCGCGGGACGATCGGGATCACCAGCGCACCGGGCAGGTAGGTGCGGCGCACGACGTCCATCAGCGCCGCGGTGTCCTGCCGATCTGGATCGCCGGCAATCACGATCTGAGGCACTCCCGCATGATATGTCGAAAGTGCCGCCAGCATCATCGGCACCGCGCGGCCGACCTGCGCGGCGCGCGATGCGAAGAGGCCCAGCGTGCGCTCGATGCGGTCATCATCTGCGGTTTCGGCAGCAAGATGCGAGAGCATGAGCAGGTTCATGACCGCGATCGAGCTCGCCGCGGGCTCCGCACCATCGTAGTCTTCCTTCAGTCGCAGCAGCACCGAGGCGTCCTGCCCCGTCGTGCTGAACCAGCCACCATCGACCGGATCCCAGAACACATCGTCCAGGCGCTGTTGCAGGGTGCGGGCCCATTCGAGCCATCGCGGATCGCCATCCGCCTGAAAGAGCTCCAGCAGGCCGAAGGTCAGATACGCGTAGTCCTCGGCGTAGGCGTCCACGCTGGCGTGTCGCTGTCGGTAGCGCCTGACGAGACTCCCGGTCGAGGCGTTCCACATCTGCTCATGGATGAAGGATGCCGCCCGCCGGGCGGTGTCGGCGCAGCCGGCGTCGCCGAGCACACGCGACGCGCGCGCGAAGGCGGCGATCATCAACCCGTTCCACGCGGTCAGGACTTTGTCGTCGAGGTGGGGCCGCGGCCGGGTGGCGCGGCGGACCTGCAGGAGCTGCCGCGCGTGTCGAAGCCGCTGGTGCGCCTCCATGGCCGACAGGCCGGCCGGCGCGCCCACCTCCTCGAGCGACCTGGCAGTGTAGAGGAGATTCTTGCCGATGAACTCGCCCTGCGGATCCGACGGCGCGTTCCCATCGGGACGGAATCCGTACCGCGCCCGAAAGAGATCCGCATCGGCGCCGAGCGCCTCGCCAATCTCCTCGTCCCGCCAGACGTAGAACGCGCCCTCCATCTTGTGCGCGCTCGGATCGCCAGCGGATTCGGGCGGCAGGCTGTCGGCATCCTCAGCCGAGTAGAAGCCACCCGCAGCATCGGTCAGATCGCGGCGGACGTACTCCAGCGTGTCGGCGGCGACCTCCGCGTAATAAGGCTGTCCGGACACCTGCGCCCCTTCGAGGTATGCGAGAACCAGCTGGGCCTGGTCGTACAGCATCTTCTCGAAGTGCGGCACCCGCCAGTTGCCGTCGACGGAATAGCGATGGAACCCGCCGCCAATGTGATCGCGCATGCCGCCGAGCGCCATGGCCTGGAGCGTGGCGAGCACCATGTCGCGCGGTTCCGCAGCGCCGGTCCGAGCATGCTCTCTGAGCAGGAATAACAGCTCGCTCGGTCTCGGGAACTTCGGCGCGTCGCCGAAACCGCCACGCTGGCGGTCGAACGAAGCGGCGAACTCGCCGGCCACCCGGTCCAGAACGCCGGTGCCCGGCACGCCGGATGGTCCCGACGAGGCACGCAGTCCTCGAAGGCGCTCGAGGATCGTCGCCCCCGACTCCAGCACCCGGTCGCGATCGTCCTGCCAGCTGCGCGCGATCTCCTGGAGGATGTCCACGAACCCGGGTCTTCCCCACCGCGTCGTCGGCGGAAAGTACGTGCCGCCGTAGAACGGTTGGAGCGCCGGCGTCAGCCACACGCTCATCGGCCAGCCGCCGGAGCCGGTCGTCGCCTGCACGAAGGCCATGTACACTCGATCGACGTCGGGTCGCTCCTCTCGATCGACCTTGATCGCGACGAAGTCGCGATTGAGCACAGCGGCGACCTCGGCGTTCTCGAAGCTCTCGTGCGCCATGACGTGACACCAGTGGCACGTCGAATAGCCGACCGAGAGAAAGATTGGCTTCTGCTCCGCCCGCGCCCGCGCGAACGCCTCGTCACCCCAGGGAAACCAGTCGACCGGGTTGTCCTTGTGCTGCAGCAGATAGGGACTCGGTTCCGAGGCGAGACGATTGGCCACGTCAGCGATTATCCATCCGACGCGCCGGCGGCAGCCGCCGCAGCCTCAGCTTGACCTGCTGGAAGTCGCGCGAATCGTGACGCCCAGCCGCACGCCGCGCGGCAGCCTCACTGCGCAGCTGCGCGATCCGATCCTGCGGTGACGGATGCGTCGAGAAGAACACCTCCACCGCGCTCGGGTCGCGACGACTCTCGCGGCGGAGGATCTCGAACAGCTCCACCATCCCGCGCCCGTCCCAGCCGGCGCGAGTCAGGATTCGCAGGCCGACGCGATCGGCGTCCGCTTCATCGTCGCGGCTGAATTTCAGGAAGACACCGTTGGCGAGCAGGCCCGCCGCGCCCTGGGCGGCGCCGGCGCCGCCACTGTTGCCGAGAATCGCGCCGAAGAAGCCGAGGCCCCACTTCGCGATCATCACTTTGGTCAGCTGATCGGCGGCGTGCCGCTGCGCCACGTGCGCAATCTCGTGCGCGAGGACGGCGGCGAACTGCGACTCGTTGGTGGCCGACTGCAGCACGCCGCGATTCACCCAGATCGGACCGCCGGGCAGCGCGAAGGCGTTGATCTCGCGATAATCCGCAACCTTGAACGTGTACGGATACTTCGGCCCGGGCGCTGCCGCCACCAGACGCTGGCCGAGCCGACGCACGTACGACGACACGGCCGCGTCGCGAAGCACGGCCATCTTCGCCCGCGCCTGCGCGTCGGCCTGCTTGCCGATGGCGATCTCCTCCTTGACCGAAATGAGCTCGATCGCTCCCAGTGCCGGTGAGATGAGGAGAAGCGCGAGGGTGACAGCGAGACGCATCAAGTACGAGGCGTCGGGGCGGCAGGCATCTCGTCCGGGCGACGTCGCCGGAGCCGCGCGTACGCGGCCGTGAACTCGACGCCGTACATCAGGATCACCGACGACACATACACCCACAGCAGAAAGACGACGACCGTGGCGATCGAACCCTGGATCATCGTCAGCCGCGAGTTGTGGGCGATATACCAGGAGAAGCCGCTGAACGCGGCCCGCCACAACACCCCGGTCAGGATGGCACCGACCCAGACGTCACGAAAGCGCGTCTTCGCGTTCGGGATGAAGTAGTAGACGAGACCGACGCCGATGACGAACAGAATCGTCGTCAGATAGCGGAACGTCAGCGTCTGCAGCGCCGTCAGCCACTGAAACCGCGACAGCATGACGCCGAACCACGACGCCTCGGCCACCTGCACCGCGCTGACGAAGAGCAGCGCGATGATCATCACGCCGCCCGCCGCCACCAGCATCAGGAACGACACCAGCCGGTGCTTCCAGAAGCTCCGTTGCTTCTCCACGCCCCATGCCTCGTTGACCGCGCTGGTGATGGCGCCGAAGACGCCGAGCGATGCCCAGATCAACGCCAGCGCGCCGGCCATGCCGACCTGAACGCGCGACTGCCGGAAGGCATCGAGCTGATTGCTGACGAACTCGAGCCGCGTCGGGAAATAGCGGAGGACGAAGGTGAGCACGGCGAGCCGATCGTGATCGTCCGCAGTCACCGACCCGAGCAACGAGATGACGAGCAGCAGGAAGGGAAAGAGCGACAGGAGCGCGTAGTAGGCGATGGACGCGGCGTGGGTCAGGTCGTTGCTGTTGACCAGCTCGACCAGCCCTCGCCACGCCGCATGCGCTGTGAACCGAAGCTCCGCCCGGAGGCGGCGCACGACGCGCTCCGACCCGGCGAGGGTCGGCAGCGAGACCGCGGGGTTGGCTGCGGCGTCGCGGAGGCGGGTCACGCGGCAATTATCGCGCGACCCACCGCGCGCGTGCTACGACCGGCCGAAGTCGCCGCTGGTGGTCGTCCCTGGCGCACTGCTGCCCGAGGTGGTACCGAACCCGCTCGAGCCGCTGGTCGTGCCGCTGGCATAACCGCGGGCCTCGTCCGCGCCGCGCGACACGGCGTCACGCGCCTTGTCGACGAAGTCGCGCCCCTTTTCCGCCCAGCCGCTCGCCTGTTCGCTCGCCCGGCGGTACTGCTCCGACGCCTTGCTGCCGAGGTTGCGAGCCTGTTCGCCAATCGTACCGCGCAGCTCGGAGCCCGCTTTCGGCGCCAACAGCATGCCGAGGCCCGCCCCCAGCACCGTTCCGGTCAGCAGCCCCATCATGAACCCGCCACCGTTGCCCTCGTTCTCGTACCGTTCGTAATCCGCCATTGTGCTGCTCCTTCTCTCACATTGGTCCGTGCCGCTCGGAGCGTCGCTCAATGCGACGTGCCCCCGGTCGGGTACTGCGACTGCCCGCGCGCTGCGTTGAATTCCTGGAAGACGCGCATGCCTTCACTCGCCATGCTGCCGACCTTCGCAAAGGTGCGCTCGAACTTGGCGAACTCGCGCCGCAGGTCGTCGACGGCAGGCTCGAAACGATCGCGGATTCCGCGACCACGCTCCGTAAAGAAGAGATATGCGGCGCTGCCGCCTACCAGGGCCCCAAGGAACGCCCCTGCAATAACCCGAGACTGTTCGTTCACACGCACCTCCTCAACGGTACCTGTTCCAAAACTGGTGCCACGCACCCGACGGGGTGCTAGCGGCTCGGCCGCTGACCTTCAAACGCCAGCTCACCGCGATCGAGAAACAGGGTCGTCGCCACGCCATCCCACGTCGATCCGGCCGGACTGCCCTCCGCATCGTCGCCCAGCGCAATCGAACCGGTGTACTGCGGCCGCAGGTCGTAGCGGCCGCGCAGATACTCGCGGACGATGCCGGCGCGCGTGCGCGCTCGACTGAACCGTTCGCCGACGGTACCCTGGGTGGCGTAGCCCTCGATCACCAGTGGGCTCGCCGGCAGATACTCGAGGTAGGTGGTCATCGCCGAATCGAGCCGCGCCTGTCCGCCCGGCGTCAGCACTTCGGTACCGTCGGGCCCCGGCGCGAACAGCACGTCAGCCGCCAGCCAAATCCGCATCGCCTTCCGTTTTCCGTTTTCGAGCACGCCCTTGCGGTATTCCGCCGGGGAGATTGCATCGAGGTCGAAGTAGCCGCGGCGATTGAAGAACCCGCGCAGCAGGAAGTTGTGTTTCATCGCCTCCATGTTGTCGGCGAGATCGGCCGTGGCTTCGCGTGCCTGATCGAGCGTCACACGCATGTCGGCGAACAGTCCCTGGGTGGGGCCGTCCTTCGACCGGAAGTCGCTGATGGCGCGCCGCGCCTCGTTGGAGACTTCCCGGGCGTTGGCCACCACCGCCTGCGCCTGGTCGGCGATCGCGAGCGCCTGCTTGTAGAGCGTGTCGTCGTGAATCAGTTTGCCGATCGTGCCCTGGCCCTGATTGAGGGCCGCCACAATCTCCCGGGTGTCTGACGAGATCTGCTGACCGTCACGGGCCATGGCGACGAGGCTCGGTCTGAGGCCCTCGACGAGGGCGTGTGCGTCCTCGGCGGTGAGCGCAATCTGTTTGACCGCAACCTGCGCGTCGCCGCGGAGCGCCTCCACCGTCTGGGTGACGAGCGAGATCGACGTGCTGGCCTGCTGCAACAGATCGGCGAACTCGAACGGGTCGCGCCCCGGAATCGTGCCGCCGGCGGGCACCTCCGGCGATTGCTCGGTGCCGGGCGCCACGTTGAGAAAGATCGCACCGACCAGCCCTTCGGTCTGCGGCGTCGCGTTCGAGTCGGCGCGCAGCAGATGATGCAGGTCCTCGCGCACCTCCATGCGGACGCGGAACTTCCCCGCGGGCGACGCCGGAATGGCAATGTCCTTGACCTCGCCCGCGTCGAGACCGGCAACGCGGACCACCGCGCCCGGCTGCAGCTGGCCGAGCCTGGCGAACTCGGTGTAGACGGTGAAGCGCCGCTCGAAGAGCATCCGCCGCTCACCAATCATGAAGAGCGCCGCGGTGAACAGCAGAGCGCCCACGACAACGAACGCGCCGGCGCCGACGACTCGCGAAGACACCATCATCAGCCGGCCCCTTCCGACTGCATGAAGGCACGCACCAGTGGCTCGTCGCTCGCGTCGAGCTGCGCGGCGGAGCCTCGCGCGATGATCCGGCCCTCGTGCAGCATCGCCAGCTCGTCGCCGACATGTCGCGCGCTCGGGATGTTGTGGGTGACGACCACCAGCGTCGTGCCCTTCTGCTTCAGCGTCACCAGCAGTGCGTCGATCTCGCCGGCGGTAACCGGATCGAGGCCGGCGCTCGGCTCGTCGACGAGGAGGATGTCGGGATCGAGCGCCATCGCCCGCGCCAGCCCCGCCCGTTTCTTCATGCCGCCCGAGAGATCCGCCGGCATCTTGTCGTAGTCGCGTTGGAGACCCACGTCCGCGAGCTTGCCTCTCGCCACCTCACGAATCCGCGCATCGGGCCAGTCGGTGTGCCGTCGCAGCGGAAACGCCACGTTCTCGCCGACGGTGATCGAGTCGAAGAGCGCAGCGTTCTGAAAGAGGAACCCCATCTGCCGGCGGACGTCGGCGAGCTCCCGACGATCCAGCTGCGTCACGTCACGGCCGCACACGACGACGCGGCCGCGATCCGGCTTCATCAGCCCGATGATGTGCTTGAGCGTCACGCTCTTGCCGGTGCCGCTGCGACCGAGCAGGCAGAAGCCGGTCGCTCCCGCCACCTCCAGCGTCACGTCGTCGAGCACGACGCGATCCCCGAAAGACTTGGTGACGTGCTCGAGCCGGATGGCGGCGCCTGCAGCGGTCATCAAATCTCCGACGGAAAGACGAAGAAGATGAGTTTCACCAGCACCACGTTGCTGACGATGATGAAGATCGAGGCGAGCACCACGGCGCGAGTAGAGGCGCGCCCCACGCCCTCGGTGCCCTGGGACGTGGTGAAACCGAGGTACGAGGCGATGGTGCCGATAATCATCCCGAAGACGGCGGTCTTGAGTGTCGCCGGGACGAAGTCGCGGAACTCGATCAGCGAGAACGCACGCTGGAAGTAGAGGTGCCACGACATGCCGCTGATCGTGGTTTCCGCAAGCCAGCCGCCGAGAATGCCGCAGAAATTGGTGACGCTGGTCAGCAGCGGCATGGCCAGGACGCAGGCAATGATGCGCGTCACCGCGAGGAACTTGAACGAGTCGACGGCCACCGCCTCGAGCGCGTCGATCTGCTCGGTGACCTTCATCGCCCCGAGCTCCGCGCCGATGCCGGCGCCGACGCGGCCGGCCACCAGGAGCGCAGTGACGAGCGGTCCGGTCTCGCGAATCAGTGCAATCGCCAGCCCCGCCGGGATCATGGCCTCGGCGCCGAATCGCTCCAGCGACGCGCGCGTGTGCATCGACAGCACCACGCCGATCGCCAGCCCCGACGTCGCAATCAGCGGCAGCGAGCGCCAGCCGATCTCGTAGATGTGGCGGGCGATCTCGCCAGCCTCATACGGCGGCAGCAGCGCCTCGCGAATGGCGCGAAGACCAAACAGTGAGACCTCGCCTGCCCACGCCAGCGCCGCGATGATGCCAGCGCCCACGCGCTCGACCATGACGTCTGCTGTGGTTGCAACCGACGCGCCACACTCGTTGGTAGCCGGTAGACAGGAGGGGGGGCCGCTCCACGGTCTTCGTGGACCCGCCGAATGGAGAGCTAGCTCGTCGAGGCCGACGCGGCAGCGGCCCGCGCCTGCGCCCGCTGGTCCTTGATGTCGTGCTTCTTCATCTTGCTGTACAGCGTCGGCCGGTACAGCCCGAGAATCTGCGCCGCTTCCTGCTTGTTCCAGTTCGTCCGCTGCAGCGTCTGGACGATCGCCATCTTCTCGATTTCGGCCAGCGTGCGATGCGGCGGAATCGTGAACTCCTGCGCCGGGCTGCCTTCTTCGCGAATCGATTCCGGCAGGTCGCCGGGCGAGATCTCGCCCGTCTTGCACACCAGCACCGCCCGCTCGATCGCGTTTTCGAGCTCGCGCACGTTGCCGGCCCAGCGGTTGCGAATCAGCAGGTGATACGCCGCCGGCGAGATCGAGCGCACCGCTTTCTGGTAACGCTGGTTGAACTTCGAGAGGAAGTGATTACAGAGGAGCGGGATGTCTTCGCTGCGCTCCCGCACCGGCGGCACGCGCAAGGTGATCGTATTGATCCGGAAGTAGAGATCCTCGCGCAGCTTGCCCTCGCGCAGTGCCACGTCGAGATCGATGTTCGTCGCGCAAATCAGGCGGAAATCGACGTGCACGAGACGGTCGCTGCCGATCGGCCGGTACTCGCGCTCCTGCAGCACGCGCAGCAGCTTGGTCTGCAGGTACGGCGGCATCTCGCCGATCTCGTCCAGCAGCAGCGAGCCGCTCTCGGCCATCTCGAACAGACCGATTTTGTCGGTCATGGCGCCGGTGAATGCGCCCTTCTTGTAGCCGAACAGCTCGCTCTCGATCAGATCCTTGGGGATCGCCGCGCAGTTGATCTTGATGAACGGCCCTTTGACGCGGTTGGAGTTGTAATGGATCGCGTTGGCGATCAGTTCCTTACCGGTACCGTTCTCGCCCTGGATGAGGATGTTCGCGTCGCTCGCCGCCACGCTCTCGATGAGCTCGAAGAGATCCTTCATCTTCTTGCTCTGCCCGACGATGTTCGCGAAGCTGTACTGGCCGCGAATCTGTTCCTTGAGCTGCTGGTGCTCGGCCCGCTCCTGCGTGCGGTCGACAGCCTTGCGGATCATGTCCATCAGGCCGTCTTGACTGACTGGCTTTTCGAGAAAATAGAAGGCGCCCGCCTGCCCCGCCTCGACGGCTCGCGCCACCGTGCCCTGGCCGCTGATCACCACCACCTCGGGCCACGGATCGATTTCCTTGAGCCGGCGCAGCAGTGCGATCCCGTCGATGTCGGGAAGCATGAGGTCGCTGACGACGACGTCAGGACGCCACTGCTTGAAAATCTCCTCGCCCCTCGTGCCGATGAGCGCGGTGCGGACCTCGTAGCCTTCCGCCTCGATGACCATCTTCAGCCACTCGGTCATCGCCGGCTCATCATCGATGGCCAGTACGCGCTTGCGACGTTTGCCTGGAGCTGAGGGAGCAGCCATGTTGGAGTTTGATAATCTCCGAGACCGGGTAATCTATCATAGGCCGTTCGCAATCAATACATGATGGCAACTGAAATAGGCGATCCAGACACAGTGTAAGAATTTCTAACGGCTGAGCTTCATGGACCGACTCGAGTCGCACATCAAGCCCCAGAGCGCGGAGTTCCTCGACAATCAGGCGCAGATGATCCGGCTCGTCCGGGAATTGCGCGAGCGGCTCGAGCGCGGACGTCTCGGCGGCGGCGAACGCTATCTGCAACGGCACCGCGACCAGGGCAAGCTTCCGGTGCGGGAGCGAATCGACAAGCTGCTCGATCCCGGCTCGCCGTTTCTCGAGCTGTCGCCCCTGGCCGCCTGGGATATGTACGACAACGAGGCGCCGGGAGCCGGCCTCGTCACCGGCATCGGCCGCGTTTCGGGCCACGAGGTACTCATCGTCGGCAACGACGCCACCGTCAAGGGCGGCACCTACTATCCCGAGACGGTGAAGAAGCATCTGCGCGCCCAGCAGATCGCCATCGACAACCGGCTGCCCTGTGTCTATCTCGTCGACTCGGGCGGCGCATTCCTCCCGCTGCAGGCGGACGTTTTTCCCGACGCGAACCACTTCGGGCGCATCTTCTTCAACCAGGCGCGCATGTCCGCGGAGGGCATTCCCCAGATCGCCGCGGTGATGGGCTCATGCACCGCCGGCGGCGCCTACGTTCCGGCGATGTCGGACGAAACGATCATCGTGAAGGGGACCGGCACGATCTTTCTCGGCGGCCC
>JADMIO011331851.1_pt1 | contig 30774 bp, 30 predicted proteins | sample 8958161 | NCBI WGS metagenome assembly JADMIO01 (sample SAMN16585339, study PRJNA669376) | soil metagenome | isolation source: Crop rotation soil | place: USA: Cullars Rotation, Alabama | collected 2011 | reverse complement strand
GCGACAACTTGTCCACGTGGAATTCTAAGCTTAGGATCCCAATGTGCTGGAAAGCGAGGTCGCAGATGAGGCCATGCCCGCGCACTTTGTCGGCAAAACGGTCGAGCAGGATGCGGTCGAGCGGCTTGTCTTTGAGTTCGTCGTAGACATGATGCACATATTCGACTGCTAACTGGTCGTAACTGGTTTGAGTGGTGAGGTGAGGGTTGGCTAAATTATTGGCAGATGAGGCTTCAAACATAATCTCTTGAGCGCCCTGCCACAGACACAAGCGGCCAAGATCGGCGAGGTGCTCTTGCCCTTCGATGATGGTGAGGAAGTGATTGCCCGCCAACTGCCCGACCTTGCTGGCAAAGCGAGTGCTGCCGTAGGGGAAGAGGATTTCGGTTTCGCTAATACCGCCGGGGTAAAACAGGATTTCGCCTTTGGAAGGGAAACTGGTGTGATTCTCGTAATCCACGTCTAGTTTGAAATCGCCCAGCGGTATCCAGCAGGCTTCACCGCTCCAGCGAGCGTGAATGAGTTTTTGACGATATGGCAAGAGCTGTTTGAAGGCCTCACAGGTACAGGGGGCCGACTCGGTTTCCAAATGGGCCAAGAAAGTAAACGGACCGGCAGTGATGCGGACTTGGTCGTTCATCAGTGAATGGTCGCCTCAACGAGTTCCGTTTTGACGCGGCGTGGGAGGAGACCAGCATCTTCGATAATTTCAGCGACCAGTTCTTCCTGACGATAGGCCATGACGTGAACGCCGCTCACGCCGACGATCTCACGTACCTGTTGGATGATTTCAATGCAGAGCTTCTTGCCTTCAACGACCTGCTTTTGAGCGCCTTTGAGGCGGTTGACAACTTCATCGGGTATCCAGACTCCGGGAACATTGGAGCGCATCCATTCGGCCACTTTGGCGGAGCGCAATGGGCCGACACCGACGAGGATAAAGACGCGCTTGTCGTAACCAAGGTCGCGCACTTTGGACATGAACTCGCGCAGGCGGGGCACGTCGAAACAATATTGGGTTTGGATGAACTCAGCTCCGGCGGCAATTTTTTTGCCGAGGCGATGCGGGCGAAAATCGAAGGGGGGCACGAAGGGGTTCTCGGCAGCACCTACGAAGAGACGGGGTGGCTGATCCAGTTTGCGACCACTGAGGAAGTGGCCTTTGTCACGCATGATCCGAATCGTCTTGAGGAGAGTCATCGAATCGAAATCGAAGACGGGTTTAGCTTCGGGCTGATCGCCCGCTTGCACACCGTCGCCGGTGAGGCAGAGTACATTTTTCACGCCCATTGCCGCCGCGCCGAGCACATCGCCCTGGATGGCGATGCGGTTACGGTCACGGCAGGAGATTTGGTAAACGGGTTCGTATCCGGCCCGGGTAAGGAGAGCACAGATGCCGACGCTGGACATGTGGCAATTTGCGCCGGAGGCGTCGGTGGCGTTGATGGCGTCGCAGACGGTGGAGAGCACGAGGGCGCGGTCGTAGACGGCATGCGGGTCGGCGCTGTCGGGCGGGTTGAGTTCGGCGGTGACGGCAAAGCGACCTGATTTGAGAACGCGCTCAAGGCGTGAGCCGGAGACGATGGGTTGGGTCATGAAAATGAAGACGGTCGATTTTTATTGATTAAACGGGAGGTTGATAAATCTTTCACAAGATAGAAGATTCGCATTTCCATAAATGGAATAATATATATCATAAAAGCAACGAGACTGTCAATCCTTTATTTCAATGATTGTTATTCCCAGCCGACAGGCATTTTTTGGTCGGCTTCGCCGGAGAAGTCGTTGACCCAAGCGGAAGTGCCACGCAGGTTTTTGCTAAGCGGCGGGTTGAGGTGAGTGAACTCGTCGCCATAGGCGGACATTTGTTTGGAACGTTCCCAGGCCTGCACCCAGACGCAAGGCATATCGGGAATGATTTCGCAGTGGCCGTTGGCACGGACGCCACCGCAGGGGCCGTTGCGAAGATTCTTTGGACAGGTTTGCGGGCAGGTCATGCCGGTGCTATGCAAGACGCACTGGCCGCACATGTGACAGTCGAAGATGGCGCCTTTGGTGACGGCTTCGAGCGGGATGAAAATTTTTTCAGCGGGTGAGTTTGGTTTTAAGGCTTTACGAAACGGCGTAAGTAAGCGAGTCGTCCAGTCGTAGGCGAGTTCGAGCAGATGCGGATAACGTTGGAGGAAGCGGAGGGAGATTGGGGAGGGCGAGGGCCGGATGGGTGGGTCGGCGTAGGTCATGGAGGAAGTCAGTTCAACGGTTTGGGTATGTTTCGGCCCCGCCCGGCGATAAATCGCCGGGCTACAAATTGCGCCCCATAAATGGGGCTTTAAGACCCTTAGAGTTCCCTACCCCAATTTTCGACGAGCAGCTTGAGGCGCTCGGCGGGATATTCGGATTCGAGGTGGGCAACGACGGCGGCGGCGACGGTTTCGGGGGCGCCGTCCTGCTCGACCGGGTCGGCAGTGCGCCATTCGGCGAGGTAATCATCAGTGCCGATCATGCCCGCGCGCATAGCGGCATCATCAATCGCCACCTGAAAGCGATCCGAGAGGGGTTTTGACGAACGGTCGCGACCGGCTTTGACTTTGACTTGGGCGGGGATAGCACGCCAGTAGACGATTTGGTAAGAGGTTGCCATGAGTAATTCCTATTATTCACCGCAGAGAACGCGGGGAACGCAGAGATTTAAATTAATAATTCTGAGTCTGCTCTGCGGTGGACATTAGTTCAACTAATCGAGTTTCTAACGCACCGTAGCCGGTGGGCATGATTTCGAGTGGGAGGCGCAGATAATCGGCGGCCCAATGGGCGCGGGCGATGAGGCCGGGATTGCTGGTTTGGGTGAGATAGACGGCGCGGGTGTAGTTGCCAAAATAGTCTTCGCGCAGTTCGGGAAAGCGATCCAGGCCAAGTTCTTCAATCACCAGATGATCGAACGACTGTACGAGGTAGTCGGTGAAGAAAAACGTGCCGAGTTGATCAGCCATGATCTGGTCGAAGTGGTCGGCGGCGTACATCTCAAAGCAGTGCGGGCCAGCCACCCGCTCCACCCCTTCGACGGCCAGGAGCTTGTCGAGCAGGCCGCCGGTGCCACAGTCGCCATAGACGACGATAGTGCGATCGTAATGCTCGCGGGCCTCAGCAATGCGCTCACGGACTGCGCTGGGAATTTTGTGCGGGTGGAAGTGAAGCGAGGCTGGGATGCCGAGCACGTCGGCGTCCCAACTGTATTTGGCTTTAAGGGCCAGCACTTCGCGGGCGAGGGCACCGCAGGCGATGAGGGCAGTGGTCATGAGGCGATTTCAGGCAGCGCATCCTTCGACTACGCGCCGACCCCTCGACAAGCTCGGGGTGCGGCGCTCCGCTCTGGATGCTTGTTGATAGTTAGGCCGCGACGGGCACTTTGCCGTTGACGGTGGTGAGGACGTCGGACATGGCTTTGAGGTGGGCGGGGGTGCTGCCGCAGCAAGCCCCGATAACGCGCGCACCGGCGTCGCGAATTTCCTGAGCGTACTTGGCCATGTCATTCGGCTTGGCTTGATAAACGGCTTTGCCTTTGACCAGTTCGGGCATACCGGCGTTGGACTTGGCAACGAGAATGGCATCCGGGTAAGCGGCCTTCATCTTGCGGACGACGCCCATAATTTCATCGGGGCCGTTGCCGCAGTTGCCACCGATGGCGGTTGCACCTAAGGCCAACAGGGCCTTGGCGGCCTGTTCGGGCGAGACACCCATCATGGTGTGACCACGCGTATCGAAGGTCATGGTGGTGATGACGGGAATATCAGCAGAGGCCAAGCGGACACCTTCAAAAGCGGCCTGAATTTCTTCCAGGGCTGACATGGTTTCAATCCAGATGGCATCTACACCGCCCGCGATAAGAGCGGCGGCCTGTTCGGCGAAGCCCTCGACGGCATCGGCATATTCGAGCGTGCCGAGCGGGGCGAGAATTTCACCGCTGGGGCCAATATCGCCAACGACCAGAGCGCCCGTGCCAGCGGCATCGACTTCGGCGCGGAGGATGATAGCGGCGGTGCGGTTGAGTTCGGGCACGCGTGACTGGAGGTTGTGCATACCCAGGCGGAAGCGATTGCCGCCGAAGGTGTTGGTGAGAATCAACTTGGAACCGGCATCAATATAGCCGCGATGGACGGCACGGACGAGGTCGGGATGGGAGACGTTCCAGACTTCGGGCGGGTCACCGAATTTGAGTCCGGCCTCGAAGAGCATGGTGCCCATGGCGCCGTCGGCCATGAGGATAGGTTCAGCGTTGAGGAGTGCTTGTAGTTTATTCATTGTTGCTCCTAGTTACTAACAAGGTAACAAGTGATTGACTTTGTTGGCCCCCACCCCAGCCCCTCCCCCGTGCCGCAAAGTACGCGGCACAAGGGAGGGGGAAGGATTGGATTAATTTGCAGATTGGCTCTGGCGTCGAATGGCAATCAGTTTCTTAGCGGTTTCGACGGCGACGGCGGCATCGCGGCAGTAGGCATCGGCTTCGATTTCTTCGGCAAAGGCTTCATTGAGCGGCGCGCCACCGACCAGCACGATGACTTTGTCACGCAAGCCTTGATCCTTGAGAGCCTTAATGACCACATCCATATAGGGCATGGTGGTGGTGAGGAGGGCGCTCATACCGATGATGTCGGGTTGATGTTCGCGAATGGCGTTTAGGAACTTGTCGGCGTCGTTGTTGATGCCGAGGTTGACGACCTTGAAGCCCGCGCCTTCCATCATCATGGCGACGAGGTTTTTGCCAATGTCGTGAATATCGCCCTTGACCGTGCCGATGACCATCGTGCCGATTTGCGGTGCGCCAGTTTCGGCCAGAAGCGGGCGAAGGATCGCCATGCCCGCCTTCATCGCCTTGGCGGCCATGAGAACTTCGGGGACGAAGAGGATGCCGTCGCGAAAGTCTACACCGACGATGTCCATACCACCGACGAGGGCTTTGGTAAGCACATCGTAGGGCGTCCACTGGCGTTTGAGCAACTCATTCGTTCCGGCGGTTACCTCGGCGGCCATGCCGTCGTAGAGGTCATCCTGCATTTGCTGGACGAGTTCATCATCGGGGATGTCGCTGTAGTCAAGTTCGTCTGTCATAAGTTCCTCTATTAGGTGGTGGCCGCCATACGCCGACGCTGACTGCGGCGTTCAGCCCGCCCCGCAATCCGCCGTTCAGGCAACTGCCCTTCCAAATGCGGGAAGGGATCGGTGGCGTGGGGGATAGCCATTGCGCCCACAAATTCATTTTGAAAGTTCGGATGCACGGCGGTTTGGACGTGCTCGGTGGTTTTGGAAATGCGAACCGCCTCCAGACGTGCGCCCTTGTTGAGAAGAGCTATTCGCGCCCCGTCACCGGCGGCGTTGCCAACGGCCGAGACTTTGCTCAAATCGCAATCGGGAATCATCCCTAAAATCATAGCATGGCGGGGATCAATGTATGACCCGAAGGCTCCGGCCAAGATCACCCGATCCACTGTTTCGGCTCCGCGATGCTGCATAAGGAGTTTCGCACCCACATAGAGCGCACCTTTGGCGAGTTGGATAGCACGCACATCGTTCTGGGTGACGACGATGGGATTGCCAGTGGCGGATTGAGGCGATTCGGCCAAGACGTAAACACCGGTGCGACCGTTGAACTGCACACGCGGCGAACGGTCTTTAGCTTCTTCAATGAAGCGGCCATCGGTATCAATGATCCCGGACAACAACATTTCAGCGACGACTTCAATGATGCCACTGCCGCAGATGCCGGTGGCACGCGCGCCTTCGATGACGTCGCCCGCTTCAACCCAGTCTTCATAGCCGATGACTTTGAAGCGCGGCTCGAGAGTGAGTGGATCAATACGGACGCGCTCGATGGCGCCGGGGGCGGCCCGTTGACCGTGCGTAATTTGCGCGCCCTCAAAGGCCGGGCCGGTGGGGCTGGAGGCACAGAGCACTTGTTGTCGGTCGCCTAAGACAATTTCGGCATTGGTGCCAACATCAATGATGAGAGTGAGATCATCGAGCTTGCTTGGCTGTTCAGCCACCTGCACGGCGACGTTATCGGCTCCGACGTGACCGGCGATGCAGGGCAATAAATGAACACGAGCCGAGACATTGAGTTTGAGGCCCAAATCGCGAGCTTTGCAATCGAAGGCAGAGCCGAGGGCGAGGGCGAACGGCGCACCGCCCAACTCGACCGGGTCAATGTTGAGCAACAAATGGTGCATGACGGTATTGCCGACGAGGACAATATCGAGGATGTCATCAATCGTAATGCCCGCTTTGGCGGCAGCTTTGCTGGCGAGGTCGTTGAGGGCACCGATGATGGCGCGGTTGAGGCGGGCCACACCCTGCGGTTCCATCATGCAGTAACTGACGCGGCTCATCAGGTCTTCGCCGTAGCGCACCTGCGGGTTCATCACTGACTCGGTGGCAACCACTTCGCCAGTTCGCAGGTCGCATAAGTGGGCGGCCACGGTGGTGGAACCGACATCCACGCCGAGGCCGTACACGCCTTCGGCATAGCCAGATTGGACACGGAGCACTTCGCTCTCTTGCCAGATAGACACGGTGACACCAAGCTTGCCGTTGGCAAGTTGAGCCTTCTTATCGCGCAGGACTTTTTGGAACGTCGGCAGCACCTGTGGATCAATGGCGAGGTCTTTGAGATTCCATTGATTGACGAGGGCGATCTGGAGTCGTTCCCAATCGCCCCACCGATCTTCGAGGGTGGCGGCTTCACATTCGACATAAACCTGCCGTACAGCAGAGTCAACTTCGATGACGCGATCTGTCGCAGCCTTGGCGATGATCTGCTTGCGGGCCTGACTCTCTTCGGGAACGGTGATGAGCAGGTCGCCCACCACGTCGCAGGCACAGGCGAGGCGGCGGCCAGTAATGTTGTGCTCGGCCAGGTAGGCGGCCTCGACGGGGCCCATCGGGGTCAAATGGTCGGGGGTGGAAGTGATGGCGTGTTTGGGGAAATGGCCTTCTTCGACCACGATCTGGCACTTGCCGCAGGTCTGCCGCCCACCACAAATCGATTCAATTTCCACGCCCAAACTGCGGGCGGCTTCGAGCAAGGTGGTGCCGCTGGGGGCTTGGCCGCGCCGCCCGGAGGGCATAAGGGCTAGGGTGTGCTTGGAGTCGGTCATAATGTATGGGCTGTGCCCACATCACAAACTGGGACACTGGTACCTAGCATTATAAACGACCGATTTTTAGGGGGGATAGGGGTAGGAGGACGAGGTTTTTAGGGCAACGTTGTGCGAGAGGCACAAGTTAGCTCACCCGTTCTTAAGCTAGCGCGGGCCTTTGCTCATATCGAGCAGACACATGGTGGTACCGAACGGGTCGGAAATGACGGCGCATTGGCCGATGGCAACCTCGAAGGGTTCGACGAGGATGGTGCAGCCCTTTTGGGCGTAACCCTGGACGGCTTCAGCGACGTTATCCACGAGGTAATGGACTTCAACGTCGTGCGGGATGTCGGGGCTGTTGTGGAGGACGATCTCGGCGTCGGTATCGGACATGCCGAGGCCGATGGTGTCGCCGTCCTGCCAAAGGCGCTTGAGGCCAAAGGCGTCTTCGTAGAACTTTGCCGCGGTGGGCACGTCGGGGACGCGGATCATGACGCAGTCTATTTTGCGGAACATTGGTAGAGGCCCTAAAGCGGTATCTTTTGATTTGGACGTGGTGTAATTTGCGGAATGACTGTTCGAGCGACACGAACTGCATCTATAAATGTTTGTGTACCAGCCAGTTGTGACACGATTTTGTTTTGTTTGATAACTGTATCAAAATCAAAGAACCAATACAAAGGCATCAGCGGCGAAATCCACAAGCGGCTACCCAATGTCTTGCGAGTCAAATGATAGTTCCCATAGTTGCCACGCGTGGCAGAGATAATAGAAGAGTTGATCACGCTTTCATCATGGTAGGGCTGGGATTGCACGTAAAGCACGGCTTCTTCATAAAGCTGATAAGAGAGCATTTGAGGGGTAAGAGCACAAGCACCGAGAAATCCACCCTGCTTCGTTAACTCGGCAATATTTTCCAAGATATGGGCATAGGTCATATCAAGTTCTGCGCCCAGACCCACACAGGCAATTAGCTTGAGGGGAACATTCGATAATTCATTGACAACATAAGCTGAAACAGCATCTTCAAGGAGCGTTCCCTTTTCGGCTTCATCGCCACGTACCAAGCTGTCGACACCACCATCTATTAGTAAGATGCCGTCTATCTCTAAACGTTCGACCAACAGCCGATAGTTTTCCAGTAATGGGACTACACCGGTTTTATGGAAGGCCCAGATGGTTATCTGTTCCTCATCTTCATGTTCCTCTCGAAACCACTGCGCCAAATAATGCTCGGGGAAATAGGGGTTGACCTGCGGCACTTCGCCCGTTGCGCCAATCAGGGTTTTGCTTAATCGAATACCACCGCGAGCGGCTTCCACGTCGGTAAAACTAAAATTCGCTAAATGGACTGTTTGCCCGCGACGTTTCAATTCAAAGTAAATGGGCAAGCCACAAAATATATCGAACCCGCCACCCATTCCGGCAATGAGGAGGTTTTTACAATGTGAGAGTTGCTCAAATATTGGGAGATTTAGTTCCATATTGTAAAGACCCACCTCTCTATTAGTTGTCCCGTGATAATAGGGGGAGCGCACACTTCAACGACGCCCCGCGAATAACACGCGGGGCTGTTCAGTGTGCTTGTTGTGAGCTAATGGATTCTTGATACTGTATGAAGCGAGTTACTTTTACTATTTTCCGTTCTTCTCTGCTAACAACCGAAAGCCTTTTAAAGCTACATGCAAATTCAAGCGCTGACCGGCGTCTTTGAGGTCAACGCCGCTGATGGCTTCGATGCGGCCCAGGCGGTAGAGGAGGGTGTTGCGATGGACGTTGATGGCGGCGGCGGCATCGGCCAGTGCGCCGCCGTATTCGAGGTAGGCTTCGAGGGTTTTGACTAAATCGCTATTGCTCTTGGTGTCGTGCTCGGACAGGGTTCGGACTTTGGCGAGATAGGCATTGCCAGTCATGGCCTCGGGCGGGAGGTGATAAAGCCAGTCGAGCAGGCCCAACGACCAGAAGCAAACAACCTTGGAAGCACCGTTGAGCCGTGCGCCAATGTCGGCGGCCTCGGCGGCTTCATCGTAGGCATGACGCAAACTCTTTTCGGCACGGGCAGCAGCGACACCAATCACCAGTGGATAGGCGGCGTGGCTGATCTCTTTGAGCATTCGATCCGCGAGTTCCTGTCCGACTTCATTGGAATTGGAATCAATGACGACCACGACCCCACGCTCACGAGTGACGACAAGCGCCCAGACGTTGATTCCACGCAGCCAGGCTTCGAGCCGAGAAGCCAACTGCCCCAACGATCCACCGACCAGGGGGGTGCCAACGACGAACAAGACTTGATGCGATTTATCAATGTGATAGCCGACGGAACGGGCGCGCTCGACCGTTGCGCCGTCAATATCGGACTCGTTGCGGAGGAGTTGAGTGAGCAGGTCACCACGAATGGCGAGTTGCGAATCGCGGACGGCCTGATCTTTGAGGAGGGCCAGCGCGGCCACGGTGGCGGCGTGGTCTATGGCAAGTTCGTCCAATTCGGTGAGAGGGTGGTCGCCGGAGACAATCCAAATGTAGCCATAGACTTCACCCCCGGCGACGATGGGCGCGACGACCCGTTCCATCCACATGCCAATGTCGGGCATGGTGCCGAGACGGATGGGGCGCTTCTTCTGTTGGAGTTGGGCATAGACGCCGCGCTTGCGGAGACGGTAGGCCACCTCGGGCAGGGTTCGCCCGGCCTCGACGGTTCGCAAACGGTTTTCGTCCACCGGCCCGCTCTGGGCATTCGCCAGCACTTCGAGGGTCGGCCCTTCAATGAGGATGCTGCGCTCCAGAATATCGGCCAAGGTGGAGGTGATAGCGGACAAGTCGCCGCCTTCAAGGACGAGGCGGGTGAGGCGACGGTGGATGTCGTTGGCGCGTTCTTTGAGGGCCAACTGTTCATTTAGGATTTCAGCATAAAGGCGTTCGATGACATGGACGAACTGCACATCGCCCGGCACTTCGATGATGGGGAAGTCGTGGTCGTCGCCCGCCTGCCGCATGACTTCGGGCACGGCGTCGAAGTACCAGCCGGTGCTGAAGACCAGACCGGCGAGGCCCTGCTTGGCGATGGCCGGAATGTAAGCGGCCTGTTGTTTAGGGTCGTCTTTGAAGCCATAACCGGCGGTGAAGAGCAGGAGTTCGGAACCCCAGTCGAGGTAGTCGGTACCAGGGATGTCAACGACATGGGCGCGGCGGATGGTTTTATCCAGCCCGCCTTCACCGGCGACGAGCTTGGCTTTCTCGAAGACCGAAAGCTTGAGGGCCTGGCGAATCGTTAACATTGAACGTCATTATACTTTGGAGCACAATTTCTTTGCCGCGAATTACGCGAATTTCGCTAATTAGCTCTCTTAATTCGGGCTAAATATTGAGGTGCAACTTTCTTTATTCCAAACCTGTACTATCCTACAGGCATGGCTGATTTTACCGACCGCGAGCTGGCGGCCCGCGTCCGGCGCGGGGAGGCCGAGGCCTTTGGCGAACTGGTGCGGCGGTATCAGGGCTCGGTGTTCAATGTGTGTTACCGGCTGCTGGGCGAACGGCGCGAGGCAGAGGATATGGCGCAGGAAGCGTTTATCCGCGCGTATGAGCGGCTGGACACGTTTGACGTGGAACGCCCATTTGGGCCGTGGATCCGGCGGGTGGCCGCCAATGCCTGCTTGAACCGACTCGAAACCAAGCAGCCGATTGAAGTGGTGATTGACGAGGAGCGGGATGAGGCAACGGAGGCCGCGCCAGAAGTAGTACGGGAGCAAATGGAACAGGCCGAGGCGGTGAGGGCGGCCCTGCTAGGGCTGCCGCCGCGCTATCGGGCGGTGGTGGAGTTGAGGCATTTTCAAGAACTAAGTTACGAGGAAATCGCGGTGGCATTGAAGATTCCGGTAAGCGATGTGAAAAGTCATTTATTTAGAGCAAGGAAGTTGTTGGCGGAGAAATTGGGACACTGACACTTGCATCCACTGCGTGGATGCAATGCGGTGTAAACACGGATTCTTAAGATGAATCATTTAAACGAAGAAACTTTTAACGCATATCTTGACGTGACACTTGACCCAGCGAGCCGAGCCGAAGCTGACGCACATCTAGCTACCTGTCCCGAGTGTGGAGCACGACTGGCGTCGCTGCGGGTTATGTTTACCTCGTTGGAGCGCTTGCCAGATGCGGGTTTGGCAAGGGATTTGTCGGTGGGCGTGGTAAAAGCGATTAAGGCGAAGCAGGCGGCGCGACCGGCATTGACTCCGGCGATTCGCATTATGTTTGTGGCGCAGGCACTGTTGGCATTGGTAGTGGCAGCTATTGCCTTACCGTTAGGGATGCGGTTCCTAGAAAGCTTATCTGACTTTGAGTTGCCCGTTGCAACCATTAATTCTTTAATTTCTAATTTTCAATTCTCTTTCACGTTGCCAACGCTCGAAACATTTATCCCGACTAATTTGTTCACCGTGCCTGCACAATTACCTGTGGCCGAGTTCTCAACGCTGGCGATGACGATTGGCTTATTGGGTGTGACAGCGTTGTGGTTTGTGGGAAATGGTCTGTTATTGCGCCCGATGAATCGAGCAACAAGAAAGTAAAACTTAGACGGAGCCTTTTATGGAAGATATTTTGAGACTGACTGTCATGATTGTTTTGCTCAATATTGGGCTGGTGGCTTATTTCCTGACGGGACGGCTGCTCTTTCCGCGTCGGATTGCCAGGACACGGATGGTGGCGGAGGGCACACCGGGCCGGTCGTTTGGGGTGGGATTGGTAAACTTTTTGTTTTTTGGAGCAATTGCGATGGTATTGCTCTCGGTAGCAGATCGGGTGGGGAATGAATTTCTGAAAATGGTCGTGACGTTGCCTGCATTGTTCTTCCTAGGTGTGTTAGGCATTGGGTTGAGCTTTGGGCTATGCGGCATGGCCGAACTGGTAGGGGAGCGGCTTGCGCCAACGCAAACGGCATTTCGACGGACGGTTTGGGGGACATTAGTGGTTAGCTTAGGTTCGTCATTGCCATTTGTGGGGTGGTTTATTTTGCTGCCATACGTTGGACTGGTGGGATTGGGGGCGTTTATTTTGGGGTTCTTTTGGAAAGAGGTAGTAACCGCAAATTAGATCGCGGCAGTACAACTGCCGCTTTATCAACAGAATCGCCCGGAGGTAAACCTCCGGGCTAATTTTACGAAGCCCGCTGAAGAGGGCTGTATCTCCTCGGTCTTATTGCAACTTTCCCCTTCTACTTCCTGTAATACCTGATAACAGCGGCCAGAATTGTCCGCTGGACATAACTTTCTAGCTTCTCAAAAGGAGTATTTCAATGGCTGACATTTCCGCCGTCTTTGGCATTTTGCTTTTTATTGGCATTGCATTCCCAGGGTTGTTGACGACTTTGAATCTGCTCTTTCCGGCGACGGTGGAGCGGGCGCGATTGCGGCTCGACCGGACGCCGTGGTTGTGCTTCTTCGTGGGTGGCGTGTTGATAGCAGTCTTCGCCATTCCGATTGTGATTTTGTTTGCGATTGGGAATGGGGTGACGCAATTCATCGGATGGGGGGCGCTGTTTGTTATTTTGACAGTGGCTTCGATTGGGGCGGCGGGCATTGCGGCCAAGATGGGGGAGCGACTCTCAGCCCGGTCGGGCGGGTCGGTGACGCCGATTGGGGCATTTGTGCGCGGGGCAATTGCGCTGGAACTGGCGGCGGCTTTTCCCGTAATTGGCTGGGTGATTTTTGTGCCGCTGGCGATTGTGGTGAGCTTGGGGGCGACGGCCTTTGCGCTGTTGAGGTGGGCGCCGAGGTCGGTTAGCCAGGCTATTAGTGAGAATGCTGTCGTAAATAGTTAGACGTTGGACACAGAGACACGGAGACACAGAGAGGTAATTACAGATGGATAGTCTCGTTGATAGTCCATAGGTTTTGTGAATTCTCAACCGTGCTTTGGGAACAACGAGAGTCTAAACAGCTATTATTTTTTCTCTGTGACTCTGTGTCTCTGTGACGAATAAGCTAATGAACAGACGTGAATTTTTACGACTGGCTGGGTTGGCTAGCGCGAGTGTAGCAATTGCAGCGTGCAGTCCGGTGTATGACCAACTGGCCGAGAGGCAGGCGACACCAGCGGGCCAGCCCCCTGCTCTACGCAGCAGTGATTTTGTGGGGCTAAACCGTGTGACGTTTGGGCCAACGGTAGGCGAACGCGCAAGGGTGACAGAGATTGGATTGGCGGCGTTCATCGAGGAGCAGTTGGCATTTGAGGCGGTGAATGATGACTCGCTCAACTGGCGGTTGCGGAAGTTTGAGACGCTCAATCTCAAGGCCAATGAGTTGTTTGAATACGGCAACAAACTGTTCGATGACCTGGATAAGACCGTAACGGTCAATGAGTTGCGGCAGGCGACGCTGACGCGGCAGGTATACAGCCAGCGGCAGTTGTATGAGGTGATGGTTGAGTTTTGGAACGATCACTTCAACATCAGCGTGGATAAGGGCGATTGCTGGTTCCTGAAGACGGTGGATGACCGAGAGGTGATCCGCAAGCACGCGCTGGGCAATTTTAAGGATTTAGTGATGGCTTCGGCCCACTCTCCGGCGATGCTGGTGTATCTGGATAATCAATCGAACGAGAAGAGTCACCCGAACGAGAACTATGCCCGCGAGTTGATGGAACTGCATACGCTGTCAGTGAACGGCGGTTACACGCAGCAAGATGTGATGGAACTAGCGAAGTGTTTGACAGGCTGGACGGTGAAAGAGACTTTTTGGAAGGGCGAGTTTGAGTTCAAGGCTGAGATGCACGATGAGGGGGCGAAGACAGTTTTAGGGATGACGATTGAGCCAGCAGGTCAACACGAGGCCGAGCGGGTGATTGAAACGCTGGCGACGCACCCGGCGACGGCTCGCTTTATTGCAATCAAGCTGGCGCGGCGATTTGTGAGTGATGAGCCGTCCACTGAATTGGTAGAGAAGGCGGCGAACACGTTTGTTTCGACACAGGGCGATATTAAGTCGGTGCTGCGGGTGATACTACTGGATGGATTGGCACAGGCAACTCCTAAATACAAACGTCCGCAGAATTTTGTAGCATCGGCCTTAAGGCAATTGAATGCCAGCGTGGATATTGGAGGGCGGAGCGGTCAGCCCATCTACCCCCTGCTCGACTTTGTGGGACGAATGGGACAACTGCCGTTTGGGTGGCCGACACCGGACGGGTACCCAGATGTAGCAGCGCGGTGGCTGGGCAACCTGATGCCACGCTGGCAATTTGCGTTGGCGCTGGCCCGGAATGAGATCGAGGGGGTGAGCGTGGAGTCGGTTCCCCTCGAGGCGGATGGGCTAGCTACTTTATTGCTAGGTGTGCCGCTGGAAACTGCCGCTCGGGACGACTTGATCCATACATTAAAAGCAGAAGGCGCTGATGAGGAAACACTGCCAGAAATTCTGACGGCTGGGCTGGTGGCCTCGCACGCCTTTCAATGGAGGTAACGATGACAACGACGATGACTCGCCGCAACTTTTTGAATATGGCGCAATTGGCCTCGGCCACGGTGGCACTGCCAGCGTGGATGCCGAGGCTGTCGTTTGCTCCGGCGCAGAGCGCGCCACGCGGCGACGTGTTGGTAGTGGTATTTCTACGCGGCGCGGCGGATGTATTGAACATGGTGGTGCCGCATGGCGACGAGGGATATTACCGTGCCCGGCCTACGCTAGGCATTGCCCGACCGGATGATGCGAACGCGAAAGCGGAATTACGCACGGTTGATTTGGATGGGTTCTTTGGATTGCATCCTGCTCTCAAGCCATTGCTACCAGCGTGGCAGCAGAACCAGTTGGCGATTATTCATGCCTGTGGCGCACCGGATGAATCGCGCAGCCACTTTAAGGCGATGGAATTAATGGAACGCGGCGTGGAGGATGAGAAAGGTCCCGCCTCCGGTTGGATTGGGCGACATTTGGCAACGCTGAATACGGGCAACCAGTCACCATTAAGAGCAGTAGGGTTTGGGGATTTGCCAATCCGAGCGCTGACGGGCGGTGTGCCGGTGACAGCCCTACGCTCGATTGCCGATTTTCATTTGGGCGGTGACGCGAACGCGCTGGCGCAAATGCAGGCCGCGCTGAACGCGTTGTATCGAGGTAATGATCAACTCTCTATCATTGGACAAGAGACGCTGGACTTGATGGACACGCTGGCAGTGCTTGACCCGCTGGCATATCAACCAGCCACCGACAAGGCTTACCCTGTGACCGAATTCGGCTTAGGCCTGAAACAGATTGCGATGTTGATTAAGGCCGAGGTGGGGTTGGAAGTGGCAGCGATTGATTTAGGCGGATGGGATACGCACTTCGCGCAAGGTGGAGGCGAGGGCCTAATGGCTGGGCTGATGAAGGAACTGGCGGACGGGCTGGCCGCCTTCCAGGCGGATACGACTGACTATGCCGAGCAATTGACGGTGGTTACGATGTCGGAGTTTGGGCGGAGACTGTCGGAGAATGGCAGCTTGGGGACGGATCACGGGCATGGCAGCATGATGATGCTGATGGGCGGCAACGTGAAGGGCGGGCAGGTGCATGGGCAATGGCCGGGGTTGAGTGAAGGGCAGTTGGTGGGGCCGGGCGATTTGGCGGTGACGACGGATTACCGGGATGTGTTGACGGAAGTGCTGACGAAGCGACTGAATAACCCGACACCCGAGCAGGTGTTTCCCGATTATGCAGCGACGGTGAAGGGGATTTTGAAGTAAGCCCTCACCCCAGCCCTCTCCCATGCGGGCGGAAAAGCACCGACCGCGCAGAGTAGGGATAAGGTTAAGAACTATTCTAATATAAGCTAAAACAAAAACCCGGGAAATATTTCCCGGGTTTTTGTTTTAAGCAAGGTGTAGTAATAGCACTTGTAGAGACGCGGCGGTGCCGCGTCTCTACAAGTGCTATTCCACCAATCCTTCTTCAATACATTTATCGACGACATATTCTAGAGCCGATACCGGACGGGCGCCACTGACGAGGTAACGGTTGCCGAAGACAAAGGCGGGGACGCCTTGAATGCCGTATTCGCGCCCAAGCATCAAATCCATTTCAAACTCGACGCGGTATTTGTGAGTTTCGACGACCTGGCGGAATTCAGCGCCATTGAGGCCAGCGGCTTCGGCAATGGAGACGAGGGTATCCATATCATCGAGTCGTTTGTCTTTCTGCCAGTGAGCTTCGAGGCAGAGGTGATGATAGGCGTCTTCTTTGCCTTTTTCGCGGGCATAGAACGCGCCTTCCATCGCCGGGCGGGAGTTGACGCCAATACGTGGCTCGGCCATCATTTCGAGGCCGAAATGCTGTTTGGCATAGGCCACCATCTGTCCATGTGATTCGAGGATGCGCTGATGATAACGCGCTTCGAGTTCAGGCGGACCCTGGAATTTACCTTCGGGCCTAAGCTCGTAGGCTTTCCATTCAACGATGATATCGCGAGATTGTTTAAGCGAGGCCAAACTGGCCTCGGCCATGAAGCACCAGGGTCAAACGTAGTCGCTAAAGACGGTTACTCGGACGGGCATAGAGTTCCTAACTAGTGTGAACGCACACTTCAACGACGGCGGGTCCTTCGACTACGCGGTGGGAAAAGCGCCCACCACTCCGCTCAGGATGCCCGCCTATTCAGTGTGCTTGTTGCTTATTCTTTGTGAAGCTTTGCGTCCTTCGTGGATAAATTATTTCTTCCATTCAGTACGGGATTTGCGGTCGCGCAGTTCGGTGCGGCGCTGGGCCACGAAGGCGTTGAGTTCGTCAACGGTGGCGGGGTCAATAGCGGGCGGTTCGTAGTCCTTCAACATCTTCTTATAAACGGCATTGGCGCGTTTGTAAGTATCGTGTGAGCCTTCACTTTCCCACTTCTCGTAGTTGTCCATATTGAAGACGTTGTGCTGATAGAAAGCGGTGCTGTAGTGGCGCATGGTGTGCGATGAGCCCAGGAAGTGGCCACCGGGCGGGGTTTCGTCGTAGGCATCCCAGGCAAAGTCTTCATCGGTGAGGCCGATGCCGTTGACGAAGCGGGCCATGATGCCGCACAGTTCGTGATCGATGACAAATTTTTCGTAGCCGGAAATGAGGCCGCCTTCCAACCAACCAGCGGCGTGGAGCACAAAGTTAACTCCGGCCTGGACGGTAGGCCACATCGTAGAGGCTGACTCGTAACCCGACTGCGCATCGGGAATACGGGAGCCGGTGAAGTTACCGCCGGAGCGATAGGGGATTTTGTAGTGGCGGGCCATCTGTGCGCCGCCGTAGAGCGCGAGGGCGTCTTCGGGCGTGCCAAAGCAGGGTGCGCCGCTCTTCATATCAATGTTGGCAAGGAACGAACCGTAGATGCAAGGCGTGCCGGGGTTGAGCATTTGGGCATAACAAATACCAAACAGGGCTTCGGCGTTTTGCTGGGCGAGGGTGGCGGCCATCGTGCTGGGCGACATGGCCCCAGCGATGAGGAAGGGCGTCACTAACACCGCCTGCCGCGCGCGGGCATACACTTCGAGTGCACCAAACATGCGGTCGTCAAAGCGCATAGGGCTGGAGGCATTGATGAGGGAGAGCGTGGCCGGGCTTTGCTGCATGGCCTCTTCGCCAAACACGATCCGGGCCATGGTCACCGTGTCGCGGGCGTTATCAGCATGGGTGACGCTGCCCATGAAGCATTTATCGCTCAACGTGATGTGGGCCATGAGCATATCGAGATGACGCTCGCGCACGTCAATGTCGTTCGGCTCGACCAGTGTGCCACCGTTGTGATGAATGTGCTCGGCCATGTAAGCGAGCTTGGCGAAGTTATGAAAATCTTCAAGCGTGGCCCGACGACGGCCAAAGTCGAGGCCACCGACGAAGGGCGGACCATACACCGGCGCAAAGATCATGTTGCGTCCACCAACGGTGAGGCTATTGGTAGGATTGCGAGCGAGTTGGGTAAAGGTAGACGGCACCTGATGGATGAAGTGCATGAGCGTTTCTTCATCGAGCCGGACGAGGTGGCCTTTGACCTCGGAGGTGTCGCCATTCATATAGGTGTGGACGCGATCCACCCACTCAACTGAGGCGCTATTTTGTTTGAAGGTTTCGGCGGCGGGCGGGTAATCTACGATTAGGATGCCAACGTCCTTAAGCAACCGCATCGAAGCCTGATGAATGGCGTTGACACCTTCTTCGGACAGCATCTCGGTGACCGGGATTTTGAGTTCGAGCGGCTTAACACCGGAATGGGTGGGGGCGGCTCCCCGACGGGCTTCGCGGCGGCGGGGGCGACGATCTTGTTCGGTCATGGAAGGGGCATCCTTTCGGAGCAATGGCGGCGACTAACGGGGATCAAGGTAGGGGCAAGTGTAACGTATGGTGAAAGGGTGGGCAAGCCGAGCCTATACAAACAAACGGGCGCACGATTGTGCGCCCGTCATAAAATTCGTGAGATCTGACCTGCCAGGTCTAGGCTTAATTGCTGATCGCCCGTAAACCATCAGCATCGAGGATAGTAATGTAACCATCCTCGACTCGGATGAGGTTCTGCTTCTTAAAGTTGCCCAGTAGTTTATTGATACTCTCGCGGGTGGTGCCGACCATCGTTCCAAGTTCGCCCTGCTTGAGGGCAAGGTGAATGATGACACCGTCTGGCCCCGGTTGACCGTGCATATGGGCCAGTTCAAGCAGTTTGCGAGCCAACCGCCCCGGCACATCGAGCGAGGCCAACGTGCCGACCTGGGTAGAGGTGAAGCGCATTCGGGCGCTGAGGGCTTGCATGAAGTTGAGCGCCAACTGCGGCAAGCGGGTCATGTGTTCGCGAAAGCGGTCGCGGGTGAGGGTGTAAACGACCGTATCTTCGATGGCAAGGGCGCTGGCTGAACGAGGCAGACCGTCTATGACAGCGAGTTCACCGAAGATGTCGCAAGCGCCGTAATGTACGACCGAACGTTCCTGCCCTTCGGCTTCGTGAACGTAAATGCGCACCTGACCGGACTCGATGAGGTACAACACCTGCCCCGCATCACCCTGCTGGAAAATGTGGGCGTCGCGTTTGAACTCGCGGCGGATAAAGTCGCGGGCGAGGGTTTCCAGTTCTGAGTCGGTGAGGCCGGAAAAGAGCGGAACCTGTTTGAAGAACAGTAAGCGAGACATGAGGCTGCGGCTGCCCACCTGCGTTTGATCGGCAGGTAAAGCAGAATTGTAAGCCGGGGTTTGGCGATTGGCAACGATACTGGGAATGGGGATTCCGGTATCGGGGAACCGCGTCATGGTGCATTCTCCTTTTAATTGACCGATGCTTCAGCATTCATTGCATTGGGACGGGCGGCAGTACAACTGCCGCCCGAACAATAAACGCTGTTTACTGAACCAGTAGTCGCAACGCCAAACCAATTGCTACGGCCAGCGCCACACTCGCTAGAATTTCGGTGAGGTAGGGCGTGGTGCGTTGGCTGCCGATGACACGCGGGCCTTCAAACACCAGACGGGGCACGGCCACCAGCGGCACAAGCGCGAACTGGCCGAGCAATACAAAGGTGGTGATGAGGCCGCGTTCCACGATGCCCAGATACTTGTTGGCCGAGGGCGAAAAGTCGGGCGCGGGAGCGCGCACAAGGCCATACACGAGGAACTCAACAATTACCCAGGCAGGCATCGAAATCAGGACGTAACCCGCAATCATGGCGACGACAGGATAGTGCTGAACCTCAGACATCATTGTATGCGGCAAGCCAGTCATGACCATATAGCCTGAGAGCACCAACGCACCGACTATGGTGAGAGCGTGAAGAATTTGATCGATCAAAAACCGGGTGAGCGGCTTGAGTTGCAAGTCGGTGGGCAAGCGGCGGTTGAGCAACCAACCGGCGTCAATGGCGGTATGGATAAGACCAATCGCCAAGGCCCAGGGCCACCAGGCAGGCATGACCATCAGTGCGAACGCAAGTGTGACCGTGGTAACAATTGAACCATGTGTTAGCGCACCGGTTAAATCTTTGCTTTTGCGGATAGCCAGGCTATCCCACTGCAAGACGTAATCACCAATCAAATGAGCCAAAATCATTGCGAATATCATAGCGATTTCCTTCCGTTGACGACCTAACAGTACAACGGATAACAAGAAGCCTCTATGACGTTGATCACAGATCGAGCAGGAAGGATTTCAGGAAATGTATCCTTTTATGGGATACAAAGTTTGGTTAGGGTGACCAAGAAGGGTCGGCGTCAAAGGTGGAATTGTGGGTGAGGCGGGTGACAGCGAGGGTGGCTAAATCGAGGCGGTAAATTTCGTAATTGCCTTCACGATTGGAGTCGAATAGGAGTTGAGTCCCATCGGGAGAATAACTGGGCGAGGCATCGTGGGCGAGGTTGTTTGTAAGATTTTGAAGAGCGGCGGTTCCCAAGACCAGCCGATACAACTCATAGTCGCCGCTCCGGTCAGAAGCGAAGACAATGGCGCGACCATCGGGACTCCAAACCGCATATTGATCGGTAGCCGAGTCATCGGTGAGGCGGCGAGTTTGTGTGCCGTCAGCATTCATCAAATAGATTTCCATGTTGCTGTCGCGATTAGATGAGAACGCAATCTGGATACCATCGGGCGAGTAAGCAGGGTTCAGGTCGAAGGCGAGGTCGTTGGTGAGACGGACTACGTCCGTGCCGTCGGGACGCATCCGATAAATTTCGCGATTGCCGTCACGCTGGGAGGAGAAGACGATGAACTGTCCATCGGGACTCCAGTTGGGCGCATCATCATCAATGCCGTTATTGGTGAGATTGAGCAGGTCGGAGCCATCGGCGTTCATAATGAAAATATCCAGGTCGCCATCTCGCTTGGAGACGAAGACGATACGACCGCCATCAGGCGACCAGCGTGGCGTCACGTCGGAGCCTTCGCTGTTGGTGAGGTTGACGGGGTCAGAGCCATCGAAGTCGGCGACGTAAATGTCTTCCTGATTCTGTTGACCAGAGTGGTAAACAAAGAGACCCAAACCACCTCCGATGGGGGTCGGTGCGAGGGTGGTTGCCGGAGTCGGCTGGAGAGTGGGTGCGACGGTTGGAGTCGGTGTTTCAGTCAGAGTCGGGGCAATCGTCACCGCTGAGACTTGAGTAATCACAACTTGGGTGACTGCGGTAACCGGCACAACGGGAGTCAAAATACTGGCCGGGGCTATACCAATCGTGCAAGCCAGTAGCAGAAGAGGGCAGAGGAACAAAAGGCGATGGCGCTTTAGCATGGCAACGTGAAGGTGAAAGTTGAGCCTTTGCCAAGCTCGGATTGGGCGCTGACCTCGCCACCGTGGGCATGGATGATCTGTTGGGCGATGGTGAGGCCAAGTCCCGACCCTTCGACCGGGCGGCCACGTGGGCGGCGGGCGCGGTAGAGTTTGTCGAAGACATGCGGGAGATCATCGGAGGGGATGCCTTCGCCAGAATCCCGAAAGGAGCATTCCACCCGGCCCTCAGTGGAACGGGCCGACACAACAATTTCGCCTCCGCGTGGTGTGTACTTGATGGCATTGTCGAGCAGGTTGAGCACCACCTGTTTGAGACGGGCGCGGTCGGCGGTGAGGCGCGGCAGACCGGGTAGCGCGTTGAGGCTGAGGGAGAGTTTGCGCTCTTCGGCTAAATCGGAGACTTGCAGAATGCATTCTTCAAGCAGACCGACGAGATTGAGCGGGGCGAGGTCGAGCGTAAAGGATGGCGACTCGAGGCGGGAGAGGGTAAGCAGGTTATCTACCAACTGGGTGAGGCGCTTGGCTTCGTCGGCAATGATGCGGCGGGAGGCCTGCACACTTTCGCGGTCTTCGGGCGCATCGCCCATTTTGGTGGCGTGACCCTGAATGACGGTGAGCGGGGTTTTAAGTTCGTGGCTGACGTTTTGAACAAAGTTACGATAGAAGGTTTGCTGGCGCTGGGCGGCGGCTAAATCTTCGAGCAGGAGCAGGGTTTCGGTGGGCGAGAGGCGGATGGCACGGGCTTGAAACGATTGGCCTTCAACAGCCGGGACAGTGCGGGTAATGTTCTGTTGAGTGCGAAGCGAATCGGCGACGAGGGCTTGTAAGTCGAGGCTGGATTGCCAATCGGCAGACGAGTCGTTGCCAGCGAGAAATTGTTTGTTATTGAAGAGGAGAGCCGGGTACGGCAAGCCGCCGAGGAGCAAGCGTCGGCGATTAGAAAGGGCGCGGCGGTGCAGCCACCAGGCCAGTGCAACGATGAGGCCGATCAGGATTAGCAGAAGGGCAATGAACTCAAGCGGGCCAAAGTAGAGAATCACGCCTGCCCCTACCCGACATCGAACTTGTAGCCCACGCCGCGTACATTGACGAGGTAACGCGGCTCTTTGGGGTTCGGCTCGATCTTCTGGCGCAAGGCCCAGATATGCTTTTCGAGCGTCTTGGTTTCAATATCGCTGTCGCCCGGAATATCGAAAACGGCTTCGAGGATGGTGGTGCGCCCGATGGGGCGACCCGCGTTGGTGACGAGATAATGGAAGAGGTCAAATTCGCGCGGCGTGAGTTCAATGGGCGCCCAACCCGCTTCGCCCCGAATAGCCACCACCCGGCGGGGCGCATCGACTCGGATGTAATTCTCAAACTCCTGCACGGCCTGCGGCAGGCGAGCTTTGACCCGCGCCAGCAGTTCACGGATGTCGAACGGCTTGCTCATGTAATCGCTCGCGCCGAGGCTAAAGCCCAGTTCAAGATCGCTGACGCTGTCGCGCACGGTGAGGAAAATGATGGGCAGGCGGTCGCCCGCATCACGAATTTTGCGGCAGACGGCGAGCCCGTTAGGGTCGGGCATTTCAATATCGAGGATGATTAAGGCCGGATGCTCGGTTTCCCACTTATAGAGGGCCTCATTGCCATCGCTGGCGGTGATGACGATGTAGCCTTCCCGTTCCAACGCGGGTTGGACGAAGGAGACGATATTGGGGTTGTCATCGGCGATGAGGATTTTGGCCTGCACGAGAGGAATTATAGACGACATGAGAGGCAAGGAAATGAGGGAAACAGGAGATAAGGGAACTTATGTGTGAGGGCTAGGGAACTTGCCAGATGAGGATAGTGCCGTCGCCGCTGCTGGCCGCGAGTTGGGAGCCATCGGGCGAGAAGACGAGGCCCGTGACGGAGGCTGTATGACCTATAAAGGAAGCAATCAAATCGCCAGAAGTCAGGTTGTAAAGCTGGACGTTATTACCATTTGACGAGGCAAATGAGGCTAGATAGTTACCATGAACCACCAACCCATAAGTATGATCAACACTACACAAGCCTGTTTCGCGATGACACTGAGGTGAAATCACCTGCGGAACATGCCAAAGCAATTGCTGAGTAGCCCAATCCCAAACTTCCAAGCGATTATTGCTTTGACCAACTACCAACTTCCCATCTTCGGAAAAATTGACAGCATAAAAAACGGTAGGCAGTTCAGAGAGAAGCTGAAGGGAATTCGAATCCCAGATTCTGGCAGAAGTTATCAAGGTCTTCGTTCCTGAAAAATAGTTATCATCACCACTTGTTACAAACCGAGCCTTGTCAGAGCTAAGCGCAGCTGACCATAAATGCAAGTTATGAGGTGGAAAGCGAGGCTGCAAGGTTTTGCCCGCCGCATCGCGGAAATAGAGTTGCCAGTACTGGAACCATATTTCAGGCATTACACAATCAAATGCCCTTGACCAATAGGGGCAGGTTGCAACCACAGAGCGCGACCCATCTTGTGTATTCCAAATTATTCTTTTACCAACAACACCAAAATAGTTATTGGTATAACTTCGATCATCTGGGCGAGCTGCAATCTGTTGGCCGTCATCAGACCAAGCCAGACTCACTAATTGCGGATTAAAGTAATCCTTTAGAGTATTTACACGAGTCCAGGTACGGGTGTCCCAAGCCGTTACAGAATAATTTTGATCCAGGGCCTCGCCAGCCACTGTATAAAATCTATTGCCCTCTGGCGACCAAGCTACATCCTTAACATTCCAATGTTGAAGCAAAGCAATGTCAACCGCAATATTTATATCTCGGATGGTCACATGATCCATTGCAACCCGTGAGCAAAGCAAGCCATTCGTTGAACATTGATCATCAATCCAAACAACCTGGCTTGTGTCAATATTAGCTCGTTGACCACTTTGTGCATTGAGAACTGAGTCATTTACCTTCGCATACTGCCCATCAGTGCTATAGGCAACGTTGTTCACCCAAACTCCTGTATCCCAAAAGCCAACCGGCTGTAAGGTCGTTGCATCTAATAGCCACACGCCAATACTTGAACCGACGGCAAGGGTTTTGCCATCGGGCGAGGCGGCAATGGAGGTGGGAATGCCGGTGCCGAGGCGCTGGCTGGGCGGGATGGAGGAGTCGGCGCGGGCAGGCGAAAAGGAAATAAGAGAGATAGAGGCGATGAGGGCAAAGAGGAAGAGTCGTTTGAACATGGGAAGCTCCAATTGATAGTATAGCCGTAGAGTTTTGCGTGAACGCACACTTCAACGACGGCGATGCACAAAACGCATCGCCTGTTCAGTGTGCTTGTTGCTTGTTGGGGAGTCAATTAATCGCACCTAACATCATCTCGTCAAAGGTTTGGCCGTGGGTACCACCGATGACGGGATAGTAGTCGCCCGAATAGGGATAGTAGCGCGGCAGGTTGTAGGGGTTTCTGTCGTTGAACAATGCACTCCGGTCGGCGCGGGTGAAACCAGCGACCGCGAACTGATAGCCGAGCGATTCGAGTAGGTCGTAAGCAGCAGGGTTGACCGAGTCGAATGGATAACAAATGCCCTGCACGGTATGGCCGGTCTTTTCCTCGATGAGCGCCTTTGAATGAGCAGCGTCCAGGTAAATTTGTTCGGGGCCGAGGGTTTTGTAGTCGAGGTGTGACCAGGAATGTGAGCCGACCGAGATGACACCCTCATCAGCCCACTGCTTAATGGTGGGCCAGCAGGCAATGGTGGGGTCATCGCACGAGTCGAGGGTGCGGCTGGCGAGGATGAAGAAGATGCCGTGAAAACCGTGCTGCCTCAGGGTTGGGATAACGACATTGGCATAGTCATCGAACTTGGACGCACCCACATCGAAGGTGAGGGCGACCGAGCGCTGGGGCAGTTCGGCGCTGCCATGCAGGAAGTCGGTGAGCTGTTGAGAGGTGACGGTGGTGTAGCCGTTATCGTCCAGCCATTGAAGCTGGCTTTCAAACCACTTGGTCTCCATGCGAACGCCTACACCCATGCGAAAAGTGGAGTAGTGATATTCGAGAATGGGGAGGCGGGTGGCCGGAGGTGTTTGAATCAACGGGTCGGGCTGGAACTCAAAGGCTGGAACGGGTACGGACGGCGGGTTAACGACCAGCGGTTGAGTCCGATTAAGGGGCGTCTCATCCAAACTAGCAGGGGCAACCGGATCACTCATCTCATCCACCGGGGCGAGTATGACGGGTTGAAGCGGTACGGAAGCGAATGGTTGTTTGAATAAAGGTTGAACAGAGGCGCAAGCGGCCAGGGCAACAGCAATGATGAGCAAAATGAAATTAAATTTACGAATGAACATGGTGACCTCGATAAGTTGAAGATGTGCTTACGATAGGCCGCCACGTTCACCTTAAGTTCCGGGGCAAGTTACGGTTGGTTTACAGAGTCGGTTACCTGCCGGTAACCTTTAGTCTGTATCTGAAATGGTGAATTTCGCATTTTTGAATTTTGTGGTAACTTTCGGCCTCACCGATGGGGAGCGACTTATGAGTCAAATCATTGAATATTTGCCCGGTAAGAAACCCGCCTCCGGCCTGTTGGCCCTGCCCCATCGCCAAGGGCCGGGGATCGTGTTTATCCATGCCTGGTGGGGGCTGAACCCGTTTTTTGCCCAAACCGCAAAAAACCTTGCAAAAGAAGGGTTTGTGGTGCTGGCCCCCGACCTTTATCAGGGCGGAATCGCCAAAACCCAAGCTAACGCCAAGAAATTGCGCGGGAAAGTTGACAGTAAATGGGCTCGGCTGGCGCTGGATGGCGCGGTGGAGTACCTGCGCCGCCACGAACAGGTGAACGGACACGGGATTGGGGTGGTGGGATTTAGCTACGGGGCCTGGTGGGGGTTATGGCTGGCGAATGACCATCAGGCCGTGCGGGCGGTAGTGACCTTTTACGGGAGCCGAACTGGCGTTTACGACCGGACACAGGCGGCCTACCAGGCCCACTTTGCCGAGTCGGACGAGTTTGAAAGTGCCAAATCGGTGAAGGCGATGGAGCAGGAAATTCACAAGTCCCAGCGCGAACTGGAATTACACCAATACCCCGGCACAGGCCACTGGTTCTTTGAGAAGGATGCGAAGGCGGCGTACGATGCCAAAGCCTCCAAACTCGCCTGGGATCGAATGGTGACGTTTCTGAAGGCCAAGCTGTCTTAAAACTTTCTGCTTAACGGGGTGAGGGCTGACAATCACCCATGAAGACCGTCCAGTTTAAGTCCAAAGACAACTTAATCATCACTGCCGATGACTATTCGATTGCGGGCGCTAAAGACGCGATCCTGCTTTGTCATCGGTCGCATTTCAACCGAGGCGAATACCGCGAGATTGCACCAGCGCTGAATGAACTGGGGTATTCGTGTCTTGCCATTGACCAGCGGTCGGGAATGAACGTGTTGGGGGTGGTGAACGAAACTTATACACTGGCGAAAAAGAAAAAACTGCCGACCGGCTATTTAGAGGCCAGGCCTGATATTGAGGCGGCGATTGATTACCTGTATGCAAAGAATGGCGAGAAGGCAATTATTGCTTTCGGCAGTTCGTATTCGGCTTCGTTATTGCTCTTGATTGTTAAAAACAATCCCAAGGTCAAAGCGCTGATTGCGTTTAGTCCAGGCGAATATTTGAAGAAGATGGAGCTCGGCAAGGAATTGGCCGGGTTTGCAACGCCGTTATTTGTGACTTCAGCCAAGAAAGAAATTAAAGACACAAACGCTCTGATTAAGTTGATTGACAAAAACTATGTAACGCAGTTTAAGCCTCGGATAGAAGGGCAACATGGGGCGCGGGCATTGTGGCAGAAAAGCGAAGGACATGAGGCGTATTGGAGCGCTTTAAAAGACTTCCTGAGTGCGATAAAATAAATTCAGCAAGGTCGTTTTATTCCCTCACATCACTTTGATAACAACCACGGAGGCTCGCATGAGTAGCTACGGCGGACAAACCAATACCGGTGAACTGAAGGGCGTGATTGTAAAGCGCCCACAGGAAGCTTACATTGATCAGGCGCATGTGGCCGCGCAGTGGCAGTCTTTGAATTACCCACGCGAAACTGATTTTAACAAGGCAGCTGAACAACACAAAGCGTTTGTGGGGCTGCTGGGCAAATTTGGGGCTGAAGTGGTTTACGCCCCACAAGCCGAGAATACAGGCTTGGACTCGGTGTATGTGCATGACCCAGTAACCATTTGCAACAAGGGCGCGATTCTGTGCAACATGGGCAAGGCCGCGCGGCGCGGTGAGCCGGAAGCGATTGGCAAATTCTTGAGCGGGATGGGCGTGCCGATTGCGGGGCGCATTGAGGGTGAAGGGACGTTAGAGGGTGGGGATATGTTCTGGGTGGATGAGAAGACGGTGGCCGTGGGGGAGAGCTACCGGACGAACGCCGAAGGTATTCGGCAATTGAAAACAATTGTTGGCGACGAGGTGGAGGTGATTACCGTGCCCCTGCCCCACTGGACGGGGCCGGCCGACTGTTTGCACCTAATGTCGAACACCAGCCCGATTGACCGCGACCTAGCGGTGGTGTATTCAAAACTGATGACAGTTCCGTTCCGGCAATTATTATTGGCGCGCGGCTTCACGCTGGTGGAAGTGCCAGACGAGGAATACGACTCGATGGGATGCAATGTACTGGCAATTGCGCCACGCAAGGCGATTATGGTGGCGGGTAACCCGGTGACGAAAGCGCGATTAGAAGCGGCAGGGGCTGAGGTGTGGGAGTTTGAGGGGAGTGATATTTCGATTAATGGCGCGGGCGGGCCAACGTGCCTTACAAGACCCTTCTGGCGAGAATAAGACTTTTTTGCCGCGAATTGCGCAAATTACGCGAATATTAATTAAGGGTTATAACGCGTTCGCGAATAGTTCTTATAAAAGGTCAGTGAGAGATTCCTCGCCGCCATTTGAGGCTATATAAATAAGGCTACATAGGGCGGCTCGGAATGACACAATTTACTTTCTGACTTCGGGCTAGCTTCAGTGCTTGTCCTCAAGTTGATGTTCTTCCCAGTGTTCAACCAATTCAAGATGCAGGCGCTCAACTACTCGCTGATTTTGAAAGGCATCGGCAGGTAAAGCCTTAACGAGCTCGGCCCAAGCCCGGCGGGTTTCTTCAAACGTTGCGATCACGGCTGTATCATCCATACCAGCAAAATCCGAGATAGCGCGGGCATTGAAGGCGGCTATATCGCTATCGATGGCATCGGGCGAGTGATCATTTGGATCGGTAGTAAAGACTTTAACTCGCGCCTGCCCTTCTTTCCACCAGGCGATGATATGGCCGAGCAAGCCGCCAAAACTGGCAAAGCCTTGCTGCGCGAGAAAAGCAGATTGCGCCTCAGACGAAAGATTTCGGAAATGCTCGACGTAGGTTCCCCAGTCGCTTTCGAGATTGTTTAAGACTTGTTCACGAGTGAGTTGAGGCATTAGGCTTTATATTCCCTGACGATTTTCATTTCGGTGCCGACCATGCGGAAAGCGTGACGCTCGGCTTCGGCTTTGATTTTCTCTTCGTCGAGCGTGAGGAGTTGGCCGTTGCGATAAATGAGTTTGCCGTCTATGACGACATGGGTGACGTCTGACCCTTTGGCGGAGTGGATGAGGTTGGCGACAAGATTGTGACGAGGAAAGAGGTGAGGCTGGTCGAAGTCGAACAGGGTGAGGTCGGCGGCGGCCCCCGGCGTGAGGACGCCTGAATTTTCAAAGCCCATCGCCCGCGCGCCGTTGGCAGTCGCCATGCGCAACGGCAGGTCGCCGGGGATGGTTTCGGTATCGCGGATTTGATATTTTTGCAAGAGGGGCGTAAAACGGACGGCCTCCTTCATATCCATATCGCTGTTCGAGCCGGGGCCGTCGGTGCCGATGGCAACGTTGACTCCAGCCTTGATGAGTTTGGAGAGATCGTTCACGCCCATTGCCAGCTTCATGTAGGTAATGGGACAGTGGACGACGGTCACCCCACGCTGAGCAAGAATTTCGATATCGGAGTCGGTGAGGTAGAGGGCGTGAGCCGCGATGCAAGGCACATCGAACACGCCACAGGCTTCAAGATGGGCGGTGGGAGTTAGGCCATGCGTCTTGAGCGAGTTTTCCATTTGCTCCGGCGACTCGGCCAGATGGATGTGCAACGGCAGGTTATGGTCGCGGGCGATGGCGGAAATTTCGCGCAGAAATTCGGGCGGGCAGACGTAGGGCGAGTGCGGGCCGAGGATGGTGCGGAGGCGGCCCCCTGCTTTGCCCTGCCAGCGATCAATAAAGGCTAACGTGCCGGGCAGATCGCTGCCCACTTCTTTATCGGCTCCAATGCCAAACTGACACCAAGTGAGAGTCGCCTTCATACCGCTCTGTTCCACCACTTCAGCCACCCGATCCATATAGAAGTAATGGTCGTTGAAGGCGACGCAACCGGAGCGGATCATTTCGCAGGCGGCGAGGGCTGCGCCCCAATACACATCGTCGGCAGTGAGGGCCGACTCGGCCACCCAGATACGCTCGTTGAACCAGCGGTCGAGCGGCAAGTCTTCGGCCCAGCCACGCTCAAAGGTCATGGGCGAATGGCAGTGAGCATTGAAGAAACCGGGTACGGCCACATGGTTGTAGGCATCAATAATTTCATCGGCCCGCTCGGCAAAGCCTAACGGCACCTCGCCAACGGCTTTGATCACGCCATCTTCGATGGCGATATTGGCGTTTCGCAAGATGCTGCTCTGCGCGTCGAGGGTGATGACATCAACATTTTTGATCAGAAGTGTGGTCATAAGTTTTTTGAACGTCGTTAGGAAGAAGAAACGGGCTGGGTCGAGAGCCGGGCCGCAACTTGTCGCCGGAAATAAGTGTAGGTTAACTCGATCAATTGGGCCAAGCCGAGCGCCGCAAAAATCATACTAAAGACAACCGGCAGGATGTAATAGCGTGGCCAGTTGAGCGGCGTGAAGAGCGGCGGGATGCAGACGGTGACCGCCAGTGCCAGCAGGACAAACCCAGCCAGCACCTGCGACTCATTGCGCCGCCATGTACGAAGCCGAACCGCCACAGCAACAACACCGACAACGTTTAAAGCTAAGTTGAGCCAGCCCGAACCGGGGAATTGAATGGCCGATAATTCTTTCAGGATCATCGCTGGCACTATTTGAGACCGTTCAGCCCAGCCATCAATTTTGTTTCCAGAAAAATCCTGCGTCATTTCTGCCATTCCGTTTAAGCGGTGGCTATAAAGCATGACAGTGCGGTTCAGAGGGTCGGGATATAGAAAAGGGTTGAGTCTTACAAAGGTAGCAAACGCTGAAAGGGTGAGAATACTTCCGGCTAGTAATGCCAACAGCCCTCGCTGTAACCATGATAGCGCTTGGGTGTATTTCCAAACAATCCAACCAATTTTCCAGCACAGTGGGATCCGAAGCTTGGAATTCACGTGACTTGAAGTCGCGGCC
>JADMIO011054777.1_pt1 | contig 30785 bp, 28 predicted proteins | sample 8958161 | NCBI WGS metagenome assembly JADMIO01 (sample SAMN16585339, study PRJNA669376) | soil metagenome | isolation source: Crop rotation soil | place: USA: Cullars Rotation, Alabama | collected 2011 | reverse complement strand
GCGACAACTTGTCCACGTGGAATTCTAAGCTTAGGATCCCAATGTGCTGGAAAGCGGCGCCAAGCATCGTGGCTATCAGGAGGTCCCTGATAAAACCCAATGCACGCGACAGCAGCGTAAACAACCCAACGGTTGCGACGGATCGAAGAAAGGCCATGGAGGGGAAAATGCTCGTTTTTGACAGTATTCGCAAGGCTTTGTATAAGTTTTCTCACGCAATTGTTGCGGATTTTGCCTTATCAGGCCGTTAACTCCTATGTCCATGGATCAACCCGCCCTTCCGCCCGGTTTACGGGTTTATGCTATCGGAGATATTCATGGCTCCCTTGATCAGCTGAAGCAGTTGCTGGGCAAGATCGAGCAAGAGGCTTCCGGCGTTTCGGCCTCCGTTCGCAAAATTTTTCTTGGCGATTACATTGACCGCGGCTTGTACAGCAAACAACTGATCGACTATCTGATCGACTGGGCGAGCAAAGAGAAGGAGCCCCCGGTTTTTCTGCTTGGCAACCATGAGCAGGTGATGCGCAGCCTGCTTCAGCGGGCGGATCAAGGCCTTTTGCAGAGCTGGTTCAATTTTGGCGGTCGGGAGACTCTTATGAGTTATGGAATCAGTCCGATGATTCTCAGCAGCAATCCTGACGGGATTTTTTCTGCGATGAAGGAAAAAGTTCCCCAATCGCATATCGACTTTTTTGACCGGCTTCAAGTTTCCATAAGTTTTGGAGATTACTTTTTTTGCCATGCCGGAGTGCGCCCCGGAATCGAGCTCGGCAAGCAGAATGAACAGGATCTGATTTGGATTCGTTATGAATTTCTTGACCACAAGAATTCGTTCGGCAAAATCGTCGTGCACGGGCATACTATTTCCAACGAAGTGGAGTTCAGGCCGAATCGGATCGGGATCGATACGGGTGCCTATGCGACCGGCTGTTTGACGGCGCTGGGGCTTGAGGGAACAAAACAATGGCTCGTGCAAACTGGTTGAATCCTACCGCCTGCGCGTTCTGGTGTCTGGTTATAGCGACTACCATTCTTCCCATCGGGTTGGGAGGAAATCGGCCCATTCCTCTCGGCCTTGCTCAGGCCGGTCTTGCCCTGTGCAGCTTCTTTCTGGTTACGAGCCGTAACGTATGGGCTGAGTTTCGTCTTTTCTCACGTCTCCGCTGGGCGATTTTTCTTTTCTGCGTCGTGGCGCTTTGGGCTTATTTCCAGACGCAGCCTTATGCGCCGATTGGCTGGACACATCCAATTTGGACCGAGGCAGCGACAGTTCTTAAAGTTCCTGTGCATCCGACGATAGCGGTATCGCCTGAGGACAGCCTTAAAGGATTAAGTGATTACATCACTTACATTGCCGCAGGGCTTCTAGCCTATATTCTTGCGCAGGATCCGTTACGCGCAAGGAAACTTGTACAGGTTCTTTGGCTGACGGGAGCCGCGACCTGTGTTTATGGACTAATTGTATATTTCACCGGAACGAACAAAATTTTGTGGTTTGAAAAATGGGCCTATCAGGGCGACCTGACCGGTACCTTTGTTAACCGTAATCACTTCGCAATTTATGCCGGCATGATGTTTGTCAGCGGCGCGGCGATTCTCATGCATTCATGGGAACATGGCGTTCAGCGTATGAAGGCCCATCAACGCGTCGAGGCCTTGCGGAACTGGCTGACTACGCGTGGAATACCTTATGGATTGCTGCTTGGACTTATTTTCCTTAGCATTCTCTTTAGCCATTCCCGGGCAGGGTTGGTTCTAACCATTCTCGGGATGGGAAGTTATATCTTTTTCTATCAAATCTATATCGGCGCATGGAAGCGGGCGATTTCCATCGGGGTTGTTGTGGTTGTTATCCTTGCCGTCGTTTTATTTATCGCTATGCAGTTTTCCGACCGTTTTTCCGTATTGTTCAGCGACTATTCGTCACTCGACCGGCTACATGTCTACAAGCTGGCCTTGCACATCATTCAGGACAATCCTGTTCTGGGATATGGGCTTAACGGGTTCGAGCCGGAATTCCGGCTGTACCAGCAGTATATGCTAATGGAATTCAACCACGCGCATAGCGATATCCTTGAGTCCCTGGTCGATCTGGGGATCCCGTTCGGGCTCCTGCTTTGGGCCGCGATCATCCTGCTTTTAAGCGGCTTGTGGCACGGCATTCGCAGCCGGCGGCGCGACGGGCTTTTTCCGGCCCTCGGGCTTGCCGTGTCTTTGATGGCGCTAGGGCATGCGCTGGTTGATTTTGACCTTCAAATACCCGGCGTGGCTGTTACGTGGGCTGTATTGCTTGGGGCAGGGCTGGCTCAGAGTTGGACGCATGCGGAGAAGCGAAAGGACGCGACGTAACATTCACTTTGACTGCGTATACTTTTATAAGGAGTTCTGATTGTGCTGATACCATTTCCAGGAAAACAGAAAAACAAAGCACAAATCGTCGCCCATGTATCAGAGGAAGTGCTGGATGAACAAAGGCGGTTTTCGTTTTCCAATACGGAATGTTTATTTACCCCATCTGATTCAAAATGCGGCCTTCTGCAAGCCCTGATTTTGTCTCCCGCCCGGGAAACGAGCAGGTTGGGTCGATCGCCGATGCGCGGTGAATCGCCTTTCGAAGACGGTAGCATCAATCTTTTATTTTCGCACGATATTACACCTTTAAGCGATCGTTTGGCGGAAGGCATGGACGCTTCCTCCGGCGTTGCATTTGGCAATGACAGGCAAGGCAAAAAAAATGCCTCGTGGTTTTCCCATTTCCGAGAATATTCTCCGGATGACCTGTTTCCGAAGCAAAACAACTGGGTCATTTCTTTTGTATCAGAGCCGCGCGTTATCACGCCGAATCTGGTGAAATTTGTGCTGACTCAGCTGTATTTCGACGAGCAAATCGGACTCACCCCCAAAAGTATAGGGAAAGCCACCGAAGCTTTCGGCATTGAGCCTTTTTTTCTGGAACGTCCGAAAGCGGTTATACCTCAACCTCCTCAAAGGAAGAATCTTCGATTTAACCGGCTTGGCTTACAGATTATCCATAAGAAAATCGACTGACTACCGGTCTTCGTTTTGTTGCCGCGCTTTCCATTCCCTGTAGAATGCGGGTGCGGTTTTTTTCAGAGACTCGCCAACCTGTTCGACAAGCCCGTTGCGAACGGCGATTCTCCATGTGGCGTCACGCTCCAGCCCGTAGGCGCGCTGCCAGAGAATGTCCTGATGGGTTTTCTGGGCGAGGGTTTCGACGTTATGGAATTTATACCACATGAGGGCCCGTTCGGGCAGTTGAGGCGCTTCGTAGGGGCTTACAAAATCAGACATGCGCAGGGCTGCAAAGGCCGACTTCTGGTCCTGTTCTGTCATAAATCTCAGGTAAGACAAGCGCGACCAGCCATAGGGTTCCGAGGGTTTGCGCGCGAGGTTGGCCTCCTGCTGGATTTTTAACCGACGGAAGAGTTCCATCCTAGCGTCAGGCGTTAGGGCCTCATCTCTTTCCACGATATTGTCGATCTGCTCGTTGTTTTTGGCAACGGGCGTCATGTTCTGCGACAGGTTAAGCAGGGAGAAAACAATGAGGGCGGCGCATAAAGCCGCGACCCCGAAACGTGCCGGCTTAATTCGTGTAGTAGTTTTTGTACTGGCCATAATAATAACTGTAATCGTCGTAGCCGTACTGCCGTTTATCCTGAAGATCGACCTGCGAGAGGACCAGACCGGCGATCTTCACGTTGAATTTCATCAGTTGCTTTAGGCCGTCTCCGATGACTTCGCGGGGAGTCGCGGACCAGCGTGCAATGTAAACCGTAGTATCGACTTTCTGTCCGACCAAAGCAGCATCGGCGACCGCCATGACCGGCGGCGTGTCGATAATGACCATATCGTAGCGGTCGCGCAACGTGGCGATGAGTTTTTCCATCTGATGCGAGCTTAACAGATCCTGCGGGTTCGACGCCTTGGCGCTGGCGATAATAACATCCGCGCCGCTGACGTCCTTTTGCAAGGCATCTGCGAGTGGAGCATCACCGGCAAGGACCATGGCAAGGTCAGGCTTGGTTTTATTCAGGTTCAGCACGCTATGGATACGTGGGCGACGCATATCGGCGTCCACCAAAACCACCTTATGGCCGGACTTGGCCATAAGCCGCGCCAGAGATATGGAGAAGACCGTTTTACCTTCATTGGGGAACGAGCTGGTGACGACGACCGTTTTTGGCGGACGGTCGACATTCGAGAAATGGATAGCAGCGCGGATGGAGCGTATGGATTCCGCGTAAATCGACAGCGGCTTCTTAAGCAGGTAATCGACCGGCAACTGGCCTTCGGTGGTTTCCGCCAGGGGAACAATGCCCAGCCCGGGAACGCCATATAGTTTTTCGGCGGCGCTGAGCGAACGCAGGCCGCGATCGAGGTATTCCAGGAACAGCATCAGCATAAAGCCGATAACGATACCCAATGCGGCGCCGACGCCAACGAATATCCAGATATTAGGGAAGTACGGTTTAATGGGGATTTCGGCGCGGGCGATGATGCGCGAATCCGCAATCTGAAGGTCCTGTTGCTCTGCGATCTGCTTGAAGCGGTTCAGGAAACCTTCATAGAGGCTGCGGTCCGCGGCGGCTTCACGCTCCAACTGGCGCAAAGTGACCATGGCCTGATTGCCCTGACCGGTTTCGGCCTTCAGGCGGGTCAGTTCTTTTTCAAGACTTTCGACCTTTTCGTTTGCGATATCGGCGTCGTTCTTTATTCCGGCGACGATCTTTTTGATTTCCTCGTCGATCTTTTCATGAATGCTGCGCAGTTCGTTGCGGGCATCTATCATCATGGGATGGCGATCGCCGTAACGGGTCGCAAGATCGGCTTCCTTGCGGCGGACTTCCGCTTCCTGCTGCCGCAGTTGCTGAATAAGCGGGGACGCCATCACGATGGAGGAGTTTTCCATCTGACCGCCGCTTACGCTCTTGATGCCGGCGAGGCGCGCCTGAGCCTGCGAACGCTCAGCCTTCGCTTCGAGCAGATGCTCGTCGACCGTGCTTAACTGTTGCTGGGTTATCGTTTCGTCGCCGACATCCACAAGGTTATGCGTAATTTTATAATCCTCAACCGCTTTCTCGGCGATACTAACCTTGCCACGCAATTCCGAGAGGCGCTTTGCCAGCCATAAGTTGGCACGCTGCGTTACATCGTATTTCACTTCCAATTGGTCGACCAGATACTGATCGGCGAAGGCGTTGGCGATCTTCATCGCCAGGACAGGATCACGATTAGTGTAGTGAATGGTGATGCTGTAGGAACGCCCATCATTGGTGACGTCGAGATGTTTCAGCAGTCTGGTGGCGATAGCAGTGCGGTCTTCGCTGACTTGCCGTTCTTTCTCTTCCGGTCTGCGGCTGGCGAAGAGGCGCAGGAACCATCCTGTGCCCGTAAGGCTTGGATTAAACTCGGCATCGTTAGAGAGATTGAGCTCCTCGATAACGCGATTGACTACGGCGCGGGACAAAATAACATCCATCTCGCTTCGCACGGCCGCATTTTCAGCGGGAATGCTGGAGATGACCGACTGCATATTCGTCAGGTTGGTTTTGCGCGGATCGAGCATGATCACGGCTTCGGATGCGTAGCGCGCAGGCAGAACAAGCGCCAGCAGCAGGGACAGGGCAACCGTTCCCATCGTAATTAAAGCGATGAATTTCAGATTTCGCCGTACGAAGAGCCAAACCTCCCGTACGTCGGTCATCATCAGCAATTGTTCCTGATCCATATGGCTCTGCTTTCAGCTTTTAGCCGTCCAATTTTTCGGCAGGATGTGTTATAAAATCAAAAAAATCTTTCGGGCACGTTAACAACGTCGCCTGGAAGCAGAGGAGTACCCTCTGTAGCGGATTCTTCCTTGCCATCAGGGCCGCCATGTTTGACTTTTATGTCGCCTTTATCAGCCCTGTAGGTGTATCCACCCGCAAGAGCTACAGCGTTAATAACGGTCATTCCGTTAACGTAATTATAACTTCCTGGCTTCATAACCTCTCCAACGATGAAGAAGGGACGGGAAGTTGATACTTCAATACTTACATCCGGTTTTTTCATATATCCGTTGGACAATTTTGTAACAATTGCGGACTGAAGCTGGGAAATCGTCATTCCCGCAGCTTTTACCTCTCCCACCAGTGGCATCGAAATCGCGCCCGTTGACGATACCTGAAACTCTCCGGATAAATCTTCTTCACCGAAGGTGGTTATCCGGACCTTGTCACCAACTCCCAGCACATAGTCCTGGCTCATTGAAGGCGCAGATCCTGCGGCTGTCGCCTCTGCCGCAAAGGCGGGCTGGAGGCTAAAGAAGAGAGCCGCAAGGGCAAGAGCGGCTATGATGAGACGCTTCGTCCAGGACATGTGGTATTCCCGCCAGATCTAATCAGTATTGGCTGCCAAGACGGAGGAAGATGGTATGAGCATCATAATCCGAGCCTGCCGCATCACTGGTGCGGCGCTGGAAGTTATATGTCAGATCGCTGTAGAAGTGGCGATTGATATAATAACGACCACCGGCACCTACGTTGTAGAGGTCATCATGACGCCGAATTTGCTGGAAGTCCAGCGCATCAAACGTCACGCTGGTCTGCAGAACAACATTCCGCATCAGTTCGTGGCTGAGACTCACAGATCCTTCGGATGCCAGATAGGATGACGATGCACCTACTGTCGTTTCCTCCACGGTCCTTTGGGCTCTTGCCTCGATCGAAGTCAACTCCGTCACGTTCCACAGAACATCGGCGCCGAAATCAGGAACTGACACAGTGCCGCCGGTAAAGTTGTAGTAGTCCTGCTCAATCCAGCCGATCCAGGCTTCCGCCGTGGTCACGCCACCGAAATCCATTTTCGAACCGACATCGATTGCATAACCGTTGGAGTTGTGGGAGCCCGTGGTCGTATAATCGCGCCAGTTGTAGCTACCGCGCACGAAAGGCTTGAAATTTTCTACGACATCATAGCCGACTTCGGCTCCAATTTTGTTTTGCGCGCGATCACGAGCGCTTTGGGGGGCGGTGCCACCGCCGATGATGTCGATCGGGCTGTATTCGTAGTAGCCGAAATCATAGCTCGCCTTGGCCTTCAACTGGCCGACGCCGCGATATGCTTCTCCGCTTCCGCTGTAAAGATTGTATTGGCTGGGGCCAACTGAGTTGCCCGGAGCCGAAGGCGAACCCTTCGCTTCCGTCACGCGCTGGTATCCGGCAGTGCCGGCGACCCATGTTTGCTCGGAGATATCGAAACGGCCTTCGGCCTGAATGGCACCGGCGGCATAATTTTGCTCGTCGTGAACCGTGTAATAATCAATATCGGCCAAAGCGGTGATGCCGACGGCATGACGTCCCCAATCCGACAAGAAGGATACCGTAGGATTGATCTTCCAAATAAGATCATCCGGTCCACCCGTACGTTGGGCAAAAATATTGGTGTTGTAGTAGGTGCCCACGTTCAGAGCCGGAAACAACTGGAAAGAACCAACCGGGATTGGCACCGGGTCAAAATCCGGGCGGGGGCGGTTGAGGACGGACTGGCCGCGAGTGGGGTTGAATTGCTCCGTTGTCGTACGGCGCATAGCCAGCGACTGGTCAAGCTGCTGGACGTTTTCACCGAACAATTCCGAATCCGCATCGGCCCAGGCTATGTCGGCCGGGAATACTCCGGCGGATACAACCAAAACAGCAGCAAGCACACTCCTCTTCATCACACTTCCTCCAGGTTCTTCGTAAAATCCCCGATGGTGAAGCCCATCGGGGATGTAAGGCGTTTAAGTCAAGTTATCTCATTCTTGGCTGGGATTGATGATGCCGCGTGGGCCAAGCGGCGGCGGCAAACCAATCTGCAATGCGAGATCGACTTGATCCTTCAGCTTTTTGTCCACTTCGCCGGGGTTATTGGTGGCGAAATCATCGGCTTCGGCAACCGCCAGGTTATGAAGGTTAGGATTGGCGGTTACGATGTTGGGCTCGCTCGTCAGGCTCAATGCCGTGGTAATAATGTCGTTGGCATCGTGCGTGTGCTTCTTCTGGAAATCCGGATCGCCGGCCAGGTTAAGCATTTTGCCTATGATCGTCGAGGCTTCGCCTGCATCCGACAGAGGAATCTGGCTGCCGAACGGCATTGTCGAAGCAAAGAGCTTTACCCGTGTACCTTCGTTGAGAGCGCTATTCTGCGACTGTTGCAGAAGATACATGGCGATATCGCCTTGCTGTTCAGGGTTTTTTGCGGCGACGACATCGATCTGGGCAAAATCACCATTCTTAATTGCGCCCTGGATCGCTTCGGTCCAGCTCGCCGCCAATGCGGGCGAAGTTCCGAGGAAGGGCAGGAGCGCCAAACCTATCAATACGAGTCTCTTCATTGAAATCTCCTTAGCATCAAGCGTGCGGCCGCCGATTCAAAACCGCACAAATCATTGCCTTTCTTAGGGCATACGCTCGAATTTTTCCACATTTTTTCATGGTTAATTGTGAGGATTTACTTTCAGAAAGGTTTTTTAGCTGCGGGTGTGCTATTTTTAAAACAACACTTATAAGATTAACTATTTGATATTTAAGTAATAATCACTGAACTCATACAATAACGATAGTTGACAACCCAAAACAATTTCCAGGATCGGATCAAGCTACTTCGGCCTTACTACGAGTGATTCGGCTTAATCATTCCTCAAGCGATGAGTTCCTAGAATATAGGGGGAGCCCCTTGGAGGTGGATAATGGGAAGAATTTTAATTTTTTTGATTCTGCTGCCTGGATTCAGCAGCTATCCCATGCCCAGCTTTGGTGCTGAAAACGCCCCACCGTCCGCGGAAAGTAAAAAAGATGAAGAAGCTGGCCCGGCGAAAGACGGGGAAAAAGGCAAGGACGAGGGCGGCAAAAGCAAGAAACCCAGCGATGTGACGGGCGGCCGTTTTGCGGGCGACCCCGTATATGTCCATTTGCCCCCGCTGATCCTGCCCATTCTGGGGAATACAGGGCCGGAACAGCTGGTTACGATGCAAATTACGGTTCAGGTCAAGGATTTCGATGCCGGCGACCACATACACAGCAATATGCCAAAAGTCATGGATGCGATCATGCGGGCGCTTTACGGGGGGCTAACTGACGGCAACCTGCGCAACGGCCGGCTGGTTGATGTCAATAAGGTTAAAGCAAAGGCTACTGCCGCGCTTCAGTCCGTCGAAGGGGCCGACAACATCAAAGACGTACTTATCGTCAATATGTCCCAGAGAACCTTGTAATACCGGCTATGTCGCCATCATGTAGCGGAAGGGGATATTTCCCATCGCCATCGCAAGTTTCTGGGTGGCTGCAAACTGGGTCACGCTGCCACGTGTCTCCACAAGCACTATTTCATTGACGTCGGTGGGCTGACCGCCACCAATTACCAGATCCATCAGCGCGGCCTCGATCGCCAATATGCCCGCGACAGATTCCCTTGTTTCGACATAGCACCCATGATGCATGTCACCGCGTCTGGTCCGCAAAGCGACGCCGGCATAATTGCGCGAGTAGGGCGCGTAAGAAGCCGCAGCAGACGTCGCCGCTAGCTTGATCAGGTCGTTCGTGCTCATCTTGCCAACACCCATTGTGCGCTTTGGCTCCCCCATCAATTTTGCCTTAATGCCGTCGGCGCGCAGCCCCTCCAGCCCCAGCCCCGTGGCTTTCATTTCCCCCTTTTGCAAGGAAAGGGGGCCGTCGACGGCCTGAAGAATTTTAAGAGTTTTCCAATCCTTCAATTCACGCAAAAACTGGCGGCAACAAGCGCAGGGCAAGACCTCCACCATCAGGCTGGTTACAGAAAGTTCGCCCTGATTCCATGCATTCAGAACGGCCGCCTGAACGCCATGTGTGGAAAATCTTATCTCTCCGCCTCGCCATGAAAGGGGGGCGCCCAGATAAAGTCCGCCCGACTGGCCTTCAGCCACCGCCCCTATATGCTCCCCTTCCACAGGGGTCTGAGCCAAGGAGGACGCCACGTCGAGAAGCATGAGCATCATTTCGCGCCGCGTCGTTTTTGTTGCGCTTTCAATCTCGGCAACTTCCGACGGTTCCAGGCGCAACGCGCCCAGCCATCCGCCTGCCTTCTGGCGTGCCCGGAGCATAAGGGACATGGCCGAAGGCAGCCGCTCCAGGACCGTCTCAAGCGACGGCTGGATGCGCATTCGCGCAGTGGGCAATTGACAGCGCCCGGATTTTGTACGCCAGGATTGAAGCTCGGCTTCATCTCCTGCCGACATTGACAACATGGCAGCCTCATACAGGCCGGTAGGCCCTTGATTGTCCCGCAAGAATAGTTCGTTTTTTATTAAGAAGTTAATTTGGTTTGGCTTACAATTCCCTGCTAAAAATTTTTTAGACGAAGGTTAAATTCCTTTTACCAAACGCCTGAGAAAACAAAGAAAAATCAAGATTCACTCATCAATGTATTCCTGCGTTACTTCAGCTCGATTCGATTTACGCCATCAAATTTCGCGCGAATTATGTTAGGGTAGCATATCTGTTGGACTCAACCCCACAATCGATGAGGAGACCATCATGGCGCTTGAGCAGAGAATCCAGTCTTTGAGAAAACGGCACGCGGAACTCGATCATAAAATCCATTCCGAAGAGGCGCGTCCCCTTCCAGATGCCGTTCTGCTTCACCAGTTAAAAAGCGAAAAACTTAATATGAAGGATGAAATGGTCCGTCTGACCCAGACTGCGGCCTAACTCACCGCCAATATTTAAAGAAAGCGGCTGGAATAGCGGGTAAGGATGCCCGCGGTTTCAGCCTTTTTCTTTGGGTGGACAAGAAGGATTTCCCTCCTTATAAGCGTGTTTCTTCTCGCCTCCCCGGTTTTCAACCTGGGTCAGGATAAGCCCAGGTAGCTCAGTTGGTAGAGCAGCGGACTGAAAATCCGCGTGTCGGCGGTTCAATTCCGTCCCTGGGCACCATTTATGGGAATTGCATATGTCCGGGCAGCATGTACTCGTCACCGGCGCAGCCGGATATATAGGTTCCGTTCTTGTTCCCTGCCTGCTCGAACAGGGATTTTCTGTTACTGCTCTTGATCTTTTTCCCCGGGGCGATACGGCTCTGTCGACTTGTTGCGCATATCCGGGCTTTACCCCAGTTAAAGGTGATGTCCGCGACGAGGCTGTGATACGGTCACTGCTGGCCAAAGCCGATATCGTCATTCCTCTGGCCGCGCTGGTCGGTGCGCCGTTGTGCAAAAATGATCCCCTGAACGCCCAGACGGTCAACAGCGACGCCATACGCATGTTGATGCGCAATACAGGTAAAAACCAGAAGGTGCTTTATCCCACAACCAATTCCGGATACGGCATTGGGGAGAAGGATCAGTTCTGCACGGAACAAACTCCACTGCGTCCTCTTTCGCTTTACGGCACAACGAAGGTCGAGGCCGAGCAGGCTGTGCTTGGTGGGGCAGGCAATGGTATCTCGTTCCGCCTTGCGACCGTTTTCGGCATGGCTCCGCGCATGCGACTTGATTTGCTGGTGAATGATTTAACCTGGCGCGCAGTGACGGATCGGACCGTGGTCATCTTCGAAGGGCACTTCCGTCGCAACTACATTCATATCCGCGATGTCGTCAAAGCTTTTCTGCATGGTATCCAGTCTTATGACACGATGCGCGGGCAGGCCTATAATGTCGGTCTTTCTTCTGCCAATCTTTCTAAACTTCAGCTTTGCGCCAAAATAAAGGAACATGTTCCCGCTTTTGTTTATCTGGAAGCCCCCATTGGGGAAGATCCCGACAAGCGGGACTACCTTGTTTCCAACGATAAGATCGAAGCGACGGGCTGGGGACCCGACTGGTCTCTGGACAACGGCATCAAGGAGCTTGTCAAGGGTTACACGATGCTACGCAACGCCGTTTATGCAAATGTATGATCGACTGCTTTATTGAATGCTTACAGGCGGAATCGATAAATTCTTTTTGCCTTAGATACCCGCCTATGCACAATGTAGACTGACGCTGCACCAGAAGATTGGGGATCATGGTTATTACACGAACGCCTTTGCGGATTTCGTTTCTCGGCGGCGGAACCGACCACCCCTCGTGGTTTCGCCAACATGGGGGAGCCGTTCTTTCTACCTCCATCAATAAATATATTTATCTGCAAATCCGGCATCTACCGTCGATCTACGATTTTAATTATCGTGTGTCCTGGCGCATTATCGAACAGGAAAAAAATCTTGCCGATATTCAGCATCCAGTCATCCGCGAAGTCTTAAGCAACTACTTCCGCGACGAATCCACCCGCTATGAAATTGCTTACAATGCCGATCTGCCATCGCGCAGCGGGTTAGGGAGTTCTTCCGCCTTTACCGTAGGCTTGTTGCAGGGACTTTGGGCGCGGCAAGGACGCCTTGTTTCGCAACGCGAGTTGGCCCGCGAGGCCATGTATGTCGAGCAGGAATTGTTGAACGAAACCGTAGGCTGCCAGGATCAGGTCGCCGTCGCTTATGGCGGGCTGAACCGGATCGATTTCATGCCGGATGGCGAATTTCGTGTTACGCCGCTTCCCTTATCGTTGGATCGCCAGCATGCGCTTGAATCGCATGTGATGTTGTTCTTTACCCGTTTCGAACGTTCGGCTACCGCGATTGAAGCGCAGAAAATACGCAACTTCGATCTTAAGAGCGACAGCCTGCACCGGATGCGGAGCATGGTGGACGAAGGGCAAGACATCCTGCTCAATCCCCGCGATCCGATCAGCCGCTTCGGCGTACTTCTCCACGAATGCTGGAAACTGAAGCGGGATTTATCCGACGCGGTTTCGAACGCGGATATAGACGAAGCCTATGAAGCCGCGATGGCCGCGGGAGCCTCCGGCGGCAAATTGCTTGGGGCAGGGGGCGGCGGTTTTCTGCTCTTTATCGTGAAACCCGATCTCCAGAACAAAGTACGCGCGGCCCTCGGCAAACTGGTCGAGGTTCCGGTGCGCATGGAAAATCGCGGCAGCCATATTGTTTTGTTCGATCCGGAACTGGATTCTGCGGTTACCGATCTGCGTTCTGTTCATGATCTGGAGCGGCGTATTTCAGGCGCCCGGTGATTTTTTGTTTTTGTAAAGAAAAACTATGAATAAATTTCTTTTCGAAATTGTCGACCTGACTCACACTCTCGATGAGAAAATTCCCACATGGGACGGGTCATGCGGTTTCCGGCATCATATGCATCACGATTATGATCCTGAGGCCAACTACAAATTCAGGACCCATAAAATCGAAATGAACGACGGGTGTGGCACGCATATGGATGCGCCTGCGCATTGCATTCCCGGTGGCGCTACAGTCGATGAATTGCCTCTTTCAGCCTTGATCAGTCCTTGTGCAGTTATTGATATCTCCGGATCGGCTCACGAACGCAGCAGCCTTTTGCGTCAGGATATTACGGCTTATGAAAGGGAACATGGCCCCATAGAAGCGGGTAACTTTGTGATGGTTAGAAGCGGTTGGGAGCGCCTGTGGCATACCCCGGAAAAGTACCGCAACAACCATATTTTTCCATCTGTATCGCAGGAGGCGGCCGAAGTTCTTCTGGCCAAAGGAGTTGCGGGGATTGGCATCGATACACTATCGCCGGACAGGCCAGAGGATGGTTTTCCCGTTCATAAACTGATGCTGCAGGCCGGGAAATATATAGTCGAGAACGCAGCCAATCTGGCCCAAATGCCTGCCCGCGGTAGCTTCGTCATGGTGCTGCCAATCAAAACGCGCGGGGCCACCGAAGCGCCGATAAGATTGATAGGGCTGATAAACAAGAAGATGCCTTCGCCTTAAGGCATTCCCATGCTAGAGAAATTTTAGAGTTTTCGACGAGTCGAAAACCTTGCCCTATATCATTCAGATACCATGAACACTCATCAGAATAAAACAGAGTATCAGTATGTCGGCACCGAAAACCTGGTCCTTATCGAAGATGCGTTGATCAATTACAACAAGTGGATTGTCGGCAAGTTCATAAGAGTTTTTTCCGGGATCAAAAGATCCGATGCTAGCGTTCTGGATTTCGGGGCGGGGCTTGGAACGCTTTGCAAAATTTTTTATCAGAAAACCGGCGTGAAACCCGACGCAGTGGATGCCGATCCTTCTCATCGGGCCATCTTGCTTGGCGGTGGGTTTCGCACCTATTCGGCCCTTTCGGAACTGCGTGAAGATTATGACCTGATCTATACCTCGAATGTTCTGGAGCATATCGAAAATGACCATGAAATTCTGGAATCGCTCAAATTCCGCCTTCGTAAAAACGGTATTCTTCTGATTTATGTGCCCGCTTTTGAAATGCTCTGGACTTCCATGGATGATATGGTCGGGCATGTTCGGCGATACCGGAAGAATGACCTGATTCAGAAGCTGCGTATCGGTGGCTATGACGTTCAGTATGCGGGATATTGCGATTCCGTCGGTTTCGTCCTTTCGCTTGTTTTCAAGATGATTGGCAAAAAGGGCGGAGAAATGCCGCTCAGGGCATTGCGCTTCTACGACACAGTCTTGCTGCCCATCAGCAAGATTATGGACACCTTTTTTTCTGCCTGGTTCGGCAAGAACCTATATGTGATCGCCAAGAAGTCGGACGCTAAATAGGTATCGTCGAGGGCTTGGTTCCCCTCAGCCACCATATCACGATCAGGCGCGTTATCATGATCGCCGAAAAAATCGACGTTATGATGCCGATCGTCAGCGTGACGGCAAATCCCTTCACCGGCCCCGAGCCGAAAATATACAAAAGCATCCCGGCAATTAGCGTCGTCATATTCGCGTCGATGATTGAGGACAGCGCACGGCTATAGCCCGCATCAATGGCAGAGATGGGAGAGCGCCCCAGGCGCAGTTCTTCACGGATACGTTCGAAGACCAGCACATTTGCGTCCAGCGCCGTTGCGACTGTTAACACAATGCCTGCGATGCCAGGCAGGGTCAGTGTCGCCTGCAGGATCGACAAAATCGCAAATACGAGGGCGATATTGAAAAACAGGGCAATGACAGCAAATACGCCAAATAGGCCGTAAGTGAGGATAAAAAATACGACCACGAGAGCGAGCCCGGCGAGACTGGCCGTAGCGCCCGCCTTGATCGAATCCGCGCCAAGGCCGGGACCGACCGTGCGTTCCTCAAGAATTTTGATCGGAGCGGGAAGGGCGCCGGCACGCAGTAGGAGCGCGAGATCCTGCGCCGACTGCGTGGTGAAATGACCGGAAATAACGCCGCTGCCGCCAAGAATTGGCTCACGGATAACCGGTGCGCTTATAATCTTGTTGTCGAGGACGATCGCGAACAAATGTCCCACGTTGGTTCGTGTAGCCTCGCCAAAACGACGGCCGCCAACGGAATCGAACTTGAAGCTTACAACCGGTGACCCGTCCTGAAATGTCGGTTGAGCGTCGATCAGTGTATCGCCGGAAACCATAATGCGCTTCTGGATTACGAGAGACCTCCCAGGGGTATCCAGCATAGGCAAAAGCTCGGTCCCTGCGGGAATTTGTGCTTTTTTGACGTCGACTGTGCTCGCTCCTTCATCCACAAGGCGAAAGGTAAGTTTTGCCGTTTGTCCGAGGAGGTTTTTAATACGCTCGGGATCGTTCATGCCCGGAAGCTGCACAAGAATGCGGTTATCGCCTTGCCGCTGGATCGAGGGTTCGCGCGTGCCAGTTTCATCGATACGGCGCCGGACGATTTCGATGGACTGGTCCATTGCCGAGCGTTTGCGCTCCAGTATCTTCAGTTCGCTCAGGCGCAAGGTGAATTCACCATTATTGGCGGTAATTTCCAGCGTCCGGTCCATATCATGGAGGATTTCCTTGACCTTCTCGCTTTGCGAAGAATCCGTCAGCTTGAAATGCACAGCACCGTTGCTCAACCCCAGATCGGTGTAACCAATTTTGGCGCCACGCAAGTCGGTCCGCGTTTGGTCGACCAGGCTTTGCATGGCTTCATCGATAACGACATCCGTCGCGACCTCTAGCAGCAGGTAGGAGCCACCGCGCAGGTCAAGCCCCAGATTGACAGTCTGGTTGGGGAAAAACGAAGGCGTATGCGCTTGCAGCCATGCGACTGCCGTTTGTCCCGCCACATTGGGCGCGGCATACAGCACCGCCAGCACACAAACGGCAAGGATAAGGAAAACTTTCCAGCGTTCGAGGTAAATCATGGGCTAGCTTTTCTTATCCGCGTCGTCGCCGTCATTCGTCGGTGCCGCAGGATCCGTTTTTGCCGCAAGCGTCACGATATGCGCGCGCGCAACTTTTATCTGTATGCCATCGGCAATCTCGAGCACGACGGTATCATCGCCCTCCAGCCTCGCGATTTTTCCATGGATGCCGCCGCTCGTTACCACCCGGTCCCCGCGCCGCAGGGCCTTGTTCATCTTTTCTTGCTCTTCCATTTTTCTTTGCTGCGGCCGGATAATCAGGAGATAGAACACCATGAATATCAGGATCATCGGCATGAAATTCATGATCGTCGACGTAATCGACCCACCCGACGGCGCGCCCGGCGTTGTCGTGGTCTGAGCCATGGCCGAGTGGATAAAAAATTGGGTTACGTCCTGCATGATGTCCTCGTTGAAAGACCGGTGAGAGCCCGACTATAGCCAGAGAAATTTCCGATGCAACACCAAATACTTAGGTGTCTACGCGGTGCGGAGAATCGCAGCCATCCGGTCATGGATCGCGGGATTGCTTGCGATCAATGCGCCGCTTGTTATCGGGTTTTCTCCGACCTTGAACGGGCTTATAAAGCCACCCGCTTCCTTGACTATAAGGATACCGGCCGCCACGTCCCACATGCCTAGGCCCGATTCCCAAAACCCGTCAAAACGTCCGGCGGCGACATAGGCAAGGTCCAGCGCCGCCGAGCCAAAACGCCGGATACCTGCCACCTGAGGCATAATCGCGTTGAGTTCGGCGGAAAAATTCGGTTTTTTATGCATAATGCCTTTAAACGGTGCGCCGGTCGCAATCAAGCAATCCGCCAGATCCCCACGGGCAGACACACGCAGGCGCTGATTGTTGGTGTAGGCGCCGAGGCCTTTTTCGGCCCAGAATGTTTCATCTTTCATCGGATCGTGAATTACCGCGCCGATAATTTCCCCGTCACGCTCGGCGGCGATTGAAATTGACCAATGCCCCAGCCCGTGAAGGAAATTGGTTGTTCCATCGAGCGGATCGACGATCCAGCGTTCCTTTTTTTCTGAGGTATCGGCGGCGTTATCGGCCTCTTCCATCAAGAAGCCGTAATCCGGCCGCACGCGGCTTAATTCCTCGCGCAGGATTTTTTGGGCCTGAATATCCGCCGCGCTGACAAAATCCGCCGGGCCTTTACGCGAAACCTGCAGGTTTTCGACTTCACCGAAATCGCGCTTCAGGCTTTTCGCGGCTTTCTCGGCTGCCTTGACCATGACGGTGATTAGAGCGGAGCGGGTAGCCATTAATCTTAATCGCGTGAGCGTTCGACATAGGTCGAATCGCTTGTATTCACGACGATACGCGTTCCAGCCTCGATGAAGGGCGGCACCATGACGCGCACGCCGTTCGACAGCTTTGCGGGTTTATAAGACGACGATGCGGTCTGGCCCTTGACTACCGGATCGGCTTCGATGATTTCAAGAACAACCGTCTGGGGCAGGGTGACGGACAGGGCGGCGCCTTCGTAAGTCTGAACGTTGCAGACCATGCCTTCCTGCAGATACACCACCGGATCGCCGATGATATCCCTTGGAATGGTCAATTGTTCGAATGTCGTCTGATCCATGAACGTGTAGTCGTCGCCCGAGGCGTAGAGGAATTGCATTTCGTGGTCGTGCAACTGGACGCGTTCGATAGTTTCCTGGGTACGGAAGCGGACATTGGTTTTAACGCCAGCGCGCACATCGCGCATTTCAACCTGGACGACCGCCGCGCCCTTGCCGGGAATCATGATTTCACTTTTTAGAACTACCCAGAGCTTGCCGTTATAATCGACAACATGGCCTTTCCGGATGGTATTGGCATCGACCTGCATTTATGTGTTCCTCGCTTTTAAACGCGGCAAGGGGTATCAGATCGACCCCTTCATGTCAAAAAACAATGTTATTTCCGCTTGTTTCTATGGCGTTGCCAAAGAACAATCACCACGCGAATGGCTATAATAAAGGCAAACAACGCCAGCATTGAGAGCATAATGTCGTTCACGCTGGCTTCAACCGCCACTTCATCCTTGCGGTGGAGGCGATCGATCGCGCTGCCGTAAAGATAGCCAAAACCTACAAAGGATGCCGCCCATACGAAAGCCGCGACCGCATTCCAGATCGTGAATTTTTTCCATGGGAGATGGCTTAAGCCGACCGCAACGCCGCTCACGTTCCGCAGGCCGTACATGAAGCGGTAGGATAAAATAAAAACGATCGCGTATTTCTCCAGCCAGCCAAGCGCCCGTTCGACGCCAGGCTTAAGCTTCGGCATGTGCTCAAGGATTCGCGTGCCATATTTGCGGCCCAGAAAGAAAAAGACCTGATCGCCGCACATACTGCCGAGGAATGCCGACACAAACAAAAGCCAGACATTTATGACGCCTTTTTGAGCCGCGAGCCCCATGATGATGACGAAAGTTTCGCCCTCAAGGGCGGTCCATATAAAAACAATCAGGTAAACCAGATCGCCGTATTGATGGATAAGTTGATGGACCTGATGCATTCCGTGGCTCTCAAAGAGCAGGAGGACAATAATGCGTAGTTCTGTCTGCGATCTGGCTCGATTTCAGGAATTAGGAATAGCCCCAGAATCGGGTGGTTTGATTGACGACAGCTTAATTTCGATATTTTCCTGGATTACCGGTATGCCACATCGACAATTTCATATGATTTACCGCCTTTGGGTGTGTTCACTTCGACCGTGTCCTTCACCGACTTACCAATCAGCGCCCGCGCCAGCGGGGAGGTGACCGACAACAGCCCGGCCTTGATATCGGCTTCGTCCTCGCCGACGATCTGGTAATTTACTTCTTCTTCCGAATCGTCATCCACCAACGTGACTGTCGCACCAAACTTCACCGTCCTGCCTTCAAGTTTCGAGGCATCAATGACTTCGGCGCGGCTGATCTTGTCTTCCAGCTCCTGAATACGGCCTTCGATGAAGCTCTGGCGTTCGCGGGCCGCGTGATATTCCGCGTTTTCAGACAGGTCGCCGTGCTCGCGCGCCTCGGCGATCGCCTTGACGACCGCCGGGCGTTCGGAGCCCTTCAGCTTCTTGAGCTCTTCCTCAAGCCGTTCGTAGCCAAGCTTGGTCATCGGCACTTTATCGGTCATGCGGGCCTCATCAAAAAAGCAAAAGACTCCCTCGGTATAAAAACCATATACCGAAGTCAGCCACGTTATGGGATCTAGCAAGCCTTAAGATACGACTGCAGCGGCGCGACTTCAAGGCTTCCGGTCTGAAGCGCCGAAATGGCCTCAATCGCCGCTCTGGCCCCCGGAATTGTGGTGTAATTCGGTATTCCCTGCATCAACGCCGTGCGCCGCAGGCTGAAGCTGTCGGCCAGCACCTGCGCGCCTTCCGCCGTGGTGTTGATCATCATCTGCACCTTTCCATTAATGATGGCGTCGACGATGTGCGGCTGGCCTTCATAGACTTTATTAATGCGTTTCACCGGTACTCCTGCGGCCTTGAGATCGTGGGCCGTGCCCGAAGTGGCGATGAGGTCGAATCCGAGTTCGATTAACTGGCGCGCGATTGGAATAATTGCCTGCTTGTCGCGATCCTTAACCGAGACAAAGCATGTGCCTTTCAACGGCAGATGGATTCCGGCACCCATTTGCGCCTTGGCATAAGCCCGGGCGAAATTCTTGTCGAGGCCCATGACTTCGCCGGTCGATTTCATTTCCGGGCCCAGCACGACATCGACACCCGGGAAACGCGCAAAGGGAAATACCGGCGTCTTGACCGAAAGATGCGGCGGCAATTTTCGGTTCAGCTTCATATCCTCCAGCATTTCTCCAGCCATTAACCGCGCCGCGATCTTGGCGATGGGAATGCCGATAGCCTTGGCAACAAAGGGCACAGTCCGACTCGCGCGCGGGTTGACTTCCAGAATATAAACTTCACCGTCTTTTACTGCGAACTGGACGTTCATAAGACCGACAACGCCGATTTCTTTTGCCAGCAATCCGGACTGCCGTTCGATTTCCTTTATAATTTCTGCAGGCAGTGAATGCGGCGGCAGTGAACAGGAGCTGTCGCCGGAATGGATACCAGCTTCCTCGATGTGTTCCATGACGCCCGCTACAAAAATTTCCTTTTTGTCGGCAACCACATCGACATCGACCTCGATGGCATTTTGCAGGTAATAGTCGATCAGCACCGGGTTCTTGCCCGAAACGAACACCGCCTTCTGCATGTAGCGCCGCAAGCCCTCGATATCGTGGACAATTTCCATTGCGCGGCCACCCAGCACATAGGAAGGCCGGATAACCACGGGGTAACCGACCTTTTCCGCGACATGCTCCGCTTCCTCGACGCTGCGTGCCAATCCGTTGGCCGGCTGCTTCAGCTTGAGCTTTTTCAGCAATATCTGGAAGCGCTCACGATCCTCGGCGAGATCGATGGCGTCCGGTGAGGTACCAAGAATGGGAATTTTTGCATCCTGCAGCGCATGCGCGAGCTTGAGCGGTGTCTGGCCGCCGAATTGCACGATCACACCCAAGAGCGTTCCGTTGCTTTGTTCGCGCTGCACGACCTCGATTACGTCTTCCGCCGTCAGCGGCTCGAAATAAAGCCTGTCGGATGTATCGTAATCGGTCGAAACGGTTTCCGGATTGCAGTTGACCATAATGGTCTCATAGCCGGCCTCGCGCAGAGCCATGACGGCGTGGACGCAGCAATAATCGAATTCGATGCCTTGCCCGATACGATTGGGGCCGCCGCCAAGTATGACGACTTTTTTCATGCCGGAAGGGTCGGATTCGCATTGCGCGGCACTTACGCCATCGCCTTCATAAGTCGAATAGAGGTACGGCGTGCCGGATGCGAATTCCGCGGCGCAGGTGTCGATACGTTTGAAGACGGGGGCTACATCCAGCTTGTGCCGCAGCGCAGCGATATCGGTTTCTCTTTTGCCGGCAAGCTGAGCCAGCCGTGCGTCGCTGAAGCCCATTTGCTTCAGTCTATGCAGTTCATGCGGCTCAGACTTCAAACCGTTTTCGCGAATGGATTTCTCCGCATTTACGATGTCGGCAATCTGTTTCAGGAACCAGGGATCGTATTTACATATGGCATGGATTTCCTGAACCGTTACTCCTTGGCGCAGGGCTTCCGCGATTACCAGAAGCCGGTCGGGAGTGGGGCGCGCCAATGCAGCAAGCAGTGTGTTGCGATCGGCATCCTTCATCGCGCGCATTTCGTTGAAACCCGTGAGGCCGATTTCAAGGCCGCGCAAGGCTTTCTGGACGGATTCCTGCCAGTTGCGTCCGATAGCCATGACCTCACCGACGGATTTCATCGCAGTGGTTAGCAACGGATCCGTACCGGGAAATTTTTCGAAAGCGAAACGCGGGATCTTGGTAACGATGTAATCGATAGTGGGTTCGAAGGAGGCCGGCGTAACGCCGGTGATATCGTTCTTGAGTTCGTCAAGCGTATAGCCTACCGCGAGACGGGCGGCGACCTTGGCAATCGGGAAGCCTGTAGCCTTGCTGGCCAGCGCCGAGGAGCGGCTGACGCGGGGGTTCATCTCGATTACCACCATCCGGCCGTCTTCGGGATTGACGGCGAACTGCACGTTCGAGCCGCCGGTATCGACGCCGATCTCACGCAGCACTGCAATGGAGGCGTTTCGCATGATCTGGTATTCCTTGTCGGTCAGCGTCAGTGCGGGAGCGACCGTGATACTGTCGCCCGTATGGATACCCATCGGATCGACATTCTCGATAGAACAAATGATGATGCAGTTGTCGTTTCGGTCGCGGACGACCTCCATCTCATATTCTTTCCAGCCGAGGACGGATTCCTCGACCAGAACTTCATGCACCGGACTGGCGGCAAGGCCGCTGGTGACGATTTCGACGAATTCAGCGCGGTTATAGGCGATGCCGCCGCCGGTGCCGCCCAAAGTGAAGCTGGGACGGATGATGGCCGGTAGACCGACATCTCCCAGCGCTGCCTGCGCTTGTTCCATGGTTTTCACCACGCGGCTTTTCGGGCAGGTTAGTCCGATCTTCTCCATTGCTTGACGAAACAGGTAGCGGTCTTCGGCTTTCTCGATCGCTTCGCGGTTGGCGCCGATCAGTTCGATGCTGAGACGTTCTAGGGTGCCATCTTTCGCCAGCGCCATGGCGGTATTGAGAGCGGTCTGGCCTCCCATGGTTGGTAAAAGGGCATCGGGCTTTTCACGCTCCAGAATCTTCGTAACCATCGCGGGTGTAATCGGCTCGATATAAGTGGCATCGGCGACTTCCGGATCGGTCATGATTGTGGCCGGGTTGGAATTGATTAGAACGATCCGATACCCTTCCTGCCGCAGGGCCTTGCAGGCCTGCACACCTGAATAATCGAATTCGCAAGCCTGGCCGATAATGATCGGACCGGCGCCTATAATGCAGATCGATTTAATGTCAGTGCGTTTGGGCATGGTTCACTTCCGGCTGTGGTTGGAATATTCTAAGAGCGGACAATGCGTCCGAAAAATCGTCCGTCCAGACACGCTCGTGGGGTGCAGGCAGGTCTATCCAGTTTTGCTGGCGCAGAGACTTCAATTCCGCCTCGTCGCGGGCAATCACAACCCATTGGCTATGCATAGTTAAAGGTAGTTTCTTAAATTCCGGCGGTTTGTAATCCTTATATAGCCCATGCAATCCGAGCGCGCCCATGATATTGCTTATCGGATAGCGCAAATCATAGAAGCGGTTGGAGATATGTATCGCCAGCAGGCCGTCCGGCTTCAGACGGTCGAAATAGACCTGAAACGCTTCTTTGGTAAGCAGGTGGATCGGAATCGCATCCGATGTAAACACGTCGACGATCAGCATATCGTAAGGCTTCTCGATTTTTCCAACCGCAAGCATCCGGCGACCGTCTCCGATACGCATGTCCGGAGTACCGCAGACGCGCACATAATCGAACCATTTGGCGGCAAGCTCAGGTACTGCTGGATCGATTTCATACATCGTATAGTGACGGCCCGAAGCCTGATAGCAAAGGATCGTTCCCGCGCCCATTCCAAGAATGGCAACATCTGAAGGCTTCCGCAGAATAAACAAATTCGTAAGCGGGCCTTCGTAATAGGCGTGAGGGTTCGTATCGATTACAGGCGCGACCTGTTCCAGTCCGTGAAGAGTCGAGCCGTGGAACATAGTGCGTACCGTCATATCCTTATTGACGGTTTCAAAGACTCTCAGCACGCCGAAAAAATCCCGATGCACATCAAGCCGGTGCATGCCATGCGGCAGTGCGAGGGCTACGGTGCCTATCACAAGGCATAATCCTGTGAGCAGCCGGGGTTGAAAGCTGATCAGGATAAGGGAACCGAGAAGAATGACTGTTGCAAGGACATCCACGACCATAGCGTCCCGTGTGTCGGGAAAAGGAACAGTGCCATACATATAGGTCAGCCCTATGGCGGCGAGGCTGCCAATCAAAATGTATCGCTTGTCTTTCAGAAATGCAGGAACCGGCCTGTCAGAATGGATAAGGCTGGCAAACACGGCAATAAAAATAAATTCTACCGGCAGGGGGAAGGCGAAGGGCACGACAAAGGTATTAAACAGACCGCCCAAAGCGCCGCCCACGGCAACCCAGAGATAAAATTCCGTCAGCTTGCGCGCATCCGGACGTTCTGCCGCCAGCTTGAAGTGGCAAAACATGGCGGTGAAGAAAAAGGCAGCGAGGGGAAATATCGCTTCTTCCGGAACCGAGACGGCGATAGCACTGGGGCGCTTAACAAAAAAAGCCATTAATACGGCAATACTGGCATTGCGGAGAAATTCGATTGTTGAAAGCTTGATGACCTGCCGTTGTGCGAAAGCGAGAATGAATGTTACGAGGTACAGCGCAAGCGGCAGCACCCAGAAAAACGGGACCGATCCCAGATCGGATGTCACATGCGCCGTGACGCCGAGCATAAGACTTGACGGAAGAAAGGCCAGCAGTACCCAGCCTCCACGCATTTTCCAGGGGATGGCCGGGAGTGCGGCCATATCGGCAATCTCCTTTACGTTTTTTGTTTTTTTGTAGGCCAGTGCGAGACAAGCTACGCAGAGGAACACAAGGATTTCATATTTTCTTTCCCACACATGAGTTTGAGTGGAAAGACCGCTGACATGTTCGATGATGAGCGGATAGGCGAGTAATCCGCCGAGACTACCCAGATTACTGGCCGCGAAAAGAAAATAGGGGTCACGCGCCGATCCGGCCTTGAACAGGCGCTGGAGGCTGGGGCTGAGGGTGAATAATGCGACGCAGGGGAGAGTCAGGCTGGCAAACAGCGCCAGAAGTACGCGCAAGGCTTCCGGCAGTCCCGGCGTTTCAATGATATTTTCCTTGATATGCAGCGGAAACATAAGCAGTCCCGCCAGCAAGAGCACGATGACAATCACCATATGCGTCACTACGGGCAGGCGCGCCAGCATGTGGGCGATGGCATATCCCGCCAGCAGCGCCATTTGAAAATAGACCATGGTTACCAGCCAGCCGCTGGGCGTGCCGCCGACGAGTGGGAGCAGGATTTTCCCAATCATCGGCTGGATCGTAAAAGTAAGGGCGGCCGATAGAAATAGCGTCAGTGAAAAAAGAAAAACGGCGGGGTCGGCTATCTGACTGACAAACCTTCCCGACCGGCTGGCGCTCACGCGGCTCTCCTTGCCCTCTTGTGCGCGGCAATCATGTCCATAAAGCGCTTGAACAAATAATGGCTGTCATGCGGGCCGGGCGAGGCCTCTGGGTGATATTGAACGGAGAAAGCCGGTTTATCCTTGAGCCGCAGCCCTTCATTGGAACCGTCGAAGAGGCTGACATGAGTTACTTCCGCATTTGCAGGCAGAGTCTCGGGCAGAACCATGAAGCCATGGTTCTGGCTTGTGATTTCGACCTTGCCCGTTTGCAGGTCTTTTACCGGATGATTGGCACCGCGATGGCCCCGCGGCATCTTTGTTGTCTTGCCGCCAAGCGCCAGCCCAAGCAATTGATGGCCGAGGCATATACCAAACAATGGAATACCGCGATCAAGCACGGCTTTGATGGCGGGGAGGGCATAAATCCCTGTCGCCGCCGGATCGCCGGGGCCGTTGGACAGGAATATACCGTCGGGCTCAAGGCGGAAAATTTCTTCTGCCGTTACCGTCGCCGGAACAACAGTTACGCGGCATCCCGCATTCACAAGGCAACGCAGAATATTCTGCTTGGCGCCGTAATCCACGGCGACGACATGGAAAGCGGGGACCGCGCTTTCTGTCCGCCACAGGCCCTGATCCCATTCATAACTTCCCGGACAGGTGACTTCTTTCGCCAGATCCATACCGTCGAGGCCAGGCCATTGTTTGGCTTTGGCGAGCAGAGCATCAAGGTCGAAAATGCCATCCGGAGCGTGGGCAATTACGCCATTTGGAGCACCGAGATCACGGATGCGGATCGTCAATGCCCGCGTATCGAGGCCCGATAGCCCGATTACATTACATCTTTTTAGCCAGGCATCGAGATTGTCTTTTGCGCGCCAGTTGGCGGGGTCGGTAATTGGCGCACGCAGGATAAGGCCTCGCGCGGCGGGTTTCACTGTTTCGATATCTTCGGCATTGGCACCGACATTGCCGATATGCGGAAAGGTAAAAGTAATAATCTGGCCGGCATAGCTGGGATCGGTCAGGATTTCCTGATAGCCGGTCATGGAAGTGTTGAAACACACTTCACCGACGGCGGAGCCCGCTGCGCCAAGCCCCTTGCCCCAGAAAACCGAACCATCCGAAAGAACCAAAACGCCTGTGGTATCTGCAGGTTTATGTGCAGGCGCAGGGATACTCGTTCGTTGGTTCAACGAAGGGGTCATCGTCCTCAATCTGTCTGGGAGCCGTTTTTTAGCTCAAACGGATGTGGAATATGCCGATTCTTTCCATTCGTTGCAATGGAAATATTAATTGCGGCCAAAGCTTATTTGCACCCGCCGTTTCAGGCGTGATAGGCTCCGCCCATGTCGATTATCCCCCCCGGTATGACCCGATTCCTGCAGTTTTACCTGTCAGGGCCTTTGCCTTGCCCCTATCTGCCGGGAAAAGTGGAGCGGAAGCTTTTTACCCGACTCACGGGGGAAGAATCAAAAGATATCGAAATCAACGCCACACTTACCCGCGCGGGGTTTCGCCGCAGCCATGATATTGTTTACCGGCCTGCCTGCAGTGAATGCAGTGCCTGCGTGCCGGTGCGGATTCCTGTACATTCGTTCAAAGAATCGCGCTCGCTCCGCAGGGTCTTGGCTGCAAACAGAGATTTGACGCTGCAGACCGCTTATGCCGAAGTGACGGATGAAATATACGATCTGTTCACGGCTTATCAGTCGGCGCGCCATCCCGACAGCGATATGGCGCGCATGTCGTTCGACGATTTTGCCCATATGCTGCACGAAGGCGAGGCCGCGACGTATATTTATCAATTACGCATGCCTTCCGGCTCTCTAGCCGGAGCCATGCTGACCGATCATGTCAGCGACGGGCTTTCGGCGGTCTACAGCTTTTTCAGGCCGGACATGCCTCGCCGCAGCCTTGGCGTGCAGATGATCCTGACGTTGATCGAGGAAGCGAAGCGGCAGAACCTTCCCTACGTCTATCTTGGATACTGGATCGCCGGTTCGCGCAAGATGGAGTATAAATCGCGCTTTCGCCCTCTTCAGGCTCTTGGCCCGCAGGGCTGGGAGTGGATATAGCACCCCATCATGACGGCATCCCCGCACAAACTTGTTTCGCGCCAGAGCGGAGCGTTGAAGGGTATTCTCAAAGTCCCCGGGGACAAAAGCATTTCCCATCGCGCCATTATGCTGGGAGGTATTGCCGAGGGCACTACGGTCGTACGCGGGCTGCTCGAAGGCGAAGACGTGCTGCGCACAGTGGAAGCCTTGCGCGCGATAGGGGCGGAAATTTTCAAAGACGACCATGGCACATGGCACATCAAGGGCAACGGGCTTGAAGGATTGCGGAGGCCGGCACTTACCCTCGATATGGGAAACAGCGGAACGGCCGCCCGACTGCTGATCGGTTTGCTTAGCGGACGTCCATTTACCAGCTCCTTCACTGGCGACGAGTCACTACGCAAACGTCCGATGGAACGGATTATCACGCCCCTGATGCAAAGCGGAGCGCAATTCGCCAGCGAGAATGGGCGGTTACCACTGAAAGTCACAGGCCTTAGTAATCCGAGGGCAATCAAATACCGTCTGCCTATGCCTTCGGCGCAGGTGAAGTCGGCAATCCTTCTGGCCGGGCTTAGCTGCGACGGCGTTACCACCGTTATTGAATCTATTCCCACACGCGATCATTCCGAAAACATGCTTCGGGCTTTCGGGGTCAATATAAAAATAGAAAAACAGGCTGACGGAGCCACGGCCATTTCCGTCAAGGGTAAAGCGCGGCTGAACGGCCAGATGATCATGGTTCCCGCCGATCCGAGTTCCGCCGCGTTCCCGCTTGTTGCCGCGCTGCTGCGCCCCGGCTCGCATGTCATGCTTCCCAGCGTGGGCCTCAACCCTCGCCGTACGGGACTGCTGGAAACTTTGCTGGAGATGGGCGCGCGTATCTCCATCAACAACGCGCGGGAAGAGGGCGGCGAGTCGGTCGGCGACCTTATTGCCGAGGGTAGCGAATTGAAAGGCGTTACGGTGCCGCCGGAGCGTGCGCCGAGCATGATCGACGAATATCCCATTCTTGCAATGGCGGCGGCCTGCGCACAAGGCACCACCCGTATGCTGGGGCTTAACGAATTGCGCGTGAAAGAAAGCGACCGGCTGGCGCTTGTCGCCGAAGGATTAAAGCGATGCGATGTGCGGGTGGAGATTGAAGGCGATGACCTTATCGTGCATGGCAATGGCAAACCGCCTAAAGGGGGCACGATCGTTCCTACCGCGATGGATCACCGTATTGCCATGAGCTTTCTGGTTCTTGGCTGCGCCGCGGCCGATCTTATCATGATCGACGATGGTTCGTTTATCTCCACGAGTTTCCCGGGATTTGTCGAAATGATAAACGGGGTAGGAGCGCGGATAGAAACCGCCTAACAGAGATCCGTCCTTCGATCCCGGAAGAATCCCCACAGGGCGCGTTCCCGATCCAACATATCGAGATCGAAATTTGCCTTGATGAATCCTTCGTCCGTTCGGTTCATATGCGCGACCAGATCGCCGCGGTGATTGGCGATGAAAGACGAACCGTAGAAGTTCTGCGGAGTGCCCAAGCCTTTTTCTTCGCCAATACGGTTCGCTGCAACGACGGGAATGACATTCGAGACTGCGTGTCCCTGCATCGCGCGTTGCCACGGCAATTGCGTATCCAGTTCGGGGGTTTGTGGCTCGGAACCTATTGCTGTGGGGTAGAACAGGATTTCCGCGCCCTGTAGAACCATCGCGCGCGCGCATTCGGGGAACCATTGGTCCCAGCAGATGCCGACGCCGATACGCGCATAGCGGGTGTCCCAGACGCGATAGCCTGTATCGCCGGGGCGGAAATAGTATTTTTCCTGATAGCCGGGGCCGTCCGGGATATGGCTTTTGCGATAGACGCCTAGGAAAGCGCCTCCGGCGTCAATGATAGCAACGCTGTTATAATATTGCGGGCCGTCGCGCTCGAAAATCGAAACCGGAAGCACGACATCCAGTTCTTTCGCAAGTTTCTGCAAGCGCAGGACGCAAGGATGCTCCTTGGCCGGATAGGCATTGGCGAACCAGCGATCATCCTGCGTCGTGCAGAAATAAATGCCCTGAAACAATTCGGAAGGCAGGATGACCTGCGCGCCCGCGGCGGCGGCTTTGCGGACCAAGCCTTCCGTCTTGACGATATTGGCTTCCATATCGGGGCCATAGCTGGCCTGAAGGGCGGCGACGGTTACGGTGCGGGGCATCAGGCTGGCTCCTGCTGGGTCATACAATGAAACGCGCCTCCGCCGGGAGCATCGCCTCCAGCGGTGAGGATGGCGCGAGCAGATAACCCTACCACTTTATGCTTCGGAAAGAGTTTCGCAAGAGCCTCCACGGCGGCATCACCCTTATCATTGTATACCGGCACGACCACGGTTTTATTGCCGATGATGAAATTCATGTGGCTGGCGGGGATCGGGTCACCTTTGGGCGTAGCCAGAAGACCGGGACTAGGGATCGTGATGACATCCAGCTTGCTTCCATTCGCGCCAGTTTCGGCGCGGAGGGTCTTTTCAATTTCACGTAAAACGGCAGCATTCGGATCATTCGCGCCGTTTGGATGCTGGCATACCACGCGGCCGGGCGCCACAAAACGCGCGATATTGTCTATATGTCCATCGGTATGGTCGTTCAGCAATCCGTCGCCCAGCCATATCACTTTGCGTGCGCCGTAGGATTCCGCCAGAGCGCCTTGGGCTTTCGTTTCGTCCCATCCCTTGTTGCGATTGGGGTTCAGGAGGCACTGACGCGTTGTCAGGACCGTTCCTTCTCCATCGGCGTCGATGGAGCCGCCTTCCAGAATGAAGTTATGTCGCCGCATTGGCTTGCCTGCAAGCTTCGCCACGCCTTCACCGACCTCGTCATCCGGGGGCATAAAATATTTCTCGCCCCAGCCGTTAAAGCCGAAGACTTCCGCTTGAATTTCGCCGTCCCCACGGCGGCTGAAAACCGGGCCGGTATCGCGCAGCCAGATATCACCGTAATCGAATGGAATGACTTCCGCCGCAAGTCCCAGCGCTTCCCGCGCCGAATGCACGACTTCTTCGCCACAGGCCAGAACCTTCATTTGATCGCCCTGCGCCAGCGCCTTGACCATCGCCGCCACTTCGGCACGGACAGCTTCAAGTTCATCGAACCACAAATCTTCAGTGGTCGGCCATGCCGTCCAGATCGCTTTGTGCGGGGCCCATTCGGGGGGAGCTATGAATGAGTTAATCATGAGAAATGTAATGAAGGCGGGAATATCCGATGTCAATTGACTTAAAAGCCATTATAGGAGAATTTCGGGCATCGCTTGAACAATCACATTGAGGGCAAAATGTCAGAAAATAGTAATGGCGCACCGCAATCTCATTCTAATCTATATCTCCATTCCGATGGCAGTTGGAAGACTTTAGAGGAAGTAAGAAGCGATTTTATTGCTGCTACGCTAGAGCATACTAAAGGCAATAAAAAGCAGGCGGCGCGCTTGCTGGGCATTGATAGATCGACTCTATATTCTCACTTAAGGAGTCATAAGCCAGCCAAAACGAATGATTTGGCGTAATAAAATTTACTGAAGCAAGCGTCAGTATTTTCCGTTTTTCTTATGGGGTTTGCCTGAGACGACCGGCTTTTCATGCTCGCGCATAAAGTCCCGGACGATGGGCAAGATTGATTCGCGCCATTTGCGCCCGTTGAATATTCCGTAATGGCCAACGCCGATTTGCAGGTGAGCCTTTTTCATTTCGGGCGGCAAGCCGCTGCAAAGGTCGAGGGCAGGGCGCGTCTGGCCGGGAGCCGAGATATCATCCAGTTCCCCTTCAATAACTAGCAAGGCGGTTTTTTTGATCTTTTGAGGCTGTACCAGCTGCTTTCCAGCACAGTGGGATCCGAAGCTTGGAATTCACGTGACTTGAAGTCGCGGC
>JADMIO011070306.1_pt1 | contig 30788 bp, 25 predicted proteins | sample 8958161 | NCBI WGS metagenome assembly JADMIO01 (sample SAMN16585339, study PRJNA669376) | soil metagenome | isolation source: Crop rotation soil | place: USA: Cullars Rotation, Alabama | collected 2011 | reverse complement strand
GCCGCGACTTCAAGTCACGTGAATTCCAAGCTTCGGATCCCACTGTGCTGGAAAGATCTTCGAACGTGGTGTTCGAGCGACGCCAATCCTCTACGTCGGTGAAAGAAACCTGTTCCCGATGATTGTTCCTATCGGGAGAATCTCCCCAGAGCAGAACCAGCGAGTCGGGTGAAGAGTAGGGCAGCGGACGAAGCAGAACCGATTCGATCACGCTGAACATTGCCGTATTGGCGCCGATGCCGAGAGCCAGTGTCAGCACGGCGACAAAAGTGAACCCGGGAGTTTTGAGGAGGGTTCGAATTGCGTACTTCAGGTCCTGCAGCAGGTTGGTCATGTTGCCTCACCCATTGTGAAGACGGAGGAATCCAGACTGTGTGTGGCACGTTTTCGGCCTTGCTGGTCATCGCTAAGTTGTTGACGAATTGAGGCATTCTGGTGCCCTACTGGCTAGCGCTTGTGCGGATGCGAAATCGGTTGTTCAAGAACGAACAGTTAGAACCGATCGCGTCGTGCCGGACATCTGACTGAACATGACCGATTACAAAATGTCGTCAACTGAAGAGAGGATGATTCGGGAAGCCGCTCTCGATGAGACCTTGAAGGAAACGTTCCCCGCGAGCGATCCGCCATCGACCAATCCGAATCCGGGTAGCCGTGAGCTGTTGGAAATTCAAAAGCTGTCGGCGGCTTAGATAGTTGCGATGCGCGCTGCAGAGCGTTGCGGCATCGGAAGAACGAGGCTCGAGGCAAGTTGGCGCAGTCCTTTGGCGACGTCGAGCATCATGTAGCAGGCGTCGTCTTCCTCGTGGAAGCAGCGCCAGCCTTCGGCGGGCAACAGGTTCATCTCGTCCTGATTGATTTTCTCCACCACATTGAAAAGGCAGCGGTAGCGATAACCCGCACTGCGCAAGAGTTCACGCAGCATGCGAAGACGAACTTCGGCGTGTGGCAACCGGCGCTCCACCAGCGCTGCGGCTCCGAAAGCGACCGATTCTTCGGAATACCGGAAGCGATTACAGAGAACATTCCGTGCGGCACGCGCCGACTGCAGAGCAACCGCGCTTTCCATGTGAGCGAACTGATTGGTCGTGTAAACGCCGGCAATGTGTCCGTCGGCAGCCCGGGCACAAACCACGTTGCCGGAGGAAATCAGGGTTCGCCATGCGTTCTCATCATCTGGAATGTGAATGCGTTGATGCGGGGCTTCAATGGTGCAGCGCTTGGCGAAGCGCGAAAGGGAAGGCAGGTCTGCAAGCTGGACGGACGCAACGGCCCACTCGTGACTCTCAAGGATCGCGTAGGTGGGCAGGGGATTTGCCATTGCCGGCAACTGTATGGCGATTCCGCGACTTAGGACAGGTAACGCAAGTGCGTTGCACTTCCTGTTTACGATGGATACTTCCGGTTTCTTGGGCGTTCTACTGGGGCGGACCAGTATAATTTCGCGATCTCATGCTGCTTGCTCCCGGTGCTCAACTCGGTCCTTACGAGATTCAGTCTGCTCTCGGCGCAGGCGGGATGGGTGAGGTTTATCGCGCCATGGATAGCCGGCTAGGGCGCCAGGTCGCGATCAAGATCCTGCCCGAATCCTTTGCCCAGGATAAAGAACGGCTGCGGCGATTCGAATTGGAAGCGCAGTCAGTGGCATCTCTCAGTCATCCGAACATCGTCGCGATCTACGACGTGGGCAGCTACAACGGTACGCCGTTCCTGGTGGAAGAACTGCTGGAAGGGGAGAGCCTCCGCGAGATGCTGGAGCACGGCGCACTTCCACAAAGAAGAGTCATCGATTACAGCGTCCAGATCGCGCAAGGGCTTGCCGCGGCGCATGACAAAGGGTTCATCCATCGCGATCTGAAGCCGGAAAACCTGTTCATCACACGAGATGGAAGAGCGAAGATCCTGGATTTCGGTCTCGCGAAAGCATTGCAACGTCCGCAGGTTCATCCGGAAGGCAGCACGATGACCGGGGCTGCGACGGCCGTCGGCGTGGCGATGGGCACGGCCAGTTACATGGCTCCCGAGCAGGTTCGCGGCGCTACGGTAGATGCACGCACCGACATCTTTGCGCTTGGCGTCGTGATCTACGAGATGCTTTACGGCCGGAAGGTCTTTCATCGGGAAACGACTGCGGAAACGATGACGGCCGTTCTGAAGGACGATTTGCCGGAGGTGCATGAGGCTGGGCAGAACGTGGCTCCCGCGCTGGAGCGAATTGTTCGGCGATGCCTGGAGAAAAGCCCGGAGCAGCGATTCCAGTCGGCCAAGGATTTGTCGTTCGCGTTGGCCGTTTTGTCTGGATCGGAGATGAGCAGTGCGGCGCGGGCCGCGCAGCTGGCCTCACAGAGAACGCGCAAACCCTGGCCGTGGATTGCCGTGGCCTTGCTGGCCCTCACAACGTTGGGATTGTTGTCGGCGATGGTGATGCGGAGCAGTCCGCCAGAGCGACGGATGGAGTTCGCCATCTCGGTTCCAGGCGAAGTAACGCAACCGGCGTTGTCGCGCGATGGGCGCAAATTGGCGTTCATCTCTCCGGACGAGAAGACCGGTTCGGCCATGTTGTTCGTGCAGGAAGTGGGTTCGCCGAACGCACTCGAGATCGCGGGCACCGAGGGCGCCAGCTATCCATTCTGGTCGCCGGATAGCGAGTTCATCGCTTTCTTCGCCGGCGGCAAATTGCAGAAGGTGCCGACGAAAGGCGGCGTGCCACAGTTCATTGCGAAGGTTACCTATGCGCGCGGCGGCAGTTGGGGATCGAAGAACGTGATCCTGTATGCGCCTTCCGCAGCGGGTCCGATCTGGCGCGTGAACGCCGACGGAACCGGCGCGGCTCCCGTGACCAGCAAACTGGAGGAGATCGGGGACACAACCCCGAAGACGTCGCATCGCTGGCCGTTGTTTTTGCCTGACGGCGAACACTACCTGTTTCTATTTGCAGAATTCGGTACTGGAACCGAGAGCACGAATACGGTGATCTGCCTGTCCTCGCTGGACTCGACGAAGTTCAAGAGACTGATCGCGACGCGTTCGAATCCGGGCTTCGCGGACGGACATTTGTTCTTCGTCGATGAGAAGAAATCACTGCGAGCGGTAGGTTTGGACCTGGGGAAAGGCGCGATCAAAGGCGAGCCTCGCGTGCTGGTGGATGAGGTCGGATATCAGCCGTCGGTCTACTGGGGCGCATTCACCGTGGCTGACAATGGAAGCGTGATCTACAACCGCACGGCGGCTTCGGCGCAATCGCAGCTAACGTGGTATGACCGCTTCGGCAAAGTGCAGGGACATGTCGGAGAGGTTGGCGTGCAGGCGAACCCGGCTTTGTCTCCCAGTGGAGATCGGGTTGCTCTCGACATCACGAGTCTGAAAGAAAACAACCTCGATATCTGGATCCAAGATGTGAATAAGTCCACCAGCACTCGAGTGACGTTCGCTCCAGCGGAGGAAACGGATCCGGTATTTTCGCGCGACGCGAGCAAGATCGCGTTTCGTTCCAACGTGCGAGGCTCGTCGCTATTTGTGCAGAAAACCTACGGAGTAGAGCCCGGAACGAACGTGGCGAAGATTGGCAGCGGCAATGCGGGGCAGGCGCTCTCCGAAGGATATGACCTGATTCCGAATTCATGGTCGCCAGATAACCAGCAAATCCTCTGTTCGCTGCAGAGCGCCGGTGCAGGGTCGCAACTGCTCCTGATCTCCCTGGCGGATGGGAAGTCGCGGCGCTTCCTGAACACGCAATCGAGTGAAACAAACGGAATGATCTCCCCCGACGGAAGGTGGGCGGCTTATGCCTCGAACGAGTCGGGCGATTGGGAAGTGTATGTGACGATGTTTCCCGCGGGAACAGGGAAGTGGCAGGTATCGCGTTCAGGCGGAACCGAGCCACGCTGGCGCCAGGATGGCAAGGAGCTCTACTACTTGAGCCCCACCGGAATGCTGATGGCGGTCAGTGTGGATAGCAGGGAAGGATTCTCTTCGGGCACCCCAGTTGCACTGTTTCAGGTGCGTGGACGTCCGCCGATCTCATCCACCGACCTTTTTACCTACGACGTGGCGCTGAACGGAAATCGGTTTCTGGTGAATGAATACGTGAAGCCAGCGCAGGTGACGCCACTCACAATTGTGCAGCATGCATTGGCGGGAGAGACGCGGGAATGAGGGAAAAAGAGGGGAGAAAAACAATGGCGGGCCCTGAGAGATTCGAACTCCCGACCTACTGATTCGTAGTCAGTCGCTCTATCCAGCTGAGCTAAGGGCCCGCGCTGAAAGAATTATATCAAAGCTCATGAATTTGTAAGTTCGCTGCGGAGCCGAAGAAATTTCCTCTGGCACAAGGTACGTTTTCACCCAAGTTGGGCATCGTCTTACCATGCGCAGTGAGTGCGAAAATTCCAGCAAGAAGCAGCGCTCCGTAATTCCTTCCTCAGGTCGGAATTTCCTACCCAGACCTTTTTACCAGTGCCTAAGGCAATTCCTTTGTTTTCAGCGAGCCGAGTTTGGCATTGGTCATGCAATAAGAGAAGGCAGACGAAGTGGCGCGCAATAGGGGCGCTCCCCAAAAAAGAACTTTCGGCCAGAGAGTTTTAGGGGGCGCCCCGATTGCATTTTCAGATAGCTTTCGCAGCACAGTTCCCACACCTTTACGCCAGCTGAAGTTTTTCCTTCAAATCCAGTCCTGCACGACGGAGTAAGGCAGCCACTGTGTCTTCCTTCATGCGCGAGGCGTCGAATTCCACGCGGATCGTCTGCTCACCTTCATTGAACTTCACTCCGCGGATGCCATATACCTCGCGCATGCTGTCGATCGCGCGCAGCACCTGGGCGCCGGGCAGCTTACCGTAACGAAATACGACGTCTAACTGCGTCATTCCAGTCCTCTTTCGTGGAATCTTGTAATACTTACCTTAGTCTCGAATCTAATATACGTTCAGCGCATTTGTCATCGGAGCTCTTTCTGCCCCGGCTGTAATGTTTTTCCTCTTTTCGCGTCAGCAGACGTGGAAGGCAAGTTTATGGACTCCAAGAACAGCAAAACGAATCCGTTCGCGATTCTCACTCCTGCCGTGAAGGCGGTGGATCCCGTGTGCGGGATGTCAGTCGACCCTGCGAACGCCAAGGGCAAAGCCGAATATGGCGGTAAGAGCTACTACTTCTGCTGCCCGGGATGTGAGGCGAAGTTTAAGGCAGATCCGGAAAAGTATCTGAACGCGAAATCACCAGAGCCGATGGGCGGACACTCTGGACTGGTGACACTCGGCATGCCAAAGGCAGTGCCGGCGGTGCCGAAAGGCACGAAGTACATCTGCCCGATGGATCCTGAGGTGGTTTCCGACAAGCCGGGATCTTGTCCAAAGTGTGGAATGGCGCTCGAGCCTGAGCTCACCTTCACACCAGCCAAAACGAAGTGGACGTGCCCGATGCATCCGGAGGTGGTGAGCGATGAACCGGGTGCGTGCCCCAAGTGCGGCATGGCACTGGAGCCGATGACCGTCGCGGCAGAGGATGACAATCCGGAACTGCGCGACATGAGCCGCAGGTTGTGGATCGGCCTCGCGCTCTCGATCCCATTGCTGCTGGGCATGCTCGGGCCCGTAGCCCGGGTGGTGCCGCCAACGCTGATGCCGTGGCTGGAACTCGTTCTCGCAACGCCGGTCGTGCTCTGGTGTGGATGGCCATTCCTCGAACGATTCTGGTCGTCACTGGTGAATCGCAGTCCGAACATGTTCACGCTGATCGGGCTCGGTGTCGGAGCGGCGTATCTATACAGTTTGATCGCGGTGGTCGTGCCGGGAGCGTTTCCGGAGTCTCTTAAGACCATGCACGGACGTCCGCCGATGTACTTCGAATCGGCCGCGCTGATCACGGTTCTGGTGCTGCTCGGGCAAGTCATGGAGTTGCGCGCGCGCAGCCGCACGAATGCAGCCATCCGCGCGCTACTCGATCTTTCGCCAAAAATGGCGCGAAGGATTAATGCCGACGGATCGGAGCAGGATGTCGCGCTGGACGCGGTTCATCCCGGAGATCGGCTCCGCATTCGCCCTGGCGAGAAAGTGCCGGTCGATGGAGTGGTGGAAGAAGGATCGAGCGCGATTGACGAATCAATGATTACCGGCGAATCGCTGCCGGTGGAGAAGAAGCAAGGTGATCGCGTAATTGGTGCCACCGTGAACAGCACCGGGTCGTTGATCATGCGCGCGGAACGCGTAGGCGCGGAAACCATGCTGGCACAGATCGTTCGCATGGTTGGCGAGGCGCAGCGCAGCCGGGCACCGATCCAGAGATTGGCGGATCGGGTATCGGCGTGGTTCGTGCCGACAGTAGTTGCGATTTCTGTGCTGACGTTTGTTATCTGGCTGATCTTCGGCTCCGAGCCTCGTTTCGCGCATGCGCTGGTGAATGCAGTAGCGGTGTTGATCATTGCTTGTCCGTGCGCGTTGGGATTGGCAACGCCGATCGCCATCATGGTGGCCACCGGGCACGGTGCGCACGCAGGAGTGCTGATCAAAAACGCTGAAGCGCTCGAGACGATGCATCGTGTGGACACCGTCGTCGTCGACAAGACGGGTACGCTGACGGAAGGAAAGCCGCGGGTCACAAACGTCCATGCGTTCGACGGCATGCGCGTAGATGACCTGCTCCGGTATGTGGCGAGCGTGGAGCGCGGCAGCGAGCATCCGGTTGCGGCCGCGATTGTAACTTCGGCGACGGAACGCGGAATTACGATTCCCACGGCCAGCGGCTTTGAATATGTTCCCGGTAAGGGAGTACGCGGTCACGTGAATGGCGCGGAGGTGTTGGCCGGGAACGCGGCCCTGCTGAAGGACCGCGGGATCAGCCTGGCGAATGATTCATCGCGCACTGCTCAGATCCATGTTGCTATCGACGGAAGGCTGGCTGGATCCATTGAGATCTCCGATCCAGTGAAGTCGACAACGGCCGAGGTGATCCGCGAACTCCATCGCAAAGGACTCAAACTCCTGATGCTCACGGGTGACAACCGTGCTGCCGCTGCGAGCATTGCCAAACAGTTGGGCCTCGACGACTTCGAAGCCGAAGTGCTGCCTGATCAGAAAGCGGCTGTCATCAAGAAGCTGCAGGACCAAGGGCGCATCGTCGCCATGGCGGGAGACGGCATTAACGATGCGCCGGCATTGGCACAGGCGCACGTTGGAATCGCCATGGGTACGGGAACCGATGTGGCCGTCGAGAGTGCCGGGATCACCCTACTGAAGGGCGATTTGCGGGGCATCCTGCGGGCGCGCCGACTGTCGCAGGCGACCATTCGGAACATCAAGCAGAATCTGTTTTTCGCCTTTATCTACAACTCGCTCGGAGTACCAATCGCCGCCGGAGTACTGTATCCGTTCTTCGGCATCCTGCTGAGCCCGATCATCGCTGCGGCGGCGATGAGCTTCAGCTCAGTTTCGGTGATCACGAACTCGCTGCGTCTCCGGAGCATAAAGCTGTGATCATGCGCGCGTAGTGGCGTCGGTCAGTGTAGCGGGTGAACCCACGCTGACCGGTTCTACTTCAAGCCACAGTCCGTCGACTCGCGTGACGCGTACCTTCTGACCGGGAGCAACCGGAGAGGTACTTCGTGCGTTCCAGGTCTCGCCATGGACGAAGACTTTTCCACTCGGCGCGAGCGCCGTCTCCGCGATGGCGATTTGTCCCAGCATCGCCTCGGCTCCGGAGGCCAGCTTGTTGCGGCGGGCCTTCAGGGCGATGCTCATCAGGAACGCCGTAATTGCGCCCAGCGGAATGCTGACCGCCAACGCCGTCCAGAGATGAACGCGCATTTCCGGAATTGGTCCGTCTACCAACAGCAGAGCGCCAATCGTCAGCGACGCAATGCCGGCGATGGTAAGTGCGCCGTGGCTGGTGAACTTTGCTTCCAAGGCAAAGAACACGAAGGCCAGCACGATCATGGCAAACGCCGAATAGCGAATCGGCAGGATATTCAGCGCAAACACCGCCAGCACGATGAAGAAGAACCCGACAACGCCCGGAACGATGGCACCCGGATGATTGAACTCCACGTAGAGCGATAGCAGTCCGATAGCAAGAATCACGAACGCCATGTTCGGATTCATCAGCCACGCCAGGATTTCCTGTTTCAAGGTCATGGTGTATTCGCGGACGGGACCGTCGGTCTTCAGCTTGGTCTTCGAGCCGTCCCAGCGTGTGATCTCGCGCCCGTTGAGCTGTTTCAGCAGGTCCTGTTCATTCGGGGAGATGATGTCGATAAGTTTCTGCTGCAGCGCTTCCTTTTCGGTGAAGCTCTTCGATTCGCGGACGGCACTTTCGGCAACTGGCACATTGCGTCCACGCTTTTCTGCGATCGATCGCACCAAGGCTGCGGCGTCGTTGGTGATCTTCTGCTTCATCACATCGTCGATCTGGCCGCCACCGCCGGCGACCGGATGCGCTGCCCCCGTATTGGTGCCGGGTGCCATGGCAGCGACATCTGCCGCTTCGAGAATGACGAAGCCTGCCGACGCTGCACGTGCCCCGCTGGGCGTCACGTAGATGATGACGGGAACCCGCGAGACGGTGATTTGCTCCACGATCTTGCGCATGGAAGTTTCAAGTCCACCGGGAGTTTGCAATTCGATCAGCAACGCATCGGCGTGTGACGACTGCGCCTGCTGAACGGCACGTCCGATGAATTCTTCCGTTATGGGATGAATGGCGTCGTCGACTGTGATTTTCAGGACGTCGGCAAACAGCAGGGAAGGAAGAAGGACGAATAACAGAATTGCGACACGACGCATTGCCTGCGACATGGATTAGTTCCTCGCGCCGAGTTTCTCCTCGATGGACTTCTTCAGCGCCTGGGCATCCTGGTTTTTGGGTTCGAGTGTCAGAGCGCGATCAACTTCGACGGTAGCGGCGTTCAGCTTACCGTCCTTCAGGTTCTGCCGTGCCAATACAAGGTACGCCGCCGCCGAGGGCTGCAAACGCAGGGCGGCATTCGCCTCGGCGACAGCTTCCGAAGATTTGCCGTCACTCTCCAACGCCTGCGCGAGGCCTGCGTGAGCAGGTCCGTTGGTGGGGTCTAGAACCACGGCTTCCTGGAAAGCCTTCTGCGCATCTTCGGTAAAGCCCTGGCTCAGGAACTGCCTCCCGCGCTCCACGTGAAAGGCGGCGTGTTCTTTTGGTGATGCGAGCGCGAGACGTGACTCGGCTGCACGATCAATTTCCATCGCCAGCGAACGGAAGGAAGTTTCGTCGTAGTTGCGCTTCACGCGCTGCAACGGCAATTTAGCGGCCGGCGCGGAGGCTTGCCGAAATCCGTTTCCGGGCGGAGTCGGGCTGGCAACACCGTTGATGGAATCCAGAAAGGCCTTCGCTTCGGCATCGTTAGGCCTCAGGCGAAGCACTTCCTTCAGTTGCCGCGACGCGTTGCCGTTGTCGAAGATACGCGCATACGCTACCGCGAGATTGAAGTGGTAGTCAGGATCGTTCGGGTCGGCATCGGAGGCCTTTTGGAGGTACTCCAACTCCGAGCGCTTGCCACGGCGTCCCATTACCACGCCCAGGTTGTTATTGACCTCGTTCAGCGGAAGCCTGCTTTCGAGAAACATGAACGCCTTTTCCGCTTTTTCGTAATCGCCCTGATAAAAGGCCGAGAGTCCAAGGTAGAAGCTTGCTTCACTGGCCCGAGAGTCGGTTTCCGGTACCCGCGTGAACCAGGACGCTGCCGACTCGTATTCCTTGTTGGTGAAGTAGGTCTTTCCCAATTGCAACATTGCCTGGGAATAATCGGGATTGAGACGGACGGCATCTTTCAGCCGTTGCAAGCGCTCCTGTCGCGTCGTCGCCAACATACCGCGGACATAATTCTCGAAGGCGTCGAGCCGAATGGGGGCGGCTTCTTCCAGGAACGCCTTCTTCGAAGGAACAGCTTGCGGAACCAGGGCCTTCAGCAGGTCCCAGGTTAGCGCTCGCTGAAGTTCGACCATGTTCACGAGTGGACCCGACTCCTTCACCTCCGGAGCGAGGTACAGCTTCTTCATGTCGAGCAACTGTGCTGACGCGGTGAAGGTCTGGCCGTCGTAGTCGTAGGTGCCCAGGATGACGTAATCCGCATCCATCTGCTCGGAGATGCGGTACAGCGTCTCGCGTGAAAGTCGGCTAGTGGTCGGGATCCCCATGCGATCGAAGGCATAGTTGCGATCGTCGCGGGGCACCACATACGTGCCGCTCGTGGTCATACTCTCGCCGATCATTTCCGGAAACGCTTCGGAGATCCAGTCGAGGCCTGAGGCTTTGGAAGTGTTTTCGAAGGGAAGAACGAGTACCGTGCGCGGCGTCTGCGCAAATGCGTGTACTGCCGCCGATAGGAAAAAGAAAGCGAAGCTTAGCCGGATGAAACGAAAGATTCTCAAGACAGGTAGATTATAGCCACTCGGCTGCCGCGGATGAGCAGGGCAAATACCCGATGTGTTACCGTGACTGGTTTCATTTATGCACTCGTAAGAACGACCCATGTCTCCTTCTCGGGAGACGTGGGATGAATGAGGCGTCATGAAGGCCGTTCGCTTCCACGAATTTGGAGGACCCGAGGTCCTCAAGTACGAAGATGTTCCTGATCCGCAACCACGCCAGGACCAGGTGCTGGTTCGCGTCAAAGCTGTGGCACTCAATCATCTCGACCTCTGGACGCGCAAAGGGCTCCCCGGCGTGAAGCTTCCCCACATTAACGGCAGCGACGTCGCGGGAGTGGTGGAATCCGTAGGCGGGTACATCACGGATCTGAAGCCGGGGCAGCGAGTTCTTCTGGCACCGATGGTCTTCTGCAATCACTGCGAGTTCTGCACCGCGGGACAGCAGAGCTTCTGTCGTCAATTCAGCGTGCTCGGCAACATGGTGGACGGCGGCGATTGCGAACTGATAGCGGTGCCGAGGGTGAATGTCATTCCTATTCCAGAGCCCCTTACCTTCGAAGACGCTGCCAGCGTGCCGCTGGTCTTTCTCACCGCATGGCACATGCTGGTGGCGAGAGCGCATATCCGCCAGGGGCAGTGGATCCTGGTGCTCGGCGCCGGATCAGGAGTGGGTTCGGCAGCGATTCAGATTGCGAAGATGTTCCACTGCCAGGTGATCGCCACTGCGGGTGACGACAAGAAACTCGCCAAAGCCAGGGAACTCGGCGCCGACTTCACCATCGATCATTACAAGCAGAAGATTTCAGAAGAGGTGAAGCGCATCACCAACAAGCGTGGCGTGGATATCACCTTCGAGCACGTTGGTGTCGCCACGTGGCAGGAAAGCATGCGCTCGCTGAAACTCGGAGGGACCATCGTGACCTGCGGCGCTACGACCGGGTACGACGCACAGATTGACCTTCGCGTACTCTTCGCAAAACAGTTGTCGTTCCTCGGATCTTTCATGGGAACGATGGACGATCTTTGCCAGGTGCTGTCGCACATCTTCGCCGGACGTCTCAAGCCGGTCGTCGATCGCACGTTCCCGCTCAAGGACGCCGCGGAGGCACACCGTTACCTGCAGAGCAGCCAGATGTTTGGGAAAGTGGTGATGATTCCGTAAGGAGAGGTTGAAGCTTATTGCTTCTTCCAGTTCACGCCGCCGTCGCTCGTGGTCCAGGTACCCGTCGAGGTGGTGACCTGTCCGTTTTGCCCGTCGCTGAACTGCACGGACTGAATATCACCGGCGTTGCCATTGCCCCACGGACGAACCTGATCCCAAGTCCTGCCGTTGTCAATGGAGTGGAAGAGCATGCCGTCTTTACCGGCGGCCCAGATCGCCCTTTCGGTGGACACGACCGAGGTGAATGCCGTTCCGCGACGGATGCTCACTGATTGCCAGCGAAGTCCATCCGAAGAGCGGTACACCAGTCCCGTAGCCGGGTTGGTCGTCCACTTAAAAGTAGGTTCTGCTTTCGGCGTCGAGGGCGTGGGAACCACGTTCGCCGCTCGGGAATCGAAGCTTGTCATGGGAGTGGCGCCATTCAGAGGAGCGCCAGTCTGAATAATCTCGCGGGAGGGAACTACGTCTTGCGGATTGGAACTTGCCATTTCCACCGAGTCGGCAGGCGCTGTGTGCTTCCGCACGCTCGGCTTTGAGACTGTAGAAGGAGTGCTGGATGAAATTTCGGGCTGGGCGAGTTGTGGCCGAACCGGAGCAGTGGCAGTGGCTACTTGGGCGGGTGCCGCGGACTTGGAGGATCCCACGCCTGCCTTCGGAGCCTGTGCTAACCATACCGTTCCAGCTACCACGGCCGTACTGGCCGCTACACTCGCCCAACGCAATATTGACCAAACTTGGCGGCGGGGCGTTGCCCACACCACTTCCTGTACTGCTTCCGGTTGCTGCTGCGGCAGCGCCAGCCTGAGGACGCCGCGACATGCCGCACAGTAACTCAGATGTGCCGTGACTTCAGACCGCAAACGAGGAGGAAGAGCGTTCTCCATGAAACCCGTCAGCATTCCGGCGTCAGGATGAGTTTCCGGCGCCTGGTTCTGACTTAATCTCTGCCTTGCGAATTTTGTTAATTCTGGCATCAGTTTGGTTTCTCGTTTACTTGCTCGGGTTAGCCCGGGATCCCATTCTCGGGCCTTCCTGTACTAAGAACGATCCCATTCACGTTTTTTGCGAATTTTCTTTCAGCCTCGCTGTGATATTCACCTGAAGCTCGCGAACGTCACTCTGGAAGGCCTCTTCCGCCTCGCGCGAACTCATGCCGCTACGCAGCATGTGCATCCGTATCCTCTTATGCAGATTGGCCGTAACCTTCTCGAGACGGCGGCTGACCGTGGATTCGTGCACTCTCAGCGTGGCTGCGATCTCGGCAAGTGTCTGCCCATCAAGGAAGTAGCTGGCCAGGATCAGCCGGTCTTCCGCCGAAAGCTCAGCGAAGGCGGCATCGGTAGCTTTTTCCACACGCGGATCGACCGCTGGTTCGACTTTGGGGTGGACGGCGATCTCCGGAATTGGTGCGCGTCCTTCTTCCTCGTCCTCGTCGATCGAGACCAGCTTCGACTCGCGCCGGTACCTATCTATATAGGATTGAGCGAGGACGGTTCGAAGCCACCCCCCGAGGGAGCCAACTCCCATGTAGTAAACAAGCTTCGAGGTCCGCTGTTCGCCCTTGGCGTTCAAACCATAAAGGTCGCCGTACAGGGAATCGGCGATTTCGCGGCCAGCGGAATCTTCCCGGGCGATGGAATTCGCCATGTCATAGAGCTGCTCCCGGTATTTTCCCAGCAAGGTTTCCCATGCTCGTTCGTTCCCATATACGCAGGCCCGGGCCAGGACCAGTTCCTCGAGCTTGAGCGATTCCAATAGCTCCTTAATCTCTTTTTTGTCGCCAGAAGGTGCATATTTGTCAGCAACTTCCGAGAGAATGCTTGTGAATTGGGTGAGCTCGATCTGGTAGGTGGCAGCACCGGAGCGCCCGTAAAGCTGAGCAATATAGCCGGATAGGGACTGGAATTCGGGGGAAGGCATTCGTGCCTCCGCGCCCTCTCCGTCGGGACCGACTGCGGGTTGAGATCCGCTGCTCATGAGAACTGCTGGCCGATGTTACTCAATTTTTTCCGCAAGTTCGAGAAACTTCATTCGTTCTATAGACAGAAAGGCCGGGATGGATGGAAAAACGGCCTGAGGGGACGGACGACAGAGAGTTTAAGACACGCATGGTGGCGGGATCCTCCAATGCTTGGCCTCAGACAAAAGTCGTCTCCTGACGTTAAATGCCGCCGGTGGCACGGCGGCATTAGTTTTAGCAGCTGAATGCGACAGATGTAGACAGGATCAAATAATCTATGGCGCAGCATCCGTTTTCGGTATGCCGGAATACGCGGTCCCGAGTTGCCGCGATTCCCCCTTTGGCGGCATTCTCCAAGAATCCTCCGCTGTCGCTGGAAGAAATTCCTGAACAGGAAGAACGGCACGAGCCACGATTCCCCAGAAAAATTGAAGTTCGTTACCGCGAGCTGACCGTCAGCTCCGACTCCTTATACGCTACGTTCCAGGGACAGATCGCCAATATGAGCACTGGCGGACTCTGTCTGACTACCGATCGTCCTTTGACTCCGTACTCAACGATTCGCTGCGAGATCACCGTACCCGGTAGCCCGGTCGGCGTGCCCTGCCTGTTGCAGGTCCGCTGGGTGAGGGAAGTACAGCAGGGAGTTTTTCTAAGTGGGTTGTTGTACCTGATGTAAAGCCATCTTGAGTTGTTCCTTCACTAGAACGGGATCGCGAGAGCGATCCCGTTTTCTTTACCTACCAAGGAACTAGAACCGCGCCGTCAACGCGAGCCTTACGGCTCTTGCCGAGCCCGGAGAGATGTTGTTGTTTCCATCGGCATTCAGGTAGTACCGGGCTCCGAACAGGTTTTCTACGTTCGCCTGCAGCTGCGTGCGTTCTGTCGTCTTAATGTAGATTGCCGCGTCCGCGCGCGTGTAACCGGGGAGTGTCACTGCGTTATCGACGGCCGCGAACATGTCGGAGCGGTGGATGACGCCGAGTCCGGTTCCCACCCGCTTTACGACTTGATAATGATTCCAGAGTGAGAAGCTGTGCTTGGGCACCAGTGCAACCACAGCACCCGCGCGTGCAGCCGCGGTAGCGCTGGCAATGGCTGCCTCCTGGTAGGCGTAACCACCGGTCACGCGCCATGAGCGCCAGATCTTTCCGTCCATACCGAATTCAAAACCGTCTGCGCGCGTCCGTCCCGTCTGCAGGATTCGGGTCGGATCGTTTGGATCAACCGCGCGCGTGTTGCTGCGATCCAGACGATAGACCGCCGTGGTGAAGCTTAGGTCACGACGCGCACTCCACTTTACGCCGAACTCATAGTTGTCGAACTTCTCCGGCTCCAGCTGCTTGGTGATGTCGGTCAGCGACGAAAACTGGTCGCCCGCGCTGGGTAGATACGAGACGCTGTAATTTCCGTACACCGACACATTCGCGACCGGCTTCAACACGATGCCGGCTCGCGGTGATACAAGGCGATCGACCCGCGTCAGCTCGCTGCCATTCCGGTTATTGTGATAGCGAAGGCCAAAGTCATCGAAGCGCACTCCGCCAATCACCTGCAACCAATGCGTGACCTCGACCTGGTCTTGCACATACGCCGCACCCACATTCGTTTGCACATGATTGTCGGCGTCGGTCGCACTTTGACGGAACGTCACCGGCATCGTGATCGTCGGATTCGTGAACGGAACCTGTACGCTCGTCGCCGTATTGTTGAAAAACCCTGTATTGCGGAAATTGTCCGACTGTTGACGTCCGAACTCCGTTCCCCCAACAAGCGTGTGGTGCAGGAACCCGGTTCCGAAGGCGTAGCTCAAATCCGTCTGGTTGAAGGTGTTTCTACGGTGCGTGGCGTTGTTATAGGCGCTTAACGTCACCAGCGTCTCCGCGGCATTCACTGCGCCGGGGACGTAGTTCTGGTAGCCGCGATCGTAGTCGGCGGTCACGGTCTGGTTATGGATCAACAGTCCGCCAATGCGGTGCTCAATGTTGATTCGGCCGGAATTCACTAAAGCGCGCACGTGACTGTCATCAGGATTCCCGAAGAACTCTCCGCGAGCCGCATCGGCAGGCCGTCCCAGGTAGGAAGGAATTCCGCGGTCGGCCGTGCGACCATCGTGAAAACGCTCGTAGCCTACGTTGATGTTGGTGTTCGCTCCCGGCTTGAACGTCAGGGTTGGATTGAAGCCGGAACGCTCCAGGCCTACGTACTTGCGAAACGTGTCCGAATTCTCATACATGGCGTTCAGGCGCAGCGCCAGGTTGCTGGTCAGGGGCTGATTCAGGTCGGTACTGATTCGCTTGCTGCCCCAGGAACCCCCGTTCAGTGTGATCTCACGCAGGGCAGGGAAGCTTGCCTCCTTGGTGACGCGGTTGATCACGCCCCCACCACCGCCGCGACCGAAGATCATCGCGTTGGGTCCCTTCAGAACTTCCACCTGTTCCAGGTTGTAGAGGTCACGGTAGTACTGCACGTCGTCGCGTACACCATCCACGAAGAAGTCCGCAGACGAGCTGTTCCCGCGCACCACGATCTGATCGCGGTTGTTCTCACCCTGATGAACGCTGACGCCCGGCACATAACGCAGCACGTCGCCGACGCTCATCATCTGCTGTTCTTTCACCTGCTGCTGTCCAATGACATTCACCGTCTGCGGAAGGTCCTGCAGCGGGATCATTGTCTTGGTCGCGCTCGCGATCGCCGTTGGCGCCCCGCTCGAGGACTCAATCACTGACACGATCTGTGAAGCCCCGCTCACCTTTAAGACAAAGTCGTGGGTGTCGGTGAAGGAAGAAGAGATGTGCAGCGGAACCGAAGTCTCCGTAAATCCAGCATGGCTGATCTTGAAAAGATAGTCGCCGGCCGCGAGCCGCATCTGGAAGCGGCCGTCCCCACTGGAGGTCGCGCTCTGCTCGACTTTGGAATCATTGTTGACCACTATGACGCGTGCCCCGGAAATCACCGCGCCTGTGGAGTCGAGGACTGTTCCCACAATCGAGCCGTCCGGCTCAGCCGAAAAAGCGGTAGGAAGCACAGTGAAGCAGGCGAGGAAGAGAGCGATGAGGGCGATCCTGGTGCGCAAGGGACTTTCTCCACGTTCCGTAAGGTATTGGAAATGAAATTCATTTTCAATACCAATGTTGGAATTGAAATTCATTTTCAACTTCCTGGGGAGTGATTTTCAGCCAGTGGGGAAAATCGGCCAGTGATTGGCGTCACAAGCCGGTGTGATTGGTGGAAGAGCACGGTTTGAGTACTGGCGGCAGGAAGAACGGGGAATCAACCGATCATCCGCCAACCCCTACCGGCGAAAGAGTGTGTACTCAACTGTGACTATCGCGCCAACGCTTCGTTACTTCGTTGCAAGCTATTAATACTGCTGGAAAGGTTGGTGGGCCCGGAGGGATTCGAACCCCCAACCAAGGGATTATGAGTCCCCTGCTCTAACCGTTGAGCTACAGGCCCGCCTCTCTCTACTCTAACAAACCGCTCCTTACTTGCGTTGTGCCACCTTGCGTGGCGCTCGTTTCGAACCGTTGCCGCCGGGCACAGGTTTCGCGGCCGGCGCCGGACGCACGCATAGCGCTTTCAAGCACGCGGCGAAGATCGTCTTGTAGTCTTCGGTCGCGTAATTTGCCGGAAATTCGCGGCGGGTTGAGAGCACCTGGTCGCGCATCATGCCCTCGGTCATACCCATGATCGCCGAGCGTATGGCGTCAGGAGAGATGTCACTTCGTAACGTGCCCGCGACCGCCATCTTCTGCAGCACATCATCGACGCGCCCGACGAAGTCCAGGTAGCCCGGGCTCAGTACCACCATGCGGCCTTCTCGTCGAATGCGGCGGCCCTCGAGCAGCAAAAGCTCTTTCAGATCGCCGTCTTCACTCAAGGTTTGCAGCACGATGTTCAGCATGGCCAGAAGCTTCTCTTGCGACGCCGGCATCGCTTCCAGTTCCATAAGCGCATTCGACATGCTTTGCCAGCCGGCATCGAGAATGGCTTCCAGCAGACCTTCTTTGCTGCCGAAGTGTTTCATCATCTGGGACTCGCTGGTGCCGGCCAGGCGAGCAATGGCCATCGTGCTGGTGGCCTCATAGCCTTGGGACGCAAATAGCCGCTTCGCCGCCGCGAGAATGCGGTCGTGAGAAGAGAGAACGGGAGCAAGGATTTCAGGAGATGCGATGTTACTCATAAAATTACGGCTCGGGCGGATTCTACAACGATTTCCGGGTGCCCGATTCGGGAACGTGGCCTCCTGTGATGCACCAGTACCGTTCTGGTAGGCTTCCCGTATGCCCGCGGAACGCAGTGAACCGACCTATCTCTATTCCGATGAGCAGGTAGCGGCCAAAAGCCCTCTCGCCCGGACCTTCCTCGAGACGCGATCTCGCCTGAACACCATCGTCAACGACGCTGACAATTACCTGGTGAAACGCTTCTACAATATCGACCACAACACCTATCTCGAAGGAGCCATTCCCGCCAAGTACAAGGAACTGATGGGCCTGGTGGTGTCGGCGGGTCTGCGCTGCGATGACTGCATCAACTACCACATCATCCAGTCCTTTCGCCTGGGGGCAACGCGCGAGGAGCAGGAAGAATCTTTGAACGTCGCGCTCGTTGTCGGTGGAAGCATCGTGATCCCGCATCTTCGTCGTGCTTACGCCATGCTCGCCGAGCTCTATTCCTGATTGCATGCTGCAAGAAAAAGTCTTTCACTCCGGACCGGTCGATCTGAATTACGCCGAGGGTCCCAACAACGGGCCGCCTCTTCTCCTCTTGCACGGCATCACGCAACGATGGCAGGCGTTCATCCAAATCCTGCCGGCGCTCACGCAGAACTATCACGTGTACGCGCCGGACTTTCGCGGACACGGCCGCTCCGGCCGCGTCAAAGGTGCCTATCGTGGCGAAGATTACGGCAACGACACGCTCGCCTTCATCGATGAGGTGATCGGCGGACCCACGATCGTTTTCGGGCACTCGCTTGGAGGAATGGTTTCGCTGCACCTGTCGGCGACTTGTCCGGATCGCATTCGCGCGCAGGTGCTCGGCGACAACATGATCTTCGGCAACGACCTGAACGGCACCGTATTTCCCAGCATGTTCATGCAGGTGCGTGATCTGCTTCGCTCCGGCGTGGGCTTTCACGAGCTTCGTCGCATATTGCCTGACATGTGCCTGGAGTCGCCGGTCTTCGGCAAGATACCGTTCAAGGCAATTCCTGGATGCGACGACCCGTATCTTTCGGCCTGGGCTCGGTCGCTCAGCATGCTCGATCCGGAAGTGCTCGACATGACCCTCGATCGACGCGCGTTCGAAGGCTGGGATCCGGCAACGCTGGTGAAGGGAATTCGCTGCCCAACGTTGCTGATGCAGGCCGATCCAAAGATGGGCGCCGTGATGACCGACGAAGATATCGCTCGCGTGCGACAGGCATATCCAGACGTCCAAGTCACGCGCATGACCGGCCTCGGCCACTCGCTGCAAATGTACGAAGCCGCACCCGTAGTGAGGGCACTGACGAACTTTCTCGTGGCGCTGGAGTAGGGCCTTACTCCGCACCTAACGTCGTGTACTTGGCATGAAGGGAAGCAGCGTTGGTTCCGGTTTCCTGCCCATAATCCGCGTTTCGCGATTGCTAGTCGCTCCTTCTAGGCCCGTTTTTGAATCAAATCAACAGACCATTTACAATCGAAACAGCATGGATGGAATCGGAGAAACTCGTTTTGAGAACCTGATGGGCAACCATCAGCATTCCAAGGTCACGGAGATCCGTGAAGCGGAGTTCGGACATCGTACCCCTGAGGGCATCATCATGACCTCGCTCGACGCGGTCGTGAACTGGGTGCGCAAAAGCTCGATCTGGCCTATGACGTTTGGCCTGGCCTGCTGCGCGATCGAGATGATGTCGATGGGCGCATCGCGCTTTGACATCGCCCGCTTTGGCGCTGAAGTGTTTCGTCCTTCGCCACGCCAGTCGGACCTGATGATCATCGCCGGACGCGTTTCGCAAAAAATGGCCCCGGTTATCCGCCAGCTTTACGAACAGATGCCCGAACCCAAGTGGGTGATTTCGATGGGCGCATGCGCCACTTCGGGCGGCGTGTTCAACAACTACGCACTCGTGCAGGGCGTGAACCAGGTGATCCCGGTGGACATCTACGTTCCAGGATGCCCGCCTCGTCCCGAACAGCTCATCTACGCCATCACGCTGCTGCAGGAAAAGATCATGAATGAGCGCGGCAGCTTCAAGGAAGCCCTGAACCTGGGCTAGTTTCGAACCTAAAACTGTTGAGAGCCGCTCCTGTGAGCGGCTTTTTCCATTTGCGCACAACGCGGTTCGAGTCCCAAAGACTCTTACTAGACGTGAGCACCACTTCCACCGAGCTCGTTCCGCCGCCACCCACCAGAAGAAGCTCGCGTTGGATTCGCGGACTCATCATCGGCATCCTCGCCGGAGTTCTTTTACTCGTTCTTGCGTTTTGGGCCTTTGCCGGTGTGGGACTGGTGCAACTCTCGCGCATGATGCGTGGAGGTCCGCTTCGCATCGGCATCGACCAGCCGACTGTCATCCGGCAGATCCAGTCGCTGCAGCGCCTGGAAACCGCCAGCTACACCATGGACAAGATCATGACTGGCGAGCGCGAGAATCCCGTCTTCCCCAAGTTTCTCGCCGGAGATCGCCTGCTGCTGGTGGTGCATGGCGAAGTGATCGCCGGAGTCGACCTCAGCAAGCTCCAAACAAGAGACGTTAGCGTCAACGGCGAGCGGGCAACCGTGGTCTTGCCACACGCGGAAGTGTTCGTCACCCGACTCGACAACTCGAAAACCCGCGTCTACTCCCGTGATACAGGAATCTTCACCACGCCCGATCCGAACCTGGAAGGCGAGGTGCGCGCCGCGGCCGAGCAGCAACTCCAGGCCGCAGCTCTACAGGATGGAATTCTCGGCACCGCCGACAAAAACGCCCGCCAGACGCTGACCGGATTGCTCACGGGCTTGGGCTTTAAGAGCGTGGAATTCAAGTAATTACACCCGCAGGTAAGTGGAACATTGTCATTTCCCTTGAATGCCGTAAGCTCTATGTATCGGCCCTTGGGCAGCAAAGCAGCTGGTTCTCGCATCCCATTCATTCGTAAGGGGCAGCGCTAAAAACTGTGCGTACTTTATTCAAGCTGACATCTGTTCTCGTTCTTCTTTCGGCGACCATGTTTGCCGGTCGCCTGCGTCAGATCGCCATGGTCGATCTTCCGGGACAGCCCGGTTTTGACGCCGTCGCAACCGTGAACGGCGCTCTGTTGATGGCGCATTCCGCCGCGGACACTGTGGACATCTTCGATCTGACGAAGCGCCGGGTCATCGCGCAGGTGAAACATGTGCGCGGTGCCTCGGGGATTGCGGTCGACGAGAAGAATCAGCGCGTCTTCCTGAGCAGCCCCGATCGCCACAGCATCGTTGTGATCTCGTCCGCTACCTGGGACGTGCAGAGCATGATTCCGGTGCAGAGCGAGGCCGAACACATCCTGTATGTGCCGACGAACAATCGACTGTATCTTGCCAACTCGCGTGATCAGTCGATCGCCTACGTCGATCTTTCGGCCAATAATGCGGTTCGCAAGCTCGACGCGAATGGTCTCGTTGAGAGACTTGTCTTCGATCCGGGTAAGAACCTTATCTACGCGACCTTGCAGGATAAGCATTCGGTTGCAGGCTACGATCTCGACCTCAAGCCCGTTTCCAATTGGGTACTGAAAGCTTCACAACCGACAGGCATGGCGCTCGACGCCAACGCTCGACGGCTCTATGTCGCGGTTCGCTACGCGGTTGTGACTCTCGACGCTGATTCTGGCGCCGAACTGAGCCGTATTGGCGCACCAGCGGGCGTGGATTCACTCTGGCTCGATCAACCTGGCGGAACGGTGTACGCCGCTGCGGGTGGAACGGTTTCCATCATGAAGACACGTGAGGGCGGCTTGAGTCACGACTCCGAACTCAACGTCGATGTTCGCGGCAGCAGTCTTGCGTACGATCCGAATACCAAGCTCATTTACATGCCGGGCGGTCGTGATGGACGGTCCAAGTTGTTGATCATGAAGCAGGTTGACGGCAACGCCGTTGCGTTTAATCCCAAGCACAGCAAGGGTTCAGCAGAGGGTCAGTAATACTAAGGTAAGTCAATTAACTGCGTACGTTTTTTGCGCTGTAGCCGCAAAAAACTGCACAGTTTTTCGTCTGTTCAGCTATTCTGGGTCGGTCTTTCCCGTGAAAACCTTGCTCAATTCCGCGGTTCTGCGGCAGAACCCTGTGCGAGGCACCGTGATCTTTGCCTGCCTCTATTTCGCGGCAAACTTCGCGGCTGACTGGCTGTTTCGCTGGAGCATGGCCGAGAATCCGATGCCGCCGGTGTGGGCGATCATCACCAGTATCGGCATCGTTACAGCGATCTCTTCGATCGTGGTTTACCTGTTGCTGTCCTTCACGAAGCGTCAGCAGGAAGCGCTCGAGGAATTGAACCACGAATTGCGGAACGCGTTGCAGATCCTTTCCTATGCTGTGCCGCAGTGCGACGGCGAGACACGTCCCAAGGCAGAGGAAGCGATTGAGAGCATGTCTTCCACACTGCGTCGCATCTCGCAGCGGCTCGGCATGGTCAGCGAGAAAGAGCTTCGTCCTCGCCGCGATTAGTGCGCCATTCCGCTGTTCTGTTTCCCCGTCAAAATTTCAATCGCCATCCGGAAGAGAATGATGCGATCGACCATCGGATAACCGGGTTTGAAACTCAGCGACGGATCGCCATATTTTTCGACCATGCGATCGAAGAACCAGATCTTTCTCTCGCGATCATTCAGAACCTTCGCGGTTCCGAATACGACGACGCTCGAATACAACAGGGAAGAGTCGCAGGCGAAGCCATCTTTCACGGGAGTGAGTGCGCCGATTCCTGCGACAGTCACGCAGATCCGTTCATTCACGGAGATGTTGTGAAACATGTGGCCTTCGTGCGGGCCAGTGTGAAACCAGAGTTCGTCGCCAGCTTCGTAGATGAACGACATCGGAACGACGTAAGGGCGCGTTTCCGCGTCGGCGCTGCCGATAAAGGCAATTTTTTGTTGGCCCAGGAACTTACGCGCCTCCTGATCGGGCATTTGCCGTTGGCCGCGGAACATCTTCCCGCGGAAATCTTCCTGCAGAATGGTCATCTATGCAGTTTCCTTCGTAATCCAGCTACAAGGCAACTGCGAGGGACGAGTGCAGTTGCATTTGTCCTGTTGTAATCGGGCGCGGCTTAGGATAGTTTTCCCGATACTGTTTTCCTGGAGGGTAGGTGAAATGGCTCGTTTCTGTACGAATTGCGGCAATTCGATAGACGATGCCGCGACTTTCTGTCCCAAGTGCGGTTCCGCGTCGGGTACGGTTTCCGGTGGCGGAGCGGTGGCAGCTCCACCAGCAGCGGCTGGCGGTTTGACCGACAACGTTGCCGGCATGCTGGCGTACATTACGATTATTCCGGCGATCATTTTCCTGGTGGTTGCTCCTTATAACCAGAACCGGTTTATCCGGTTCCACTCGTTCCAGAACATCTTCTTTTGCGTGGCGCTGATCGTGCTGCACATTGCGCTCATGTTTATTCCGTTTGTCGGATGGGCGTTGAACATGCTCTTGAGTCTGCTGGCGCTCGCGCTGTGGATTATTCTGCTGCTCAAGGCGTATCAAGGGCAGAAGTGGAAGCTGCCGGTGATTGGCGACATGGCGGAGAAGCAAGCGGACGCCATGTAAGCTGGGCGAATTTCGTGACGAGGACGGCTCGCGCCGTCCTCGTCGTGTTTAGCGCGAGTGTTAGTTTTATGAGTGCTTGACAGAACCCAGTGTGAGTCGACATTCTAATTAGCTTTGCGTCGGTCCAAATTCGTCTCTGAGTGAGGGCACTCGGAAGGGGAACCGGTTGAAAGTTCGGGTCTTGTATCATGACAAATGTTTTGACGGCGCGTGTTCGGCGGCGGTATTCACGCGTTTCTACCGGGAAAGAATTCGCCAGGATGTTGAGTTCGGTTACACCGGACTCGTTCATCGCGCCGGAGCGCTCTTCGAGGAGAAGCAGTTCGACGGTGACGAGAACGCCATCCTCGACTTTAAATATTGCGCTTCGCCGAAGATCACGTGGTGGTTCGACCATCATCAGAGCGCGTTCCTGACGCCGGAAGACGCGGCGCACTACGAGCAGAACCCGAGCACGAAAAAGTTCTACGATCCTGACTTTCGCTCCTGTACCAAGTTCATCGCGCAAAAGACGGAGAACCGCTTCGGCTTCAATCCCGCTCCAGTGGCGGAAGTTGTGCAGTGGGCCGACATCATCGACGGCGCGATGTATGAGAGCGCTAAGGCTGCGGTCGAGATGAAAGCGCCGGCGATGAAGTTGACGATGGTGATCGAGTCCACGCAGGACCCGACATTCATTCCGCGGCTGATTCCTCTGCTGGCGACGAGGTCGCTCGATGAAATCATCCACGAGCCGTTTGTTGCCGAACTGCTGCCGCCGTTGCTTGAGCGTCATCGCAAGTCGGTGGACATCATCAAGAACCAGAGCGACTGTTCGCGGGGCGTGATCTATTTCGACGTCACCGATCATGATCTCGAGGGCTACAACAAGTTCATTCCGTACTACCTGTATCCGGAGAGCACGTACAGCATTGGGCTGAGCCGAAGCAGCTTCCGAACGAAGGTGTCGGTCGGATCGAATCCGTGGACGAGCACGCGGCCGGAAAAGATGGTGAACCTGGCGAAGATCTGCGAGCGTTACGGAGGCGGCGGTCACGCGCGAGTGGGCGCCATTTCGTTCGAGCCAGGCAAGTTCGACGAAGCTCGAATGGCCGCACGGGAGATCGTGGAAGAGCTCAGAGCGGTGGATAGTGGACAGTAGACAGTGGACAGTATTCAGTAGCCAGTATTCAGTACTCCAGTGCTGAATCGATCCATTACCTGTTTGGTAAATACCCCCTCCCCCCCAGGGTGGATCTCTGGAATCAATGAGTTACGGGGAAGACGTCGCAAATTGTGTTGATGGCAAAGGACTTATCTGTTAAGTATAAGAATCTGTGGGACTTAGTGCTGGTTTTGAGAAAAGTAGTTAGTGACTGAGTAGTTAGTATTTAGTAAATCCGATTGCGCGCTTCCGCTTTCCAAAAAAAAAAACAAAAAGAAAATTCAAGTTCCTGAAAAAGAATGAGTTAACGAGGGTGGATCTCCGCTCGATCCTGCAAACAAAGGGGTTAGAGGCAAGTTCGTCCAAACGCTGGAGTTAGACGTGTGGGACCCACTTGGCTGCGGGTCGGACCACATCCTTTTCTCACGCCTGCGCCGGTGCTCAAGCCTACCCCGGTAGTTGCGAAGTGCAGAGATGCTTCGCTGCGCTCAGCATGACCTTGGTTGCGCGGTACCGTCTCTATGAAGTTGTCAAAGAACAAAAAGGTGGTGAGCGCTTTTGGGCGCATTCACCACCTTATATTTTCAGAATAGCAGATTGAGGGGGGTCAACCTGACAAATTGCCGAAGATATAGTTCGTGGATATTCCGGGAGTGGGAAACTCGAGTTCCTCGCAAACTTCGCGAAGGAGCAAAGATCGCAAAGCTACGCGCGGACGGGCGGCCCGAACCACGTTGTGAGTGCTTCCGCGAGACTGTCGTGCGATTGCTCTCCCACCCAAGCGATATAACCATCCGGGCGGATCAAGACGGCGCTGGGAGCGTGGACCGTGCCGATGGCTGGAAGTTCCCAAGGACCCTCGTATTTTGCGTCGACCAACTGAACGCGATCTGACCAGGGAGCTATGTTGAAGGCGCCGCGATCGCCGAGGTTAAGTAGCAACGGCCGGGCGTGGTGCAGCAGGGAGAAGACGCGCAGCGGGCCGTTGGTGGTGTCGAGATCAAGATCGGGCATGCGGCGGCCTAGGAGCGGATGTCCTTCACCGAGGTTGTAGTGGACGCCGAGCCCAGACATTTCCGCGGCCAAGGTTTGGCGAGGTTCGTCCATGCTGAGGAACTCGCAGATGTACTGGCTCCACGCCTTGGTGCGCTCGTCGGTTCGACGGAATGCGACGTGAGCCATGGTGTTGCGCAGCACGCGTGCGGCGACGGGGTGCCGCTCGGCGTGGTACGTATCCAGAAGAGTTTCCGGTGAGATCCCCTTCACAACCTGTGCAAGCTTCCATCCGAGATTCATCGCATCCTGCACGCCGATGTTCAGTCCTTGTCCGCCCATGGGGGCGTGGACGTGAGCGGCATCGCCAGCCAGCAGGACTCGTTTTTCCCGGTACGCGGCGGCCTGGCGAGCCATGTCGGTAAACCTCGAAATCCAGGTGGGACTGTGAATGCCGAAATCGGTGCCGTAGGCGGCGACGAGTACTTCACGTATGTCGTCGAGTGTGGGTTCGCCGGATCGGATGTCGTGCTCGGTGAAGGTGAGCCGCACTGGTCCGCTGTCCTTGTAAATGATCTTGCCGTCACGGATCTCATATTCGACCCTGCCGATGCCATAGACACCATGGGCATCCTGGCGCATACCCAATTCCGGCTGATCGCGCATCTCGGCTTCGGCGATGAGCCAGCTGGTGGTCGCATCCCAGCCGGGAAAGTCGATGCCTGCTGCTTTGCGAATGAGGCTTCGTCCTCCGTCGCAGCCGACGAGATATTTTGCGCGGAGCGTCTCACCGTTGGATATCTGGACATCGACGCCGTGGTCGTCCTGCGTGAACCCGGTCACTTCGCGTGCGCGGTAAATCGGCACTTTGAGTTCTTCGACCCACTCCGCAAGAATTCGTTCCGTGTGGTTCTGCCAGAGACCCAGCAGATGGTTGTGCCGGGAGGGCATCTTGCTGATGTCGAAAGCGGTGGTGTGGAAGTAGATGAGGTGATGGATTTGTCCTTGCGAGATAAAGCGGTCGGCGATGCCGCGCTGATCCAGGATCTCGAGAGTACGTGAATGCAGGCCGCCACCACGCGAGCCAGCGAGTTCCTGGGTGGGCCGGCGCTCGACGATGGCAGCGTCGACACCGGCTAAGGCTAATTCTGCGGCCAACATCATTCCGGTAGGTCCGCCGCCGGCGATCAGTATTGCATGATGCATTTGTTCTCCCATGATTCGACACTATGCGGCAGGAGGCGGGGCTTGTGGCAAGGGTCGGGGTGGACGGTATACTGGTAGTGGGAAGAGCAAAGCAATTGGTAATTGGTAATTTGTAATTGGTAATTTCGGCAGTCTCCGCGTGGCAGCGGTTAGCTATTAGCAGTTAGCAATTAGCACTTAGTAATTAGTTTTAGTATTTGGTCGGGAAGTTGGGAAGAGGTCGCCTGGTCGGCGACCTTTTTCACTTTTAGAAGCCGGCTCAACGAATAGAAGGTTGAATGGCAGTTAGCAGTTAGCACTCAGTAATTAGTTTTTGGTATTTGGTCGGGAAGTTGGGAAGAGGTCGCCTCGTCGGCGACCTCTTTCACATTGGATACTACTTACCAACTACTAACTGCTAAGTGCCAACTGCTAATTGCTGCTTTAGTACTTCACAATCTTCGAGAAGTTGGCGGGGTCGAGGCTGGCGCCACCTACGAGGGCACCGTCGATTTCGGTTTCGGACATCAGCGCTTTTGCGTTATCGGGCTTCACGCTGCCGCCATAGAGGATGCGCATGTTGTGGGAGAATTCTTTGCCAAACGCTTTGGCGGCTTCGTTGCGGATGGTGAGGTGAGCCTCGGCCGCGATTTGCGGAGTGGCGGTCTTTCCGGTGCCGATGGCCCATACAGGTTCGTAGGCGATGACGAGGCTTGCAGCGCGTTCACCGGAGATGCCGCGGAAGCCGATGTTGCACTGGCGGCGAAGGACGTCGTCGGTGATGCCGGCTTCGCGCTCTTCTAGCACTTCGCCGACGCAGACGATGGGAGTGAGTCCGGCGTCGAGGGCGACCTTGAGCTTCTGGTTGACGCTATCGTCGGTCTCACCGAAATACTGACGTCGTTCGGAGTGGCCGATGATCACGTGCGAGCACCCGGCGGCGGAGATCATGTCGACGGAAGTTTCGCCGGTAAAGGCGCCTTCGCGTTCCCAATACATGTTCTGTGCACCGATGCCGACGGGTGAACCGCTGGCGGCTTCGATGGCGGCAGGGATGTTGATGAATGGCGGACAGATGACGATTTCGTCGCGGGTGTGTTCCCAGACGAGCGGGAGGAAGGCGGAGAAGAATGCCTTGGTCTGCTCGGGGGTTTTGTACATCTTCCAGTTTGCTGCGATGAGTTTCTTGCGAGCCATTTATGAGGGCCTTTCTTAAAAACGAACGCGGATGACGCGGAAAAAGCGGATTAAAGAAAGATAGAACTTATTTATAAGAAAGTCGTGGATCGTAATCGCGACCCACGACCTGTTGTTGTTCCAGTCGTTTCGGCACGGTTAAAGCCGTGCCCTTTTCAAAAGCTATTTCTTTGCCGATAACGCCTCTACGCCGGGAAGGACTTTGCCTTCGAGGAATTCGAGCGAGGCTCCGCCGCCGGTGGAGATGTGCGTGATCTTTTCGGCGACACCGGCGTCCTTGACTGCCGCGACGCTGTCGCCACCACCGACGATCGAAGTGGCACCGGCATTGTCGGCTACGGCGCGAGCGACTTTGCGCGTACCGGATGCGAAAGGCGGCATTTCGAAGACGCCCATCGGGCCGTTCCAGACGATCGTCTTGGCGCGGCCGATTTCTTCGCTGAAGAGTTCCACGGATTTTGGACCGATGTCGAGACCCATCTGATCGGCGGGGATGGGCTGGCCTTCGCCGATGGTGCGCGTGACCGCGTCGGGCGCGACTTGAGAGGCGATGACGTGATCGATGGGGAGCAGCAGACGGACATTGCGCTGTTTAGCTTCGGCGAGAAGTTCCCTGGCGAGGTCGACCTTATCGGCTTCGAGCAGCGATTTGCCGATTTCCTGGCCTTGGGCTTTGAGGAAGGTATAAGCCATGCCACCGCCGATGATGAGCGCGTCGACCTTGGGCAAAAGGTTTTTGATGACCTCAATTTTGTCGCTCACCTTGGCGCCACCGAGAATGGCGACGAAGGGCTTGGCGGGGTCATGCAGCGCCTTGCCGAGGTATTCGAGTTCTTTCTCCATGAGCAGACCGGCAGCGGACTTCTGCACGTGATGGGTGATGCCTTCGGTGGAGGCGTGGGCGCGGTGAGCGGCACCGAACGCGTCATTGACGTAATAGTCAGCGAGTTTGGCCAGCTCTTTTGCGAAGGCGTCGTCGTTTTTTTCCTCTTCGGCGTGGAAACGCAGGTTTTCGAGGAGCAAAGTCTGTCCGCGCTCGAGCTTGCCGGCCATTTCTTCTGCTTGCACACCGACGCAGTCGGTACAGAAGCCGACGTTCTCGCCGCGGCTGAGCTGGCTGTCCAGGAGCATGCGGAGACGCTCGGCCACCGGGCGAAGGCTCATCTTCGGATTGGGCTTGCCCTTCGGGCGTCCAAGGTGAGAGGCAAGAATCAAGCGAGCACCATGCCGCAGGGCGTACTCGATGGTGGGAAGGGTTTCGCGGATGCGGGTGTCGTCGGTCACACGTCCGTGCTCATCGAGCGGGACGTTGAAATCCACGCGCATGAAGATGCGGTGGTTGCTGAGAGGAAGATCACGAATCGACAATTTATTCATTGCTTCAACCTTGGGCGTAGCGGTGGCGCTCATGGTGTACCCCTTTAATCTCAAAGACCCATCCAGAGCAGAGACGGCTAGATGGGACACCCGATTTTGAACGACCCCACTCAAGCCAAAACAAGGCTTGAATGGGGCACCCGATTCTTCACAACCCTTTTTAACCTTACTTGCTGATTACAGGCCCTTTTGGCCGATGTAGTTGATGAGATCGCGGACACGGCAGGAGTATCCCCACTCGTTGTCGTACCACGCGATGACTTTCACACAGTTGCCGCCCACGACACGGGTCATGGGTGCGTCAACGATGGACGAGCGGGAATCGCCGCGATAGTCCATGGAGACCAGTTCCTGGGTTTCGTAGCCGAGATACTTGGAGAGCGGTCCGGACTTGGATGCTTTTTCAAGAGCGGCATTGACTTCTTCCGCGGTCGTCTTCTTTTCGACCCAGACGACGAGGTCGACGACGGAAACGTTGGGTGTGGGAACACGCATGGCGAACCCGTCGAGTTTGCCCTTCAGTTCCGGAATAGCGAGATAGATAGCCTTGGCCGCGCCGGTGGATGTGGGAATCATGGAAAGGGCAGCGGCGCGCGCGCGACGCAGGTCCTTGTGCGGGAAGTCGAGAATGACCTGGTCGTTGGTGTAGGAGTGGATGGTGGTCATGGTGCCACTGACGATCTTGAAGTCGTCATTCACGACCTTGGCGACCGGCGCCAGGCAGTTGGTGGTGCAGGATGCGTTAGAGATGATGTGGTGCTTGGATGCGTCGTACTTGTCTTCGTTGACGCCGAGGACGATGGTGACGTCTTCATTTTTCGCGGGGGCGGAGATGATGACCTTCTTCACCGGTCCACGGAGGTGCTTTTTCGCGTCTTCGGCATTGGTGAAGCGTCCGGTGGATTCGATGACGACCTGGGCGCCGACGGACTCCCAATCGATTTTCGAGGGGTCTTTTTCGGCGAAGACCTTGAATTTCTTGCCTTCGACGTCGATGGAGTCGCCGCTGGCGGAGACCTTGTGATGAAGATTGCCGAGGACCGAATCGTACTTCAGTAAGTGCGCGAGAGTTTTCGCGTCTGTCAGATCGTTGACCGCCACAAATTCGAGGTTCTTGTCTTCGAGAGATGCACGCAGCACGTTGCGGCCAATACGTCCGAACCCATTGATACCGACCTTAATTGCCATTTCGCCTCCACGGAAATATGCGCACCACTACAGCAGAATTTGATTGCGCTACTAAAACTAGAAATCGTATCACCCAGCCGTGAGCGTGGGCAAAACACGCACCACACAATTTGGTGACGGCAATCACGTTGGGAAGGCAGTTCTGAATTGAGACGCGTAACTTCCCGAATTCAGTGCAATTGCCCGATTCATCGCCGATGTGTTACAAGCGCATGATGCAAGGTATGAAGCGTAGAAGAAGAAGAAAGCCCACCCGGGCGGAAAACAAGACGGATCAGCCGGCGCCGTTGCAGCCGAATTATCCGGAGGCAGGCGCTGCGGACGAAGGCGGCGAGGACGAGGGAGCTGCCGAAGTCAACGGAGCTGCGAGCGAAGAGACGGGGGCCACCCCGGCAGCGGGCGCAGTGCCGCAGCGAA
>JADMIO011113554.1_pt1 | contig 30790 bp, 20 predicted proteins | sample 8958161 | NCBI WGS metagenome assembly JADMIO01 (sample SAMN16585339, study PRJNA669376) | soil metagenome | isolation source: Crop rotation soil | place: USA: Cullars Rotation, Alabama | collected 2011 | reverse complement strand
CGCGACGCGACCGGTTTTCGTACCGCGTCTTGAGAGCTCCTTTACAGCGGTTTCAATTGTCCGCTCTCCACCCCAGGCAACGTCAGCATCTGTGGCGAGAATTGAAGCCTGCGGAACGTGGTTGAAATACTGGACGAACAACGCATCGCGCTCGCCGGGCGACAGTATGCCAATGGCTTCCGCCGTCACCGGCCATTGTGTCAGCCACTGAACGATCGAACCGAAACGGTTGGCGCCGCAGAACACCAGATGATCCGCGCCTGCGTCTGCAAGCAAGGCCTCCACTGCGGCGCGCCGCCGCTTAATCTCTAACGAACTGAATTTTGGATACTCGGCGTTTAGAATGGTCTGGAGCGAGGAGGATAAGGCGATCATGCTTGTTGCTCGACAGTCGTGCTGCGGGAGGACACAATAGCAGTGAACTGTTCTGGAGGAACATCATGACCGATACCATCGTCGTCATCGCCGCGGGCGAAATGGGCGCCGGCATCGGCAAGCGACTGAGCGAGCGCGGCGCTCGCGTGCTGACTTCGCTCAAGGGCCGCGGCGGCGGCAGCGCAGCGCGTGCAAAAGACGCCGGCATGACCGATATCGCAGACGACAACGAACTCGTAGTGAATGCGGACTTCGTTCTCTCCATTGTCCCGCCGGGACAGGCGCTGGCATTGGCGGAACGGCTCAAAGGCCCACTCGCGCAAGCGAAGCGAAATCCGGTCTACGTCGATTGCAACGCGGTTGCGCCGGAGACTGCAAGGGAGATCGCACAAGCACTCGCCGGGCTTCCGGTCCGCTTCGCTGATGGCGGCATCATCGGCGGACCACCGCAGGGCACCTACAGCCCCGCGCTTTATGTATCCGGCGATGCAGCTCAGGCCGCCACAAAGCTCAGCAATTACGGCTTGGGGGCGCGCCCGCTTGATGGACCAGTTGGAATGGCGTCGGCGCTCAAGATGTCCTACGGCGGACTGACCAAGGGTTTTACCGCCATCGGCACGGCGATCATGCTTGGCGCCATGCGCTCCGGCTGCGCCGAAGCGCTGGTACAGGAGCTATCCGAAAGCCGGCCGCAGGACCTCGCATGGCTGACGCGGCAGGTACCGAGCATGTTTCCCAAGGCCTATCGCTGGGTCGCCGAGATGGAAGAGATCTCGAATTTTCTCACCGACGATCCGGCGTCGCATGACGTCTATCTCGGGATTGCACGGCTCTATGAGCGGCTCGCTTCGGGCCAGAATGGTACGTCGCAGGAAGCGGCTGCAGAACTTGGCCTTTTGCGCGAATTCTGCGCGATGCCGACGCAGTCGAAGGCAAAATCGGCCTAAATCCGCAGGTATCTGGCCACGGGATTTCGGCGCAGGGCACGTTTGCGCCAGATCAAATACGTTAGTCATTTCAGTAGTTTAGAACAAATAAAAAGTAGAAATCCTTTGCAAAAGCAGAAATGATCCGTTACCTCCATAGCCGGTCGAACCGCTGGGTCTGCGATGATTGTCTGTTCGTGCAATGTGATTTCTGATCATGACGTGCGCAGCGCCGTCAAAAAGAACGCGCCGCGCAGCTGCGGCGAAGTTTATGGCTGCTTTGGCTGCAGCGCCCAGTGCGGCCGGTGTGCGCGCACGATCAAAAAGATCATGAACGATGCACTTGGTCACAAGTGTTCCGCGAACTGCGGTTGCAGTAGCTAACGATCTGCCTGTAGACTGGAATCGTTCTAAATTCTTCAGCCATCCGGCCGAGGAAGCTAGAAGCATTTTGGAGGCATGTCGTGAAAGGCAACACAAAGGTCGTCGAATATCTCAACCGGAGTTTGCGCCACGAACTGACCGCTATCAATCAGTATTGGCTGCACTACCGCTTGTTCGATCATTGGGGCTTCAAAAAGCTGGCCAAGCAGTGGCGCAAGGAATCAATCGAAGAAATGGAGCACGCGGACAAGATAACCGCGCGCATTCTGTTTCTCGACGGTTTCCCCAATATGCAGGTGCTCGACCCGTTGCACATCGGGCAGAATGTGAAGGAAGTTCTCGACTGCGATCTTGCATCGGAAATGTCGGCGCGCGCGCTGTACGAGGAAGCGGCTACCCACTGCCATTCTGTGAAGGACTACGTGACCCGCGACTTGTTCGAGTCCATCATGAAGGACGAAGAAAGCCATATCGACTTTTTGGAGACGCAGATTGACCTGGTCGCCAAAGTTGGCATCGAACTTTACTCCCAGCACCACATCGGTGAACTGGACGACTGAGAAGGCTGACGACTTTGTTTGCTTTCGGAAACAAGCTGCATGGGTTGCGTAAGGCCAGCAACGACATGGCGTGGAGCCGCTGCACGCGTGCAGCGGCTTGTGACGGTCATGACGGCGGCACTCCTGCCAGCAATCCTTTCCGGCTGCATCACCGGTTATGAAAAGCCGGACTTCTCGCTCGAAGTCGCCCCTAACTACCGCTACTCGCCACGCAGTCCTGATCGAGCCTTGCCTGCACTCGACTGGTGGGGCGGTTTTCGGTCGCGCGAACTCACGGGACTGATTCAAGCCGCACAGGTCGACAATCTCGACATCGCCGCGGCAATCGCGCGCGTGGTGCAGGCCGATGCACAAGTGAAAATATCCGGGTCGGCACTCTTGCCAACGGTTGACGGCAACGCCAGCGCGACGCGCTCGCGAAATTCCGGCGGCTCTTCCTCCGGCACGTTTGGCAGCGGCGGTTCGTCGCAACGAACACTCTATAACGCCACGCTGAGCGCGTCTTATGTCATCGATTTCTGGGGCCAGAACCGCGCCATCCTGCAGTCTGCAGATGAGAACGCGGTGGCGGCGCGCTATGCACGCGAGGTCGTTACACTCACCACAATCACCGCTGTCGCGAATACCTATTTCCTGGTGCTGAGCTCGCAGGATCGCCTCCGCATCGCGCGTGACAACCTCGCCGCGGCGTCGCGCGTGCTTGCTTTGATACGCCAGCGCTTCCTCGCCGGCACGGCATCGCAGCTAGATATCGCGCAGCAGGAAAGTCTGGTCGCAACCCAGCGGGCCGCGATCCCGCCCCTCGAAATAGTATTGCGGCAAAGCAGCACAGCGCTGGCGGTGCTGGTCGGACGTGGTCCGGAGAATTTTTCCGTGCGCGGCGGCGGTACGGGGACCGTCCGCGTCCCCGTCGCCACACCGGGTATTCCGTCGGACCTGCTCAACCAGCGGCCCGACATCCGGCAGGCAGAAGCCGCGTTGGCCTCTGCCAACTTCAACGTCGAAGCCGCCCGCGCAGCCTTTTTTCCGAATATTGCGCTCACCGCCCAAACCGGATGGCAAAGCCTTGCTTTGTCAGCGCTTTTTGGGCCCGGCGCATGGTTCTATACGGCCACGGCAAGCCTTGCCCAGCCAATCTTCGATGGCTACCTGAGGCTTGGCCAGCTCGAGCTCGCGAAAGGCCAACAACTGGAATTGGTGCAGTTATACCGTAAATCGGTACTCTCGGCCTTCAGCGATGTCGAACAGGCGCTGATCGCTGTCGAGCAGCACGCCATCCGGGAACGTCTCCAGAATGACGTCGTCCGCGCGTCGCGGCAGGCATTTGAGTTGTCGGAACAGCGGCTACGGGAAGGGACAGTCGATCTGGTGACGGTCCTAAACACACAACAGACTTTGTTTCAGGCTCAAGATACCTTGGCGAACATTCGGCTCGCCCGGCTGCAAGGTGCGGTCAGCCTTTTTCAGGCGCTTGGCGGCGGCTGGCCTCCGCTGGCGCGGAAAGAGGCCGCGGCTCATTAAATAAATGTAACGCCGCCATCTGAGCGGTAAATGATAACGGTCAAAGATGACTTGGCGGAGATGGGTTGTTTATTCGCTGATTGCGGTCCTGCTTACCGCGGGAGTCGCGTGGCTTATGCTGCCAGCGCAGCAACAGGAGCGCCGCGCCGGTTTCGCCGGCCGCCGCGGCGGGGGCAATTCGGATCAGCCGGTGCCCATTCTTGTCGTTGCGGCGCGCACCGCCAACATGCCGGTTTATTTCGACGGCGTCGGTACCGTTCGCGCGCTTAATACCGTGACCGTGAATTCGCAGGTTGATGGCAAGCTAATACGCCTGGATTTCCGCGAAGGGCAGGACGTCGAGCGCGGCCAGGAACTCGCCAAGATCGATCCGGCGATCTATCAGGCGCAATACGATCAGGCAGTCGCAAAGAAGGCGCAGGACGAGGCGCTGCTGGCTAATACGCGCCGCGATCTTGAGCGCTACACGCGGCTTGCAGCCACCAACGCGGTTCCACCGCAACAAGCGGACGCACAGCAATCGCTGGTCGCGCAATACGAAGCCCAGGTGAAGGCCGATCAGGCCCTGATCGACAACGCTCGCACTGTCCTCGACCGTACCAGTATCATCGCGCCGATTTCCGGGCGGATCGGTATGCGGCTCGTGGATATCGGCAATATCGTGAAGGCATCGGATGCCGCGGGCCTTCTCGTTATCACCCAGCTGCGGCCGATCAACGTGATGTTCACCCTGCCGCAGCAGCAGTTGCCGCAGATCAACAAGGCCTTCACGAAGGGACCGCTCACGGTCGAAGCACTCGCTGCCGACGGCAAAGTGGTGGCGGAGCGAGGCGAATTGCGCGTCGTCGACAACCAGATTGATCAGGCGACCGGTACGATCAAATTGAAAGCCGAGTTCCAGAATACGGACCTGCAATTGTGGCCCGGGCAATTCGTCAATGTGCGGCTGCTTGTCGATACGCTGAAGGATGTCGTGGTGGTGCCGACCGCGTCCGTGCAGCGCGGTCCGAATGGAACATTCGTTTATGTCGTGCGCGACAACGATACCGTGGCCATGCGGCCGGTGACGATTTCGCTGCAGGATGAAAATCTGACGGTGATTCCGACCGGCGTGCAGTCCGGCGACCGCATTGTGACCACGAGCTTCAACCAGTTGGCCGATGGCCGCAAAGTGTCAATCGGCACAGGCGAACCAGGCGCAGCGCCGCCGGCGGCTACGCCGGGAGCAAACCGGCGCGGTGGCCCGGTCGCTGAAGACGGTGGAGCCCAGGCTGCACCGCCACGCGAGCGGCAACGCCGCAGCGAACGCACCGAAGGAACCACGCGCACCCCATGAGTGACGTCAAGGCGAGTGACGACAAGGCAAGTGACGACAAGATATGAGTAACCTCAGCGTATCGGCACCGTTTATTCAGCGGCCGATCGCGACTTCGCTGCTCGGAGTCGCGACGCTGCTGGGTGGGCTGCTGGGTTACTGGCTGTTGCCGGTGTCGTCGCTGCCGCAGGTGGACTTTCCAACCATCCAGGTCACAAGCCAGTTGCCCGGCGCGAGCCCCGACACCGTCGCGTCGCTTGTGACCGGTCCGCTAGAGCGGCAATTTGGCCAAATTCCCGCGCTGGCGTCGCTTACCTCCGCATCTTCGTTCGGCATCAGCCAGATTACACTGCTGTTCGATCTTAACCGCGACATCGATGGCGCGGCGCAGGATGTCCAGGCCGCCATCAACGCGGCGCGCTCGACGCTTCCGCAGAACCTGCCCTACCCGCCGACCTATTCCAAAGTGAATCCCGCCGACGCGCCGATCATGACCCTGGCGCTGACCTCGAACGCCGTTTCCGTGCGCGCGCTGAGCGATCTCGCCGATACCTTGCTGGCACAGCGGCTCAGCGAAGTTTCCGGCGTCGGCCGCGTGACCGTGCAGGGCGGATTGAAGCCGGCGGTCCGCATTCAGGCGGATCTGGCGCGGCTTGCCGCCTATGGCATCTCGCTCGAAGACATCCGCGCCGCCGTCACTGGTGCCAATGTGTCCGGGCCCAAGGGCCAGCTCGACGGCGCCAACCAGTCCTACATGATCGCGTCAAACGATCAGATTGCGGCGGCGGAGAGTTATCGTCCGCTTGTCGTAGCTTATCGTAACGGCGCACCAGTGTTGCTGCGCGATGTAGCCGACGTCATCGACGGCATGGAAAATACGCGTGTCGGCGCGTGGTATCAGGGCCAGCCTGCCGTCGTCATCGACATTCAGCGCCAGCCGGGCGCAAACGTGATCGATACGGTGGCGCGCATCAAGCGTGAAATACCCCGCCTGCAAAGGGCTATGCCCGAAAGCGCGGCACTTTCCATCGTCACCGACCGTACCGACACGATCCGCGCTTCAGTCCGCGACGTGCAGTTCACGCTCATTCTCGCGGTGGCGCTGGTTGTCACGGTTGTCCTGATCTTCCTGCGCACCATCCGCGCCACCGTGATCGCGGGAGTCACCCTGCCGCTGTCGCTGATTGCGACATTCGGCGGCATGTGGCTGTTCGGCTTCTCGCTCGACAACCTGTCCTTGATGGCTCTCACCATCGGCACCGGCTTCGTGGTCGACGACGCGATCGTGATGATCGAGAACATTGTTCGCCATATCGAGGAAGGCGAATCTCCGATGGAAGCCGCGTTGCGTGGCGCGCGCGAGATCGGATTTACGGTGATTTCGCTGACCGTGTCGCTGATCGCGGTGTTTATCCCGATCCTGTTCATGACTGGTCTTGTCGGGCGGATGTTCCGCGAATTTGCGCTGACACTGACTATTGCTGTCATCGTGTCGATGATCGTGTCGCTGACATTGACGCCGATGATGTGCTCAAAACTGCTGCGCAAGACCGCAGATCGCCCGCGCGGCAAGCTTGCGCAGCGGATCAATGACGGCATCGACGGAATCGTCGCGTTCTACGGACGTAGCCTGGAATGGGTGCTCGACCGTCAGCGCGCGACGTTGTGGCTGACGCTGCTAACGATGGTCGCCACCGTTCTGCTCTACATTTACATCCCGAAAGGTTTTATCCCGCATCAGGACACCGGCGTGATCGTCGCGATTACGGAAGCCGGCTCTGAAGTGTCGTTCTCCGAAATGACATCGATTCAGCAAAAGGTTACCGACGCCATCCAGCGCGATCCCGACGTGACGGGGATCGTGTCGATTGCGGGCGTGACTACGATCAATCCGACGCCCAATGCCGGACGGCTCACAATCGCGCTGAAGCCCCGCAACGATCGCCGCGCCTTTGTGAGCGACATCGTGGAACGGTTACAAGCAGCCGTCGCGCCCATCCCCGGGATCAAGGTTTACTTTCTCCCGGTGCAGGATGTGCAGATCAGCACCCGATCCAGCCGGGCGCAATTCCAGTTCACGATGACCGGCGCTGACGCCAACGACGTGTCGTTGTGGTCGGGCCGCCTTACCGAACGGATGCAGCAATCGCCGCTGTTCCGCGACGTCGCGTCGGAAGCGCAGGATAGCGGCCTGCGCGCGATGATCAAAATCGATCGCGAAAAGGCCGGGCGGCTTGGCATCTCCATGCAGCTGATCAACGATACGCTCAACGACGCGTTCGGACAGCGGCAGATTTCGACGATCTATGGCCAGGCGAACCAGTACCGCGTGATCCTCGAAGCCAAACCCGAATACCAGCGCGATCCAGCGGCGCTGTCGAAGCTCTACATACCGGCATCCGCGGCGTCGGTACCGTTGCCCGTTCAGAGCACGCAGAATGCGACGCCTGCGCTCGCTTCGGCGACGCCGGTGGCACAGATTCCGATTGGTGTGATTGCGACGCTGGAGCGCGGCACCGCACCGCTTGTGATCCTGCATGACGAGCAGTTTCCCGCGGCCGTCATCAGCTTCAACCTCGCGCCCGGAATATCGCTGAGCCAGGGCGTGGCCGAGTTGCGCAAGGCGGAACGCGAGATCGGCGTTCCGACATCGATTACCGGCAGCTACACGGGCGACGCGGCAGAGTTCGACAATTCGCTCGCGGGCCAGCCGTGGCTGCTGCTCGCCGCCGCGGTCACGATCTATATCGTGCTGGGCGTTCTCTATGAAAGTTTCATTCATCCGCTGACGATTCTCTCGACGCTTCCGTCCGCCGGCGTTGGCGCGCTGCTCGCGTTGATGATTTTCCGGCAGGACCTCTCCATCGTGGCGCTGATCGGCATCATCCTTCTGATGGGCATCGTGAAAAAGAACGCCATCATGATGATCGATTTCGCGCTCGATGCGGAGCGGGTCGAGGGTCTGACGCCGCGCGATGCGATTGTGAAGGCGTCGCTGCTGCGCTTCCGCCCGATCATGATGACGACGCTTGCGGCGCTGTTTGGCGCGCTCCCGCTGGCGCTTGAAAGCGGCACCGGCTCCGAATTACGCTTTCCGCTCGGCATCACCATCATCGGCGGACTGCTGCTGAGCCAGATGCTGACGCTTTACACCACGCCTGTCATTTACCTCGCGCTCGAACGGCTGAAGAACTACAGCCTGCGACGGCGCAGTACGGCAGCCCCTGCGGAGTAGGCGCGTGAACATCTCCTACCCGTTCATTCGCAGACCGGTCGGGACGACGCTCATGGCGATCGGCCTGTTTCTCGTCGGCGCCGTCGCCTACCACTTTCTGCCGGTCGCAAGCGTGCCGGCCGTGGATTTTCCGACCATCCGCGTCTCAGCAAGCCGACCCGGAGCGGACCCGGAGACCATGGCCGCCACCATCGCGGCGCCGCTGGAGCGGCGGCTGGGTGCGATTTCAGGCGTGACGGAAATCACCTCCCGGAGTTCACTCGGCCAGACCGGGATCACCATTCAATTCGACCTGACCCGAAACATCGACAGCGCGGCGCGCGACGTACAGGCCGCACTGAACGCCGCGCTCAGCGACCTGCCGCTCGACCTGCCGCAATTGCCAACCTTCCGGAAGGTCAATCCGGCAATGGCGCCAATCATGATCCTGGCGTTGACATCGAAAACCATTGCGCCAAGCGCGATCTACGACGCGGCCGATACTGTCGTTGCGCAGCGGATCATGCAGGTTGCCGGTGTCGCTGACGTCTCGGTGAACGGCGCAGAACAGCCGGCTATTCGCGTGCGCATCAATCCGGCAGCGTTGGCCACCACCGGCGTCTCCTATGACGACGTGCGAATGGCGATTTCGCAGACCAATGCGCAGGGGCCGCTCGGCGCCTTCGATTCCGGGCCGCGCGCCGAAAGCATCGCAACCAACGATCAATTACGCACTGTCCCCGAATACGAAGCCATGGTGGTGAAATCCGTTAATGGCAACGTCATCCGGCTGCGCGACGTAGCTTCAGTCGTGCAGGGAACGCGGAACGTCAATTCGGTTGCGTGGTACAATCTGCAGCCTGCGGTGTTGCTGGTCATCACCAAGCAGAACAGCGCCAATGTCATCGAGACCGTCGACCGAATCCGCGAGCTGCTTCCGGAGATCAGACGCTGGATCCCGGCGGACATCGAGATCAACGTTCTGACCGACCGCACCCAAACCATCCGCGCCAGCGTGATCGACATGCAATACACGCTGGCGGCGACCGTCGTGCTGGTCATGTTTGTGGTGTTCCTGTTCCTGCGCCGCGGCGCGCCGACGATTGCTGCCGGCGTCACCGTACCGCTGTCGCTGGCGGGCACCTGCGCCGTGATGTGGCTGATCGGATTTTCGATCAACAACCTGTCGCTGATGGCATTGGTGGTCGCGGTCGGATTCGTGGTCGACGACGCCATTGTGATGATCGAGAATGCGTACCGGGGGCTTGAGAAAGGCCACTCGCCGCTGCGTTCCGCCATCGAAGGCGCGCAGCAGATTGGTTTCACAGTCGTTGCCATTAGCATTTCGTTGATTGCCGCTTTCATTCCCATGCTGTTCCTGGGCGGAATTGTCGGCCGGTTGTTTCGTGAATTCTCCGTTACATTGGCTGTCGCGATTGCGATCTCGATGGTGATCTCTCTCACCGTCACGCCAATGGTGTGCGCGCATTTCATCCGGGAAGTTCCACACTCGAAAACGCGGTTCGATCGCATCGTCGAGGGCATCCTGGCTGCGATGGTGCGAGGCTATGACGCCACGCTGCATATCGCGCTGCGCCACCATACGGTGACATTGATGGTGTTCGTTGCAACAATTGCAGCAACGGTCACGCTCTACATCAAGACGCCGAAGGGGTATTTCCCGACCGACGATACCGGCCTGCTCATCGCGGGCACCTATTCGCCGAACGACACGTCGTTCAAGCGCATGGTGGAGATGCACCGGGAGGTCACGAAGATCGTCGGCGAGGATCCGGCCGTCGCCGGCGTCGGATCTTCGATCAGCGCCAGCAATTTCGGCGGAACGCCCAACGCCGGCATGATGTTTGTCGGCCTGAAGCCGCTCAACGAGCGGGACGGCGTGGACGCACAACGTGTCATTCAGCGTATTCGAGACAGGGCCGTTACTGTTCCCGGCATCGGATTCTGGATGTTTCCGCCGCAGGACCTTCGCGTTGGCGGCCGGCAGGGCAATTCGCAATATCAGTTCACGTTGTGGAGCGCGGATTTTGACGAATTGGTCAAGTGGACCCCGCAGGTTCAGGAACGCATCAAGCAGTTGCCCGGCATCACCGACGTATCGAGCGATCGTGACGTCGGCGGCTTGCAGCTTGAAGTAAAGGTCGACCGCCCGCTGGCGTCAAACCTCGGCATCAAGATGCAGGCCATCGATACAACGTTGTCGAACGCCTTCGCGCAACGGCAAATCTCCACCATCTATACCCCACGGAATCAGTATCGCGTCATTCTCGAAATCGACCCGCAATACCAGCGCGATCCGGGCGACCTGTCCCATGTCTATGTGCCGGGACGAGGCGGCACCGCGATTCCGCTTTCGACAGTGGCAAAATTCACCCGGGGCCAAGCGCCGATCGCCGTGAACCATCAGGGCCAGTATCCGGCGGTGACGGTTTCCTTCGCGCTGCGGCCCGATACAACGCTGTCGCAGGCGACAGAATTGATCCGCCAGGCTGTTGCGGAAATGCATTTGCCGGATACTATCCGCGCCGACTTCGCAGGCGATGCCCGCGCCTTTACCGACAGCGGCAATACGCAAACCGTGCTGATCATTGCCGCGATTATTGCGGTCTATATCGTGCTGGGCGTGCTGTATGAAAGCCTCGCGCATCCACTGACCATCATTTCGACGTTGCCTTCGGCCGGACTCGGCGCGCTGCTCGCGTTGCAGGTATTCAAGGCCGAGCTGTCGATCATCGCCTTCATCGGCATCATCCTGCTGATCGGCATCGTCAAGAAAAACGGAATCATGATGGTCGATTTTGCACTGGAAGCGGAGCGCACACGGGGGCTTTCGGCGGTCGAGGCCGTGCACGAAGCGTGTCTGGCGCGCTTCCGGCCGATCTTGATGACGACATTGTCGGCGATGCTTGGCGCTGTGCCCCTGCTGGTCGCCACGGGGCCAGGCGCCGAATTGCGCCGCCCGCTCGGCATGACCATCATTGGCGGTCTGCTCGTGTCGCAATTGCTGACGCTCTACACCACGCCAGTGATCTACATGCTGCTCGACCGATTGCATCAGCGGCTTGGTGGACGCGGTTTTGGATTTGGCAAACTTCGCGTACTGCGTCTGCGGCCGGCCGAGTAAGCACCTCCGTCACACGGCTGTCATTCGTGCAAATTCAGATGAAAAGCGGCGTGCGGATTTTAAGTACGTATTGCTATTGCGACTTAATTGCAATAAAAGAGGTAAATTCGCCCTTCGATAACGAACAAAACTGTTGAAATCACAATACCTTGCCTGCTCATCCCATGACACCTGATGTCGATGCGTTCCAAAGTCTGTCTTTAACGTTGCCATCAAGCCGCCGTACGACCGGCGGGCCTTCAGACCCCGCGTCTGGCGAGCCAAATCGTGCTGCATAGATCCTGGTGGGCGAGCGTTGCGGTGGCATTTGGTATCGGCCAAGGCGCCGCCGCCGATCTCACGCGGCCTGTTCCCGTCGCTTACTCGTGGACAGGTTGGTACGCGGGCGGACACTTCGGTTATGGCGGCGGCAATTTCGGGCCCGGGACCAATCCTGCGCCGCTGAGCGGCGACTTCATCCAGTCCAGCATCACCGGATTCATCGGCGGCTATCAGGCGGGATACAATTTCCAGGCACCCAACAATGTCGTCATCGGTTTCGAGACTGACGTGACGTTCGGGGCCCCGCGCAAGTTCACGCCAACGCCTGAGTCCAACTTCGAAACGACATTCAATTTCCTTGGCACGACGCGCGCCCGCCTCGGCCTCGCGGCTGGAACATGGCTTCCGTATATCACCGGAGGACTCGCGTACGGGAAAACCCGCGTGAACGAATACGATTCGTTTGGAGACTTGAGCCCCTCCAAGTCGGCCAATCAATGGGGATGGACGATTGGTGCGGGATTGGAATTCGCGCTGACCGGAAATTGGACCGCAAAAGTCGAGTACAACTATCTCGATCTCGGCGCGACGACTTACGATGTTTCCGTGCCGACGCCGTCCCAAGTCGCGGTCGATCCGAAAATCAGTCTTGTAAAGCTGGGCTTGAACTACCGATTCGCAGACACGCCAGCAAGAGCTGCATCAATTCGCATTCCCGAGAACGACGCCTGGAGCATTCACGGCCAGACCACTGTCATCGCGCAAGGCTATGGCGGTTTCCGTTCGCCGTATCAGGGCACGAACAGCCTCCCCGGCAATGGCCAGGTGCGCGAAACGTGGACGGCGACCGCATTCGTCGGCCGCAAGCTGTGGGAAGGCGGCGAGTTCTACATTAATCCGGAGCTGGCGCAGGGTAGCGGCCTCGCCGGCACGCTTGGTCTTGGCGGCTTTTCCAACGGCGAGGCGCAGAAAGCGGGGGCGCCCTATTCGCGCATGCGGTTGCAACGCTACTTCGTGCGTCAGACATTCAACCTCGGCGGTGAGCAGGAGATCGTCGAGGACGGGCCCAATCAGGTCGCCGGCAAACGTGACGTCGATCGCGTGACGATCACGGTCGGTCGGTTTGCCATCGGCGATATTTTTGATGCCAACAGTTATGCGCACGACCCTCGTGTGGATTTCTTAAACTGGGCCATGTGGGCTTCAGCCGCCTACGATTTTCCAGCCGACCTTCCCGGGTTTACACGCGGCGCAGTCGCCGAACTCAACCGCAAGGACTGGGCGGTGCGCGCAGGCGTGTTTCAGGTTCCCACTGCGCCGAACAGCGACGTGCTGCAATTCAACACCGGCGGCGCGCTCATCGAGTTCGAGGGCCGCTACACGGTTTATGGCAAGCCGGGCAAGGCGCGCATTGGCGCGTTCGCCAACCGCGGCCAGACTGCCAACTATCGCGATGCAATTGCCGCCGCAGCAGCCGACCCAACGCTGAACATCAACGAGATCGTGCCCGAGCAGCGGCGTACACGGCCAAAGAACGGCTTCTATCTCAACCTCGAACAATCGATCGACCGCGATATCGGCTTGTTTGCGCGCGCGAGCTGGAACGACGGCAGGAACGAAATTCTGTCATTCACTGATATCGATCGCAGCTTGTCCGGCGGCGCCTCGATCAAGGGACGCGCGTGGGGCCGGCCGAACGACACACTTGGTATTGGCGGCGCGGTGAACGGTTTATCGTCGGCACATAGCGATTTTCTAGGCGTCGGCGGATTAGGACTTCTGATTGGCGATGGCCGGATCAATTACGGCACCGAGCGAATTATCGAAACCTTCTATGCGATCAATGTGCTGCCGCAGACGACGTTGACGTTCGATTATCAGTTTATCGACAATCCGGCCTACAACCGCGACCGCGGTCCGGTGTCGATCTTCGCGGCGCGCCTTCACGCGGAATTCTAGAATCCTATTGTCCGCTCGGCGTACGCAGCCCACCCCAGGCATCGCGCACCTGCTGATAGTGCGTCGCAGCGTCGTAATCCGGCGTGCGCAGCGCGAGTTTCATGTGGTCGAGCCGACCGACAGTGCTGAATAGTGTATATGACGCTACAACACGATCGCGCTGCGCCACGATCAGTCGCGAGCGCGCGCCGATGAGATCTTGCTGCGAGTTGAGCACATCGAGCGTCGTGCGCTGGCCGGCCTGCGCTTCCTTCTGCACGCCGGAGAGCGCAAGTTCAGCGGCCTTCACTTCCGACGTCGCCGCGTTGAGTGCAATCTTCGAACCTTCGTTGACCGCCCACGCGGCCACGACCGCCGTCTCAGTCTGCGCTCGCACGCGGTCGAGGATAATGCGCGTCTGCGTCTGCACTTCTTTTGCCTGGCGCACCTGCGCTGCCGCCTGTCCACCGTCATAAACCGGGACGTTGAGGTTAGCGATGACCGACGCCTGATCGGTGCCTCGCACGCTCAACGTTGGATCATTTTGCCTGCCGCGCGAGACGCTCCCTTGCACGCCGAGCGTCGGATAGAGCGCAGCTTCGGCGATATTCACCGCGCGCTGGGCCACATCGATGTCGAGCGTGGCGGCGGTAATCGAAGGATGTTCGCGGCGAGTGATGGCAACTGCTTCTTCGCGTTGGCGCGGCAGCAACCGGTCGATCGGTTCGGCCGGCGCCAGCCGGCCCGGCGGAGCGCCGACCACCTGTGTGTAGGTCGCCTGACTGATGGCGTAGTTCACTTCCGCATTGTTGAGGTCGGCGATGCCGCGGTTGAGCCGCGCTTCAGACTGCGCGACGTCTGTCGGCGTCACATCGCCGGCGTCGTAGCGCTTGTGCGTGGTCTGCAGGACTTCGCGCAGAAACTGCACGTTGGACTTCTGCGCCTCGACCAGCGACTGATTGGCGATGACGCTCATGTAAGCCGTTACCGCATCGAGCAGAACATTTTGTTCAACACCACGTAGTTGTTCGCGTCCCGCTTGAACCTGCGATTCAGCCTGACGGACCTGATTGCCCGTCTTCATGCCGTTGAACAGCGTCTGATTGATTGTGAGCCCTGCGGTCCATGGCCGCAGGCTGGCCGTTACCGTATCGCTGGTACCAGGCATAAGGTTGCGCACATCCTGCAAGCCGGCGCTCAATCCAAGCGAAATCTGCGGACGATACCCGGATAGCGCCTGGGCAACATTCTCGTCGGTGGCGCGCAGCTTGGCGCGCTCGGCATTGAGTTGCGGATTGCCCTGATAGGCGCGCACGAGTGCGTCGTGGATCGTCTGTGCGTATGCACTGACGGGCGCGCAAATCGCCGCCACAACCAACGCAATGGCCCCCACACGCATCGACTGACCCGCACCTACAAATCTTGAAACAACCACGCAATCGCGAAGGGACTTATGCACGGCGCGCCGTGTGATCCGCCCCCGCCGATTGTCGCGCCCCCTCTCGAACTCTGGCCCTAAAATGGTGCCGTGGGAAGGGCGCTGGACGGCCGGACGCGGCAATTTCACCGGTTGTCCAAAGGGATGATGACCGTTCCAAAGGGACACGGTATGATTACGACAACGAAGACAATCCTACCAATCCGGGGGGACGATCATGCGCAAGGGGCGAAACCGCGGGATTTGGCTGGCGCTCGCGATTGCGGCGTGCACATCGGCTACATTTGCCGGTGCCAAGGCACAGTCGGATGCCTTCCCTTCGAAAACATTGCGCATCGTGGTCGGCTTTGCGGCGGGCGGCGGTAATGACCTGATTGCGAGGATTGTCGCGCAGGAGTTGCAGACGTCGCTCGGGCAAAGCGTCATTGTCGAGAACAAGGTGGGCGCCGGTGGACGGGTCGCTGCCGAATACCTGATGTCCCAGCCACCGGATGGTCACACCCTGATGCTCGGGGCATCTGGCGCCATGGCCGTTACGCCGGCCATTACCGAAAAACTTCCCTACAACACGCTGCGAGACTTCGTCCCTATTTCGCAGGTCGCGGCATTTCCACTGGTTATGGTCACCGGTATCAATCATCCGGCCAAGACGGTGAAGGAATTCGTCGACTGGGCGAAGGCCAACCCAGACAAGTCGAACTACGGCACGTCGTCGCCTGCGTTCACACTCGCTGTCGAACTCTTCAAGCTGAGGTCCGGAGCGCCCATCACAGCGATTCCCTATAAGAGCGGCAACGAAATGGTGGTCAGCGTGATGGCCGGCGATTCTTCAATCACGATCGTCGATCCGCCGCCCGCCGCACCGCAAATCGCCGCTGGCAAATTGCGCGGTTTCGCTGTGACCGCGACCGAACGCTCGCAAGATATGCCCGATGTACCAACCATCGCCGAGGCAGGCTACCCCGACGTACTCGTCTCGCTATGGAGCGGCATATTTGCCCCGAAAGGAACGCCTGAACCGGTGGTGCGCAAGCTTGAGGGCGAAATCCGCCGCATCATGCAGCTTCCCGACGTGAAGCAGAAATTCCGCACCATGGCGACGAATACCGTTGGCGGCACGTCACAAGAATTCGCCGCGCTGATTGAAAAGGAAACGGCGATGTGGCGCGGCGTCGCCCAGGCCGCGAACCTGAAGTTTGATTAGGCAGCGACATCCATTGAAGAATTCACAGGAGACGTTTGATGGCTTACCGCAATATTGCTGTCGCGCTTGCCGTTGGGGTGTTGCTGGCTCCGCTCGCGGCACAGGCGCAAACCAAGATAAAAATGGGTTCTGTGCGCTCAACCGTGCTTGGCGGCGTCCTCCTTGCAAAGGAACGCGGGTATTTCAAGGAAGCCGGCCTCGACGTCGAAATTGATATCATCGACGCCTCCGCCGGCTTTGTACCGTTACTCGCGACCAACCAACTCCAATTTGTCGAGGGTGCGATTTCCGCTAACTTGTTCAACGGCGTGCTGCAAGGCCTGCCGATCAAGGTCGCCATCGATACGACTTCATCACCGATCGGTCATAACCTAATGGTGCGTTCCGACCTGAAGGACCAGATCAAGAAAATTTCTGACCTCAAAGGTCGCACCGTCGGTGTCAATGCGCCGAATTCCATCGCCGCCTACGAAGTAACAAAAATTCTTCAGAGCGGCGGTCTGGACTGGAAGGATATCGATGCGAAGGTCATTCCGTTCCCGCAAATGGGCGTGGCGTTCACAACGAAAGCGATAGACCTTGGGCTTCTGATCTCGCCCTATACAGCGCAATTCCCCGACCAGAAAATAGCCGAACAATGGATCGACGTGGACGATGTTGCGCAACCGCGGCCGCTTAGTATTTCCATGTCCATGTTCAATGTGGACTGGGCAAAGCAAAATCCGAAGGCAGTGCAGGATTTTTACACTGCCGCCCTTCGCGGCGCACGCGACTATTGCAATGCCTACCACGGCGGCGCAGGGCGGTCGGAACTTCTGAAAATACTGGTAGCCAACGGCGTTGCGCCGACGGTTGAACTGCTGGATCGCATCCGCTGGCCGGCGCGCAATCCCGACGGCCGCATCAGCAAGGAATTCCTGAGCGACGTGCAAAAGTGGTACGTCTCTGTTGGCGTCGTGCGTTCGGAAGCGCCGCTGGATCAGATCCTCGACACCCGCTATGGCGACGAGGCCAACAAGAATCTTGGCCCGTTCAAGCTGGAGAACGCCGCGAGCCCCAAAACGGGGTGCGGAAAATAGCGGTTTTAGTTGTTACCGCGTGGGTCGTATTCACCGGGCCGCGGCATGGTAAAAAAATCATCCGTCACGCCGTAGTCCATATAGCCGAGGCGCGATAGCGGCCGCATTTTCTTGATGTCGATCATGCCGTCGACAATGATTGATTCATCGATGTAGATGCCGACCACCTCGCCGATCACGATCGACGAACGATTCGGCGTGCCGGTGTCGGCGGCGATCAATTCAACCGTCTTGTAATATTTACACTCCAGTGCAACGGGGGAGCGCGCGACGCGCGGCGGCTTGACATTACGCGACGGCACCATTTCGAGGCCGACCATCTCGGCCTCGCTGACGCCTTCCGGAAATTCGGCCGACGACGCATTCATCTGTTCGCGCAGATCCCACGTTGCCAGATTGAACACGAATTCGCCTGTCGTTTCTGCATTGGTCTGCGAGTGTTTTCTTGGGGCACTGGAAAAGATCACCCAGGGCGGATAACCCGACACAAGATTAAAGAAACTGTACGGCCCCAGATTATTGACGCCTTCCGGTGTCAGCGTCGAAATCCACCCGATCGGGCGCGGCACCACAAGCGCGGTGACAGGCGAGTGTTTCAGGCCGTGTTTTTCAGTGCGGGGATCGTAAAACATCGATGATACTTATCAGACGATTCCGCCGCTGCGCAGCTTTTCAATCTCTGCGTCAGCGTAGCCCGCCTCACGCAAAATTTCATCGCTGTGCTGGCCGAGCAAAGGCGGTGCGCGGTCATAATGCGTTGGTGTATTCTGGAATTTTATTGGATTTGCAACGGAGGGCACCGTACCTGAGCGCGGGTGCGGCAAATCCATCCGCATGCCGCGGTGCTTGATCTGCTCCTGGTCAAAAACTTCCGCGATTGAATTGATCGGACCGCATGGCACACCGGCTTTTTCAAGCGCATCCACCAGATCGGCTCGGCTCCACTGCGCAAATATCTCGGCGATCAGCGCCATCAGGTCCGGCATGTTACGCACACGGTCGGCGTTCTTGATGTAACGCGGGTCGCTGGCCAGCTCGGGCCGACCAAGCGCGACGCACATCTTGGCGAACTGGCTATCATTGCCGACGGCGAGAACCACTTCGCCATCGCGGCACTTGAACACGTCCTGCGGCATGATGTTGGGGTGACGATTGCCCTGCCGGCGGGGCGTGCGGCCTGACAGCAGATAGTTCATTGCCTGATTGGACAGAACCGCAGTCTGGACATCGAGCATAGCGAGATCGATGAATTCGCCGCGGCCCGTCACTTCCCGGTTGGCCAACGCCGCCAGTACCGCGACCGAGCCATACATGCCAGTCATCAGATCGAGGATGGGAATGCCGACTTTCTGCGGTCCACCGCCGGGACGGCCGTCCGCCTCGCCGGTGATGCTCATCAGGCCGCCCATGGCCTGAATGAGAAAGTCATACGCGACCTTCGGCGCCAGCGGGCCGGTCTGGCCAAAGCCGGTAATCGAGCAATAGATCAATCGCGGATTGATCTTCGAAAGCTCATCGTAGCCAAGCCCGTAACGCGCCAGCGTACCGAGCTTGAAGTTTTCCAGGAGAATGTCCGAGTTCGCCGCGAGCTTGCGCACCACAGCCTGCCCTTCCGGCTTGTCGATGTTGAGCGTGAGCGAGCGCTTGCCCCGATTGACCGACAGGTAGTAGCCGGACTCCTGCGTTTCCTTGCCGTCGGTTGCCTTCAGAAACGGCGGTCCCCAGCCCCGCGTGTCATCTCCCGCGCCGGGCCGCTCGACCTTGATCACGTCAGCGCCGAAATCGGCCAGCATCTGCCCGACCCACGGCCCCGCCATCACGCGGCTGAGGTCGAGAACTTTGATATGAGAGAGCGGTCCCGGCACTTGCTGATTTCCTTTGGCTAATTTCCTCGGTGCAACTTCTGACGGCCGTCAGGGTTCGCGATCGTGCGGGACGAACACAAAATCATCGCCACGGCGCGCGATACGCCCGCAGTAAGGCCAGCCGAAGTGAACCGGCAGTAGAAGACAATTCTGTTCGGCGCAGTAATTCAACATTGCGCGCCGGCTTACCGCGGCTTGCTTTCGATCCGCACAATATATCGTGCTCCAGTCCGGGAACGCGACCTGAAGCGGTTGATGCGCGACATCGCCTGCGAAGATCGCTTCCTCGCCCTGCGACCTGACCCGCATCGCGATCATACCGGGTGTGTGGCCCGGGATCGGCATCAGATCGATACCATCGAGCAGCGTCGCGTTGCTGTCGACAAACCTTGCCTTGCCCGCGGCGATGATGGGCTGCACGCTGTCGTTGAACGGGCGATTTTCCTCTTCCGATCGTCCCGCCGCGCCGCGTTTGGGGTCATGCGCCTCGTATTCACGCTTTGAAATAATGTACTGCGCATTGGGGAATGTCGGCACCCATCGGCCATCCTCAAGCCGGGTGTTCCAGCCGACGTGATCGACATGCAGATGGGTGAGAACGACGAGATCGACATCCTCAGGCTTCGCGCCGGCGTCCTCAAGACGTTCAAGCCAGGGCGTGTTGAGCATGTTGAAGTTCGGCGACAGCGGGCGTGGCTTGCCGTTGCCGGAGCATGTATCGACCAGAATCGTATGTGTTGGCGTCTTCAGCAGCCAGCTGTGAATGCTGGCCGGAAACATATCGCGCGGTGAATCGTAATAGTTCGGAACCAGCCAGCCCAGATTGGCGATCAAATCCTCGCGCCGAAAATCCGGAAAAATCGTCGTAGGAGAGTAGACGATTGTTTCCTCAATGCGATGGACTTCGATGTCGCCGATCCGGATCAAGTTGTTCCTCCCGCGGTTGGGATATAGATGCAGATGTTCTTCCTAACCTGCCGTGCCTAGCGTAAACCCGCCGTCGATCAGAATATGTGCGCCGTTGACATGCCGCGATGCCGGCGACGCGAGATAAAGCGCCGCGCCTTGCATATCTTCCGGCGTTGCCATGCGGTGGTTGGGGTGCTTGGACGCGAAGAACTCCTGCGCCGCCCTGTCCTGCAGCCGTCCGCCGCCGATGTTGGTGATGCAAGGTCCGGGAGCGATAGCGTTCACCTGTATTTTGTATTCTGCCAGTTCGATCGCAGCCTGCCGCACCAGATGCGCGACGCCGGCCTTCGACGTGACATAGACCGTCCCGACGTAGTGCTCGATCTTCTCGGCGGAGCACGATGACGTCACGACAATGCGGCCGCCGCCCGTCGCCTTCATGTGGCGCGCCGCGATCTGGATGGTGCGGAAGCACGACGTCAGGTTGGTCGCAATGACACGGTCCCACAAATCGTCCGACAGGTTTTCGATGGCACGGGTCGGATCGCGTTCGTTCTTGGCGTTGAGGAAGCCCGGTCCCCCGCTGATCCCGGCGTTGGCAAACACGACGTCAATCCGGCCATGGCGCTCCGCCACGGCATCGAAAGCGCGTGTCAGTGCTGCCTTGTCGGTAACATCGGCGATTTCGCCGAACGCCATCCCGCCAGCGTGCTTGAGCCGTTCAACCGCCTTGGTGAGCGCTTCCGGATCGCGGTCGATGATCGTGACGTTTGCGCCGTTGTCGATCATCACTTCGGCACAGGCATAACCGATGCCGTTGGCGCCGCCGGTAACGATCGTGACGAGACGCTGAACGTTAAAGAGGTCCTGGGCTTTCATTTCACTTTCCGTTGAAAAGGATGTCTCAGAGCGCCATCGATAAGGCACGGGCCATCATGTCACAATACTGTCCCAGCCGCCGTCGTGGGCGATGACCTGGCCGGTGAGATAGTGCGACGCGTCGCTCGCCAGATAGATGACGAGACCGACGAGGTCGTCGGGCTGACCGCGATGACCCATCGGGATTCTGTCTTGGATGGCCTGTTCGAATTTCGCAACGTCTTCCGCGCTGGCCGTCTTGCGGCGTTCGGCGCCAAGCGCGGTACCGCCGTGCCAGCCAGGCGCAATCGCATTGACGCGGATTTTCTCCGCCGCATATTCCGCCGCGACCTGACGGGTGAACCCGACAACGCCGGCCTTGGACGTGGAATAATTGATCGCCAACGACGGAAAGCCGGGCCAGTAACCACGCAGGCCGGCGATTGAAGCAATATTGATGATCGACCCTGGCCCGGGGAGCATCAGCGCCAGCGCCTTGCGCGTGGTCAGAAAGACGCCACGCAGATTGATCGCCATCAGGTTGTCCCAGTCGGCAATGCTGAATTCATGCGTGCGCGCCACGCTGGTCGCGATGCCGGCATTGTTGATCAGGATGTCGACACGGCTGTAATTCGCCGCGATCGTCTTCCACATGTCGTCGACCGAGCCCTCATCCGCGACATCGACATGTGCAGGCTCGGCCTTGCCACGCGATTGCTTGATCAACGAGGCGGTTTCGTCGGCGCCTTCCAGATTTCGGTCGGCGCAAACGACCGTCGCACCAAATGCCGCCAGCCCGAGAGAAAAGGATCGCCCGAGGCCATTCCCGGCTCCGGTTACGACAGCGACCTTTCCGTCCAGACGAAACAGATTGTCGAACATCGGCGCTTATGCCGCCGCGCGCACGGCGCCAGCGCGCCGATCCGCCTTGATCATCTCGGAGGCTTTTTCGGCAATCATCATCGTCGGCGCATTGGTGTTGCCGGAAATGACGTTCGGCATAATTGAGGCGTCCACCACGCGCAGCCCATCCATTCCGCGCACACGCAGCCGCTCATCGACCACCGCTAACGTGTCCTGCCCCATCTTGCAGGTGCCGGACTGATGAAACACGGTAATCACCGTCTGCCGTGCGTAAGCCAGAATTTCGTCATCGGATTGCACATTCGGACCTGGCGCCATCTCCTGCGGCTCGAACTGCGCGAGCTCCGGACGCGACACGATCTTGCGCGTCAGCCGAATGGCATCGACGGCGACACGCTGCGCTTCCGGCTCACGCAGGAAGTTGTGCAGGATCGCGGGATATGTGTGGGGGTCAGCGCTCTTGATATGCGAGTAGCCGATACTCTGCGGCCGCACCACGGCAATGCCGCAGGAGAACCCGGCATGCTTGTGCAGCGGGCCACCAAAGCGATCCGATGTCGCGGCCGAGACGTGATATTGCAGATTTGGCGTATCCTGAGACGGATCGCTGCGCGTGAAGGCGCAAAGCTGCGGCGGCTGCGTGCCCATCGGACCGCGCTTGGTGAGTAGATAATACGCGCCCATGCTGTAGCGACGGAGCGGATTGGCCACCCACTCGTTCATGGTGATAGTGTTGTTCACCTTGAAGGTCTGACGGATCTGCCAGTGGTCCTGCATGTTTTCGCCGACGCCGGGCGACTCGTGCTTCACCCCGATGCCGTGCTTCTGCAGAATGTTCGGCGCGCCGATGCCGGACAGTTCCAGCAATTGCGGCGAGCCGATCGCGCCGGCTGCGAGAATGACTTCGACCGAAGCGGCGGCATAGCTCAGCGTATCGCCTTCCCAGAACTCGACACCAACCGCGCGCTTGCCTTCGAGCTTTATCTGCTTCGCATGCGCTTCCGTAATAACGCGCAGGTTTGGCCGGTTCATTACCGGATGCAGAAATGCCTGCGCAGCAGACGACCGGCGACCGTTGCGGATCGTGCCCTGGAAATAGGCGACGCCGTCATTGTCGCCCTTGTTATGATCGTCGGTCTCAGGGATTCCGTAAGCGATTGCTGCGCGCTTCCACGCCTCGACCACCGGCCACCGCACGCGGTTTTCCTGCACGCCGAGTTCGCCGCCCGTGCCATGCGCTTCGTTCGCGCCGCGCGGATAGTCCTCAATCTTCTTGAAATAAGGCAGCACGTCGTCCCACGACCAACCAACGTTGCCGAGCTGACGCCAGATGTCGTAGTCGCGGCCGTGACCGCGGATGTAACACATCGCATTGATGGCGGATGATCCGCCGAGTGTCTTGCCGCGCGGGACCGGGGTCACGCGGTTATCCGCATAGGGTTCCGGCTCGCTTTGATAACACCAGTCCACCTCTTTGTTGCCGAGCAGGTACGGCATCCCAACGGGGACGTGAATCCACCAGTATTTGTCGGGTTTGCCAGCCTCAAGGAGCAGTACCTTGACCGAAGGATCCTGAGTCAGCCGGTTGGCCAGAACACATCCGGCTGAGCCGGCACCGACGATCACATAGTCATAAGTTCCGACCGATCGGGCTTCGCTCATGTTTCGCTCCCTGGACGCTTTGATTTATTGTTCCCGCTGTCCCTACCACATTCAGGATTTTGGGTGAACTTCGTCCAGCGCCGCGGCGGCTGTCGAAAGCAATAATCCGCCATAGAAATCGGCTTCAGCCGGCCTTATAGCCCGTACATCCCCCACGGCAGGCCGAAGTGCAGCCGGGCCAGGCCGGAAGAGAATGCAGCGCCCTGCGCCGACGAATGGCCGCGATACATCGCCACGTCGTTGAAGTAGCGCTGCAGCTTGTGGCCCTTGCGCGCCGGCGACGAGCCTCCGGTATGGAACAGAAGCTCCACCGCTTCGCAGGCCATGCGCCCGGCATGCTGCGCCATACCCCAGAGCCGCATCGTCTCTTCGGTGGTAATCGGCGTGCCGTGCTCGGCCCAGCGCCGGCAATACTCGGCATACATCTCGCACACCCGGATCATCAGCCCTTCGGCGGAATCCGTCAGTGTCAGAGCCATACCGTACGAGCGTTGGAAGTCGGCGTGCTCGAACCGCAGAATCTGCGGCATCGACAGCGTTTTGCGGGTGGTGATGATCTCTTCGTATTCGTCGAGCGCCGCGCGGGCCGCGCCGACCACCGGCATCACCAGGGTGATGTGGAAAGGACCGGCGAGACGGCCAAGATACATCGGGTTGCCATGCAGCCGCGTCCCCGCCGTGCCGTCCACCATTGACTCCGGCGTACCGGCAAGACCGGGCGAGAGATAGCCGACGTGATGTTCAGGTACGAACGTCTCTTCGACGCGCACGCTGTTTGAGCCGCTGGCGCGCATGCCCAGAACCTTGTCGCCACCCCAGTCGTCGATGATAGTGATCGCGCTACGTGGAACCACGGCATGCCCGACCACCGGCGGCTGACCTTCGCGCTTGATCAGCGCGCCACCGATGAAGTGGGTGCAATAGGGCACGCCGGAACAGTAATCCCACGTGCCGCGGAAAAGATATCCGCCTTCAACGGGCATGAGCGTGCCAAGCGGCGGCGCACGATGCGGCGCGATGAAATGGCCATCGCTGCCAAACAGTTCGACCTGCGCTTGCTCGGACCAGTGCGACGCGACCTCGAACGCGTGCGACGCGCCAAGCGCGAGGCACCACGCGGCACCCGGATGGCCACGCGCGATCTCCAGCATCACCTTGTAGAAGGTCGTGAGGTCGAATTCGTATCCGCCGAACAAACGCGGCTGTGTAATGCGGTAGAAGCCAGCTTTCACGAAGGCTTCCTGCATCTGGGGCGAAAAAGCGCCGCGCGCATCGCTTTCGTCTTGTTCTGCACGGAGCTGCGGCCGCATCGCGACGGCGCGTGCGATCATCTCCTGGGGCGTGAGGTCTGGTTCGGGAATGGGAATCGCGGGACGGCGCGATGCGCCGCCGGGAACCGAGCGAAGCGGTGGCCTGCCTGTGGTGTTGGACATTTGTTTCCTCCGCTATTTCTTCGCCCGGTTACTTCTTCGTAGCCAAGCGTCTCTTTGTCGCTAGGCTGCGACGCGCTGCGGCGCGTTGCGATCCGCCTTCATCATGTCAGCGGCTTTTTCCGCGATCATGATCGTGGGCGCATTGGTGTTGCCGGATACAAGATTGGGCATGATCGAGGCGTCCACCACACGCAGTCCCGTGATCCCGCGCACCCGCAGCCGCTCGTCGACGACGGCCATTTTGTCCTGACCCATCTTGCAGGAACCAACCGGGTGATAAACGGTACCGGCGATATTGCGTGCCACTTCGAGCAATTCGTCATCAGTGCGCGCCTCGGCGCCGACAGAGAACTCCTCAGGGTTGAATTTCGCGAGCGCCGGCGCGGCAACGACGCGGCGTGTCAGCTTGATGCTATCGACGGCGACGCGCTGGTCATCCGCTGTCCCCAGATAGTTGTAAAGGATCGACGGATTCATCCGCGCGTCACCGCTCTTGATGCGGATATGGCCGCGGCTAGTCGGCCTCAGGATACACACCGTCGACGTGAAGCCGGGGTATGGCGGCGGCGGCGCGTCGAGCCGGGGATAAGTCGCAGGAATAACCACGCACTGGATGTTCGGCATCTCCTGGGTCGGATCGCTGCGGGTGAACGCCATCAGAGGCGCGGGCCCGCTCGACAGCGGGCCGGTGCGGAACAGTGCGTACTCGACTCCCATCATGACCCGCGACACAAGGCTGTTGGCTTTTTGATTCAACGTCGTCGTATTGCTGACGCGGAACATCTGGCGTGTCTGGACATGATCCTGGAGATTTTCGCCAACGCCGGGGACGTCAGCGTTCACGTCGACTCCATGCTGCCGCAACAGCGCGGCCGGCCCGATGCCGGACAATTGCAGCAGCTGAGGCGACCCAATTGCGCCAGCCGACAAGATTACCTCGGCATTCGCCGCGGCATAGCACAGCGTATCGCCCTGCCAGTACTCGACCCCGACGGCGCGGCGGCCTTCAACTCGCACGCGTTTCGTATGCGCGCCGGTGACGACTTTGAGATTCGGGCGGTTGCTGGCCGGCTTGAGAAAGGCCGTCGCCGTCGACCAGCGCACGCCGCGCCGTTGAGTTAGCTGGAAGTACGCGGACCCTTCGTATTTTCCGGCGTTGTAGTCGCTCGTTTTCGGGATACCGCACTGTTCCGCCGCGTCACGCCACGCATCGAGAATTTCGTAGCGCACGCGCGCTTCCTCGACACGCAGTTCGCCACCGGCGCCGTGCAGGTCATTCGCGCCGCCAAAATGGTCCTCGGATTTCTTGAAATACGGGAGCACGTCGTCCCATGCCCAGCCCGTGTTGCCGAGTTGCCGCCACACGTCATAGTCCTGCGGCTGACCGCGCACATAGACCATTCCGTTGATCGAGGAGCTTCCGCCGAGCATCTTGCCGCGCGGGATCGGCGTCCTGCGGCCGTTGATGTGCGGTTCAGGATCGCCCTCGTAGCACCAGTCCGTCTTCGGTTTGCCGATGACGAACATCAAACCGAGCGGCACGTGGACCCAAATGTTGTTGTCCCTGCCGCCTGCTTCCAGCAGTAGCACCTTGACGGAGGGATCCTGGCTTAGCCGGTTAGCCAGCACACATCCGGCAGAGCCTGCGCCGACGATGATATAATCGTAAGTACCGACCTGCTGGGCTGCGCTCATATCCCGTTCCCTGATAATTTTTCGACGATCGTTTGTCGCCGTTCGTACCACATTTACGTCGAGATTGCCTGTCACGCCGCCGCGCGCTGTGGCGCGTTGCGATCTGCTTTCATCATGTCGGCGGCTTTTTCCGCGATCATGATCGTGGGCGCGTTGGTATTGCCCGACACCAGATTGGGCATGATCGAGGCATCAACGACTCGCAGTCCCGTGATCCCACGCACCCGCAGCCGTTCATCGACAACCGCCATCCTGTCTTGGCCCATCTTGCAGGTGCCGACAGGGTGGTAGACCGTGCCGGCGACTTCGCGCGCTGCATCGAGCACTTCTGCATCGCTCTGCGCGGCAAGACCCGGCAAGAATTCCTCGGCCCCAAACCGCGCCAGCGCCGGCGCTGCGACAATGCGGCGCGTCAGCAGAATTGAGTCAACCGCGACGCGCTGATCTTCCGGCGTTGCCAGATAGTTGTAACGAATCGATGGGTTGTCGCGCGCATCCGCACTCTTGACCCGCACATAACCCCGGCTTGTCGGACGCAGATTACAGGCCGATGCCGTAAAACCCGGGAACGGGCTCGGCGGCTCGCCAAGCTTCGGATAGGTCGCCGGCACAACGTGATACTGGATGTTTGGCGTCTCCTGGGTCGGATCGCTTTTGGTGAACACCGTCAGCGTCGCCGGACCGATGGCCAGCGGTCCGGTGCGGGTCAATATGTATTGGATCCCCATGCCGATACGGCCGAACAGGCTGTTAGCCTTTTCATTCAGCGTCGTAGTACCACGCACCTTGAACATCTGCCGCGGTTGGCAATGGTCCTGCAAATTCTCGCCAACGCCGGGAACATCATGCTGCACGCCGATGCCGTGCTCGCGTAACAGTGCCGCCGGTCCGATGCCCGACGCCTGCAGAATTTGCGGCGAACCGATCGCACCGGCGCAAACGACAACTTCAGCGCCCGCCTGCGCGGAACGCAGCACGCCATCCTGCCAGAACTCGACGCCAACCGCCCGCCGACCGTCTATCTGTAGACGCGCGGTCTGCGCCTTGGTGATGACGCGCAGGTTCGGACGATTCATCGCCGGCCGCAAAAACGCCGACGCGGTGGACCAGCGCACGCCGCGTTTCTGCGTCACCTGAAAATAGGCCGAGCCCTCGTAATTACCGGCATTGTAATCTTTCGTCTTCGGAATGCCGACCTGCTCGCAGGCATCGCGGAACGCATCGAGAATTTCCCAATCGACACGCGCTTCCTCGACGCGCAACTCGCCGCCTGACCCGTGCAGTTCATCAGCGCCGTGGATGTAGTCTTCCGACTTCTTGAAATACGGCAGCACATCGCTCCACGACCAGCCGGCATTGCCAAGCTGACGCCAGACGTCATAATCCTGCGGCTGCCCACGCACATAGACCATGCCGTTGATCGAGGACGAGCCGCCCAGCGTCTTGCCACGCGGAATAGGAATCTTGCGGCCGTGGCATTCGGGCTCGGGCTCGGTCTCGTAACACCAGTCGGTGCGTGGATTGCCGATCACATACATCAAGCCCAGCGGAATCTTGATCCAGATATTGTTGTCTCTGCCACCCGCTTCGAGCAGCAGCACGTTAACAGAAGGATCGGCCGACAAACGGTTCGCGATCACACACCCGGCTGAGCCGGCGCCAACCACGATATAATCAAAACTTCCGTTCGAAGGGACCGCTGCGCCCGCCATATGAATCCGCCCTTATCTTGAAGACATGTTCCTCGAGGGTATCGCAAATTTACAGGCGTTCAAACAGCACGAGACCGGCCTAGCCGCTATGCGACCAGCCGCCGCCTACCCTTGTGATCTGGTTTAATCGTGTCTGGCGTCAGTGCGGTGCAGCGCATTGAGCGTCGAACGCCGCGCCTGCACTTGTAAGATGCATCGTGCGGGAAGGTCACACGCGCGTCCAGCGCAGAGGTCCGGCATTGTCGCAGCAGGATCGACCTGTCAAATTGGCGCGAACATCGGTTCGGGAGCGGACGCCATGAAAATCTTCAATTTTCACCTGATGCCATACAGTCACGCTGATCTCGACGCGATCGGACGCAACGGCTCTGCCTGGGTGAATTTTTCAAACAGCCACTACGATCCGAAAAAAGGCGCGGAACTTTATCATAACTATCTCGACCAGATGGAGTGGGCTGACCAGCTTGGCTTCGATGGCGTCTGCCTGAACGAGCATCATCAGACTGCTTACGGCATGATGCCGATCCCCGGCATACTCGCCGGCGCGCTGGCCCGCTCCGTCAAGCGTGCGAAGCTTGCCGTACTCGGGCGCGCCTTGCCGCTCGTCAACAACCCGTTGGTGATCGCGGAAGAATACGCGATGCTCGACAATCTGACGCGCGGGCGTTTCATCGCCGGCTTCGTGCGCGGCATCGGCGCGGAATATCATGCGATGGGCATCAACCCGGCGGAATCGCATGACCGCTTCCACGAAGCGCACGATCTCATCGTGCGCGCGTGGACCGAGCCGGGACCTTTCGTCTACTCGGGCAAGCATTATCAATTCAATTATGTGAACCCTTGGCCGCGGCCTTATCAGACGCCGCATCCGCCGATCTGGGTGCCGTCGCAGGGCTCGAGTTCTACGATTAAATGGGCCGCGCAAAACCGCTACACTTATGCGCAGACGCTGAGCCCGATCGCGACAGTGGCGAAATTCTTCCAGCTTTACCGCGACGAAGCTGAGAAGGCGGGCTATCAGGCCTCACCCGACCAGCTCGCGTGGTCGAACTCGATCTATGTCGCGGAAACAGACGCACAGGCAATGAAGGAAGCCAAGCCGCACCTCGAAGCGCTGGTGAACCGCCTGTTGTTCATGCCAATCGAAATGCTGTTACCTCCGGGCTACACCACCATCGAATCGATGGAACGCATTCGCGCTGCGAAGATCGTCGGCAAGCCGCAGACCATAGAGGATCTTGTCAGGGCAGGCGTCGTCATCATCGGCAGCCCGAATACGGTGCGCGAAAAGCTTGCCGAATACCAGGATCTCGCCGGCTTCAACACGTCGCTCACCAAAACGCAGTTTGGCACTATGCCGCACGACATGGTGCGCGCGAACATGGAGGCGATTGCGCAGGAGATCCTGCCGGCATTCCGCGACCGCCTGCCGCAAGGGAAAGTGGCTGCCGCTGCCGCAGAATAGCGGCAGCGTAATAAAAAACAGATTACGGGGGAGGACGTTCGATGGGTTCAACGCACCGGCTCGGCCTGCTGCTTGCTGCGGTTTTTATTGTAACGACACCGCAGAAAGCGTCAGCGCAGGATTTCCCGACCCGTGAAATCCGCGCAATCTGTCCGTTCGGCCCGGGTACTGGCGCCGACATTGTGGTGCGCTACTTTGCGCAGAAACTCAGCGACCTTTCCGGCAAGACGGTCATCACTGAAAACCGCGCCGGCGCCCAAGGACTGGTCGCGACAGAAGCAGTCGCCAAAGCGAAGCCCGATGGCTACACAATCGCGATCACGCCGGCATCGTCGACGCTTGCAGCAGCGGCGCATTTATACAAAAAATTGCCATTCGACCCAGTGAAGGATTTTGAACCCGTCGCAACGATCTCAACTTTGTCATTCGCGCTGGTCACCGACCCGAAGAAGAATTTCAAGACCGTCGCCGACCTGACAAAATTTCTAAAGGAGAAGAACGGCGACAGGTTTTATGCAAGCTCCGCCAATACCGGGACGGTCGCAGCTGAACTCTACAAGAAGGCTATTGATCTCGACATCAAGCGTGTCAATTACAAGTCTGGTCCGGACGCGATCAACGACATGCTCAACGGCCATATCGACTTCTGGTTTACCGACGCGAGCTTCGCGGTCGGTCAAGTCGCGAACGGCAAGCTGACAGCGCTGGCCGTCACCGGGCCGAAGCGCAGTGGCGCACTGCCGGATGTACCGACCATGATCGAGGCCGGGCTGCCGGTCGAACTCACCGCATGGTGGGCCATGCTGCTTCCCGCCGGTACGCCAAAGCCTATCGTCGACAAATACGCCGCCTGGATCGCTCAGATTTCGTCGACGCAGGAGACCAAAGAGTTTCTCGCAAAATTCGCCAACGATCCGCTGCCGGGCGACGCCACATTGCTGCGCAAGATGCTGGCGCAGGACATCGA
>JADMIO011227237.1_pt1 | contig 30791 bp, 22 predicted proteins | sample 8958161 | NCBI WGS metagenome assembly JADMIO01 (sample SAMN16585339, study PRJNA669376) | soil metagenome | isolation source: Crop rotation soil | place: USA: Cullars Rotation, Alabama | collected 2011 | reverse complement strand
AAACCGCCAGTGACAACGGCATGCCGCGGCAATGGTGGGAAGGTGGCATCTACGAGAACGAATACGTGCGCGAGGATGGGCGCTGGAAGATCAAGGTCCTCGACTACAATCCCATCTGGCACGGCATGTTTGAAAAGGGCTGGGCGCATCAGCCGCCGAATGCCTATCCCTTCGCGAGCAAGACCTATCCGGAAGATCCCGTCGGGCCCGACGCGTTGGCGACCGAGCCCTATCGCAAGCTGTGGCCGGAGGTGCCGCTGATCCCGTTCCACTACAATCATCCGGTAACGGGAAAGCCGATGAAGCCTGATCCGTACAAGGGCCGTTCGAACTGATCGGCGTGGCTTTTTTCGCCGCAGGTAGCGCGTGAGCAAGCCCGCACCCGAACGCAGGCAGTGGTACCGTTGGTACGTGCTCGCCATGTTGATGACGGCGCTTGCTTTCAGCCTGATCGACCGCCAGATCCTCACTATCCTTGCCGGACCAGTGAAAGCTGACCTTGGTCTGTCGGATGCGGAGCTGGGGCTCCTCTACGGCACGTCTTTCGCCGTGTTCTATTCGCTGTTCGGCGTACCGTTGGGCCGGCTCGCCGACACGTGGGTGCGCACGCGACTGATGGCGCTAGGGTTGGCGGGCTGGTCGCTCGCGACGGTCGCGAGCGGTTTCGCGGCGAACCTCACCCAGCTTGCGATTGCGCGGGTCGGCGTCGGCGTCGGCGAAGCGAGCGCCAACCCGGCCGCCTATTCGCTGATCTCGGATTATTTCCCAAAGGAGAAACGCGCCACCGCGATCGCGATTTATACACTGGGTGTTTCTTTTGGGCTCGGCGCGTCGTTGTGGTTCGGTGGCGCCATCGTGGATGTGTGGAGCGCATGGTTCGCAGCGGGCCAAGCGCCATTGGGACTCAAGGGTTGGCAGGCGGCATTCGTGATCGTCGGTGCGCCGGGCCTCATCATCGCGGCTTTGATCTGGTTCCTGCGCGAGCCCGAACGCGGCCGGATAGACGGCATTGTGACCGCGCGCGCTGCGCGCCCATGGCGCGGTTTCTGGGCCGAAATTCTTGCCATCATCCCGCCCCTGACCCTGATCAACCTCGCGCTGCTGCGCGCGCCGGCGCGGATGTGGATCAATCACCTGATCGTGCTTGCCGCGATTGTTGCGGCTGGCGTCGCCCTTGCAATCGGCGCCAACGCGATCACGCCGCCGGAGAAGCTGCGCGTGCTGTTCTCGTTCCCCGGCTTCACTGTCACCAGTCACGTGCTGCAATGGCTGGCGCTCGGCATCGGAGTCTACGGAGTCTTCTCCTGGGCACAGACCCTGCGCCTGCGTGATGCACCGACGCACACCCTGATCTGGCGCTCGCCGGCAATGGTGCCGCTGCTCGCCGCGGCATCTCTCCAGATGATCATGGCGTACGGCCTTACCGCGTGGGCGCCGTTCTACGCCGTCGGCAAATACAATCTGCCGCTCTCCGAAGTCGGGCTGAAGATGGGCTTCGTCGCATTCGCCGCCGGCATCATCGGCACCTATCTCGGTGGCGCGCTCGCCGACTTGGCGCGCAAATACTCACCGCGTGGGCGGCTCTATGTGTCCATGTTCGGGCAACTCTCACCGGTTCCGCTGGTGCCCGTCATGCTGGCTGCGGATTCGCTCGACATGCTGCTCGCGTGGTGGATGGTCGTCGGCACGCTGATGACCATGTGGTTCGCGGGCACGGCGTCGACAGCACTCGATCTGGTGCTCCCGCGCATGCGCGGCACAGCGGCGGCAACCCATACGCTGTGCATGACCATGATCGGTCTCGGTTGCGGGCCGTATTTCGCCGGTCTCATCAGCGACGTCACCGGCAATCTCTTCATCGGCATCGTCAGCGTCTATGCGGTGGCCCCCGCCATGGCGGCGTGCATGATTGCGGCCATCGTGGCACTTCCGCGCGCCGAAGCTTTGGCGTTAACCCGAGCCGCCGAGGCGGGCGAGCCCGTCACATCCTGACCCGGCGCTCGTTTTCCGCGGCAACGTGCCCCCGATTCTTGCCAAGGTCTTAACGCGACTGGCAGACCGGAAAGCGGTGTGCGGTTAACGGCGGCTCAATGCGCCGCGGATAGTCTTGGACGATAGCAGTAACCGTCGCTGGGGCATGCAGAACAACCGTCCGATTCGCCCGATCGCCATCATCTTGGCGACGATCATCATTCTGGGGTCGGCGATCTACGCCGCTCTCATCGTGATCGCGCGCGACGGCGATAACCGCCAAATGGCAATTGAACAGACCATCATGCAGTCGGCACTGAACCAGGTTCAGGCCAAACTGTCTGACACCCTGGTGCAGAACGCGTACTGGGACGAGGCCTATGACCGCGTCACCAGCAAGCTGAGCGTCGAATGGGCCGACTCGCGTCTCGGTGTCTATTCCGAGCAGACCTCTGGGATTCCGATCACCGTCATCTATGACGAGAACGCGAGGCCCATCTATCAGTACCGCGCCAAGCGGCTGGCCGGCGACGTCTCGGCACTCGAGACTACTCGCACTATGATGGCGCTGGTCGAGCGCGCGCTGAACGCGCCCGCCATGCCGCCAAAGCCGTTCACCGGATTCATTGTCGTCAACGGCCGCGTCTACCTAGGCGCCGCCGAGCGGATTGTGCCCACCGACGCCCGGAAGCATCGCAAGCTGACCCGGCGTTTCGTACTCACCTATCTGCTTCCCTTTGACTCGGTGCGACTCGACAAGCTGTCGCGCGAGTTCCATATCGCGCCGCTCTCGCCCACGAGCCGGCCGGACTCAGACTTGGCGTCCGTGAAATTGCGCGACGCCAACGGCAATATCATCTCCTATCTACATTGGGCATCAGCGCGGCCGGGCGAGGAATTCGCCAACGCGGCTGCGCCGATCGCGATTGCCTGTTTCATCCTGGTGGCGTTCCTCCAGATGATCGTCCTGAAAGGGTGGATGCGCGCGGCGCAACGCCTGCGCGACGAAGGGGCCGCCAAGACGATGTTCCTCGCCAACGCGAGCCATGAGCTGCGTACGCCGCTCAACGCGATTCTCGGATTTTCCGAGTGCATGCTCCTCGAGCTCTACGGGCCGATGACCCCGCGCTACAAGGAATACGCCAACGATATCAAGATGAGCGGCCAGCACCTGCTGAACATTGTCAACGACGTGCTCGATCTCAGCCAGCTCAACAACGCTGAGAAATACGCCATCCATCCGATGAAGCTGTCGGAGGCGATCACCCAGCCGTTGCGCATGTTGCGCGAGATTGCCAAGGCGCGCGACGTGAACATCAACTTCACCGACCGTTCGGTGGGCGCGGAAGTCGCGGCGACCGAAAAGGCGCTCAGCCAGATCCTGTTGAACCTCGGCTCGAACGCGGTAAAGTTCAGTCCCGCCCAGGGCGCCGTGAGCGTCACGCTCTCGCGCAGTTCGCGCGCCGACTTCGTCGAAATCGTCGTGCGCGACAAGGGCCCCGGCATCCCCGAGAACAAGCTGCGCCTCATCGGCCAGCCGTTCTTCCAAGCGCATGCCGACACGGCGAAGCAGGGTTCCGGTCTCGGTCTCGCTATCGTCAAGTCGCTGGTAGGACGGCTCAACGGGGAACTTGAGATCGAAAGCACGGTGGGCTTCGGCACCACAGTGATCGTGCGCCTGCCCATCCATCGTGGGCAGCGTGAACCCGGCCAAGGCCAGGCCGCGGCCTAGCTCAAGCCCGAGCGCGCAATTGCGCGGTGTCACCACGCCATAACGTCTTTGCGTCGCGGAATTCCTGCGGCACAGTTGCGTTGTGTATGCAGCGACAGCTGGGGACACCGCAATGGCACTCATCGTAGGTACGAATGAGCCGGACAGCCTCTTCGGCACGGAGGATGACGATACGGTTCGTGGCCTGGCGGGTGAGGACACGCTGTTCGGGTTCGGCGGGAGCGACCTTCTCTCCGGTGGACTTGGAAACGATCAGCTGAATGGCGGCTTCGGCGGCGGGCACGACGTTCTGCGAGGTGGAGAAGGCGACGACCTTCTCGACGGGGGTGACGGCGGCGACCGCCTGATTGGCGGCGCGGGTTCCGACATTTTCAGCTTTGTGCTCGACTCGTTCGGCATCTCGGTGCCGAGCGATCCGGATGTCGTGAAGGACTTCGAAGGTGCGGGAGTCGATGGCGGCGATCTGCTCTCGCTCTTTTCGCTTGGCGAAGGGCCACCGCTGGTATTCGCCGGCGAAGTTGGCGGCGCGTCGGATGTTCCGGGTGGCGAGAACGGTTTCATCGAAATCTTCTACACCGTCGATGCAGACGGGCTGTTCGTATTCGCCGACTCTGACGATGACGGCACGCTGACGGACAGCGACCTCGCCGTGCGGCTCGACGGCGTTTTCGCGCTTACCGGCAGCGACTTCACGACGCGTTTCGTCACGGTGGGAACAGAGAACGACGATGTTCTGGCCGGGACCACTGGCGACGACTCGATCTTCGGCCTCGCCGGCGACGACACGATTCTGGCGGGCGACGGCAACGACGAACTATTCGGCGACGCCGGTAGGGACTTGATCAAAGGCGAAGCCGGCAACGACATCGTTTTCGGCAACGACGGCAAAGACGGATTGTTCGGCGGCGCCGATACCGACCGGCTCACGGGCGGCGAGGGCCGTGACGTGATCGACGGCGGTGACGGCAGCGATATCCTGGACGGAGGCTCGGATGCGGACACGATCCGGGGCCGTGGCGGCTTCGACACGATGTTCGGCGTCGGCGGTCACGACACGATCTCCGGCGGCAACAGTGCCGACCGTCTATTCGGCGATGCCGGCGACGACACGCTGTTTGGTGGCAACGGCGCCGACTACCTGGAAGGTGATGTCGGCACCGACATCTATACCGGGGGCGCCGGCGACGACCGTTTCCAGTTCGAGATGGTGCCCTTCAACGATTCCAAATTGGGCGCGCCGGACGTTATCACCGATTTTGAAGGCGCGGGCGTCGACGGCGGCGACCGCTTACTCGTCGAAGACCAGGATATGGTTTTCAACGGAGGGCAGGAGATCGCACTGGCAGAAGGCTCAGCGCTGTTGGGCGGTGGCAACGGCCTCCTCGATCTTGCCTACACACTCGACGGCGGCTCGCTTTGGCTGGTCGGCGACATCAATGACGACGGCGTCCTGGACAACCGGGACTTCGTGATCGAAATCCAGAACATCGGCGTGCTCACGATCAGCGACTTCCTGTCCGGTACCGATTTCGTGACCGCGGGCACGGACGATGCCGACGTGATCGAGGGCACGAACGGATCGGATGAGATCTTCGGCCTGGACGGTGACGATCAGATTTCCGGGCTAGACGGCGACGATTTCCTGAATGGCGGCGAAGGCAACGACACGCTGCTGGCCGGACCCGGTTTCGATTTCGTTCAGGGCGATGCGGGCGACGATACGCTGACGCTTGAAGATGGCGGGACAGCCTTCGGGCAGGAAGGCGACGACGTTATCGTCGGCGGCACGGCGGGGTTCTCATCGATCGATGGCGGCAGCGGCAAGGACCAGATCACACTGCGTGAGGGTGGTGGGTTTGCCGGCGGATTCGACGGCAACGACACACTGCTCGGCAGCGTGGCCAGCGAGCAGTTCGACGGCGGCGCCGGCAAGGACACGATCACCGCGTCCGGTGGCGTCGACTCGATCACCGGCGGTACCGGCGACGACACGATCGATGGCGGCGGCGGAGACGACCGGATCGACGGCGGCGAAGACGACGACACGATGACCGGGGGCGGCGGCGCCGACGAGTTCACCTTCGGTCTCGAATTCGCCGCGACGGGGCCAGCCGGGACCGACGTCATCACAGACTGTGAGGACGCAATCGACCACCTGACCGTCTTCGGACTGGGCGAGAATTTCGATACGGTCGAAGAATTCATCGACGCCGCCGAACAGGACGGCGACGACGTCGTCATCGACCTGTCGAGTCCGGAACACGGGATCGCGATCTTGCGGCTCTCTGACTTCGATCTCGACAACCTCGATCCGACCGACTTCGCTTTCGTCGGCTAGAGGCCTGACCGTCCCCTAGCGACCGAGTTTCGGCTTGCTCGCGCGAACGTGACCTCGAGCTTGGGCATTCCGGCCATTGCCGAATGCCGCCCGAGAAATTTTTCTGCACCCACGGAATGAAGCCGCGCGCCGTGCGTTGTCGCGCTACGGGCACTCAGGGGAGACACGGACATGGCGTTGATCAAGGGCACGGGCGAGGCCGATTTTCTGTTCGGCACGGAGGAAGACGACACCATTCGCGGGTTGGACGGGCCGGACACCCTGTTCGGACAGGGCGGCAACGACCTGATCACGGGCGGCGAGGGCGACGACACGCTGTATGGCGGGTTCAGTAATGTCGGCAACGACGTGCTCAAGGGCGGTGCCGGCAACGACGCGCTCGACGGCGGCGAGGGCACCGACACACTGACCGGCGGTATCGGCGACGACAATTTCCAGTTTTCCGTGACCCTGCCAGGCGCGTCTATCCTGACCGCGCCGGACGTGATCACCGATTTTGAGGGCGGTGGCGCAGACGGCGGCGATACCATCTCGATTTTCGGCCTGACCAGCGAGCAGCCGGCGGTGTTCGCAGGCGAGGTCGTCGATCCATCGGAGGTGCCGGGCGCAAGCAACGGCTTCACCGAGATCTACTACAGCGTCGACTTGGGGGGCGTGACCTTGTTCGCCGACGTCGATGACAACGGCGTGTTGGACGACAACGATCTGACGGTGCGTCTCGATGGCGCCGCATCGCTGACGGCGAGCGATTTTTCGTTCGTGCGGTTCGCCACGATCGGCACTGAGGACGGCGACACCATTGTCGGGACCGACGGCAACGACTGGATTTTCGGCCTTGGCGGCAACGACACGATCTCGGGCGGTGCGGGCGACGACGAGCTTCAGGGCGGCACCGGCCGCGACCAGCTGTTTGGCCAAGGCGGCCGCGACGTGATTTTCGGCGATGTCGGGCACGACCAACTGTTTGGCGGCAACGACGACGATCGCGTCGCCGGCGGCATGGGTCATGATCTCGTCAATGGCGGCAACGGCGACGACACCTTGGATGGCGACGAAGGCGACGACCTGCTTCAGGGCGGTCGCGGTTCGGACACGCTGTTTGCGCAGGCGGGCGAGGATACGCTGGAAGGCGGCGGCGGCAACGACGAACTGTTCGGCGACGCGGGACGGGACATCCTGTCTGGTGGGAACGGCAGCGATTACCTGGAAGGCGACGCGGGCGCCGATACCTACACCGGCGGCGCCGAACGCGACTTCTTCCAGTTTGCGCTGACGCCGTTCAAGGATTCGGTGCTAGGCGCGTCCGACGTCATCACCGACTTCGAGGGCGCGGGCGTCGAGGGTGGAGACGTTCTCCTGATCGACGAACAGAACATGGTGTTCCGCGGCCAGCAGGACATTGCGCTGGCGCTGGGGTCGACGCTGGACGGTGGCGGCAACGAACTTCTCGATATCGCCTATACGGTGCAGGACGACTCGCTGTGGGTTGTCGCCGATACGAACGACGACGGTGTGCTGAGCGAAAACGACTTCGTGCTCGAAATTCAGGGCATCAACACGCTGAGCACGATCGACTTCGACAAGGGCGCCGATTTCGTGGCGGCCGGTACCGAAGGTCCCGACAACATCACCGGCAACGCGGAATCCAACGAGATCTTCGGCCTCGGCGGCGACGACACGATCTCGGGGCTGGCCGGCGACGACTTCCTGCACGGCGGCGAGGGCGACGACCATATCTTCGCCGGCGCCGGCTTCGACTTCATCGAAGGGAACGAAGGCAACGATACGCTGGTCCTTCAGGATGATGGTATCGCCTTCGGTTGGGAAGGCGACGACGTGATCACCGGCGGCGATACCGGCTTCTCATCGCTCGACGGCGGCGACGGCGACGACCAGATCCAGCTGGGCGACGGAGGTGGCGCGGCGGAAGGCGGCCTTGGCAACGACCACCTCTTCGGCACCAACGGCGACGAGCAGTTCTCGGGCAGCGGCGGCGACGACACGATCGTCGGCTTTGGCGGTGTCGATTCCATCACCGGCGGCGCGGGCAATGACGTGATCAGCGCAGGCGAGGGCGACGACCACCTCGACGGCGGCGAGGACAACGACACGCTGACGGGCGACGCCGGCGCGGACGAGTTCAGCTTTGGCCTCAATTTCTTCCCCGAGGGTCAGGCGGGCAGCGATACGGTCACCGACTTCACCGACGGCGTGGATCAGCTGACGATCTTCGGCTTGGGCGAGAGCTTCGACACGGTGGAAGAAGTCATCGCGGCGGCCGAACAGAACGGCGACGACGTGGCCATCGACATGAGCAACAACGACCACGGCATCGCGACACTGCGGCTGGTGAACTTCGACCTCGCCAATCTCGACCCGACGGACTTCGCGTTCGTCGGCTAGGCGGCGGCGCAAAAGAAAACGCGGCCGGGGAAACCCGGCCGCGTTCTCATGTCGCCGATCTTACTCCTTGTAGTCGAGGCGGAGGTAGAACCACCGTCCCGGCGCGTCGTAAGCGTTCGGATCGTAGTTGTTCAGGCCGCAGCTAATGCAGCCCGGCGGATCGTCATCGAACAGGTTGGTCACGCCGACCGCCACGCGGAAGCGCTCGTCCAACACCGGCAGGCGATAGCGGATCTGCGCATCGACATAGGTGCGGTCGTCCAGCCTGTTGTTGCCGGCTGCCGTTTCCTTGACGCTTGAGATGTAACGGAGGCCAAGCGTTGCGCCGGCCGGGCCGCTGTCCCAATCGATCATGAAGTTCGACTTCGTCCGCGGCCAAGCCTGGTCGGGGCTGCCGCGTTCCGTGCCTTCACGCGACACCGTCACGAAGCCCGCGCCCGACGGAACGATTTCGTCGAAGTTCAGCAGGAACGTCGTATACCAACGCGCGCTCAGCTGACCCCACGACCATTCGGGCGAGAGGTACAGCAGGTTCACATCGATGGCCTCGGTCTGGATGCCGCCGATGTTGGTGAGCAGGTTGTCGATACGGGAAATCTGACCGCCTGCAATACGCGTGATGGCCGAACACGCCACCGTGTCACCGTCATTGGCACAACGAGTCAGAAGATCGGCTGCGTTCTGGGCCTGGATCGCGTTTTCGATTTCGATGTCCGAGTAGACGACTTCGATCGACGCGACGCTGGACCAGCTCGAGTTCCGCAGGCCGGCCGGTTCCCACACGACGCCATAGGTCCAGGCTTCGCTGGTTTCCGGAATGAGCGAGGAGTTGCCGCCCACGAACACGGGCAGCTGCGGGTTGATCTGCGCATAGCTGCCGTCGTCAGGAACACCCTGGTTCACGCAATTGGTGTGCAGGGGTTCAGGCGAACCGGCGTTGAGGCCATTGCACGGATCGACGATTTCCTGGTCGAAGCGTGACGCCGACCCGAACAGTTCGCCAATCGTGGGAGCGCGGAAGCCCTCGCCCCATGACGCACGCACGAGAACCTCTTCCACTGGTGCCCACTGGAGGCCGACCTTGTAGGCCGAATCCCAGCCAGACGTGGAGTAGTCGAACCAGCGTCCCGCCATGCTGAGGTCCAGCCTATGGAAGAACGGCTGCTCGGCCAGGATGGGCACGCGCACTTCGGCGTAGAACTCGTCCACGTCGATCGAGCCCTTGGTTGGCAGCGCCGGGATGTCCGACGACAGGCCAGCCGCAACGATCGGATCGGGCTCGAAGAAGCCTTCCGTCTCGCGATGCTCATAGCCGATGGCAAAGCCGACGTTGCCCGCGGGCACCTTGAACAACTCGCCGGCGAGGTTCGCCGAATAGTCATGCAGCTGCTGCTCTGACACGTCGTGCTGGGTGAATCCGATCCAGGCCAGCATGGCCGGCGTGATCGAACCTTCGCCGCCGAACATGTTCAGCGGTACGCAAGAGCCGGTGCAATCCGCGACCGGGCCCAAAGCCTGCACCACGTTCGCTGCGTTCACGTTGCCCGTGAAGCGCTGATCGGCGTGGTTACGGGCGAAGACCGCGTTGATGTCCCAGACCCAGTTGCGCCAGCCAACATTGAAGTCGCCCCCGAGAGTCGCGGAGATATTCCAGGTGTTGACGTCCTGCTCGTAGTGGCGCGGCCCGTTCTCGATCAGGCGCCGGCCGATGAAGACGAGCGTCGAGGAGTCGAGATCAAACCCGAACGGGTTGTACGGGTTGGTCGCGTCGATCGTGACCGTGTCGAGAAGGTTGCCGTTACCGGCCGCCGGACCCACGAACAGGGGAAGCGGGCCGGCCTGGTTCGCCGACTTGCGGTTTACGTAGGTGCCGAGGACCTTCAGGTAGAAGTGCTCGGTGAAGTCGTGGCGCACGCGGGCGAACAGGCCCACGCGTTCAGACGGTGTCACGATGTAATTGAACGGCTGGAAGTTGAAGCGGTCGGCGTTTCCGAAGTTATGGAAGTCCTCGCCGGCGCCGGTCGGGTCTGCCGGATTGTAAAAGGGGCAGTCTCCAGACGGACAGCTGCCGCCACCGCTTCCCGGCAGGAAGGGATGGTTCGGCGTGATGTCCAGATCGGTGTTTGTGTTGGGATCGTGCAGGATCATGCGGCCCAGCACCGTGCCAGAAGAACATCCACCGCCACCCGGTACGTCGCAGGTCGTGCCGTACGGATTCGGGAAGCGCGAGATATCCCGGTCGCCGGCGAAAACGCCATCCTGGTTGAAGTAGGACACACCAGTCACGATCGATGTGCGGCCGGAGTGGGCGCCCCATGACGCCTGAAGGTCGGTCAGGTCGCCGTCACCCTCGCTCATGTACTGGCCCCATTGGGCCGAAGCCTGGAGGCCTTCCTGCGTTTCCTTGGTGATGATGTTCACCACGCCGGCGATGGCGTCCGAGCCGTAGATCGGCGATGCGCCTTCCTGGAGCACTTCGATGCGGGCGATCATGTTCGGCGGGATCGTGTTCAGGTCGACCGAGCCGGGAACGCCGGAGGCCGATGCGCCGGCCACCCAGCGGAGGCCGTCGACGAGGACCAGCACGCGCCGCGAGCTGAGGTAGCGGAGGTCGACTTCGGCTGCGCCGGCACCGACTCCGCCGCCATCCGGCGGGTTACCGAAGTTGCCGGAGTTGTTGAACTTGGAGTTCAGGCCGCCGCCGGCAAGCGGCAGGCGTTGCAAAAGATCGGCCGTCGAGGTGACGCCCGTGTTCTCGATAGCCGCCTGGTCCAGCTGGATCACAGGCTGCGCGTTCGCGAGCGGGCTGACAGGGATGCGCGATCCCGTCACCACCACCGTATCGACGGTCGTGGACGACGCCGTATCCTGGGCTTGGGCAACGCCCACGCCGGTTGCAAGAATCAAAGCCGATAGCGCCGTAGCGCACCTGAACGTGCCCGACATTCGGACCCCCTGTTGCCGCCTCCAGAACCGCAGGCCGCCCAGTAGCGGACCCGACTCGGTTCACGATGAATGAGGCGGATTGTTGCCAATCACTGTCAAGCTCTTGGCCGGGTCTGCAACTCTTAGTCTGGCTGCCCGTTGCCCAAATCGCACAGGCCCCGCAAACGAATTGACGGCACCCAATGCGTCCGAAAATTGCCCTGCTTTGCGCCGACTTTTCTTTCCCAAACTCACAGGAAAGTGGTCGGCTGACACAACCTGGTGGCCTCGCGAGCACGCGAAAACGTGATAAAGCATTGATTCGGCATCGCACGCGTAGCGCGAGTACGTTCGGGGGAACGCGATGACGGCAACAAAGGCCAAGGATGAAACCGTGCCCGGGGACGAGGGGCAAAGCGGTTACGGCGAGGCGATCGAGACGCTGAAGGCGGAACTCGACCGGCTGCGCGAAGAGGTCGCGACGCTGCACCAGGCGGCGGCGCAGGCCTCCGACCATCTGCCGCAGTCCGCAGTCGTCGTCGCCGGCGACCACCTGACGCCGGAGATGGGGTTCTATCCGGTGGAGCGCACCGAGGACGGTGTCGCGTTCTCGTGGACCGGCCCATCACCCAAGTTTGGTCTCGAAATCGCGGTCGATCGGTTTGCGGGCGCGGACCTTAGGCTCGATGCCGTGTACTTCCTCGATTTCGACAGGCAGAAGAACCTTCAGCTTCTCGTCGACGGCCAAGCGACGCCTGCGACTGTCTCGCGCGGCGGCATCGGCGTCATCGTAACGGCGGCGCTGGCACCCCGTACCGGCAACGATCCGACGAAGCTCGAATTCGTGCTTTCTGCGGCGCTCCCGCCGGCCAACACCGCGGACACGCGTCTGCTCGGCCTCGCGTTCTTCAAGCTGACGGTGACAGCGAAAACCTGATCAGCCCGCCATGCCCAGGTTCCAGCCGCCGTCGATGATGATTTGCTGGCCGGTAACGTAGTCGGACGCGGGCGACGCAAGGAACAGCGCGAGCCCATGCATATCCTTGGGCCATCCCACGCGACGCATTGGCACGCGGTCGGCCACGGCCTTTTGCAGGTCCGGATTGTGCGCATGTCCGCCGCCGATATTGGTGACGAAGAATCCCGGCGCGATGGCATTCACGGTAATGTTGAACGGCGCCATTTCGAGAGCCGCCGTGCGCATAAGGTGGGCCGCGCCCGCCTTGGCCGCCATGTATGCGCCGCCGATATTGCCTTCGGTTAACACGGCAGCGACGGAGGTGGTGATGACGATGCGCCCCCGGCGCTTCGGCTTCATGTGGCGCGCGGCGGCCCGAACGCTCGCGAATACGCCGTTCAGGTTGATGTCGATCACCCTGTTCCAGCGCTCGTCGGTGTAATTCTCGAGCGCGCCCTCGGCATTGTATTCGCGGTTCTCTCCGACCCAGCCCTTCATGAATCCGGGGCCGGAATCGATGCCGGCATTGGCGAAGGCGACGTCGATCTTTCCGTACAGGTTCGCGGCCTCGTCGAACGCGTGATCGAGCGCGGCATGGTCGGTGACGTCGACCACGGCACCCCGCACGAACATTCCAGCGCTCTTCAGCCGCTTGGTCTCGCGTTCGACGCGTTCCGGATCGATGTCGAGAAGCGTCACGCGCGCGCCGTTCTCGGCCAGCGCCTCGGCAAATCCGAGCCCCAAGCCCGACGCGCCGCCGGTGACGACAACACCGTAGCCTTCGACCTTGAACAGATCGGCGATTTTCATGCGGTCCTCATTTCAGGTCCAACAGCCGCGCCGCATTTTCTTTCATGATCAGCGGCTTGACCTCGGGCTTGATGGCGATTTTGTCGAAGTCCGCTATCCATCTTTCCGGCGTCAACATCGGGAAATCGGTGCCGAACAGGATGCGCTCCTTCAGTATCGTGTTCGCGTACTGGATCAGGTTCGGTGGAAAGTACTTCGGCGACCAGCCCGAGAGATCGATATAGACCTGCGGCTTGTGGGTGGCGACCGACAGCGCCTCGTCCTGCCACGGAAACGACGGGTGCGCGGCGACGATCGGCATGTCGGGAAAGTCGGCCGCCACGTCGTCCAGGTACATGGGGTTCGAGTATTTCAACTTCACCCCGCCGCCGCCCGGCAGGCCGGCGCCCCATCCCGTCTGCCCGGTGTGGAACAGCGACGGCAGCTTGTAATGCGCGATCACCTCGTACAGCCCATAGGCCTTGCGGTCGTTCGGATAGAAAGACTGCGCGCTCGGGTGAAACTTGAACCCCTGCACGCCGAACTCCTCGATCAGGCGGCGTGCCTCGCGCGCGCCCATCTTGCCGCGCGCCGGATCGATGGAGGCGAAAGGGATCAGCACGTCGGCGTTCTTGGCCGCAGCCTCGGCGATCTCTTCGTTCGAGACGCGCATGTGCCCGGACGTCGCCTCGGTATCGACATGGAACACCACGGCCGCCATCTTCCGCTCCCGATAGAACGCCGCGATCTCTTCCAGCTTCGGTCTTTCGACGCGCTTGAAGTATTTGGCGAACGCCTGGTCGAAGGCGACGCGCTCCGGATCGGGCGGGTGGCAACTCGACACCTCGGCATGCGTGTGGATGTCGATCGCGACGATCTTGGCCAGGTCGATCTTCGGCGCGTACTTGGCCACCTATTTGTCTCCTTGCGCGAAATCGCGCCTGAGCAGGTCCTTGCGGATTTTTCCCGACGCGGTGCGCGGCAGCGACTCGGCAAAGCGCACGTGACGCGGAGTCTTGTACCCCGCCAGCCGCGAACGGCAATAGGCGATGACCTCATCGGGCGTCAGCCTGGCGCCTTCTCGCGTCACCACGATGGCGGCGCCGACCTCGCCCCATTGGGGATCGGGCACGCCGACGATCGCCGCATCGACAATGCCGGGATGCGCGGCGAGCGCGGATTCCACTTCGGCGGGGTACACGTTCTCGCCGCCTGAGATGTACATGTCCTTCCAGCGGTCGACGATGTAGAAAAATCCGTCCTCGTCGCGGCGCGCGGCATCGCCGGTCTTGAACCAGCCGTCGGGACTGAACGCCTTGGCCGTGCGTTCCGGCTGGTTCCAGTAGCCGGGCGTCACCGCCGGTCCCTTCAGCCAGATTTCGCCGACTTCGTTCGGCTTCATGTCGTTGCCGTCCGCATCGACAATGCGCGCCTGCGTGAACAGCGAGCGCGTACCGCATGATCCCTTCTTGCGCGCGATGGTGTCGAGATCGAGCGGCATGCCGAACACCGTGCCGGCCTCGCTCGAACCGTAGCCCTCGATGCAGCGCACGCGGTCGGCGAGCAGGCGCTCGATCGTGGGAATGGGCAACGGCGCGCCGCCGATCACGAGGGCTTTGAGTTTCTGCAACATCGATGTCTTGTACGTCGGATCGTTGAACATCGCCGCCGCCATCTGCGGCACGGCAAAGTAATGCGTGACCCCGAGTTTGGGATCAGCCATGCGCGCGAGCGCCTCGCGCGGCACGAAGCGGTCCGAGATCAGCACCGTTGCTCCCATGAACAAGGCCGAACGCGACACGCCGAACAATCCGGCGACGTGGAACATCGGCATGTCGCAGAGAAGGACATCGCGCGGCGCGACCTCGTTGCCCCAGGAAAAATTCATGGCGCAGCACCACGCGTTCGTGCGCGTGACGATCACGCCCTTCGACCGGCCCGTCGTGCCCGAAGTGTAGAGGAGGGTGATCGGTGCATCCGGCGGCATGAGCCGCGCTTGCATCGGCGCGGCGGCGTTGACCACCGCGCGGAACTGGTTCTCGCCCGGTGCGATGACGAATGTCTCGCGGATCGAGGAACCCTCCATCGCGATCTTCGCCGCGTCGGCGAATTCGCTTTCGTAGATGAAGATGTCGGGTTCGGCGTCGGCCACGAGCGCCGCGAGCTCCGGTCCTGTCAGCCGCCAGTTCAGCGGTTGCAAAATCGCGCCTGACCGCACGCAAGCGAAATGCAGCACCAGAATATCGATGCCGTTGCGCGCGAGAATGGCCACGCGCTTACCTGTCGCCGGTTTGAGCTGCGCCTCGAGCCAGCCCGTGCAGCGCGCGATCAGCGCGTCGAGTTCGCGATATGTCAGCGCTTCATTTGAGCTGAGCGCAACGCACGCCACGCGACCGCCCGTCGCCTGCGCGTGATAGGCGACGAAGTCCGTTTCGACGGCGGCGAGATTCGGCTGCAACATCCGGAGCAATCTTGACGGTCCATTTTCGCAGGCGCAAATTGACGCGCAGTTCCATCACTTCGTCAATGTCTTCAATACATTAGACGTGAAGCTGAACTTGCTCGCGCGCGCACTGTGCGCGGAGTCGAACGCGATGGAGGGCATCATGAAATTTGCAGCAATCATTTTCGCAGCTATGGCGTGTACGACGGCGGCACTGGCGTCCCCTGCCGATGACCAGAAAGCGGTGGCCGATCTCGACACGCGCTATCAGGCGGCGGTGAAAGCGAACGACGCCGAGGGCATGGCGACCATCCTGCACGACGATTTCGTGCTGGTGATCGGCGACGGCCGCACCATCACGAGGGCCGATCTTCTCGAAAGCGCGCGCTCGCGCAAGGTCACATACACCCACCAGGAAGAAGAAGCCGGCACGCAGACCGTGCGTGTGTGGGGCGACACCGCTGTAGTGACTGCGAAGCTGTGGCTCGCAGGATCTGACGGCGCCGGCAACACCTTCGAGCGCAAGCTCTGGTTCAGCGACACCTATGTGCGCACGCCGCAGGGCTGGAAGTATGCCTTCGGGCAGGCGTCGCTACCGCTGCCGTCGCAATAGCCGTCAGATCTTGAAGAACGCTTCCGCGTTCGTCTGGAAGAATTTCTTTTTATCGGCGTCGGAGATTTGCAGGCCGTCCTGCATTTCCACTTCCGCCGCGACGTACTGATACGGGTAGTCCATCGCGTACAGCACGTGATCCATCCCCATTACCTCCTGGCAATAGCGGATGGTGGGCGGCCACGGCATGCCCGACGTCGTGATCCAGATGTTCTCGCGGATGTATTCGCTGACCTTGCGCTTGAGCTGCGGCAGCTTCGGATAGCGGCCGGAGCGCAGGTTCGCGCCGTGCATATAGTCGAGCCGATAGAACCAGAAGGGCAGGGCCTCGCCCATATGCCCGAGCCCGATCTTCAGTTTGGGAAAGCGGTCGAAGACGCCCGACACGATCAGCCGCAGCGTGTGCAGGCCTGTCTCGACGCCGAAGCCGTACACCGCGCCCTCGAGGCCGAGATCGCCCATGGCCGAATACAGGTTCCGTATCGGTGTGTTGGGGTGGATGTAGAGCGGCACGTCCAGCGTCTCGCAGGCTTCGAACACCGCCCAGTATTTCTGATCGTCGAGGTAATGATGGTGCGTGTGAGAGTTCAGGATCGCGCCCTTCAGACCCAGCTTGCGGACGCCGCGTTCGATCTCCTTTGCGGCTGCCGCCGGATCCTGCGGTGCAAACGCGGCAAGCGCCACGAACCGCGACGGATGTTTCGCACACGCCTCCGCGACCTGGTCGTTGGCCGATGTCGCAATCGCGCGCGCTGTATCGGTGTCGAGCACGTTCGGCCCGGGTGCCGTCAGGCCGAGCACCGCCATGTCGATGCCGGTGGAGTCCATGTCGGCGATGCGCGCGTCACCGATGTCGAGGAGCTTGGTGCGGATGGTAAGCGCGCGCTCCGACGGGCTCGTCATGTAGAAACCCCACATGGCGTCGAAGCCCGGATCGTCGCTCTTGCCCGACACGAGCAGCTTCTTGAACGCGTCGAACATGTCTTTCGTCGCGAAGGCTTCTTCCGTCGCGATGCGCTTGTAGGGGACCTTGGCGATCATTGTACTCTCCGCCCTCATGCTTCGACCGGCTCAGCATGAGGGCAAGAACAAACGCCTCACCCTGAGCTTGTCGAAGGGTGGTTCCTTACTGCAGCAGATGCGCCGGCACCCAGTTGCCGTGCACCTGCACGCGCAGCCGGAGCGGCATGTGAATCTTGGCGATGGGGCCCTTGTCCAAATGTTCGGCCTCGACAACCCAAACCTGCGAATACGGCTCGTGGTGCCGGTCGACGACAAAGATCAGATAGCCTTCGTGCCCAGCCTTCTGGCTCGGCACGTGGATGTGCTCCTGCACCGTCGATTGGCTATCCATCTTCAGCGTCTTCATGCGGCCGGTCTTCATCTCCAGACGAGAGATGCAGTTGAAGCCTCCGCCCACCGGACCGGCGACCAGCGGCGGCCCGACCTCGGGATCGAAGCGCTGGTAATAGCCGATGTCGTAATCCTTCATGTGATCTTTGTCGGCGATGCGCGGCATATCGCCCGGCGCACCCAATGATGTCTCCACGATCTCGGTGCCGGGCTTGGACAGGTCCATGGTCCAGCGCACAAGACCGCCCTTCATCTCCCACGGCTGAATGATGATGCCGCTGGCCTCGCGGATGAAGGGAAAGGCATTGGTGTTGGACACATTGAAGTCCATGTGGACTTTGTCGCCCTCGCTGAATCCGTTCATAAAGTGAAACGACATGCGCGCGTCGATCTTGAACCAGCGCATTTCCTTGACGCTGCCGTCGCGCGGCATCACGCCGACATGGGATTCCTTTTCCGGCTCGAACACCCAATGCGCGCCGCCCGACTTGATGCGGTCCATGTCGGCGGTCGTCGGGAAGACCGGGAAAATCGCGTGCTTCTTGGTGACGACGAAGTCGTGTATCAGCGCGCAGTATGGCGCCTCGAACCATTCCTCGCGCACGAGGTTGCCGTCCTTGTCGGCGACGCAATACGACACATCGCGCGTTGCCATTCCGCCGGCCTCATAACCGAAGAAATAGAGCTCGCCGGTGTCGTGGTCGGCGCGCGTGTGCGCGGTCATAGTCTGACTGCGCAACTTGCCGCCGTAATTGTGCTCGCCGACGGTTTCCAGCGTGTGCGGGTCCAGCTCCATCGCGCGACTGTCTTCCTTGAGCGCGAACAGCTTGCCGCCGTGGAAGATGGGCGTGGTGTTGGCGGCGCCGCGCGGCTTGCCGCGCACCGACGGATCGTCCGTGTAAGGATTACGGTACAGACCGTACAGTCCGCGCCGTGCGGCCTTCTGCGCCTTGTAGCGCTCGGTCTGCACGTAGCGCGATTTGTAATCGACGTGGCCGTTCTCGAAGCGGAACAAGCCCATCATCCCGTCGCCGGAAATGAACGTGTCGTGGCCGAGCAACGGCGGGTAGGGCGGATCAGGGACCGTGCGGTACCACGAGCCTTCGATCTCCTTCGGGATCTCGCCTTCGACCACCAGATCCCAGATATCGCATTCGATCCGCGACGGCGCGTTGTAGCCGATGAAGTCCATCGTGTCGGGAAACTTGGTGGTCATCGCATTGCCCCACGCAGCGCGAGCCGTCTGGCTCGATTGTCAGTAAGACATACCATTTGCCGGGAAGCGCAGCAAAGCGGCTCCGGACGTGCGACAATTCCCGCAACGGCCAAGGATGCGGCGCCGCGCGCACGATCCTAGACTCGTCCCCGTCCACACTAAGGAGAACAGCGATGGATTCGCACAAGCCGCTCCCCCCGGTGTCGTCCGCGCTTTGCTACAAGGACCCGAAGGCGGCCTTGAGATGGCTGGAAGAGGCGTTCGGTTTCGAACCCACCCTCGTCATCCTAGGGCCGAATGACGAAGTGATGCATTCGGAAATGCGCCTGGGCGACGGCGCGATCATGGTCGGCAGCGAATGGTCGCCGATGCACAAGAGCCCGGCCAGCATCGACGGCCTCAATACGCAGACCGTTCACGTGCAGATGAAGGACGACATCGACGCCCACTGCGAGCGCGCGCGCAAGGCCGGCGCGAAAATCATCCGCGAGCCGGCGACGCAGTTCTACGGCGATCGCAGCTATCAGGCGGCCGATCCGGAAGGGCACATCTGGAGCTTCGGCCAGACGGTGAAGCAGATGACGGCGGCGGAGTGGGATGCCGCGATGCCGGGCATCAAGACGAAGACACGGCTCTGACCCCATCGCGCGGGCGTGCCTTCCCGTTTGGCACGCTCGCCATTCATCATGGGCAAAGCAGCAAAGCCATAACTCGCGTGGAATCAATCCGTTGAGCGGTGGCCAAGGTTCGGGGCCGGCCCGTCGCTGACGCCCTTCGGCTCTACAGGAGATGTCCATGACCGTGATGACCAACATTGCCGGCCTCGGCGACACGACGAAGGCGTTCCTGGCCAAACAGGGCAAGCTGCTCATCAACGGACAATGGGAAGATGCGGCCTCGGGCGAGACGTTCGAGGTGATCGACCCCGCCACCGAAAAGGTTTGCGCGCGCGTAGCCGAAGGCCGCCGCGAAGACATCGACCGTGCCGTCAAGGCCGCGCGTGCCGCGTTCGAAGGGGAGTGGTCGCGCGTCGGCCCGGCCGATCGCGAGCGCATGCTGCTGAAGCTCGCGGACCTGGTCGAACAGAACGCCGAGGAACTAGCCCAGCTCGAATCGCTGAACGTCGGCAAGTTGCTGATGTTCGCGCGCATGATCGATGTCGGGTCCACTGCGCAGTACCTTCGCTACATGGCGGGATGGGCGACCAAGATCGAGGGCAGGACGCTCGACGTTTCCTTCCACATTCCACACGTCGAATGGCACGCCTATACGCTGCGCCAGCCCGTGGGCGTGTGCGGCCAGATCGTGCCGTGGAACTTCCCGATGGCGCTTGCGTGCTGGAAGATCGCGCCGGCGCTCGCCACCGGCAACACCTGCGTCTTGAAACCCGCCGAGCAGACGCCGCTGACAGCAATCCGCCTGGGCGAATTGATCCTCGAGGCCGGCTTCCCGCCGGGCGTCGTCAACATCGTCACCGGGTTTGGCGAAACGGCGGGCGCGGCACTGGTCTCGCACCCCGACGTGGACAAGATCGCGTTCACCGGTTCGACGCAGGTCGGCAAGATGATCGGCAAGGCCGCCGGTGAATCGATGAAGCGCGTGTCGCTCGAACTCGGCGGCAAGTCCCCGATGGTCGTCGCCGACGATGCCAACCTGGAATTCGCGATCCCCGGCGTCGCCAACGGCATCTTCTTCAATCAGGGCGAGGTGTGCACGGCGGGCACGCGCCTCTATGTGCACGACAAGGTGTTCGACAAGGTCGTCGACGGCCTTTCGACCATCGCCAAGGGCATGAAGCTGGGCGCGGGCTACGATCCGTCGTCGCAGCTCGGCCCGCTCGTGTCGAGCGAGCAGATGGAGCGCGTGCTCGGCTATATCGAGAAGGGCAAGAAGGAAGGCGGCGAGGTGGTGACCGGCGGCAAGCGCCACGGCTCCAAAGGTTACTTCGTCGAGCCCACCGTGTTCACGAACGTCAAGCCGAACGACACCATCATGCGCGAGGAAATCTTCGGGCCGGTGATCATCGCGACGCGTTACAAGTCGGAAGACGACATCGTGGCGACGGCGAATGACACCGAATACGGCCTGGCGGCGTCGATCTGGAGCTCGAACGTTTCGTTCTGCCATCGCATGGCAAGACGTATCAAGGCGGGCACGGTGTGGGTGAACTGCCATGGTCTGGTCGATCCCAACCTTCCGTTTGGAGGGTTCAAGAACTCCGGCATCGGGCGCGAGAATGGCGCCGCGGCAATCGATCTGTACACGGAACAGAAGACCGTACTGATGATGGTTTAGAAGGCGTGGTTAGAAAGCGGGCATACAGGGCTGCATGCTGACGCTGTATCACTGGGAACCGAATGCGAATTCGGGCAAGCCGATGCTCACGCTCTTCGAAAAGGGCGTGGCGTTCGATTCGCATTACCTCGATCTGCTCAACTTCGATCAGCACCAGCCCGAATATCTGAAAATCAATCCGAACGGCACCATCCCGGCAATGGTGCACGGCGATCTGATGCTGACGGAATCGACCGCCATTATGGAGTACGTCGACGAGGCGTTCGACGGACCGAAGCTCCGCCCCGAAGCGCCCGAGGACCGCTGGCGCATGCGCTGGTGGATGCGCTTCTTCGATCAGTATTTCGCCCCGTCGGTCAGCATGATCGGGTGGAGCATCTTTGTCGGCCCGTCCGTGCGCCACAAGGATCCGGCGGAGCTGAAGGCAGCGATCGACCGCATCCCGCTGAAGGAACGGCGCATCGCCTGGTCGAAAGCGATCTACAACACGTTTTCCGAGGAGGAGCTGACAGAGTCGCGCCGCCGGTCGAAGGTCGGCCTGGCGGCGCTGGAAAAGCGCCTGTCCGAGAGTAAGTGGATCGCGGGCGACACTTATTCGCTTGCCGATATCAATGCGTTCAACCTCGCCTATGCGCTGCCGCTGGTTTATCCCGAGGCCGCCGGCGACGCGCACACGCCGCACATGATGGCGTGGCTGCGCGCGATCTACGCGCGGCCCGCGACCAAGCAATGCTGGGCCATGGGCAAGACGCAGATGGCGGCGCGGGTCAGCTATCTTGATGAAGGGGCGAAGTGATGGCGCGCGCCTTCGAAATGCCGGCCCTCTACCACTGGGAACCGAATGCGTTCTCGCTGAAGCCGCTGATCGTGCTTCACGAGAAGAAGGTCGAGTTCGAATCCCGTTACGTCGATTTCCTTGCCTTCGAGCACGCCAAGATTCCGGTCACGAACACAGCCATTGAGTCCGCGCACAATCCGGAGGGCGAGGGGCCGGTTCTCGTCCACGCCGGTGCGGCGATGAGCGAGTCTTTCTTTATCTGTCTCTACCTCGACGAAGCGTTCCCGGAAGTCGCCCTCCGTCCGAAGGATGCCTATGGCCGCTGGCGCGTGCTCGCGTGGGCACGGTTCGTCAATGAGGTGCTGTCGCCTGCGGTCTCCACGCTCGGCAGCCACACCTACCTTACGCCCGCTTTGAAAAAGAAAAACCGCACCGACGTCGAACGCGCCATCGAGAAGCTTTCCACTGTGGAACAACGCAACGGCTGGCTCGCGGCGCTGAACGGCAACTACAGCGACGATCTGATCGCAGACTCCAAACGCAAACTCGGGATTGCTGTGAAGAAGACAGAAGACGCGCTGACGAAGGCGGATTGGCTTATCGGCGGCGGATACTCGCTTGCCGACGTCGACACCTTCGCACTGCTTAATGCCACGCCAAGGCTTGCGCCCGACGTGATCAACGGGCAATCAAGCCCCAAGACGATGGCTTGGCTGGACAAAATGCGGGCACGCCCCGCGGTGCGCGGCACTGGCGACGGCGAAAACCGCTGCGCCGGAGACCGCGTTCACGCCGGGTCCAGAACATTCGCGGTGGGGCTGAGCAATGGTTCTGAGAAACGCCGATCTTTTCGACCGCAGCGTGGATATCCATCCCGATCGCGCGGCCATCATCGAAGGCACGACCAAGTTCACCTATCGCGAGGTGCGCGACTTCACCAACCGCTTCGCCGCGGCGCTCCATGCCAACGGCTTCAAGCGGCAGGAATGTATCGCGCTCTATTCGCCGAACCATCACGCGGTGTTGCTGTGTCTGCAAGGCCTGTGGCGCGCGGGCGGCACGTGGGTGCCGGTGAACACGCGCAACGCGATGGAAGCCAACATCGCCTACATGAACTATGTGCGCGTGCGCTGGCTATTCTATCACTCGCAATATGCCGACGACGTGCGTCAGCTCATGGCTGGGGTGCCCACGATCCAGCACGTCATCTGCGTCGACAAGACCGACAACGGCCACACCTCGCTCGACACGTTCCTGAAATCGGGCGATGGCAAGAAATGGCCCGACACCGTCGACTGCTTCGGCAATCTGCATGAGCTCGTCGGCATTTTCCCCACCGGCGGCACCACGGGCCCGGCCAAGGGCGCGTGCGTGACCAATCTCGGCTGGGGCACGATGATGGAGATCACCTCCAACGCCTGGCGCGTGAAGGGATTGGATCATCCCGTGTGCCTTGTCACCGCGCCGCTGACGCACGCAGCAGGGCCGGTGTCGACGGCCGCGTTCGTGCTTGGCGCGACCAACATCATCATGTCGGGCTTCGATGCGCAGCAGGTGCTCGAGAACATCGAAAAGTATCGCGTCACGCATCTGTACCTGCCGCCGACGGCGCTGTACCTGCTTCTCGACCACCTCGATCTCGGCAAGCACGATTACTCGAGCCTGAAAATTTTCGTGCTCGTCGGTTCGCCCGTGTCGGGCGACAAGCTGAAGCGCGCCGTCGAGGTCTTCGGGCCGTGCATGTGCCAGTGCTACGGCCAGGTGGAGAGCCCACTGATCACGACGTGGCTGCCGCCGGAAACCGTAGCCGCGGCCGCGGCGGGCGATCACCCCGAGCGGCTGAAGTCGTGCGGGCTGCCGACCTATCCGGTGCGTGTCGGCATCATGGACGACGAGGGCAATCTTCTGCCGCCGGGGCAATCGGGCGAGATCGTGGTGCGCGGCTCACTGGTCACGGATTCGTATTTCGAAAAGCCGGAAGCGACAGCGGAAACGCATCGCGACGGCTGGCACCACACCGGCGACGTGGCGTATCGCGACGCGGACGGCTACCTCTATATCGTCGACCGCAAGAAGGACATGGTCGTCACCGGCGGCTTCAACGTCTTCACCGCCGAGGTGGAAGACGCGATCATGGAGCTGAACTCGGTCGCCGAGTGCGCGGTGATCGGCGTCCCGCACGACAAATGGGGCGAGGCGGTGAAGGCGATCTGCGTACCCGCGCACGGTGCGGCGCCCACGGCGGACGAAGTAATCGCGCATACCAAGGCGCGGCTCGGCGGCGTCAAGGCGCCGAAGACTGTCGAATTCTGGAAAGAGATTCCGAAGACCGCGAACAACAAGATGGACAAGAAGGCCATCCGCAAACGCTTCTGGGCGGATGCGGAGCGGAACGTCCACTAACAGACGCTAATCGTCCGTCACCGCGTCGCCCATGACGCGGGCGTACAATCCCAACGTCTCCGTGCACATGCGCTCCACCGTGTAGTTCGCCCGGATGTGGGCGCGGGCGGCGTTGCCCATCGCGAAAAGATCCGCCGCTCGCCGCGCCAGGATATCGGCGAGCGCATTGGCCAACGCCACTGGGTCGCCCGGCTGCACCAGCAATCCGCTCACGCCCGCGATCACCGTTTCACGCGCGCCGCCGTGGTCCGTCGCGATGACGGGTCTTGCCATGGCACCAGCCTCGGCGGCGACGCGGCCGAAGGCCTCCGGGTCGGTCGACGCCGACACCACGATGTCTGAAGCGGCATACGCCGCCGGCATGTCGTCGACGTGCCCCGCCATCAGTGCGACGGAGGCGACGCCCTTCTCGGCCATCGCCACCCCCACCTCGTCGGCGTATTCGAAGCGGCTCTGCGCATCGCCCGCCATCACCGCGCGCACATTTTCGGGCAGGCGGCCGTCGGCCTTCAGCCGCGCAACAGCGTCGACGAAGACGAGTTGCCCCTTCCAACGCGCCATGCGGCCGGGCAGCAGGATCACGCGTTCGCCGACGCGCACATTCCATCCCGCGCGCACTGCGCCCACGCGTTCGCGCGAAATCTCGGCGGGGTTGAAGCGCACCACATCGATACCGCGCGGAATGACGGTGAGGCGCTTGATCGGCTGCTTGTAGGTTTCGCGGATGTGCGCCGCGGTCCACTCGGAGTTGGCGATCACCGCATCCGCGCGCACCATGATCGAATTGTAGAACCGCTTGAGAAAATTTCTGGCGTTGTAGATGCCGTGATACGTCGCCACCCACGGAATCTTGCGAGCGTTCGCCGCCATCATGGCGCTCCACGCGCAGGCGCGAGAGCGCGCGTGGATCAGGCTCGCGCCCTGCGCCTTGGCGAGCTTCGCGATCTCGCCGGCGTTGCGTGCCATCGTGAACGGGTTCTTGGCCGCGACCGGCAGCACCACATGCTTCACCCGCTGGTCCAGCTCGGTCTGCATCCGGCCGCCCTGGCTGACCACGATGGAGCTCCAGCCCGCGTGTGCCAGCGCATTAGCGACGTCAACGGTGGTGCGCTCGGCCCCGCCGGTGTCCAGCTCGGGCACGACCTGAATGACCGCAAGCTTGTTCAATGCACCTTATCCAAATGTGGCCGTGGCCGGCATCGAAATGGTGCGGTATGAGTGGCCCATGTCCCTTGTGCGAAGCAAGCACGCGTTTGCGGGCGGTGTGGCGTTGATGTGTGTGACGGCGGCGGCGGCGGGAGCACGTGCCGCCGAAGCCTTCGTCTCGACTCAGTATCGCGCCTGCGTGGCGAAGATCGCGAAGACGCCGGATCAGGCGTTTGAGGATGCGCTGGTGTGGCGCGGCCAGAACGGCGGCTTGGCGGCCGAGCATTGTGCCGCGCTTGCGCTTCTGGCGATGAAGCAGCCGGCACAGGCGGCGCAGCGGTTCGAGTCGATTGCGCGTAACCCGTCGGCTGGGGCGGCCGGCGTGCGCGCGGGGTTGTTCGGCCAAGCGGGAAATGCGTGGCTGCTGGCACGGCGCGGACGCGAGGCCGACGCCGCGCTGACGGCGGCGCTAAAGCTCGTGCCGCGCAATGCGGAGTTTTTCGTAGATCGCGCGCGGGCACGCGCGATGGTGCGCAACTGGACCGGTGCGGATGCCGATCTGTCGGCGGCGTTGGGCATCGCGAGTGGCCGCGCCGATATCTTTCTTTTGCGTGCGGCGGCGCGGCGGGCGCTGAACCGGATGCCGGATGCGCGCCGCGACATCGACTCGGCGCTGTTCATCAATCCGCGCTATTCCGAGGCGCTGGTCGAGCGGGGATCGATGAAGCTGATCGGGGGCGACAAGCAGGGTGCGCGCCGCGACTGGCTGCAGGTGCTGCTGATCGCCCCCAACGGCCCCGCCGGCGATGAAGCGCGGCGGCGCATCGAGGATCTGGAGATCAATCCGGACCGCTAGCACCACTCTGCGGCGACGGCGGGATCGTTCTCATTGGCGGCGACGCGCGCGGCGCACGCTCGGAACGCATCCGGCGGCAACAAGCGCTTCAGTGCCCACGCCGCCATTGCGCGCACGAGCGGAGAGTCGTCCGTACAAAGACGTTCGGCAGAGGTGGCGAGCGATGGATCGTCCGAGTTCCCGATGGCGATCAGGACGTTTCGCACAAACCGGTCGCGGCCGATGCGCTTGATCGGCGAACCACGGAAGAATTCGCGGAACCCGGCATCGTCCAACAACGCCAGCTCGCGCAATAAGGGCGCAGTCAATTCCAGCCGTGGATGGAACGCCACTTCACCCGTGCGCGATGCGAACTTGTTCCATGGACAGACGGCCAAACAATCGTCGCAGCCGTAGATGCGGTTGCCCATCGCCGCGCGGAACTCCTCGGCGATGTGGCCCTTGTGCTCGATGGTGAGATACGAAATGCAGCGCCGCGCATCCAATCGATACGGCGCCGGCATCGCTCGCGTCGGACAGACGTCGACGCACGCGCTGCACGTGCCGCAGTGATCGCTCTCCGGGGGATCAGGTTCAATATCCAGCGTGGTGAACACTGAGCCCAGGAACAACCACGACCCGAATTCGCGCGACACGAGATTGGTATGCTTGCCTTGCCAACCGATGCCGGCCGCGTGCGCCAGCGGTTTCTCCATGATCGGCGCGGTGTCGATGAACACCTTGACGTCGCCGCCGTGTGTTTCCTGAAGCCAGCGCGCCAGGCGCTTCAGCCGCTTCTTGATCGTGTCGTGATAATCGTCGCCCTGCGCGTAGACCGAAATCGTGCCGCGGTCGCGGCGTTCGAGCGGCGCAAGCGGATCGTGCGCCGGCGCATAATTCACGCCCAGCGCGATGACGCTCTGCGCCTCCGCCCACGCCAGCGCCGGATCGCAGCGCCGCGCGTTGACCATCCACGCCATGTCGCCGTGATGGCCGCGCGCGAGGTATTCGGCCAGCGCATCAGCCGCGCCGGCTGGCGCCGCGGCGCGTGCGAAACCGATCGCGTCGAATCCCTCGTCGCGGGCGCGCGCACGGATCGCGTCTTTGAGTCCGGTTTTCATTGCCTTTCCGTCATTGATCCCTAGTCTAACCGCTGGGGGAACGCATTGCATTCCGCGGCAAAGCGGGGGGCGGCGAGGGGAGCGATGGACCTGCGCGAAACCGGCAGCGAAGCCGCCAAGACCGAAGGCCAACCGGCGCCGGCGCGGCCGATGCCGGTAGTGTCATACCTCGTGATGATCGCGTCCATCGCGGCGATGGCGGCGGTGTCGCATTACTACGGCGACGCCATCATGGCGCGGCTCGCGCACCTGGAGGAGGCGCCGACGGCACCGGTGCTCGCGTCGGTCGGCCTGATCGCCCTTTGCAGTTTCCTCAGTTACTACGCCACGCGCGGCACGCCGATTCCGTCGTTTGTCGTCGCGATTGCGCTCGGCATTGCCGGCCACGCATTCTTCGCGCCCATCGTCGCGGACCGCGTGCTGCTCGCGTCGCTGGTCACGGGCAGTGCTGCGGTCATCCTGTTCAGCGGCGGGCTGGAGATGCTGCTGAAAAACTTTCTCCGGCTGTTCATAAAGATTGCATTGCTCGCGATACCGGGCGTGCTGATCACCGGTTTCGCGTTATCGTGGCTCGTCGACGCAACTGGTGCCGCGCTCGGCATGGCCGTGCTGCCCGCGGTTGCGATCCTTCTCGGCGCGATCCTCGCCTCCACCGATCCTGCCGCGATCATCCCGGTTCTCCAGGACGTCAAATTCAAGCGACGCGACATCAAGGACATCGTCGTCGCCGAAAGTGCGCTGAACGATGTGGTCGGTGCGCTGCTCACCACCGTGTTCCTGTCGCTGCCGCTGGCGGCGATGACGCTGGAGGGTGCGTACCGCGCGCTCGCCACCGACGAGACGATGCGGTTCCTTGCGGACCAGGCGCTGTGGGGGCTCGTCTTCGGCTTCGGCGGGTTCCTCCTGTTGATGCTGCTCAGTCGCATCAAGCACCGTCACCGCGAAACCTACGGGGCCGATCAGGTCTATTTCCTCGCGACGCCTATCCTGGCCTTCGTCGGCGCGGCGGCCTTCGGCGGCAGCGGCTTTCTCGCCGCGTTCATCGCCGGGCTCCTGTTCCACGCCAAGGAGCACCTGCGGCAGATCGAGCATTTTTTCTATCAGGTGATGGACGGCGTGGCGAAGCCGATCATCTTCCTTCTGGTCGGCGCGCTGGTCGATGTGCAGTCGCTGATCGCCTACGCGCCCATCGGCATCGCAGTCGCGCTCATCTTCATGTTCGTCATCCGTCCGGCCATGGTGTTCCTGATGCTCGGCATCTTCGCGCTTGGCGGGCGCCAGAGCGGCCTGACCCTGGGCGAGCTGCTGTTCGCCTCGTTCGTGCGCGAAACCGGCGCCATTCCTGCCGTGCTTCTGGTCATGGCCGTGGCGCAGATGACGACGCCGGTAACAGGCCTCGTGGAAATCGGCATGTGGGTGATCCTGCTGACGCTGGTCCTCGCGCCGCCGCTGACGCCTTGGGTCGCACGACGGCTGGGCGTGGCGGAGTAGGGCCTAGAAATCCAGTTCCGCGTAGTGCGTTACCGGCGGCTGGCCGGGCAGGCGGTCCGCCAGCAGCGGCCGGAACGACGGCCGCGACTTCATCCGCGCATACCAGTCGTTGATCTGCGGGAAGTCCGCCCACGGGATCTCGCCGAAATAGTCCAGCGCCGATACGTGAGCGGCGAAAGCGAAATCGGCCAGCGTCGCCTCACGGCAAGCGAGGTAGCCGCGCTCCTCGGCCAGCGCGCCCAGCGTGTCGAACGCCTCGGCCAGCGTGTTGCGGCCCTTGCGCACGCTTTCCATGCTCGGGCCGCGGCGGTCGCCGGCGCCGGTGTGCGCGGGCGAGGCCTTCTCCCAAACGATGCGGCGCGTGACGGATTCGTGGAACTGGGTCATCAGCCATTCGAACAGGCGCAGCGCCTCGGCGCGTTCGATGGGGTCGAAGGGGAGCGTCGGATTGTCGGGGTACATGGCCTCGAGATGATCGATGATGGCCCACAGGCCGGTGACCGCGGTGCCGTCTTCCTCGGCGAGGACGGGCAGGTGCGCCTGCGCATCGTCGGCCGCGGAAAGATTATAGGGCACGCCCTTTTCATTCAGGGCAAGGCGCGCCACACGGCAGGCGGGCGACATGAAAACATGGATCAGGCGACGCATCGGATTCTGTAAACATCCTTCGGCGACGCTGTGTCAAATCTTAACGCGCAGAATTGATGGGGACCGCCTCACTCCCACACGCAGCTATCGATGTGGTCGCGTTCGACCTGCCTGAGGCGCGCCGCAATCGTAAACGTCCGCCGCGCTACGTACGGCCCCGGCCGCACCACGCGCCAATCCTCGGGATCGGGCAACACCGCGATCAGGCGCGACGCCTCGGTCGCCGTCAGCCGCGACGCGGATTTCTTGAAATAATAAAGCGACGCCGCCTCGACGCCGAACACGTTCGGCCCGAACTGCGCCACGTTCAGATACACTTCGATGATCCGGCGTTTGGGCCACAGCGCCTCGATCAGAACCGTGAAATATGCCTCCAGCCCCTTGCGCACCCAGTTGCGATGCGGGGTCAGGAACACGTTCTTCGCCGTCTGCTGACTGATGGTCGAGGCGCCGCGCACCTTGCCGCCGCGCTCATTCCGCCGCATCGCCTTGTTGATGGCCTCCCAGTCGAAGCCGTCGTGGGAACAGAAGCGCGCGTCCTCGGCGCCGATGGCCGCGCGCACGAGCGCCGGCGACATGTCTTCGATCGGCGTCCACACCTTGAAGATCGTGCCTTCCGACACCCACGTCATCACGGCGAGCGGCGTCGTGGGCACCGGTAGGATGCGGTAGAGCAGCGTGAAGGTGACCGGCAGCAGAAGGGTGACGGTGAAGACGATCAGGAACACGCGCCGCGGCCACAGCATGCGCGCGCCGTCGCGGCCGTGCCACAGCCAGTGGAAAAATCGCGCCGTGCCGCGCCAGACACGGCGCGGGAGGCTCCCCTCTTCGTCCATGAGGCGATCATCGGGGACAACGGCCAAGCCGTAAAGGCGTCACTCGATGATCAGCAGGCTCACCTCGGGCGGCACGTGGAAGCGCACCGGGATGATGCTGGTGCCGATGCCGGAGCTGACGAACAGGAGCTTCCCGTCCTCCTCGATCAGGCCGATGGCGTAGCGCTGGCCGTACTTCGACGGCACCACCAGGCGGCCCAGGAGCGGAAACCAAACCTGGCCGCCATGCGTGTGCCCGGCGACGGTCAGCGCGCACGTGCGCGGCAGAAGCGGAAACACATCCGGTGAATGCGTGAAGCACAGCGCGGCTTCATTCTTCGGAATGGCCGCCAGCGTTTCATCGAAATGCGCCGGTCGCGTCGCGAAGTCGAACAGCCCCACCAGATTCAGCCGCCGCCCATTGCGCGTCAGCACCACCTGTTTGTCGTCCAGCATCGGAATACTTTCCAGCACAGTGGGATCCGAAGCTTGGAATTCACGTGACTTGAAGTCGCGGC